>PPYF01298390.1_pt1 | contig 346508 bp, 365 predicted proteins | sample 1559871 | NCBI WGS metagenome assembly PPYF01 (sample SAMN08240021, study PRJNA423297) | Human gut metagenome, whole genome shotgun sequencing project. | reverse complement strand
TTCAAAGTACCAACTTGCGTCTTAGTGACGCAACGTTTTATATCTTACTCGCTTGTTGACTTCTTGTCAACAAGTTTTTGATATTTTCTTTTTGCCTCCGCGAGACTTGTTTGTCTCACACGGCAACAGATATTAGTATACTAGCTTTTTCTGATTCGTCAAATTTTCTTTTTCATTCGGTTTATTCCCGGTTCACCAGGGACCGTTGTAATAAAAGCAAACTCGCTTACTCTTTCTTTTGTTTTTTCTTTCCGCAGGAATTGTTTTTTAAAGAATAGATAGTTCGGATTATCTCTATTTCTGCTGGCAAAAAAGATAAAACTTTTTCTATTTTCTTTTTCAAAATAAAAACAGACCCTAAGGTCTGTTAAAAGATTGGCTGCTATTTGCCTAATATAGATAGACGCTTACTTCAGTTCACTAACGATTTTCTCTAAGCATTCCTTGGCTTCTTCTGGCAGCGGCGTCTTTGGATGCTCACCGTTGTACATGTTCAGCCAGTCCAGCCGGTCCTGCATCCAGGCTCTGAGATTCTGCTTGTATTCCAGGTCAACCGAATAGTCAGCAAGCGGCATGTAGCTGACTCCGGCAAAATCGCCAAAGGCCTGCCACTGGTCAGTATCATCCACCAGCTTTTCAATGATCTCTAAAGTCAGTTCCTTAGGAATGTTTTTCCCGCAGAAGGCATCCGTGTTTAAAACGTAGCATTCCGCTCCCCGCTTGGTAAAAAGCTCCTTGAAGTCGCCATAGTCGCCCCCAACTGGGTAAGCTCTGAAGGGATCAGCAAATGGTTCGATGCCCAAAGTGTTCATGTCAAAACCCTTTGGCAGGTTCTCAGCTGACGTCCGCTTGGTGGCTAAAGTCAAGCCCAGGGTTGTAGCCAAAACCAGATCAGTCACCTTCAATACCGGCGGCAAAGAGTTGTCCTTCATGATCCAGAAGAGGGCTGTGATCGGATTTTCTTCCACATCAACCCGGTTGGCTGAAGTATACCGGCTCTTGATCACCCGCCCGTTATTGTTCCGGAGGTCTTCCGTAACCAAAACATTCCGCCCTGCTTCATCCAGGGTAACCGCGCAGTTCATCACAGTCGTGTAGTACTTGGTCTCGTGGTGACCGGCTGGATAGTCGTGAGTCTTGTCAAAGTAGGCCGGCTCCAAGGCTACCGAGCTGCCGTCTTCTCTTGAAATAATATAGGCGTCGTCGTGCAAAACAGTAATATCATACTTGCCGTCATGGTCAGCGTGGTTCAAGGTTGACTTGCCTGAGCCCGACAAGCCGTAAAAGGCAAATACCTTGTCTTTCTTGTCTTCAAAGTGGAAGGCTTGCTCGCCCCCGTGGCAGGCTGCATAGCCGTGCCGGTGGGCCAGGGCCCAGGCCAAGGTCAAGGTTCCCTTCTTCAGCTCACCAAAGTAGCGCAGGCCAAACACCGCGGCGCAGTTGTGCGGAGCGTCAAAAATTGCCAGTCCGTTTGGATAAGCCGGATCTGTCACGTTCGGGTCAAAGTAGAAGTACAAGTCCCCTTCATCATAAAGCTTGGATTTCCCGTACATCTCAGCCGCCTTTTCATCAAAAAAGCGGAAGTTGAGCATGTAGCTGAGCAGGTTGAAGGCCTGGTCCTCCTGTAGCATCAAGTGGGCCTTTAAGCTAAAGGACGCGTCCAGCCCAACCAGTACCGTCGTCTTCAAATACTTCTGCTCATGGCCGGCATAAATGTCTTCATACAAACTGTTGGTTAAAGCACAGCCGCGTCTTCCTCTGGATCATCGACAAAGTGCCGGGCTGATGCCGTCCGGCCCAAAATCTTGCCGTGGTTGTAAACCAATTGCTTGGCCCCGACCGGCAGACCAAAATCACTGGTGTGCAGGATCGGCAGGTCAGTCTCAATTACTCCAGGCTGGCGCTTGGCCAGTTCATATGCTTCCGCTACACTCTTGACTTCATGGACATTGTTGCCGTAAAAAGCTGATTCAATAGTCGCCCGGACCCGGCTGAACTTGCTGTTCGCCTTGACCAGTTCACTCTGCTGATAGCGTTCCCGTGTACTCATGATCTCTTCCTTTCATCATCACATCAATTATCATAAAGCGATTTCAATCGTTTTCCTTTATGACAGCTCAGGCATGTGAAAGAGTGAACTTTAATTTGCTGATTTTTGGTAAAAAAAGACAGCAGCCTGAGAGCTGCTGCCTAAAATAGTATTCTTTTGTAACTTGTTCTTTTCAGCTTAGTTTTCGCCGCGCACGAACTTGCTTGCTTGAATACCAGCTTGTCGGCCAAAGACTACAGTTTCAGCAACTGAGTTACCGCCGATCCGGTTGTTGCCGTGCAGGCCCCCGGAAACTTCACCAGCGGCGTAGAGGCCTTCAATCACCTTGTCGTCCTTGCCCAAAACCTGGGTTTCAGGGTTGATGTGCAGACCACCCATCGTGTAGTGGATGGCTGGGTGAATGTGGATAGCAAAGTACGGCGCAACTGAAATGTCGCGGTCCATCCCGGTAGTCCGGCCAAAGGCTTGGTCGTCTTGGCCCTTGACTGCTTCGTTCCAGCTGGCAACAGTTGCTTCAAGACCAGCAGCGTCAACGCCGATCTTGCCAGCCAGTTCTTCCAAAGTAGCACCATGTTCTACCAGGCCGATGTGGTCGTAAAATTCAACTGCCTTAACGTGGTCACGGACGCCTTGGTCAAAGATGAGGTAGGCACCGTCTTCATTCAAGCCAGTGATGGCTGCTGAAACAACCTTCCGGGTGTCCAGTTCGTTGATGAAACGCTGGCCGGCCTTGTTGACCAAAATAGCGCCTTCGCCCCGGACAGCTTCCCCGATCAAGAAAGTCTTTTCACCATCAGTTTGCGCGGTTGGGTGAACTTGGATGAAGTCCATTTGCACCAATTCTGCCCCTGCTTCTTCACCCAGGATCAGGCCGTCACCAGTAGCGCCGGCTTGGTTGGTCGTCTTGTAGCCTTCCAGGTCTGGCCGGTACTTCTTGATGATTTCCTTAGAAGCGCCGAAACCACCAGTTGCCAGGATAACAGCCTTGGCCATAACTTTCCGGCGGCCGTCTGGGCCAACGATGTCGATGCCAGTTACCTTGCCCTTTTCGTCTTGCAAAACCTTAACAACCTTGGTCTTGTTGAAGACTGGAATCCGGGCTGCTTCAATGCTCTTCAAAAGGCCAGTGATCAAGTAGCCGCCAACTGGCGCCATAGATGCTGGCCGGTGGGCCCGCTTCTTGCTCATCCCCCCGGTAATCGTCAAGTCATCCAGCTCAACGCCATATTGCTTCAGCCAGTCGATTGCCAAAGCAGCGTGGTCAACGAAGTAGCTCAGCATTGCTTCATCGTTCAAGTTGCCGCCGCCCTTAAGGGTTTCCTGGTAAAAGTCTGCCTTGTTGTCGATGATGCCATGCTTGAATTGAACCAGGGATTCAGCCGCGTTCATCCCTGATGAAGCCTTGCTGGTGTTCCCGCCCAAAACTTCGTTCTTTTCAAAAACAGCCACGCTGGCGCCGAGTTCATGTGCCTGCAAGGCAGCAGACAAACCGGTACCACCGGCCCCGATAACTACCAAGTCGTAGCTTGGGTTGACTAAATCGATTGGACTGGACTTAAATTCGTATTTCGCCATGATAGTTCCTCTACTCAATTATTTATTACTTACCTCCACATTATAAACCATTTTTTAACTTTTTAAAATTGAAAAGGCTATTTTTCAAAAATGTAAATTCTTTTCTTACTTTCAAAAATTTCTTACCGGTGCTGGTGGTTCAGCTTCTTGGCCAGGAAGTCGCCAACCACTTGCACGATAAAGATCATGATGACGACCAGGACAGTGGCCAGGAAGGTCACGTCGTTAGCGAAGTCGCGGTAGCCGTACTGGATGGCGGTCGTACCCAGACCACCGGCCCCAACGGCCCCGGCCATGGCAGTCAAGCCAATCAAACTGATGATGGAGACAGTTGACACCCGGATGATTTCTGACCGCGTTTCCTTGAGGTAGACGTCAAAAATAATGTCCCAGTTGCTTGCGCCCAAGCTCTGTGCTGCTTCAACCTTGCCCGGATCCAAGCTTTCCAAAGCGACCTGGACCTGGCGGGCATAAAATGGGAAGATCCCTAAAGTCAGCGGGACCAAGGCAGCCGTGTCCCCGATTTCCGTCCCGACAATCAAGCGGGTCAAAGGTGAAATGAAGGCCAAAAGGATAATGAAAGGGATAGCCCGCAAAATGGAAATCAGCTTGTCGCAGAAGTTGAACCAGAACTTGTTTTCCAAGATCCCACCTGGCTCGGTCAAAACCAGGATGACCCCGAAGAAGAGGCCCAGGACCCCGCCGAAGATTGACGGCCAGAAGGTCATGTAGATGATCTGCAGAACGGAGGTGCCCCACCCGGTGTCCCCGGTCCAGCCCAAGTTGTAAATATTCGGGAAGTTCTGCGCGATCCAGTGTACCAAACCATTAATCATAAGCGGTTACCTCTTTCGTCTAATTCCGTTACCGTGACACCCTCATCGCTTAAGAACTTCAAGGTTGCCTTTTGCTTGTCAGCATCCCCCTTGACCATGACCAGCAGGGTCCCGACCGGTTCGTCAGCCAGGACTTCCACATTGCCGTAGAGCATCGAAGCTTCCACGCCGACTTCCCGGTAAAGCTCGATGATGATTGACTTGGCCACATTGTTCAAGCTGTAGACCAGCTGGTAGAGGGCTTCGTTTTCAGCCAGGCTGATGTTGAGGCTCTTCAAGGTGTCAACTACAGCCAAAGAACCGCCGACGAATTTCTGGGTCAATTCAGCCTTTGGCGCCAGGAAGACATCCCGCAAGTTGCCGTTTTCGACAACCCGGCCGTTTTCCATGACCGCCACCTTATTGGCGATCTTCTTGACCGCGGCCATTTCGTGGGTGATCAAAACGATGGTCAAGCCCAGTTCCCGGTTCAGTTTCTTCAACAGGTCCAGGATCTGGATAGTCGTCTGCGGATCCAGGGCACTGGTTGCTTCGTCTGACAAAAGGATTTCCGGATCGTTAGCCAGGGCCCGGGCGATCGCCACCCGCTGCTGCTGGCCGCCGGAGAGCTGGGCCGGGTAGGCATTGGCCTTGTCTTCCAGGTCAACCAGCTTCAGAAGCTTGTGGCATTTTTCTTCCAGCTCATCGTCAGACAGGTCTGAGTGCTTGAGGGCAAAGGCAATATTTTCAATAACGGTCGTTTCATTAAGCAGGTTGAACTGCTGGAAAATCATCCCGATCTTCCGGCGGCGGGCCTGCAGGTCCTTGCCGCTGATCACCTGTTTGCCGTCTTTGACAAAGTCAACACCCCCAACCACGACGTCTCCGGCCGTTGGCTTTTGCAAAAGGTTGATGGTTCTGACCAGGGTTGATTTCCCGGCCCCGGAAAAGCCGACGATCCCGTAGATATCGCCTTTTTCGATGTGCAAAGTCACATCCTGCACGGCCTGCACATCGGCAGCCTTTTTCCGCTTAAAAGTCACACTGACGTGGTCCAGTTGAACAATGCTCATATGATCAAAGCTTCTTTCTAGGTTAACTTAAAAATCTTAGAACTTGGCGTCCCAAGCCGCAACTTGCTTGATGCCGTAGTACTTCTTGTACAGCTGCTTGGTCTTTTCAGTCTGGTAAGCCTTAACGACTTCCTTGTAAGCCTTCTTGTTCTTGTCCTTCTTGCGGGCAACGATGACGTTGATCCATTGGTATGAGTCCTTGTTGATTGGTTCAACGTAGATGGTTTGCTTGTCGCCCAGGCCGGCTGGGTTAGCGTAGTCGTTGTTGACAACAGCAGCGTCAACCGACTTCAGAACTCTGGCAGCTTGTTCAGTCGCAACTTCCTTGATCTTGAAGTTCTTCGGGTTGTTCTTGATGTCAGCAACTGAGTACAGCTTGGTAGCGCTGGTCCCCTTCAGGGTGATCAGGCCGGCGTTCTTCAGAACCAGAAGCGCCCGGGCTTCGTTGGTCGTGTCGTTTGGAATGGCGATCGTTGCCCCCTTAGGCAGGGACTTCAGTGACTTGTACTTCAGTGAGTAAAGGCGGATTGGAGCGATGTAGGTCTTGCCGATGGCAACCAGGTTGCTCTTGTTGGCCTTGTTCCAGTTGTTGAGGAAGTTGTAGTGCTGGAAGGCGTTAAGGTCCAGGTCCCCTGACTTCAAGGCGCTGTTTGGCTGGTTGTAGTCAGAGAAGTTCTTGGTCTTGACAATGATACCATACTTCTTCTTGGCAGTTGCCGCCACACTCTTCCAGATAGCCCGTTCAGCCTTGGTTGCCCCGACAGTCCCGACGGTTACCGTCACCGTCTTGGCGCTTTGCTGGCTGCCCTTCTTGCCAAAGGAGAAGAAGGCGATAACGGCAAGGACCACAACGGCCACGATAGCGATAATAATGTTTCTTTGTTTCTTTTTTCTCATGATTAATACCTCCAGAAACACAGCAGCAATCCCGAAAAAGCGGCAGTCAAATTCGAACAGAAAAGAAAAAGCGCCCGTCCTTGATAAAGGACGAGCGCTCGTGGTACCACCTTTAGTTCATTCATTACTTGCGTAATAAATCTCACCAGCTGTCTCTGATAAATAGAAACAGCTTGCTTGTTTAACGAGAGCAACCCCGGTAGCGGCTAAATATCACCGCGGCATATCATTCCAAGCACATGTTCACCGGAACTCTCCTGGCGGCTTTCACCATCTGCCGCCTCTCTGTAAAGGATCGTCACCCGACTACTCTGCTTTTCGAGATAACTTTTCTTAACTTGATGCTCTAAATTTATCATTATTTTTTAAGCAAGTCAAGCCTTTTTCTAAAAAATTGTTAAAGCTCGTCCCGGTCCTTGCCATAAGCGGCTAAAAGGTCCCGCAGCTTGGCGTCTTTCCCCTTCTCCTTCAGCACGTTGCTGACTTCTTTGATTCCGTCGCAGATCCGCGACATGATTCTGAAGAGGGTCATGCCGGCAAAGAAAAGGACGACAACCGTGAAGACAGCCCGGCCTGACAAAGGACTCAACTTGAAGAAGCCAGGGATGAAGATGATTGACAAGATGATGCAGACCACCGACAGGGCCAAAACGCCCAGCTTGTACTTGTTAAGTGGCCGGGAGATCCAGAAGAGGACCATCAAGCCCACCAGGACCAGGAGAGCTGTTGACGCGGTAGCGACTTCATTGTCCCCGATATTGGTAAACTTGTTGGTCAAGACCAGGATGCTGACGGCCAGCCAGTCGGTAATCCCGCCTGGAATCGACTTGGTCAGAATATTGACCGTGAAATTGCCCCGAATCCGGGAATGGTTCTTTTCTAGGGCCAAAAGGAAGGACGGCAGGCCGATCGTAAAGCTGGAGATCAAGGTGATCTGGGCCGGCTTGATCGGGTAGTTGATCGTCAAGATCAAGGAAAAGACCGCAATCAGCAAGGAGAAGATGTTTTTGACTAAAAAGAGGCCAGCTGAGCGTTCAATATTGTTGACCACCTGCCGGCCTTCATTGACCACCTGGGGCATTTTGGCAAAGTTTGAGTCCAGCAAGACCACTTGGGAAGCCTGAACAGCCGCGCTGTTGCCTGAAGCCATGGCAATGCTGCAATCAGCTTCCTTCATGGCCAGGATGTCGTTAACCCCGTCCCCGGTCATGGCCACGGTCTTCCCGATCTTCTGCAGGGCCTGGACGAATTCTTTCTTCTGCTCCGGCTTAACCCGGCCAAAGACATTGTATTCAGCCATGGCCTGCTCATATTCGCCTGGCTTGATCGTCTGGGCATCGATGTACTTCTCTGCCCCGGCAATCCCGGCCTGGCCGGCCACCCGGGAAACGGTGACCGGGTTGTCCCCGGAAATAACCTTGATTTCCACCCCTTGCTTGGCAAAGTATGCAAAAGTCTCCTTGGCCTCTTTCCGGATCGGATTGGACAAAAGGACGTAGCCCAGGACTTCGACCTCCTGGGTCAGGCGCTCTTTTTCATCTGCCAGTTCTGCCGGATACTTGGCAAAGGCCAGGACCCGGTAGCCTTCTTCCGGGTAGCGAGCAAATTCTTCCTGGCAGGCTTTCAGCTGCGAGCGCAGGATCATTTCCGGCGCCCCCAGCAAAAGGGTGTAGCCTGCGAAAACCGCCCCGCTGTACTTGTTGACTGAGGTAAAAGGGATAATCCTTTTGGCATTGACCATGGGCTGGTCCTGGCCAAACTTCTGGCTCAAGGCTTCAGCGGTGATATTGTCGACAGGCATGTTGGAAACGTAGGTGGCAAGCCGGTCTTCCAAATCATTTCCCGGGTAATTTTTGGCCGGGACGACTTTTTCCACCGCCATCTTCGGCTCAGTAATCGTCCCTGTCTTATCAACGCAGAGGACATTGACCCGGGCCAGGGTTTCCACGCTCTTCATGTCGTGCAGCATGACCTGGTTGCGGGCCAGGCGCATGGCGGCCAGGGCCAGGGCAACCGTTGTCAGCAGGTAGAGCCCTTCCGGGATCATGCCGATAATGGCTGCTTCCATGGAACTGATGGATTCAGCAAAAGACCGGTGGTTGAGGAAGTAGGCCTGGGCAAAAAGGGCTAGCCCCATTGGAATAATGATGATGCCAACCCACTTGATCAAGCGGTTGATGGCCCGGATCATCTTTGACTCTTCTCCCCCGCCCATGGCCTTGGCTTCCGCCGTCAATTTTGCGATGTAGGATTCGCTGCCCACCTTGACCAGCTGGGCCATGACTTCGCCGGAAACGACGAAAGAACCGGATAAGAGCTCGTCGCCAACTTCCTTGGCAATTTCATCGCTTTCCCCGGTTAAAAGGGATTCATTTACCCGGACGCCGCCGTCGACCACCTTGGCATCGGCCGGGATCTGGTCACCAGCTTTCAAGAGGACTAGGTCTCCTTCAACCAGCTGGTCGATTGGCACCTTCCGCCTTTTTCCGCCTCTCAGGGCTAAAAGCTTGGTCTGGTTTAAGACCTACAGCTTGCTTAAAACAGATTTTGCCCGGATTTCCTGGACGATCCCCACGATCGTGTTCAAAATAATCACCGGCAAAAAGGTCAAATCCCGGATATCCCCGGCAATCAAAAGCAGGATGGTCAAAACTAGGAAGATCAAGTTGAAGTAGGTAAAAGTGTTTTCAACGATGATCTGCCGGTTGGTCTTGAACTCATCATCAATGGTGGTGTTGACCTTGCCGGCCGCGCTTTTCTGCGCGACCTCCTCCTCGGTCAAGCCCGTCTCCAAATTTGTTTTCATAACACTCACATCTCACTTTTCACTGCTTGCCTGCTATTTTTTACGCAGGTAAGTCTCAAAGACATAGTCATACTTATTCTTGCCGTCTGCCTGGTGGGCTTCACTCTTTACCAGGGAAAAAGCCGCCCAGTCAAGGTTTGGCATGTAGGTGTCAGCGGAAAAAATTCCCTTGATCCGGGTCACTTCCAGCTTGTCAACCTGGTCAGCCAGCAGGGCAAAGAGGCTGGAGCCGCCAATAACGCAGACTTCCCCCGCCTGCTCCTTCAGCCAGGCGGAAACTTCTTCTTCGCTTTTCAGCTGCAGAACCCCAGCTGGCAGGTCTAATTTCCTGGTGGAAAGGACGACATGCTGCCGGCCAGGCAACAGGCCCGGCAAGGACTCAAAAGTCTTTCTTCCCATCAGCATGGGGTGGCCCATGGTTTTTGCCTTAAAATGGGCTAAATCTGCCGGCAGGTGCCAGGGCAGGCGGCCCTGGTAGCCAATGGCGCCTTTTTCATCTTCTGCCCAAACGTAGCTAAGCATTTCTTCACCCTTTCTAAACGGCAACCGGGGCCTTGATTGTAGACCCGTGCTGGTAGTTGACCAATTTAATATCAGCCATTTCAAAATCAGCTACTTTTTTCTTCCCTGGATTCAGCCACAAAGTTGGCGCGTCAAACGGCTTTCTTTTCAGCTGCTCTTCCACTTGGGCAAAGTGGTTCTTGTAAATGTGGGCATCCCCAATAGTATGCACAAACTCGCCCACTTCCAGGCCGGTCTCCCGGGCAATCAAGGACAAGAGCAAAGAGTAGCTGGCAATGTTGAAGGGCACGCCTAAGAACATGTCGCCTGAGCGCTGGTAAAGCTGCAAGCTGAGCTTGCCGTCAGCCACGTAAAACTGGAAGAGGACATGGCACGGCGGCAGGGCGCTGGAAGGAACGTCTTCCGGGTTCCATGCCGTTACGATCAAGCGGCGGGAGTCGGGATTGGTCTTGATCTGCTCAATCACGTCCGCGATCTGGTCGATAAAGCCGCCGTCCCGCTTACCCCAGTGCCGCCACTGGGCCCCATAGACATCGCCCAGGTTGCCGTATTTTTGGGCAAAAGCTTCATCATCCAAAATCCGCTGGCAGAACTTTTGCATTTCTTCGTCATAGACTGCCTTAAACCCTGGGTCCTTTTGACTCCTAAGGCCAAAATCAGTCATGTCCGGGCCCTGGTATTCCGGGCTGGTCACCCAATTTTTAAAGGCCCATTCGTCCCAAATGTGGTTTTTATGTTCAAGCAAGAAACGGATGTTGGTGTCCCCCCGCAAGAACCACAAAAGCTCGCTCTTGATCAGGCCGAAAGGCACCCTCTTGGTCGTCAAGATCGGGAAGCCCTGGCTTAAGTCAAAGCGCATCTGGGCCCCAAAGAGGCTTCTGGTCCCCGTCCCGGTCCGGTCATTTTTGTCATTGCCTTCCGTCATGATCTTTTTCAGTAAATCTAAATATGCTTGGTCTTGATTTGCCATTTCCTTGTCCTTTGCAAAAACTTTTTACTTCAGTTCACCTTAAGTCTAACAGATTTTTTTACCGGGTGTTAATCTTTACAAAAAGCTTAACAGATGGAAAAAGCCCCGGCAGGATTAGCCTGCCAGGGCTTGTCTATGTTCTTCATTTTTCGCTTTATTTTACTGCTTTTTCGCTAATTCACCTTGAAAAAGGCCTTTTTTCCCGGACAGGGTCCGCTCGATATCGGTCATGCTCTGGAGGAACATATTCTTGACCGCCATCTTGGTATAGTAGGCAGAGTGCGGGGACATGACCACGTTTGGCAGGTTGATCAGCTCCGTGTACTCGTCCGGCAGGGAACCCACATCCTCAAACTTGCAGCCGAAGATTTTTTCTTCCCCTTCCAAAACGTCCAGGGCGGCCCCGCCGATTTCATGGTACTTCAAGGCCACGATCAAGGCCGCGGTATCGACCAGTTCGCCTCTTGACTGGTTGACCAGGATCGCGTCGTCCTTCATCTTGGCAAATTCATTGGCGCTGAACATGCCCTTGTTTTCCGGAGTCAGCGGAATGTGCACCTGGACGATGTCGCTTTCCTTGATCAAGGTCTCAAAATCGACGAAGTCCAAAAAGGGCTCTAAAGAAGCATTGTAAACCGGGTCATAGCCGATAACTCTGGCCCCCAGGGCATGGTACATTTCCGCCGCAGCTGCCCCGATCCGGCCCAGGCCGACGATGCCGACCGTCTGGTTGAAGATCTCATCGCTCATCAGTTCCGTTGGCCGGGTGAAGTCTCCCCGCCGCATCTTCCGGTGGTAGTAACCCCACTTGCGCAAGAGGTACATCTTTTTTCTCCTCAATAACTAACAAATTTCGTCAAACATCTTCTCGTTTATGCTGATTCTGGTATCCTAGGTTAAAAGCCTCATGCTTTTTATATATTATGGCAAAAAATTAAAAGATGGCTAGAGCATTTTCTAGATATCGCATTTTTTAACACTCCTGTAATTTTTAACTAAAAAGCCAGAAAAAGGCAAAAAGCTTGATAAAGAAATAGAAGCAGAAATAATAGAAAGGACAAAATCCATGAATGAAGATAATGGTTCCCGCTATATCCAGCCACATGACAGCCTGGAGGCCATGGAACTGATCCAAAAACTCTTCAACCAGTACCGGCGGGCTCCCTTGACTCCCGAACTTCTTGCCTACCACCAGAACCTAATCGAACGCCTGGAAGGCGACATCCACCAGGCGGCTGAAGCAGAAGGCCAGGCCAAAAGAGTCCAGGAACTGGACCGGATGATCAAGCTGATGAAGGACTGGACCGCCATCCGCCTCTCTGGCCGGCCCTTTAACGCCAAAATGCGCCACTTCCGCTTCCTGCCAGAGGGCGGCCAGGTCAAATTCAAGCGGCATCCCCACAAAATCAAGGCCAGCTCCAGCCACCGGGCCAGCCGGCATTAAAAAAACGAGACTAAGCGGTCTCGTTTTTATTTGCATATCTTAAATTTGCTAACTACCAGCTACTTAATGTAGGCGTACTTGTAGCTCCACTGGGTACCAGCATTGTTGTGGATGATCCCCTTGACCTTGCTGTTTTGCAGGTAGGCGGTCGTCTGCTGGTAGATCGGGCTGACTGCCTGGTCGGCGTTGGCCACTTGGGCTGCCTTGACCAGGTCCTGCCAGCGCTTGTTAACGTCGTTGGCATCAGTCGTCAAAGCCTTCTTGATCAAGCTGTTGTATTCCGCATTGTTCCACTTGCCGTAGTTGTAGGAAGTTCCCTTCTGCAAGATCTGCATGAAGGTCATCGGGTCGCTGAAGTCCCCGCCCCAGCCGGAAACGTAGATGTCAAAGTCCCCGCTTAAAGCCTTGGTGTGAGCGTTCTTGTTTGGAATGGAGTTAACCTTCACGTTGATGCCGGACAAAACCTTAGTCCATTGGGACTGCAGGTACTGGGTCAGAGCGTCGGCGTTGGTGCTCTCGTTTGAAGCCAGCAAGGTCAGGTTCAGTTTCTTTAAGCCCAGTTCCTTCAACCCGGTCTTCCAGTACTTTTCAGCCAGCTTTTCATTGTAGTCAACGGTATTAGCCACCTTTTGCTCCTTGGCAAAGTCTTCCTTGTTAGCCGGGTCATAGGCCAGACCAGAAGCCACGAAGCCAGTTGGCACGCTTGACCCGTCACCGAAGACCTTGCTGGTCAGAATCTTCCGGTCAAGTGACAGAGACAGAGCCAGGCGGATGTTCTTGTTGTTCAAAGCCTTCTTAACCGTCGCGTCCTTGGCCTGGAAGTTGTAGGCCAAGAAGGCAACGTAGGAGTATGGGTAGGTCTTGAAGTCCTTGTTCTTCTTCAGCTGCTTAACCTGTTCACTGGACAGTGGGGTGAGGTCCAGCTTGCCCTGCTGGTAGAGCTGGTAGCCGGTGTTGGTAGTCTTAACGACCTGGTAGCTGATCTTGCTCAACTTGACTGCCTGCTTGTCCCAGTACTGGTTGTTTTTGACAAAAGACCAAGTATCATTGGTCCCCTTCCAGCCGGTGATCTTAAATGGGCCGGAGTAAAGCATGTACTTGGAGCTGGTCGCGTACTTCTTGCCCGTCTTCTTGATAAAGGCTTCGTTTTGCGGCCCAAAGAGCGGGTAAGCCATCAAAACCTTGAAGTAGGCAATCGGCCGGTTGAGCTTAACTTGCACGGTTTCCTGGTTCAAAGCCTTGATGCCCAGGCTGGACGGAGACTTCTTGCCGGCAATAATTTCATCGGCGTTCTTGATGCCGGAGAAAATGTAGGCGTAAGGCGAAGCAGTCTTGGGGTTGATCGTCCGCCGCCAGGAGTAGACGAAGTCCTGGGCGGTAATCTTTTCCCCGTTGGACCACTTGGCGTTAGACCGCAGCTTGAAGGTCCAGGTCTTGCCGTCCTTGGATACAGTGCCGGACTTGGCTAAGCCGGCGGCTGGCTGCCCGTTCTTGCCCAAACGGTAGAAGCTTTCAAAAACGTTCCCCGTCTGCCCGTAGCCGGTCGCCTTACTGATGTCGATCGTATCCAGCGGAGCAGTCGCGCTGAGCTTTAAAACCTGCTTGTCCTTACTTGCTGAGCTTGAGCTCTGCTGACTGCCGCAAGCGGCCAGCAGGAAGGCGGCACTGACGCTAACGGCGGCAAGGGTGAATTTCTTGATCTTTTGCATTTTTTCCTCCTTAGACAAAAAAGCAGCTGCTCCCTAAAGGAAACAGCTGCTTCATTTGCCGCTAAGCTAACAATTACTTGGCAAATCACTTGGTCTGAGCTAAATCCAGTTTAGGCAACACAAAACAGTCGTATGACATAAGTGACATACAACAAACGCACATAGTTTGGTTTTCTTGCATTGCAAACATGATTTAGCTCCTTTCTCAATTTGATTTAATTTAATCTTACAGACTCACTTACTATAAGTCAACTATTTTATATAACTTTTTCCTAATCCTTAATTGTCAAGAAGTCAAGCAGATCCCGGCGGGGAGCCTGGTAGCCGTTGACGTACTCATCTTTGCCATAGCCCAGGCCGATTCCCATGGCCAGAGTCTGGTCTTCTGGAATCCCCATAATTTCCCGGACACTGGCCGGGTATTTGACCAATTCATAGGCCGGCATGCTGTCAATTCCCTTGGCCTTGGCGGCAAGCGCCAGAGTCTGGGCAAAGGCTCCCAGATCATAGACTGACCAAAGATTGGACCGCTTGGGAATAGTTAAATAGGCAATCGCCGGGGCATAGTAGAGATTTTTCTGCAAAATATTAGTCCTAAGGTCCAGCAATTCCGGCGTGTTCAGATATTCCTGGCTGGCCTGGTTGTGCCGGGCCATGTTTTCTCTTGGATAAGGATCCCAGTCCTCCCGGTGCCAAGTCTCCCAGTCTGGGGATGACGCCGTCCCTGCTTCAGCCAAAGCCAGGTGGCGGGCATGGATCTTTTTGGCTGTTTCCCCCATAGCCAGATAAACCCGCCAGGGCTGGGAATCTACCCAAGACGGAGCCAGGCCGGCCAAGCGGATTACTTCTTCCAGGTCTGCCCGGCTGGGCTCCTTGCCTTGGTCAAAATAGCGCGTGCTGTGGCGGCTCTTAATTGTATCAATCGCGTCAGTCATTTTACACCTCTCTTGAAGCTGCTTTCTTTTGCTAGTTTTCGCTAAGTATAGTTCAAAATTGACTGAATAGCAAAAATATCGTTATAATTGACTCAAAAGCAGAACTTTTATTTCAATGGAAAGCAGGATATGGACAAATGGGTTTAACCTTTAAAAGACAAGACGACTTAGACAAGCTCTTCGACAAATTCGCCAGCGTTCCCGACCCGAAGAAAGCCGCTTCTGGCAAGGGCAAGGAAAAGGAAGACGACAAAGCTGCCGGCAAAGAGGCAAAGTAAGCCGCTTGTTGGCGGCTTTTTATATTTTATAGAAGTCGCTAAATTTTCCGGTATATCTGCCCATCCCTGCCCTATTTAGGCTAAAAAGAGCTTGTAAGCATTTGCAATTATTTTCTTTAAGGATGTGAGCATCTTGGACAACAGCAATTTGCTGACCTACCTGGAATGGCGCGGCGACATTCCCTTGGAAAAGTCTCCTTTCAACGAAATCGACGCTTTAGTCTTAGCAATTTTTTCTTATCTTAACCTGGAAAAGTACATCCCTTCCGGCAACAAAGAAGTGACAGTTAGCGAAATCGCCGAGAAATACTTCGCCTCTTCCTTCACCGGCCTGGACGCCAGCCAGTACCAGGAGCTCTTCCACTTGATGAGCGAAGCCGACCGCTTTAAGGATGCCCGCTTGTCCCACTTCAACACCGTTTTGACTGACCAGTGCCAGTTCAGCGCCTTGAAAATCATCCTTGAAGACGGCACCCACTATGTGGCCTTTAGAGGGACCGACGATACCCTGGTTGGCTGGCGGGAAGACTTTGAGATTTCTTTTAAAGAAACCAAGGCCCAGATCTTAGGTGCCCGCTACCTCAAGGACCTCCTGGCCGGCGACTCAGCTGACTACATCCTGGGCGGCCACTCAAAGGGGGGCAACCTGGCTGAATACGCCGCCTTGAATCTCCCAGAAGACTACCGGGCCCGGATCAAGGCCGTCTACACCTTTGACAGCCCCGGCCTGGCCAGCGAAGCCGGAGTCGACTACAACGAGGACTTTTTGCAAAGGGTCCTCCGCCGCTACGTACCCGACTTTTCGATTATCGGCCGCCTCTTTGAACCAAGAGAGGTCGACCCGGTCATCGTCTACTCAACCAATGGCAATATCGCCCAGCACGATACCTATTCCTGGCAGATCAAAGGCAGCCATTTCGTGACCCGCAAGCGGCCCAATCCTGAGTCCCGGGTCTACAACCAGCTGATCAACCAATGGATCGGGTCAGCCAGCCTGGAAGAGCGAGAAGCCCTGACCCAGGACCTCTTTGATGCCCTGGCGGCTAGCGGCTCGAGCAAGATCAACCAGCTGGCCAAGAACGGCTTCGGGGGCTTCGGGGCCATCCTTTTGTCGGTGACTAACTCCTCAAGGCGGACCAAATTCATTTTGGGCAATCTCTTTTCCTCGATCTGGCAGTTGATCAAGAACCAGCAGATCGGAGCGGCCTTGTTCAGCCGGGACACCATGGCCGGCTGGCTCCTGGTTCTGCTCGGCATCATCAGTCTGACAGCACCTAACTATGCCTTCAAGGCCTTCGGGGTGCTAGCTGCTGTCGGGGGATCATTTTCAGCGTCAGCCATATCCTCACGGTCTCAGTTTCAGCCTTTAAACCGCAGCAGAAACGCTTCTTCCTAATTACCTACCTGGTCTTGTTCGCGGTCTCTATAGCCCTTTTATCGAGCAACCAGCTCCTGGTCTTTTTGGCTCACTACTTCCTGCTCTTTTACGCCTATGGCCGCAGCCACAAGATTATCTTAAGGCGGCAGACCGGGGTCTTCCGCATGATCATCACCGGGGCGGAAGCCGTTATTTCTTTTGCCCTGGGAATCATCGTGATCATCAACCCAGAATACTTCAACCACCAGTCGATCATCGAAATCGGGATCCTCTTGATCATCTACGGAGCCTTCAAGCTGGTGGCTGAGCTCTTCAACCACCGGCCGCAAATGCCGAAAAAGCACCGGTAAACGCAAAATGCCCAAAGGAAAATCCTTTGAGCATTTTTGTTTTGTCTGCTATTCTTCGTACAATCTGGCTTGGATCCAGTCCTTGACCTGGTCAACGTTCAGCTTAGTCACTGATGAAAATGGCAGGAAAGTCACATTGTCCTTATTCAAGTTCAAGTGCTTTCTGAAGGCTGCTTCAGTCTTGTTAAAAGCATTCTTCTTGATCTTGTCCATCTTCGTGGCCACTAGTAAAATCGGCAGGTTGAGATACTGGGCATAGTCATACATGGCAATGTCGTCGACGGTTGGTTCGTGGCGGCCGTCGATCATCAGGATCAAGCCCTTGAGGTAGGCCCGGGTTTCCAGGTAATCCTGGATCATTTCCCCGAACTCTTCCCTCTGCTTCTTGGAGACCTTGGCATAGCCGTAGCCCGGCACATCGACCAGGTAAAAGTCAGCTTGGTCGCTGTCCACCCGGTAGAAGTTCAAGGTCTGGGTCTTGCCCGGCGACGAGGAGGTCCGGGCCAGGTTCTTTCTTTGCAAAAGGGTGTTGATGAAGCTGGACTTGCCCACGTTTGACCGGCCAGCCAGGGCGATTTCATCCAGGCCGCCTTTGGGGTACTGGCTGGCTTTAACCGCGCTGACGGAAAATTCTGATTGGTTAATGATCATCGACAACCTCTTCCAGTTCGCGGCGGACCACCTTTGGCTCGCCCATCCCGGTAATTGTTTCCGGCGTGATGATGATCTTGCTGATGTCGCTTTCGCTCGGCGTCCGGTACATGATGTCCATCATGGCATTTTCAATGATGGTTCTAAGGCCTCTGGCTCCCATCTTCCGTTCAATAGCCAGGTCAGCAATCTGCTTGACGGCGGCAGGTTCAAATTCCAGGTCAACCCCGTCAAGGGAAAGCAGCTTCTGGTATTGCTTGATCAAGGCATTCTTTGGTTCAGTCAAGATCCGGACCAAATCAGCACTGTCCAGCCGGTCCAAGGTAGTGATAATCGGAATCCGGCCAATGAATTCAGGGATCAAGCCAAACTTGACCAAGTCCCCGGTCGTCAAGAAACGGTTCCAGTTGTCATCGTCAACCTTGCCAGATTCTTGTTCTGCCCCAAAACCGATGGTCTTCTTGCCCAGCCGGTTCTTAACGATTTCTTCGATACCGTCAAAAGCCCCGCCGACAATGAATAGGATGTTGGTGGTGTCCATCCGGATCATTTCCTGCTGCGGGTGCTTGCGGCCGCCCTGCGGCGGAATAGAAGCAATGGTCCCTTCCAGGATCTTCAAAAGGGCCTGCTGGACCCCTTCACCGGACACGTCCCGGGTAATCGACACATTCTCTGACTTCTTGGAGATCTTGTCAATTTCGTCGATATAAATGATCCCCCGCTGGGCTCTCTCCAAGTCGTAATCGGCATTCTGGAGCAGCTTAAGCAGGATATTCTCGACGTCTTCACCGACATAACCGGCTTCAGTCAAAGTAGTTGCGTCCGCGATCGCGAACGGCACGTTCAAAATCCTTGCCAAAGTCTGAGCCAGGTAGGTCTTGCCGGACCCAGTTGGCCCGATCAAGGCAATATTTGACTTCTGCAATTCGGTTGAAGAATCAACATCAATTTGACTGATCCGCTTGTAGTGATTGTAAACCGCTACGGACAGAACCCGCTTGGCCCGGTCCTGGCCAATCACGTACTGGTCCAGTTCTTCTTTAATTTGCATTGGCTTGGGAAGCTCGCGCGTTTCCTTCAGTGAATCCAGACGCAGCTCATCATCAATGATCCGCTTGGCGAGTTCAATGTCCTCGTTGCAGATGTATACGCCGTTGCCGGCAATCATTTTCTTTACTTGGCTGGCAGACTTGCCGCAGAATGAGCATTTCACTTCTTCTGGATCTGTAAACTTAGTAGCCATGTATTCCCTCCTCTATTTGCTAAAGACTAGATTAGCATAAATACGGGCAACTTGCGCGAAATTAGCCTTGTATTTTTCATCAGCCTTGGCAAAAGAAAACCCCAAAAGGGGCAGTTGCCACTTCTGGGGGATTCAGTCTATAGACTGGCGATTACTTGTCTTCTTCGCTGCCTTCTTCAAGCTTAGCCTTAGCTACTTGCTTAGCGCTGTCAGTGATCAAGTCCATTGCCTTGCGGACGTTGATGTCATGAGCCAACATTTCGTCGCTCAAAGCGTTGCGAACTGCCTTTTCGCTCATGTTGTAGTTGTCAGCCAGGTCCTTGATTTCAGCGTCGATTTCTTCCTTGCTTGCTTCGAAGCCTTCCTTGGCAACGATTGCTTCCAAAACAAGGTTAGTCTTAACGCGTTCAGCAGCGTTTGCTGACAATTGGCTGCGCAGTTGGTCTTCAGTCGTGTTAGTCAACTTGAAGTAAGTTTGCGGGTCAATCCCTTGACGTTGCATGTCGCCCAAGTATTGGTTGAGTTGGTTGTCAACGTATTCTTGGATCATCACGTCAGGAATTTCTTCAACAGTAGCGTTCTTTACTGCAGTAGTGATCGCTGCTTCTTGGATAGCTGCCTTGGCTGCTTCTTCCTTTTCGGACTTCAGTTCAGCCTTGATCTTTTCCTTCAATTCGTCAAGGGTTTCAACTGAGTCGTCAACATCCTTGGCAAATTCGTCGTCAAGTTCTGGCAATTGCTTTGCCTTAACTTCGTGGATCTTGGTTGCGAAGTGAGCTTCCTTGCCAGCCAGGTCCTTTGCGCCGTAGTCTTCTGGGAAGGTTACGACAACGTCAACTTCTTCGCCGGCGCCGTGACCAACCAGTTGGTCTTCAAAGCCAGGGATGAAGGTGTTTGAGCCCAGTTCCAGGGAGTAGTTTTGTGCTGAGCCGCCGTCAAATTCAACGCCGTCAACAGTACCAACGTAGTCGATGGTTACAGTGTCGCCGTTTTCAGCCTTGTCGTTCTTCAAAACCATTTCAGCGTTTTGTTCTTGACGCTTAGTCAATTCAGCGTCGATGTCCTTTTGGTAAACGCGAGTGTTTTGCTTTGGTACTTCAATTTCAGTGTATTGGCCAAGTTCAACTTCTGGTTCAACCGTTACGATTGCCTTCATTTCCCAGGCCTTGTTCTTGCCCATTGATACAGGAACGATTTGAGGTTGGCCAACTGCCTTGATGCCAGTTTCCTTGACAGCAGCGCTGTAAGCTTCTGGCAAAGCAAAGTTCAAAGCGTCTTCGTAAAGAGCTTCTTCACCGTAGTATTGGTTGAAGATTACACGGGAAACGTGCCCCTTACGGAAGCCAGGTACACGCAAGCTCTTCTTTACGCGGCCAAAAGCCTTGTCCAGGCTCTTCTTGATTTCATCTTGAGAAATTTCAAAAGAAAGTTCACCAGTAGTCTTACCGGTAGTTTTCCAGTTAGCAGACATTAATTAAATACCTCCAATGTCTATTTTGGGTTTGCTACTTTGCATACTTAAATATCTTACCTTAAAGACGGTCAAAAAACAATCAAAGTACTACAAAATAGGGCTTTTTTGGATAAAAAAAAGGCGTTCTTCTGAAAAGAACGCCTTTTTACACTGTTAGAACTAAAATTCAAAAACTAAAAATTAGTCGTCAATTTCAGTAACTTGGCCGGCACCAACAGTTCTACCACCTTCACGGATAGTGAACTTAGTACCAACTTCGATAGCAGCTGGCTTAATCAAAGTAACTGAGAATTCAGTGTTGTCACCAGGCATAACCATTTCAGTACCTTCTGGCAATTCAATTTCACCAGTGATGTCAGTGGTGTGGAAGTAGAATTGTGGACGGTAGTCTGAGAAGAATGGAGTGTGACGGCCACCTTCGTCCTTGCTCAAGATGTAGACTTGGCCCTTGAAAGTTTTGTGGGTCTTGATTGAGCCTGGAGCTGCCAAAACTTGACCACGAACGATTTGGTCACGGTCGACACCACGGAGCAATACACCAACGTTGTCGCCGGCTTCACCCAAGTCAAGAGTCTTGTGGAACATTTCCAAACCAGTTACAACTGAAGTCAAGACCTTTTCTACCAAACCAACGATTTCAACGCTGTCGCCAACCTTAACAGTACCACGGTCGATACGGCCTGAAGCAACAGTACCACGACCAGTGATAGTGAAGACGTCTTCAACTGGCATCAAGAATGGCTTGTCAGTTTCACGTTCTGGAGTTGGAATGTATTCGTCAACAACGTCCATCAGTTCTTCGATCTTCTTTTGAGCTTCTTCGTCGCCTTCAAGAGCCTTCAAAGCTGAACCACGAACTACAGGAACATCGTCACCTGGGTAACCGTATTCTGAAAGCAAGTCTCTTACTTCCATTTCAACCAAGTCGATCAATTCTGGGTCGTCAACCAAGTCGCACTTGTTCAAGAAGACTACGATGGAGTTAACACCAACCTGACGAGCCAACAAGATGTGTTCACGAGTTTGTGGCATAGGACCGTCAGTTGCGGCAACAACCAAGATAGCACCGTCCATTTGAGCGGCACCAGTGATCATGTTCTTGATGTAGTCGGCGTGGCCTGGGGCGTCCATGTGGGCGTAGTGACGCTTTTCAGTTTCGTATTCAACGTGGGCAGTGTTGATAGTGATACCACGTTCCTTTTCTTCTGGAGCTGCGTCGATTTGTGAGTAATCTTCAGCTTGTGCCAAACCCTTCTTAGCCAACACAGTAGTGATAGCTGCGGTCAAAGTAGTCTTACCGTGGTCAACGTGACCAATAGTACCAATGTTAACGTGTGGCTTAGTTCTAACGTAATGTTCTTTTTCTGCCATTAAAATGACCCTCCTGAAATTTTGCAAGAAGTCCGTTGAGACAAACCTAACGGATGATTCTCTGTTGAATATTGTACTACTTTCCTAAGAAGTACGCTAGTAGCAATAGCGCAACTTCTTGAAAATATCCAAAAATGATTATACTAAATGCCGGCAAAAAGTAAAGTGATTTGCAAAAAGATTAATCACTATTTTTTCTGATAGATTTTTTCCAGCAAATCCTGGCTCTCCCCGCCCCGCTTTTGCCGTAAAAAGCCGGTCAAGTTCCGGGCAAAAGCATCGGGATTAGTCACGTAATCTCCCTGGCAGGGATAAAGCTGGCCAAAAGCGAAATTTCCTTCAGCCAAGATCAAGGGCAGTTCGCTTGGGCGGTTTTGGTAGCGGCTGGCCAGAGAAGTGATAAATTCCCGGTAAACCGGATCCTGCTTGAGCAAATCCGTTTCAGCGGGCACAAAACTCTTCAAGTCCCCCAGGATCATAACCTGCATCTCTTCTTTAACCCCCAGCTTGACCAGGTCCTCGCACACCGCCAGGCGCAAGGCGTAGTTAGCCAGGGGATCCAGCAAAAGGCTTCTGGCAAAGGCCAGGTAGGTCGGCAAATCCAGCTTCAAGAGCTGCTCGTACTGGCTTTGGCTGACTGCCTGCTTTTTTCTAAAAGCAAGCAGGATTTTCTCTTGTTCCTTTTTGTCTGCTGGCAAAACCGGGAAGTCGACCTCTCCCTCAGTCAAATGCTTGACCTGGAGAGCCTCGATCAAAAAATTATTGGCCGCCAGGACTTGTCCATACTCCTCCAGCACTTTATCCCGGGAAAAAAGATCAGGCAGTGCCTTGATAAGGGCATAAGCCTGATCTTCTTCCTTGTTTAAGCGCAAAAGTCGGGACAAGTCCAGGGCCAGGTCCTCGTCAAAGCCCAGCCTCAAGGCCTCCTCCAAGTGCCCGCAGGCAGCCTGGTAGTCCCCTCCTGCTTCAGCCTCTATGGCCAATTTCCGCAGGTTCTCTTGGCTAACGCTTGTCATCTGCCTTGCTGTCCTTCTTCTTATTCTTGTTTACCGGCTTCTTGCCCTTAGCGTACTTGTTTGCCGGCCTGGTCTGCTTCTTGCGGTTGTTCTTCTTAACCGGCTTTTCCTTGTTGCCTTCAGCCGCGTCTTCGGCCTTCTTCTGCATTGCCCGGTGCCGGTTCTGGTTGACTTCCATGACAACTGGCAAAACGACCGGCCGACGGTTGGTCTGTTTGTAAAGGAACTTCCCCAGGCTGGAGCGCATGTCCTGCTTGAGTTCAGTCCAGTCAAACTTCTTGTGCTCAAAGTTGGCCTGGATAGCGTCCTTGATGACCTGGATAGAGTCATTCATCAGCTTGTGGTTGGCATTGATGTATACAAAGCCCCGGCTGGTGACTTGCGGTTCAGACACGATCTTCTTCTTCTTGCGGTCAATCGTCACTACCGCGATGAAGATCCCGTCATCTGACAAAACTTCCCGGTCGCGCAAAACAATGTTGCCCACGTCGCCTACCCCGGAGCCATCGATCATCGTGTCTTCACCCGGCACGGCATCCCCACGAAAGAACTGGCCGCGCTTAGTGTCGTATTCTAGGCAGTCCCCGTTTTGGGTAATATAGACATCGTCCGGGTCCATCCCAGTTTCAACGGCTAAGTCCTTGACTGCTTCTAAAAGCCGGTAGTCCCCGATGACCGGTACCAGAATCCGCGGCTTCAAGAGGTCAATCAAGGTCTGCAGGTCCCGGCCAGTCGCGTGGCCGGAAGTGTGCATGTTGCGGCCAAGTTCGATAACCGTGCCGCCTGCCCGGTAAACCATGTCACTGGTGATAGCCACCGTGGTTTCAACGGCGTGAGACGGAGTCGTGGCAATAAAGACCAGGTCCCCTTCGTGGATGGTAATCATCCGGTGGCGGTTATTGGCCATCTTCTGCAGGGACTGGAGCGGTTCACCCATCCGGCCGGTTTCCAGGATGACCGTCTTTTCATCCGGCACGTCCTTGAGTTCCTTGGCCTTCATCAAAAGCCCGTCTGGCACTTCCAGATAGCCCAGCTTCATGGCCGTGTGGACTATCTTAGCCACGTCCCGGCCAGTCAAAAGGACCCGGCGGCCGGTAGCAGCAGCGGCGTTAAAGACCTGCTGGACCCGGTTTAGGTTGGAAGCCTTGCCGGCCACGATGATCCGGCCCTTGGCGTTTCTGAAGACATTGGTGATGTAAGTGCCGACTTCATTTTCGCTGGCATTCGGTAAAACAACCTCAGCATTGGATGAGTCCGGCAAAAGGGCCAAAACGCCGTTTCCCGCGATTTCAGCGAGCCGGGCCATGTCAGTGCGGTAAGCTGGCCGGGCTGACGGATCAAACTTAAAGTCACCGGTATAGACGATCTGCCCTTGGGGAGCATGGATGACGATTCCCAAAGAGTCTGGCACTGAGTGAGTGGTGTGGAAGAAGGACACGCTGGCATTCTTGAAGTCGATTTCCGTATCGGCGTCGATGACGTTGAACAGCTGGTTGTTCCGCCGCTTGTTTTCTCTTTGCACGTCGATCTTGGCCAGTTCAATGGTGAGTTTTGAACCAAAAACCGGAATATCCCAGTCCCGCAAAATGTATGGCAGGGCCCCGATGGAGTCAGCATGGCCGTGAGTCAAAAAGATCCCCACCACTTGGTCGCCGTATTGCTTGAAGAATTCCATGTCCGGAATTACCACATCGATCCCGAACAATGAACTGTCCGGGTACTTGAGGCCGGCGTCCAAAACAAAGATTTCATCGTTCACCTGAACGGCAAACATGTTCTTGCCCTGCTCGCGGACCCCGCCTAGAACCATTATTTTTAACTTGTCTGACATAAAGCTCTCCTTTTCGTAATCATGTTAAATCAATTCTTTGTCTGATAGATGCTTTATATGGATCTGTCGATCAAAACGCTTATAATCTTTTTAATTTTAACATAAAGGGCATGAGCATGATAGTCACTAAGCCCGCAAAGGAAAAGAAAACTGAAAATAGAAAAGAGGCCGGGAAATCCCAGCCTCTTGGTAGGTCTTTGATTAACGACGCAAACCCAAACGAGCGATCAAAGCACGGTAACGTTCCAAGTCATTTTCTTGCAAGTAGCGGAGCAAGTTACGACGGTGACCGATCTTCTTCAACAGACCAACGTATGAGTGGTGGTCGTGTGAGTGTTCACGCATGTGTTGAGTCAAGTTGTTGATGTCTTCAGTCAAAACAGCAACTTGTACTTCTACGGAACCAGTGTCGCCTTCGTGAGTTGCGTATTCCTTGATGATTTCGTTCTTTCTTTCTTTTGAAACTGCCATGTTTCTGCACCTTTCTTTTGAAAAATTGCCCCGGACAGCGTCAGCCGTTAGGTGAAACGTAAAGACAACGTCCGGGGTTCACATAACAAATATAATCATACCCGATTTTTTGGAAAAAGCAAGTAAAATTTCTTCTTGCATCTGGCGCTGGCTTTCAGTATAATAATTTAGTGAATTTCAATCAGTTATTGGAGGTGAACCTAATGCCACAAATCAAATCTGCTATCAAGCGTGTTAAGACTCAAGCTGTTGCTAACGAACGCAATGCTGCTCAACTCAGCACTATGAGAACTGCCGTTAAAAAGTTTAAGGCTGCTCAAGCTGCTGGTGCGGACAACGCCTCCGAATTATACGTTGCTGCTATCCGTGAATTGGACAAGGCTGCTTCAAAGGGCTTGATCCACAAGAACAAGGCTACCCGTGACAAGAGTCGTTTAGCTAAGCTTGCTAAGTAATTAAACTAGCAATCAACAAAAGAGCGAGAAACAATCCGTTTCCCGCTCTTTTTCTTTTGTCTTTTTCTATTCCCTGTTTTTTCTCTTTTTGCCTAGCAGGTCAGGATAAAAGCCTTCAAAAAGCGGCTGCCCTGGTAGACCCCGCTCTTGTAGCGGTAGTCCAGCTGGATCAGCTGGCCCAGCATTTTCTTCAGCTGGCCGACCTTCGCCCTGGACTTCAAGGCTGTCTTGACCCGGTAAGGGTGGGCGGACAATTCCTTGGCAATCTCGCTTTCACTCCGCCTTCTCTGTCCCATCACCTTCACGCAGAGCAAAAATTCAACCTGGCTGAAAAAGACCGCGACCATCTGCAAGGGATAAGTCCCCTCCCGCAGCTGCCCGTCCAGGCGGTCGATTGCCTCTTGGTAGTCCCCTCTTAAGGCAGCCTCTAGAATAGCAAAAACGTTCTGGTCTAAGCTGAGATCGATATTCCGGTCCACCAGGTCCCAGCTGATTTCCTGGCCGTCGCTGATCGCCTTCAGCTTGTTGTAATTGCCCAGGGCCGCGTCCAGGACCTGGTCGCTTCTCTCCATGAGCAAGTCCAGGGCCCCGCCGGCAAAGCGGTAGCCTTCAGCCTTGACCAAGGCCTGCATAACCCGGCCGCTTTCATAGCTTTTGACCGCGGTTGAGACCGTATTGAAGCTCCTTTCCACCTGCTTGGTCAGTTTCTTGCGCCGGTCCAGCTTCTCATAGCTGGCGACTAAAACGATCACGTCGTCGATCTGGTCTAGGTGACTGAAGATTTCCAGCAGCCGGTCCCCTTGCTGCTTGTACTTGGCCGGGAACTTTCCCGTCAAAAAGATTGGGTTCTTGACTAAGACTAATTTTTGCTGGCTGAAAAGGCTGGCTTCCGCCAAGGCCGCGATCAAGTCGTCCAGCGGGTCGCTCTCACAGTCAACCGTCACCTTCTCCAGGCCTTGAAAGGCTGACTGCTGGACATAGTTATGGGCCAGATAGTCATTTAAAAAAGCGTCCGGTCCCTGCAGCAGGACATTCGGGTTTCCCGCCTGGCTGTTAGGAAACAGGGATATCAAATTTGGCAAGCCGCTTTCCTCCCTCTAAAAGTAAACTCTTTAATAATGATAACACACCCGCCGCCCTTCCAGAAAACTGCTGAAGTATTCCCTGATGCCGTAATGCCAGCTGATCATCCCTTCCGTTTGGGTATTGAGATAGGGAATCCCCAGCTGGTGCAATTTGGCTAAGGTTTCCGGCTTGGGGTGGTGGTAGCGGTTGTTCCGGCCAGCGGAGATAAAGACTAATTTTGGCTGGATTGCCCGCAAAAAGACAGTTGAAGAAGAAGTATCGCTGCCGTGGTGGCCAAGTTTGAAGTAGTCAATTTTCAAATCGGGAAACTTCTTAATGATTGCCTCCTCACCTGCCTGGTCCAGGTCCCCGGTAAAAGCCCAGCTTTTCCCAGCCAGACGGCAGGTAAGCGACAAGGAGTCCTTGTTTTCCCCTTTTCCCGCTACTTCCGGGTGAAGAACCTGGAAGTTGATCGCTTCTTTCACCTCCATCCCTGCCTTCAGCTCAACCAGCTTGGTCTTCTCTACTCGGCCGGCTATCCTGGCCCTAAAGCTCGGATTTTGAATAAGACCTGCTCCCATATAGAGGCGCTTAACCGGCATTTCCTCGAGCAGGGGGCCCAGGTCACCAACATGGTCAGCATCCTGGTGGCTGACGAAGACCCCGTCGATCTGGCTGATTCCCTGGGCTTTAAGCAAAGGAATGGTAATCCGGTCGATCTGGGGCTGGCTCTGTTTCTTTTTACCAAAAGTCAGCTTGCTCCCGGTATCGATCAAGTAGACCTGGCGGCGGATGGGCGTCGTTAAAAGAATGCTGTCACCCTGACCCACATCGATAAAAGAGACCTGCCCTTCCAAGGGAAAGTGGATGCTGACAAAAATTAAGAGATAGACCGCCGCCAGAATATGGCGGTATTTCTTTTTCCGCGTGATGAGATACAGGAAGGTTAAGGCAAAAAGCAGGGCCAGCTGCCAGGCCTTGACCTGGCCATAGATCAGCTGGCCAAAGCCGGTTTTCGCCACATTAGCCAGCATCCCTTCCGCCGCCTCCAGGATTTTTTCAAAAAAAGCCGCTAGACCCGGCGGAGCCAGCAAGGCCAGGCCGGTCATGGGCATGACGATATAGTTGAAATAGGGCACGACTAAAATATTGTAAAAAATCGTGCAGACATTGACCTGGTAGAAAAAGTAGAGCAAAAAAGGCGTCAGCAGGCCGTTCAGCCAAAAAGCCTGCTTGCAGTCTGGCAATTTCGCCGTCAAGACCAGGCCCAGGGCTAATACATAAGTCAAGATCCCGCCGGTTTCCAGCAAAAGGCGGGGAGTAAAAAGCTGCTGGCAGCAATAAGTCAAGCCCAACAGGTCAGCCCGGCCGATCCTCCGGCTCTTAAAGGCTAATCCGGCTGAAAAAACATAGCTAAGAGTCGCCCGGATAAAACCTGGCCGGCCCGCGCTCAAGAAGACCTCAAAGGTCAATAGAGCGCAGGAAACGGCAAAAACTTCCTCCTTGGTCATATGCAGGTAGCTGCCAAAAACCGCCAGAGCAAAGACGTAAATGCCCACATGCATCCCCGAAATGCTCAAGATATGGATAACCCCCAGGTCCCGGTAGGTATTCAAGTTAGCTTGGTTGTCCCCAGCCGGATTTTCCGCTAGCAGCAGTTCACTGGCAAAAAAGGCCAATAGGCGGGGCAGGCGCTTCAGATAAGCTTGAATTTTCCAGCGGAGGCCATGCAGGCGGGTAAGAAGACTAGCCGGAGCCAACTTGAACTGATAATGAGCCAGCTTGACCTGCCGGTAGACATGCTGGCTGGCCAAATAGCGGCGGTAGTCGAACTGGCCGGGATTGGTCGCTGGCTCTATTTCACTGACCGCGCCGCTAACTTCAGTTAAGTCGATACTTTGCCCGTTTTCCAGCAAGGCTAGTGCCTCCCGGCTTGCCGGCCCGTAAACTTGCACTTTCTGCGTGGCCGTCTGCCCCCGCCCACTCAGCCAGCCGTCGGTAATTTTCACCTGGTCGGGGTACAGGCGGATGTCGCCTGCCGGCTCACCCGGCTTAACCTGGTCCTTAGCCAGGACCAAAGTCAATAAGAGCAAGAAGGCCATGGCGAGTTTAACCAAACCGCCATATTTATCCTTGAGCAAAAAGAGCAGGTAGAGCAAGGCGGCCAGGGCAAAAAGCTTCCCCCATTTTTGCGACTGGAAGATCCCGCACAAGCTGACGCTGGCCAAGGCCAAAAGAAAGTAAAAGCCGGCTTGCAGGCTAGATTGTAAGCTGGTCCTTAATTGCCGCGAAGGTCTTGTCGCCAATTCCCGACACCTCTTTCAACTCGTCAATACTCTTAAAAGACCCTTTTTCCTGCCGGTAGGCAATGATCTGCTCGGCCTTCTTCTCCCCGATCCCGTTCAGCTTCTGCAGATCGCTGGCTGTAGCCGTGTTCAAATTGATCAAGTCACCAGAAGCTGCCCCGGAAGCTGAAGAAGAGACTGATGAGGCTGAGGCTGATGCAGAAGGAGAAGAAGCTGCAGCCGAGTTAGCGGTCTGGGCCGCTTCCGTCTTGTCCCCCTTGCCGAGGATGTAGACCTTGTCTTGGTCTTTTAAAAGCTGGCTGCGGTTGATGGCCTGCAATTGGGCATCCTTGGTCAAGCCCCCGGCCTTTTCAATCAAGTCTTCCAGCCGGGCTCCGTTTTTCAGCCGGTAGACCCCCTGGTGCTTGACCGCTCCTGAAATATCGCAGACTACTTCAGCGTTTGCCGCAGAAGCCGCTGAGCTGGCGCTGGCAGCCACTGAACTGACACTGGAGCTTTGCAGACTTTGCCCGCTGTTTTCACTCATGCTCTGGCTGCTGGACAAAAGAGCAGAATTGTCAGCAGCCGGCTGCCGGTTGGCATAATAAAAGCCCCCGGCCGCCAGCAAGACGACTACGATGTACATTTTCTTATCCATAAGCCAGGCAAGCAGGTCCTGCAGCTTTTGCTTGCCTTCCGTTCTTTCGTTTGACTGATTCATTTTTATCACCTCAATAACTAATACGCCAAAAATGGTCTTTTTTCCTAAATAAAAGAAAAAAGAAAAAGACAAAATTTACTGAGGCAAAAAAGAACCGGAGGCTGGCTCCGGTTCTCTTCTTAACTATTCAGTTTTCTACTTGTAATGCTTTTGCAGGTATTTCAAGGCATCATCAAAAGTTGCCACCGGCACGATCTTCATCTTCGTGCCCAGCTTCTTGGCCGTTCTTTTGGCCACCGCGTAGTTGGTCTGGGACTTCTTGACCCCGGTCTGGTCAGTTGGGGCGAAAAATACTTCTGCCCCTTCTTTATCCGCGGCCACGACCTTCTTGTCCACGCCGCCGATAATGCCGACCTTGCCGTTTGCATCGATCGTCCCCGTCCCGGCTACCTTGTGGCCCTTGGTCAAGTCCTTGCCAGTATAGTTTTGGTAGCAGGCCAGGGAGAACATCAGACCAGCTGACGGGCCGCCAATGTCGCCCGTGCTAATCGTCGTCTTCGGGCTGACTTCCACCTTGACCCTTTCCACCATGCTGATCCCGATCCCCGGCTTGCCGGTGCCTTTCACCTTGACGATTTTCCCGGTAAAAGTCTGCTTCTTCCCGGACCGCAAAACCGTAATCGACACCTTCTGCCCGATCTTCTGCTTCTGCAGGTAGCACATAAAGCCCTGGACAGACTTGAACTTGTGCCCATTAGCCGCTACGATCGTGTCCCCGATCAAGAGCTTCTTTTTAAAACTGGAGCTGGACTGCAGGTCCATCACATATACGCCCTGGTATTTCAGCTTGGGTTTAAGCCCGGCCTTCTTGGCCGCGTAATAGATGGCCGTCTGCTGGCTGGTCTGCATGTACCATTCCTGCAGCTGTTCATATTGCTCCGTGCTTGATCCCCCGGTCACTTCATCCATGGTCAGGCGGTCTTCATAAGGCTGGGTAAAGGACCATAAATAATCGCCCAAAACCGCCCTCCGCTCACTCACGGTCACGAAGTAGAGGTTATTTTTACCCTTAACCCCTGTCGTCTTTAAATAATTGCCGACCGGCAGGGCATCCCCGGGCGCCTCAATCACGTATTTGGTTGGCAAGAGCAGGACCAGGGCCAGCAGGATAACCGCAAACAAGCCGACCAGGGCCCGGCGCCACTTCTTGCTTTGTCCGTCTTTCTTAACTTTCACTTTGCAGCTTCTCCTTCAAGGCTCTGGCAGCTTTTTTGGGCAAAAAGCGGTCCAGCTCGCCGCCAAACATGGCGATTTCCTTCAGCATGCTCGATGCCAAAGCACTGTTGGCCGCCTCAGCCATAAACAAAACAGTCGGCAGGTCCGGGGCCAAGTCCCGGTTCAACTGGGCGATCTGCTGCTCATAGAGAAAATCGCTGCTGTTGCGGACCCCGCGGACTAAAACCCCGGCCCCTAATTCCCTGGCCAGGTCCACCGTCAGCTGGCCCGGCCGGGCCAGGACCTCGACATTGGCCAGGCCATGCTCTTTTACTGCGTCCTTGATCAAGTCCACCCGCTCATCCGGCGTAAAAAGCGCCTTTTTTGAGCTGTTGGTCATCACTACGACCAAGAGGCGGTCAAAGACCTTCGCCGCCTGCTCAATTGTATCCATATGCCCGTTGGTAATGGGGTCAAAACTCCCCGGAAACAACGCTGTCATCATCTATTCTGCCCTCTGGTAAATTCTTACGATCGTCTTGCCCATATGGTGGTCTTTCAAAAGGTCAAAGCCGGCAACCGGCGGCAAGTCTGTCTGCTCATCAGTTTCAACGACAATTTTTGCCCCCGGCTTAAGCAGGTCCAGGGAAGCCAGAGCCGTCATGTCCTTGACCATCTGCTGCTTGGCATATGGCGGGTCCAAAAAGACCAGGTCAAACTTCCTTTCCTGGTCAGCGAAGACCTTCAAGGCCACTTTCGCCGGCATGGTGAAGACCTCAAAGCGGTCCGGCTCCTTGGTCAAGTCCACGTTTTTCCTGATGATCTGGCAGGCCGGCCGGCTGACGTCGTTCAGCACCGCATGCTCGCAGCCTCTGGAAACTGCCTCAATCCCCAAAGCCCCGCTGCCCGCGTACAGGTCCAGGACCTCTCCTCCAGCAAAAAACTGGCCCAGGGAATTGAACAAGGATTCCTTGACCTTGTCGCTAGTCGGCCGGGTCTTCTGGCTCTTGAGGGTAAACAAGTTCCGTTTGGCGTATTTTCCAGAAATAATTCTCACTTAATCCAGTCCTCTTTATCTGTCTGATTTAACTTCTCTTCGGCCTCCTTGGCCATGTCACTGATCTGCTGCTCAATCTTCTGGTTGTCCAGGTCCAGGGCATCATTTTGGGAGAATTCAACCTTCTTAACAAAGCTGAAGGTCCGCAGCTTGCTTGCCGTTTCTTCCGCCTCTGCCTGGTTAACGTAGAGAATCAAATAGTGCAGCTTTTTGGAAAAATAAACGATGTCCCCGAACCGGCGCAGCTTGAACTGATCATCGTTGACGTTACGCAAGTAAACGATCAAGCTGGTCCGGCTGGCAATCTCCTGGTCAGCTAATTCTTGGTTAATACTCATCCTCTGCTTGCACCTCCTGTCTGATTTTTTCTTCCGCGGTAACATTTAATACCAGGCCGATCGCTGCCGACAAGACCCAGAGTGAGGAACCCCCGTAAGAGATAAAAGGCAGGGTCACCCCGGTGATCGGCATGAGGCCTAAGACCGCGCCAACGTTAAATAAAGTCTGGAAAAAGATAATCGCGGTCACCCCGAAGCAGATCAAGGTGGAGTACTGGGACTGGGCCTTGACCCCCCGCTCCATGATCAAAATCATCAGGTAGAAAAGCAGGCCCAAGACTACTAATGCGCCAAGAGAGCCAACTTCTTCGGCAATGATCGACAAAATAAAGTCGGTGTAAGGTTCCGGCAGATAGCCCCGCTTCTGGATACTGTTGCCCAGGCCTAAGCCAAAAAGGCCCCCGTTATGGATAGCATAATATGAATTGACCAGCTGGGCCCCTTCATTGGCAGCCGTCTTAAATGGGTGCAGGAAGGCGATAAAACGCTTGTAGACGTAAATATCCTGCAAGAAGCTCGGGTTCCAGGCCACGATCAAGCTGAAGCCCCCGACCACCAGAACGGTGATGCCGATGATACTCAAGAGGATGTAGCCGGTCGGGATCCCGGAAACTGAATACATGATCAGGACCAGGCAAAAAATGATGGCTGTCCCCCCGAAATCAGGTTCGATCAAAACCAGGATCATTAGTAAACCCGCGATGATTGCCGTAGGCAAAAGCTGGGAGATGATATGTCCGCGCACTAACCGCCCGTCGGCCTTAGCCAGCATCCGGGCCAGATAGAAAGTCAGGACCAGCTTGGCTAATTCCAAGGGCTGGATGTTGATTGGGCCCAGGCTGATCCAGCCCTTGGCCCCGTTGACCGCCTGGCCAAAGAAGAGGACATAGACCAATAAACCGGCCACAATTACCAGCAGCCACAAGAGCAGCTTGCCCCGCCTTAAGTAGTCCAGATTGATGCTGTAGCAGGCAAGGCAGATCAATACCCCGAAAAAGGCGTAAAGCAGCTGCTTTTGCCCGTAAACCGTAGCCTTGAAACCGTTGATCAGCAGGATTTCTGAACTGGCCGAATAGACCGCGATCACCCCGATCGTCATCAAAAGCAAGTAGACGATGAAGATCCGGTAGTCGAAATATTGGAATGTCTCTTTTATTTTGGCGGCCGTGGCAGCAACTTTATTTTTCTTCACGTTTTTCCCCTTCTAAAAATAATCATCGCTTTTCATTATAAAACAAAAAAGCCCCTCCTCCTATAAATAGGGGGAGAGACTTACCAAAAAACTAACAATTAGTTGGTCTTGGCCTTCTTCTTGTCAAACTTTTGCCGTTCTGAAGTGTTCAAGATCTTCTTCCGCAGGCGCAGGCTTTCTGGAGTTACTTCACAGTATTCGTCATCGTTCAAGAATTCGATTGATTCTTCCAAAGTCAAAGTCTTTGGCGTTCTGATGGCCGCAGCGTGGTCCTTACCGGAAGCACGGGTGTTGGTTAGGTTCTTGCCCTTGGTTACGTTAACAGCGATGTCACGGTCACGGGAAGATACACCAACGATCATCCCTTCGTAAACTTGCACGCCGGCACCGATGAAGAGCTGGCCGCGTTGTTCAACTGACTGCAGGGAGTAAGTAGTTGACTGCCCCTGGTTGATGGAAACCAAAGCACCGTTGCGCCGGCCTGGGTTCCAGTTCTTAACGACTGGCTTGTATTCGCTGAAAGTGTGGTTCATGATCCCGTAACCACCAGTTGCGGACATGAATTCGTTGTTGTAGCCGATCAAGCCACGGGAAGGAACTGAGAATTCCAACCGGGTCTGGCCGTTGCCCTTGGAAACCATGTTCTGCATTTCACCCTTGCGTTGGGACAAGCCGTCGATAACCGAGCCGACATATTCGTCCGGCACGTCAACTTGGACAGCTTCATATGGTTCGCACATTTGCCCGTCAACTTCCCGGTAGATAACCTTTGGCCGGGACAGTTGCAGTTCGAAGCCTTCCCGGCGCATTTCTTCAACCAGGATGGACAAGTGCAGTTCCCCACGGCCTGAAACAGTCCAGGCATTCAATTGGTCAGTTGGTTCAACCTTCAGGGAAACGTCAGTCCGGGTTTGCCGCAAAAGCCGTTCTTCCAGCTTGGCTGGAGTAACCTGGCTGCCTTCCCGACCAGCAAATGGTGAGTCGTTGGCCACGAAGTCCATTTGCAGAGTCGGCGGGTCAATCCGCAGAATTGGCAAGGCTTCTGGGTTTTCCTTGGAAGCAATGGTTTCACCGACGAAGATGTCGTTGATCCCACTGATGGCGATAATGTCGCCTGCCTTGGCTTCCTTGATTTCGTTTCTCTTCAAACCGAAGTAACCAAAAAGCTTGGTCACGCGGAAGTTTTGCTTGGAGCCGTCAAGCTTCATGACAGTAACTTCGTCGCCGACCTTGATCTTGCCCCGGTAAACGCGGCCGACGCCGATCCGGCCAACGTAGTCGTCCCAGTCAAGCATGGTGATTTGGAACTGCAAAGGTTCGTCTTCGTTGTCAAGCGGAGCCGGAATGGCCTTGATTACCGTGTCGAAGACCGGGTCCATGGTTTCTTCCTGGTCAGCCGGGTCGTCTGAGCAGCTGGAAGTACCGTTCAAGGCAGAAGCGTAAACAACTGGGAATTCAAGTTGTTCGTCGTTGGCGCCAAGTTCGATGAAGAGTTCCAGAACTTCATCCAGAACTTCAGCTGGACGGGCACCAGGACGGTCGATCTTGTTCACGACAACAACTGGCTTAACGCCGGCTTCCAGGGCCTTTTGCAAAACAAAGCGGGTCTGAGGCATTGGGCCTTCATACGCGTCGACCAGAAGCAGGGCACCGTCAACCATGTGCATGATCCGTTCAACTTCCCCACCGAAGTCGGCGTGGCCTGGAGTGTCCAGGATGTTGATGGTCGTGCCCTTGTAGCTGACCGCGGTGTTCTTTGACAGAATCGTGATCCCACGTTCACGTTCAATGGCGTTGGAGTCCATTGCCCGGTCTTCCAGGTTCATGTGTTCTGGTAAAGTGTCTGACTGCTTAAGCAGCTGGTTAACCAGGGTAGTCTTACCGTGGTCGACGTGCGCGATGATCGCGATGTTTCTGATGTTTTCTCTTCTCTTTTGATCTGCCAAAAATGTTTCCTCCCCGTTCCTCATAAAAAGAACTGTGACAAAAGCACAGTTCCCTTTAGCCTTAGATAGCAGGCTGGCCGAAGTAATGTTTATATTTTTTTACAATCATTTATTGTACAACCACTCTTGGGCCTGGTCAACAAATTTGCTTTAGTTTACATAGGCTTTTCAGAGAATGTTTAACCATAGCAGGCCTTTTTGTGGTAAAAATATATTAGCGATTATTTTAAAAGGAGAACCCACATTGATCTTAATGAAAGATATTGTCCGCGACGGGGATCCCGTTTTGCGGCAAGTTGCGCAAAAATTGACTTTTCCCTTGTCAGACCACTACCGCAAGCTGGCCGATGACATGATGGAATACCTGGTAAACTCACAAGATCCAAAGATTGCCGCCAAGCACCAGCTCCGGGCCGGGGTCGGTCTGGCTGCCCCGCAGGTTGGTGAGGGCGTGTCTATGGCTGCCCTGCTTGTGCCAGACGACAAGGGGGAAATCATCTTTAAGGAAGTTTACGTTAACCCGGAAATCATCTCTGAATCCGTCCGCAAGACCTGCCTGAGCGAAGGCGAAGGCTGCCTGAGCGTTGACAAGGTCATCGACGGCTACGTTCCGCGGCCAAACAAGGTTACGGTTCACTACTGGACCGTTGACGGCGAGGAAAAGACCATCCGCCTCAAGGGCTACCCAGCCATCGTCTCCGGCCACGAAATCGACCACTTGAACGGCCACCTCTTCTACGACCGGATCAACAAGGAAAACCCATTTGCCCTGGATGAAGACACCATCGTCATCTACTAGGCTCAATAGTCCAAGCCAGCCCGCTTCGTCCTGGCTTGGGCTTTTTTGCCTCCTTAGATCAAGTATGTTTCTATACTTGCTTTTCTAATTATGCTAAACTTTAATTAGCTATTGAGTATTTTTGGCAAAATTTCTCAAACAGAGATCAAATTACAATTAAACAATAAGGAGATTTTTTATGATCTACAAAGTTTTATATCAAAAGGACAAGATCGTTAACCCACGCAGAGAAACGACCCAGACTCTCTACATGGAAGCCGACAACATTGTCCAAGCCAGAGCCCTCGTTGAACAAAACACCCCCTACAACATCGAGCTCATCCAAGAATTAACCGGCAACTCCTTGAAGTACGAACAAGAACACGCTGACTTCAAGCTGACTGCCTTTGGCCAAACTAACAGTGAAGATTAAGCAAAACGAAGTAGCCGTTTTCGCGATCGGGGGATTACACGAAATCGGCCGTAACATGTACTGTGTCCAGTACCAAGACGAAATCGTCATAATGGACTGCGGCATCAAGTTCCCGGAAGATGATCTGCTGGGGATCAACTATGTTATCTCCGACTACTCTTACCTGGTCAAGAACCGGGAGAAGATCAAGGCCCTGGTTGTCAGCCACGGCCACGAAGACCACATCGGCGGAATTCCCTTCCTGCTGGAAAAGATTCCGGAAATTCCAGTCTACGCCACGCCTTTTGCCCTGGCCTTGATCAAGAGCAAGTGTGAAGAACACGGAATCCTGGACCGGACCGAGCTGCATGAAGAGCACGAAGACACGGTTTTGACTTTTGACAAGCTGAAGGTGACCTTCTTCAGAACCACCCACTCAATCCCCGACACTTTGGGGATTGCCGTCCACACTCCGCTGGGCGCGGTCGTCTTTACTGGCGACTTTAAGTTCGACTTGACCCCGGTCATGAACCAGCCGGCCCCTAACTTCCAGAGAATGGCCCAGCTGGGCGAAGAAGGCGTTTTGGCCCTCTTGAGTGACTCAACCAACGCCGAAGTGCCACAGTTTACCAAGTCTGAACGCTTCGTTGCCGGCTCTTTGCACAACATCATCACCGGCATTGAAGGCCGGATCATCTTTGCCACTTTCGCTTCCAACCTTTACCGGGTGTCAACCGCCATTCAAGCCGCGATCGACACCGGCCGCAAGGTGGCGATTTTTGGCCGGAGCATGGAAAACGGGATCCAAAACGGGATCGACCTGGGCTATCTGGATGTGCCGGAAGGCTTGATTGTCGATGCTGAAACAATCAACTCCCTGCCGCCGGAAAAGGTCATGCTCCTCTGTACCGGTTCCCAGGGTGAACCCCTGGCTGCCCTCTCCCGGATTGCCAACGGCACCCATCGGCAGATCAAGTTGAAGCCGCATGACACTGTGATCTTCTCTTCCAACCCGATTCCAGGCAACACCTTGAGCGTTAACCAGCTGATCAACAAGCTGATGGAAGGCGGGGCCAACGTGGTCCACGGCCGGGTCAACAATGTCCACACTTCCGGCCACGGCGGCCAGGAAGAACTGAAGCTGATGGTCGAACTGGCCAAGCCGAAGTACATGATCCCGGTGCACGGTGAATACCGGATGCAGGTTGTCCACGCCCACCTGGCCCAGCAAGCAGGCGTGCCGGCAGAGAACACCTTCGTCTTGAAGAACGGTGAAGTGGTCTGCTTCAGTCCTGAAGGGGCCAGAATCGCCGGCGACATCCACGTCAAGGACGTCTTCGTCGACACTTCCGGTGCTGATGATGTCGGCAACATCGTGGTCCGCGACCGACAGATCCTGTCTGAAGAAGGGCTGGTAGTAGCCGTAGCCACGGTTGACTACAAGCACAAGCGGGTTTTGGCAGGCCCTGACATCCTAAGCCGGGGCTTTGTCTACATGCGTGAATCCCAGGACTTGATCAACGCGGCCCAGAAGCACGTCTACCATGTCTTGAAGACGGAAATGGCCAAGAGCGACAAGCCTAAGGACAGCGAAATCCGCAAGGCGATCATCGAGAACCTGCAGGACTTCCTATACTCCCGGACTGAAAGGCGGCCAATGATTCTGCCAATGCTGGTCGAAAAGAAATAAAGCTTGATAGCAAAAAAGAACTCCTTCCGGAGTTCTTTTTTATTGCTTGAAGAGGTCATTAAAGGCCTCGCTCATGGTCGGGTGGGTGTAGATCTGGTCACGCAGGAAGCTGTAAGGCAGCTTGCCCTTCATGGCCAGGGCGATCTGGTTGATCAGTTCATGGGATTCCAGGCCGTACAGGCTGGCCCCCAGGATCTGCCCGCTTGCCGGGTCAACCAGGGCCTTGAACAAGCCCCGGCTGTCCTTGGCGACTTTGGCCTTGGGAATGGCGGCAACTGGCAGCTTGAAGAGCTGGTAGTCAAGCCCGGCCTTTTGGGCGGCTTTTTCATTAAGGCCAACAGCTGACAGAGGCGGGGTGATGAAGACGCTAGTCGGCAGGATTTGCCGGTCACTGACTCTCCGCTTGCCTTCGCCAAAAAGCTGGTCCTTGACAATTCTGAAGTCATCCAGGGAGACATAGGTAAATTGCGGTCCACCCTTGACATCGCCCAGGGCCCAGACCTGGTCAGCACTTGTTCTTAAGCGGTCATCAACCCTGATATTGCCCCGGTCGTCAGTTTCAATCCCGGCTGCTGGCAAATTAAGATCAGCCGTGTTGGCCCGCCGGCCGGCAGCGACCAAGACTTTGTCAGCAGCAGCCGTCAATTTTTCTTCGCCTAATTTGTAGTCAATTACGACCTGGTCAGCTTCGTCGCTGACTTTTTCGGCATCTGCACCTAAGATGAACTTAACCCCGGCTCTTTCCAGGTCAGCCTTGACGGCGGCTTTAATATCGTCATCTTCTCTTGGCAAAAATTCCGGGCTGTGGTCCAAAACAGTCACCTGGCTGCCATAATTGGCAAACATGCCTGCAAATTCCAGGCCGATGTAGCCGGCCCCCAGGATCAAGAGCTCTTTTGGCAGGCTGGTCAAGTTCATGGCCTGGGTGGAATCCAGCCGCTTCTTGCTCTCTTTTAAACCAGGAACAGGCGGCAAGACAGGGCTGGCCCCGGTGTTGATAAAGATCCGGTCACCCTTAAAAATCTGTTTGCCAGCCGGCCCCGTGACTTCGATTTCTTTTTCGCCAATAAAGCGGGCCTGGCCGTCAAGGACGGTCACCGTCTCTTCTTGCGCCAACATCTGGTAGTTTTTCTCCCGCAACTGGGCTGTCATCTCATTTTTGCCAGCGACTGCTTCCGAAAAATCGCTACCGGCTGCCCCTTCCAAAATCAAGCGCTTGGACGGCAGGCAGGCGATATTAATGCAGGTGCCCCCGTACATCTTGGCTGACTTTTCCACCAGGAGGACTTCTTCGCCCTGCTGGCCCAGGAACTTGGCCAGGGTCTTGCCCCCCTTGCCAAAACCGATGATGATGTTTTTGACTGTCTTCTTTGTTTCTTTTTCTGTCATTTTTTACCCAACTTTCTCAAAGACTAACTAACTTTTTGTAAGTTTCCTTTAGTATACCCCATCGCCTTCCTCTTGTCAGCACTTTACTTACAAAAGTAACTTTCTTAATTTTTGGGCAAAAAAAAGACCAAGCTAAGTGGTCTTTCTGTCAAAAACTTTATTAAGTTAGGCTCCTGGGCCCTTGGTCCGGACGATTTCCGCCAAATTCTTGCATCCCTGAACCAGGCCCTCCATGCCAACCATGGGGGAAATCTCCGCCCGGCTGATCCGGGCCCCGGTCAAGATGTAGTCTTCGGCTTTTTCTTCTTTATCCAGAGTATTCTCTGTAGAGTCACTACTCTCTTGCTTACTTTGTTCTTCTGGCTTAAAGCGGTCCTTCAAGAGCCAGACCAGGTTGGTCCGCCGCTCATTGCCCTTGACCCGCATGGCCTGGGCAAAAGCCTGCTCTTCTCCGACCATGACCAGCTTCTGGGAAGCCCGGGTGATGGCCGTATACAAAAGATTGCGCTTGAGCATGATATAGTTCTGCATGGTTAAGCAGAGAATGACCAAAGGAAATTCTGACCCCTGGGACTTGTGGATGGTGATGGCATAGGCCCGGGTCAGGTTATTCAAGTCCGCCTGCGTGTAAGCCACTTCATTGCCGTCAAAATTGACCAAAAGCTTGACTTCGTCATCCTCGTCTTCCAGCATTTCCGGGTCAACGGCCACGACCTTTCCAATCTCGCCGTTGTAGATCCCCCGCTCCGGGTCATTTTGCAGCTGCAGGACCCGGTCATGCAGGCGAAAGTTCTCACCATGGGCCTCAACTGCTTTATCATTGCCCTTTTCCGGGTTGATCACCCGCTGGAGGGTGTCATTCAGACTGTTGATCCCACCGTCGCCTCGGTACATGGCCCCCAGAACCTGGATGTCGTCAGCCGCAAAGCCACTCTTTAAGGCTGCCTGGGTGATCTGCTCGACGGCGCTAGGCACGGCATGGGGCCGGCAAGGAATAAAGGAGTAGCTGGCCGTCTTTTGCAAGAGAACAGCCGGGTTGGCTCCTTCGTTGACCGCGTGGGCCAGGGGAATGATCGTTGAATCGTCCTTTTGCCGGTGGACCACCTGCAACTGGCAGGTCGGAATGAAGTCCGCCTCGATTAAGTCAGCGAAAACCTTCCCCGCCCCGACGGATGGCAATTGGTCCTTGTCACCGACAAAGACCAGGTGGTGAACATTGCTGATGGCGCTGAGCAGCTTTTCAAAGAGGTAGATGTCGACCATGGACATTTCGTCGACGATCAAGATCTCCCCTTCCAAATCATTCAGCTCCATTTCCTCGCTGTTGTCGATCCCCAGGCCCAAGAGGCGGTGGATGGTCTTGGCCGGATAGCCGGTGACTTCCTCCATCCGCTTGGCTGCCCGGCCGGTTGGCGCGGCCAGGAGAATCGCTTCTTCAGCTTCTTCTTCGTCCATGTCGGCCAGGTCCTTTAAGACCAGCAAGATCCCGTCAATGATGGTCGTCTTCCCGCTCCCGGGTCCCCCAGTCAGGATGGAGACCGGACTGGTTACCGCGTTTTTGATGGCCTGCTTTTGCTCAGGGTCATAGCTGATCCCCAGCTTCCTTTCGGCCCGCTTGATGGCCTGGTCCAAGTCCTTTTCCCGGTAGTCCGCTTCCTTGCCCTTGGCTAAAAGGTCTTCCAGGTCGGTCACGATCTCGCTTTCCACTTGAAATGGGGCCAGCAGGCTGGCCCGGCCTTCTTCCACGACGACCTTCTTCTTGTCCTGCAGGTCGTTAACTGCTTCTGCCAGGCGGTCAAAATTTATATTTGTCAGTTCCTTGGCGGCTGGCAAAAGTTCTTCCAGTTCCAGGTAGGTTTCCCCCTCCATGGTCAAGGCCTGGAGCAAAACCGCCAGGATACTGCCATCAGCCCGCTCCAGACTGTCAAGGGCAATTCCAAAGCCAATTCCCAAGTGATCGGCCTGCTTGAAGGAATAGCCGGTCACTTCGCCTAAAGGCAGGTAGGGATCGGCCTGCAGCTTTTTCAAGGTCTGGTCATGGTACTTCTGGTAAAGGCGGCCGGCCACCTTGCGGGGAATCCCGTAACTGGCCAAAGTCATACCCAGGTCGTCAAAGGAATCCATCTGGGCCAGGCCGGACAAGAGGCTGTCTTTTTGCTTTTGGGAAAGATCCAGCTTGGCGATCAAGGTTGGATCAGCCTGCAAGCTCTTTAAGCCCCCGCTGCCCAGCTGGTCAACGATCTTTTCCGCCGTCTTGGGCCCGATGCCAGGGAACTTCTCAGAAGACAGGTACTTGACCACCCCGCCAGTCTCTTTCGGCAGGGCCGGCTGGCAGCCAGTCGCTTGAAACTGCAAGCCGTACTTGGGGTGGGTGACCAAGTCACCGGTAAAGTTGTATTCCTGGCCAAGCTCCAGGTCCCCGAAGGTCCCCGTCACCTTGATTTCATCATCGTCATAGCCGGCCAGAGGCTGACTTACGGCGACCAGCAAGATCTTGTACATGTTTTGCGCATTTTCATAAATAACGCTCTTTACTTCACCGCTAAACTCGGTCATTTCCCGCTCCTTATTATTCTTTCCCAGCCCCTGCCTTTCCCTGGCTCAGCAGCTTCAGCAGGGACTCATACTGGTCTTTGGCTTTTTGGTAATATTTGGGATCCTGCTTTTTGGACTTGGCAAAAAATTCTTCCGCCTGCTCCCGGTCCTGGCTGAAATAAGTGAGGCCCAGCAAAAAGTTCAGCTTGCTGCTTCTCTGCCCTTCAGCAATTTCCAGGTAGCTGGCCCGGGCTGCTTCCAGCTCTCCTAAAGCCAGCCAGATGTCCCCGATGAGCTCTTTTACCCGGTCATCACTTTCTTTGATCGACAGGGCATAAGCCAGGGCCTTCTGGCTCTGGCCCAGCTTGAGGTAGACCAGGGCCTTTTGGTACATGGTCATGTCATCATCAGGAATCTGGGCCAAGCGGGCCAGGGCCTGATCAAAGTCGCCCAGGGCGTAGTCACAAACCGCCAGGTCATAGACCAAGGCCTGGGGATCTTCCGCGATCCCCCGGGCCTTGGTCAAGAGCTCCCGGGCTTGCTCAGCGCTACCCTGGTCCAGGAGGTAAGTGGCCAGCTGCAGGTAGTTGGCAGTTTCCCGGGGATTATGGTCGATTTTCTCAATCAAGGCATGAATCGCCTGGTCGACTTTTCCTTCTTCATAAAGCTGATTGATCTTCTGATCCATTACAAACCATCCGTTTCTGACATCTTGTGCTCTAAAGGAGTAACGTCTGACCACTTGACCAGCTTGAAGGCAGGGCCCTTTTCCTGGCTTGCCAAGACTGAAACACTGGTATTGTAGATAACCCCATTTTGTCTGAGATTGGCCAGGTCATAGCCTAAAAGCGCCCCCATGATGGCTGATAGAACTGCCCCGTGGCTGACCACCAGGACCTTGTCGCTGTCTTTGGGGTATTTTTCGGCCATTTCCCGGCCGAAATCCAGCCCCCTGGCCATGGCATGCTCATAGCTTTCCCCCTCTACGACAGTATTGTCGTATTTGTCCGGGTGATGCCAAAAATTGTCGATTTCCTGGGGATAGAGCTTTTCCGCCTCAGCGTACTTCATTCCTTCCAGCTTGCCCAGGTTCATTTCCCGCAAACGTTCATCGATGTGCAAGGGCAGGCGGATCCCGGCCGCACCAATCAGACCTTGGGCAGTCATTCTCGCCCGGTCCAGGGGGCTGGCGTAAACCGCCTTAAAATGCTTCCCTTGTAAATAACGTCCCAGCTTCTCAATGTCGGCCAAACTTTCCGGCAATAATTTTGAATCGCCTTGCCCGCCCTGGAAACGCTGCTCCAGGTTCCACTGTGTCTTGCCATGTCTTACAAAATATATTTCCATGATTTTTATCGCCTCTCGTAACTATCGCTATTTATTATAGCAAAAGACGGCCCCGCTAAACACGAACAAGGCCAAGTCCGCCGGGACTTGGCCTTGCCGTTAAACTAATTGGAGCTTTTTGTCATCCTTGAAGGCAGCGTCAATGTTTCCGCCGCCCAGGCATTCCTCGCCATTATATAAAACCAAAGCCTGGCCCGGGGTAACTGCCCGGGCTGGCTCGTCAAAGTAGACATCAGCAGTCTTGCTGGCTGCGTGGTACTTGACCGTAACGCCAACATCGCACTGCCGGTAGCGGAACTTGGCGGTTGCCTTGAATTCCGTGTCCTCCTCAGGGTTGCCGGTAAAGAAAGTCATGCCGGAAGCCTGCAGGCGGTCAGCGTAAAGGCGGGGGCTGTCATAGCCCTGCTCCACGATCAGCTGGTTCTTTTCCAGGTCCTTGCCCACGACAAACCAGGGAGCGGTTGACTCCTTGGTTGAACCCAGGCCCAGGCCCTGCCGCTGACCGATCGTATAGTACATGAGACCGGCATGATGACCGACAACCTTCCCGTCCGGGGTTACCATGTCCCCGCCTTGGGCTGGCAGGAATTCGCTGAGGAAGTGCTTGAAGTTTCTTTCCCCAATGAAGCAGATGCCAGTTGAGTCCTTCTTCTTGGCGTTGACCAGGCCGGCTTCTTCGGCAATCCGCCGCACTTCCGGCTTGGTCAGGTCTTGCAGGGGGAACATGACCCGCTTGATCTGCTCTTGGGTCAATTGACTCAGGAAGTAAGTCTGGTCCTTGTTGCCGTCCTTTGGCCGCATCATGTGGGTTACCCCGTTTTCATCGACCATGGTCTTGGCATAGTGGCCCATGGCCAGGTAGTCCGCGTCCAGGTCCAGGGCATATTCCAGGAAGGACTTGAACTTGACTTCGGTGTTGCACATGATGTCGGGGTTAGGCGTGCGCCCAGCCTTGTATTCCTTCAAAAAGTACTGGAAGACCCGCTCCCAGTATTCTTTTTCGAAGTTGATCGAATAGTAAGGGATGCCGATCTTGTCGGCTACCTTTTTGACGTCTTCGTAGTCTTCAGTTGCCGTGCAGACACCATCATCATTGGTGTCGTCCCAGTTCTTCATAAAAACGCCGACGACGTCGTAGCCCTGCTGCTTGAGCAAGAGGGCCGAAACTGAGGAGTCAACCCCGCCGCTCATGCCGACAACGACTCTGATCTTGCTATTGTCAACCATTAAATCAATCCTTCACTTCGCTTAAAATCTTCCGCTCCTCCAGGTCCTTCAAGATGTAGTCCAAAAGTTCAACCGTCGGAGCCAGCTGCTTGTTTTTAAAAATGTTTACCTTCTTCAGGCCGCTTGGATCCGTAACGACCATAGTCAAGCTGGTCAAGTCGCTCTTGATGGTCATCTTCAGCTTGGTCGTCGCGTTGTAAGGCGATTCGTTGTAAAGCGGGTGCTCATAGACAAAGTTGCCCCGGGGAGTCTTCTGGAAGCCGGCGTCAATCAACGCATACAGCTTCACGTCTGTGTTAAGCATAAACTTCCGCTTGTCGCCATTGATCATCACAGTATTAGCCATAAAGTAAAACCTCGCTTATTAATTGTAAGTACATTCCCTTGAAAAAGCAACTATTTAGTCTTCCCGCTTCCGGTCTTGCAGCTTGCGGGCCACCTTCACCAGGGCAGCCGCGAAAGCTTCCACTTCTTCAACCGTGTTGTAGCGGCCAAAAGAAATCCTGATCGATTCGCTGACCTTTGGTGAATCCTGGCCAAACATGGCCGTCAAAACGTGGGACGGGGTCAGGCTGCCGGCCGTGCAGGCCGACCCGCCTGAAACAGCGAAGCCAGCCAGGTCCAGGTTGGCCAAAAGGACATAAGTGGACAAACCGTTTAAACGGAGATTCAAGACATGGTGGGAAACCAGACCGGTCAAGGGGCTGTTGACCTCATAGGCCACCCCGCTCTCATCCAGCCGGCTCAAGATGATCTTCTGGAAATCAGTATATTTGGCCTGCAGGTCAGCCTTGCTTTCTGCCTGAACTTCCGCTACAGCCTGGCCAAAGCCGGCAATCCCCGGCACGTTTTCCGTACCAGCCCGCCGCTTCAGTTCCTGGTCGCCGCCGTAAATCCGGTTTGGCAGACGGATCCCGTCTCTTTCATACAGGAAGCCCAGGAATTTCGGCCCGTTGATCTTGTGGGCTGAAGTCGACATAAAGTCGATTCCCATTTCTTCCACGTCCAGGTCAATGTTGCCCAGTCCCTGGACAGCGTCAACATGGAAGAAGGCCTGGCTGTCTTTGACGATTTGGCCGATATCCTTGAGGGGGTTGATGCTGCCGACTTCGTTGTTGACAGCCATGACTGAGACCAGAATCGTGTCTGGTCTGATGGCCTCGCGGAGCTGGTCAAGGGAAATATGCCCGTCTCTGTCCACGTCCAGGTAGGTCACCTCATAGCCCAGCTCTTCCAGGTGCTGCATGGACTTTAAAACTGATTCATGTTCGATCTTGGTCGTAATCAAGTGCCGGCCAACTGCTTTTTGCATTTCCGCCACGCCAAAAATTACCGTATTGTTGCTTTCAGAACCGCCGGAGGTAAAAATAATCTCCTGGTCTTTGGCATTGATTGCCTGGGCGATGGTGTGCCGGGCCGTTTCCACGCTGTTGCGGGCCTTCCGGCCCAGGGTGTGGGTGCTGGAGGCATTGCCGAAGTCATTGGCCATTTCATCCGTGATCACGTCAATGACGGTCGGTGACATCGGCGTGGTTGCCGCGTTGTCAAGATATACCTGCTTCATTAAAAATCATTCTCCCTTAAGTATTCCACGATCAGTTCTGCCGCCTGGGCACCGACCTTTCTGACAAAGGCTGCAAAGTCGTTGTCAGCATCTTCATCCCCATTGTCGGAGATGGCCCGCAAGGCGATCAGCGGAACGTTAAAGTGGTAGGCCACTTGGGCAAAGGCTGCCCCCTCCATTTCCACGCACAGGGCGGTTGGGAAATTGCCCAGAATTTCGTCTTTTTGTGCCTGGGAGGAGATGAAGGAATCCCCGGTCACGACCAAGCCTTCCTTGTAGGCCACGCCCTTTTTGCCCAAAAAGTCCTTGAACTTGTCTCTTTCCGCGCAGTCCAGCTTAAAGCGGGCCGGTTCCTGCGGGATCTGTCCTTCGACATAGTTACCCGCTGAAGTGTTGTGGGCATCGTGGTAGGCGAATTCGCTTGGTAAAACCAGGTCCATCCGCTGAACTTCTTTTTGCAAGGACCCTGCCGACCCGGTCATGATGACCAGGTCGATCTTTTCCTTGGCCAGGAGGCTGGTCAGGTTCATAGCCGCCTGGACCTTGCCGATCCCGGTCAAGCCCAGGTAAAGATCGTTGCCGGCAACGGAAAAATGTTCGAATTCCGTTGAACCGAACATTTCTTTTTTACCTGAGGAAAAGTATTGATGATAAAATTCAGCTTCTTCAGCCATTGGAACAACGATTGCAATTTTCATCGGTAATCCTCAATTCAGTTTAAAATTTCAATAAAATCACCCAAACCAGGATGATCAAGAGGCACACGACCAGGATAGCAAAATTCAGCCTTTCTGCCTTTAAGGGCTTCTGGTCCTGGTCCTGCTTAAAAGCAGGAAAAGCAGCTGAATCAGCTGCTTCCTGTCTATTTGCCTTTTCTGCTTGCTCTGCCTGGCGGCGGCGGTAATCGGAACGTTTTTCTGTCATAGTCTAACCTTCTGAACCGGTCAGCAGCATGTTTTCCCATACGGAAATAGCATAAATGGTCTTTGCGTCGACAATTTTGCCCTCTGTCAACAGGTTCTTTAACTCTTCAAGGCTGTACCATTCTGCCGTCAAAAATTCATCCTCGTCCAGGTCCAGTTTGTTAGCCACTGGGCTGAGCGTGTCACAGTAGAAAAGGTGCAGCTTTTCATTGGAAAATCCTGGTGAAGTGTAGAATTCGGCAACCTTTTCCCAGTATTCGGCTTTCAGGCCGCCTTCTTCATTTAACTCCCGCTTCATTGCATCCAAGGGACTCACGTCGCTAGCATCAATCATTCCAGCTGGAATTTCGAGAGTCAGTTGCTTGATCGCTTCCCGCCATTGCGTAACCAGGAGCATCTTCTTTTCATCGTTGATGCAGATGGCCGCGGCAGCAGGCCGGTGGTCGACCAGCTCTCTGGAGGCGTTTTTCCCGTTTGGCAGCATCACGGTTTCAACATGCAGGTTGATGAAGCCGCCGTGGAAAGCCTCCTTCGTTGAAATTTCAGTTTCCTTTAAATCCATATGTCATTCCTTTGCTTAGTCTTTGGCCAAGTAAACGTTGATGCACTGCAGTCCGTGTTTACCCTGGGCAAGCTGGTATCTCACCCGCTGGCCGACTTCAAGCCTCTTATAGCCCTCCTCCTTGATGGCAGTATAAAAGACAAAATATGATTTGTGATTTTGGTCGTCTTCGATAAAGCCGAAACTTGCTTTTTCGGCAAATTGTTTTACAAGTCCGGTCCGCATTAGTCTTCCAGGCCTTCTTCAAGTATTTCTGGGTGGTCGCCGGCCACGATAGATGCGCAGCGGCCGCACAGTTGCGGCAAACGGCTGTCAGCGCCCAGGTCAGTCCGGTACATCCGGCAGCGTGGGCAGACCTCGCCTTCGGCCCGGCGGACAAGTACGCTGGCCTGGTCAAATTGCTTGGCTTCAGCCGGTACTTCCCCTTGGCCCATGACCAGGTTGGACACGATCAAGATTTCCCGGAAGTCTTCCCCAGCCAGCTTGTCCAAGGCAGCCTTGGCTGCTTCGCCTGGGTAAACCGTTACGCTGGCTTCAAAGGACTTCCCGATCAGCTTTTGGTCCCGGGCTTCTTCCAGAGCCTTCAAAACATCGTCGCGGAGCTTCATGAATTCGCCCCAGCTTTCCTTCAAGTCGTCAGCGTCAGCGTAGTCTTCGATTTCAGGGAAGTTGGACAGGTAGACGTCTTCTTCCTTTTCCTTCAAGTAGCCCCAAACTTCGCCCATGGTGTGCGGCAAAATTGGTGCCAGGATCTTGGCCAGCTTGACAGCGGCATCGTAGATCACCGTCTGCATTGACCGGCGGGCGTGGCTGTCCTTGCCTTCGATGTAAAGGACATCCTTGGCAAAGTCCAGGTAGAAGGCGGACAGGTCGTTGGTGATGAACTTGAAGACCAGCTTGTAGACGTCAGCGAAGTCATACTTGTCGTAGTTGACAATGCTTTCGGCAACTAAGTCGTTAAGCTTGACTTCCAGGTACTGGTCGATCTTGCGCAGGTCCTTGTAAGCTACCCGGTCCTTTTCCGGATCAAAGTCAGCCGTGTTGGCCAGCATGTAGCGGAAGGTGTTTCTGATCTTCCGGTAGCCTTCTGAAACCTGGCGCAGGATATCCATTGACACGCCGACGTCGCCGGAAGCGTCAACGGAAGCAACCCAGAGGCGGATGATTTCGGCCCCCATTTGCTTGATGACATCGTTAGGAGCGATCGTGTTGCCCAATGACTTGGACATCTTCCGCCCTTGCCCGTCCAAAGTAAAGCCTTGAGACAGTACTGACTTGTAAGGAGCTACCCCGTTGGTAGCCACGCTGGTGATCAAACTGGAGTTGAACCAGCCCCGGTATTGGTCACTGCCTTCCAGGTACATGGAAGTCGGGTAGTGAACGGCTCTGCCCAGAGCCTGGACCCCGCTCCAGGATGACCCGGAGTCAAACCAAACGTCCAGGATGTCAGTTTCCTTGGTGAACTTGCCATTTGGTGAGTGTTCTGAAGTAAAGCCTTCTGGCAAAAGTTCTTCAACCGGATGGGTGAACCAGGCGTTGGAGCCTTCCTTGGCAAAGAGGTCAGCCACGTGTTCGATGGTTTCATGCGTCACGATGGCGGTGCCGTCTTCAGCGTAGAAGATTGGCAAAGGCACGCCCCAGGCACGTTGGCGGGAAATTACCCAGTCGCCCCGGTCCTTGATCATGTTGTAAAGGCGGGTCTTGCCCCAGGCCGGGTAGAAGGTGGTCTTTTCAATCTGGTCCAAAATCTGGTCTCTGAACTTAGAGATTGAGGCAAACCATTGCGTGGTTGCCCGGTAGACTACTGGCTTCTTGGTCCGCCAGTCGTGAGCGGCGGAGTGGACAAAGGTGCTGTAGTGCAAAAGGTTGCCGGCAGCCGACAGCTTGTCTTTGACGATTTCGTTGGTGTCAGTGTAGAACTTGCCCACCAGGTCCGGGTCAGGGATTTCTTCAGTGAAGCAGCCCTTGTTGTCCATTGGGGACAAAACGTCAAAGCCGTAGCGCATGGCAGTGTTGTAGTCGTCTTCACCAAAGCCGGAAGCGGTATGGACCAGGCCGGTACCATCATCGTCAGTAACGTAGACAGCTTCCATCAAAAGGCTGTCGCGGCCTTCGATGTAAGGGTGCTTGGCCACCATGTATTCCATGTCCGTCCCCTTAAGGTGCTGAACAGTCTTGTAGCTGTCCCAGCCCAAGATTTCGGCTACGGCGCTCAAGCGGTCAGTACCGACAACGTAGCGGCGGTCGCCAACTTCAACAACTGAGTAGTCAAACTTCGGGTTAACGGCAATCCCTTGGTTGGAAGGAATAGTCCATGGAGTGGTCGTCCAGATCAGGAAGTAGGTGTTTTCTTCACTCAGCTTGCCCTTGCCGTCCTTGACCGGGAAGGAAATGTAAATTGATGGTGATTCCACGTCGTGGTATTCGACTTCAGCTTCCGCCAAAGTTGATTCACTGGACCAGGACCAGTAAACCGGCTTCTTGCCTTGGTAGATGTAGCCATTTTCGTACATCTTGCCGAAGACCCGGATTTCTGCGGCTTCAAATTCCGGCAAAAGGGTGATGTAAGGGTGGTCCCAGTCGCCCATAACGCCCAGGCGCTTGAAGTCGGTCCGCTGCTTTTCAACCTGCTCCATGGCAAACTTCCGGCACAATTCCCGGTAAGCAGCCCGGTCCATGGTCTTGCGGTCAACGCCCTGCTTAGTCAATTGCTGCTCAATTGGCAGGCCGTGGGTATCCCAGCCCGGAACGTAAGGAGCGTAGTAGCCTTCCATGTTCTTGCTCCGGACGATGATGTCCTTGGTGATCTTGTTCAAGGCGTGGCCCATGTGAATGTTGCCGTTGGCAAATGGAGGTCCGTCGTGAAGGTCAAATCTTTCATGTCCTTCGTTAAGCTTCAAGCGTCTTTCATAAAACTTCTGGTCTTCCCAGTTCTTTTCCCATTCTGCTTCCCGCTTGGGCAGGTTGCCCCGCATTGGGAACTTGGTCTTGCCCAGGTTCAGCGTATCCTTAACTCGCATATAAAAAATCCTTTCGCTAAAAAATCCTTTCGCTAAAAAATCCTTTCGCTAAAAAAATCCTTTCGCTAAAATAAAAAGCCTCATCCTAAAATAGGACGAGACTATCGTGGTACCACCTAAATTGAGCCTCGAAGGGCCCCACTCCTGCCGGCTTATCGTGCCGGCCCCCGCTCAGACCAATCGGCAGCTGATCGCTCGCCGGCTTGTGTTAATCTTCCACCATCATTAACTCGCTAGGTCGCCTTTAAGCAGGACTGTCAGTCTGATTTATTAATCGTAATTATGTAAGAGATAAAAAACAATGAAAAAGTTTTCTATCTACAGTAAAAGAGTTTAAGACATCAACCAGCCCTTTGTCAAATATTTATTGCCTTTTTGCTGGCCAAAACTGGCCTTCCACCCGCAGGCGGCCTTTTTTGCTGGGCTGGACAGACAAGAGCTTGACCCGGCCAAAGCGGCGCAGGCTCAAGATGTCGCCAACTTTCAGCAGGCTTTCACCTTTTTCTTCTTCATGCCAGTTTAAGCGGACCTCGCCGGCCTCCAGGGCCTCTTTAACCTGGCTGCGGGACTTATTGCTTAGAGCCGCTAAAACCGCGTCCAGGCGCATGGAGGAAGCTACAGCGCTAATGATCTCGGAATTGTCTTCTGCTTCCAGGCGGTCTTTTAAGGCCTTCTCTTCCAGGCGGACCTTGACTGGCCCCATCCGGTCGATTTGACTGGCAAAAAAGCCAGCCAGTTCTTTTTCCGCGAAAAACTGCCACCGGCCTTGCCCGTCCGTGATGATGTCGCCAAAAGTATCTGTTTTTACCCCGGAATTGGCCAGGCTGCCCAGAATCTGGCTGTGGCGGAGACTGGCAAATTTTTGCGGGTATTCAATTTCAAAAAGCTGAACCTGGTAGTCATCTGGGCGCAGGTTCTCCCATTCCAGGCTGATGTAGAGCCGGCACTTTTCCGCTTCTTCATAGCCGCCAAAAGCCTGCACGATGGCTTCCCCGCCGGCGATCGTCTCCATGATCTGCCTTTGCCGGGGGTCCAGGAAGTCCGTTAAAAAGGACTGGCCGGTAAACAAGAGGCGATTAAAAAGACCAACAAATTGGTCAATTGTTGGTCTTTCTTCAATTGCAAAATGTGGGTAAAAGCTGCTGGCCTGGCGCTTGTCCATCACAGGAAGATCCTCCCTAAAATGCTAAAGAGCCAGCCCAAGGCAACGCTTTGGACAAAGTAGATCACAAACAGTGCAATCATTGGTGAAATGTCGATGCCAGTCGCGTAGATCAAGCGCAGGATCGGCCCCTGCCGGAAAAGGTTGACGAAGAGGTTGACGATCCGGTCGATCCAGCGGCCGGCCGCTGATTCGCTGATGGCCGGAATCCAAGACATAAAGGCATCAATAATGATCAAGAGGCTGTAAGCTTCACAGATGAAGTAGAGCAGCCGGTACAAAAAAACCAAAAATGTTTGCATTAACCTAAAGTATCTTTCTTATCAAGCAGTTCAGTGATCTTGCCGTCAGTTTCAAACTTCGGCGGAGTAGCCAGGAAGATCTTGTCGCCGATGCGCTGTATTTCACCATTGAGGGCATAAACTGTCCCGGTGATGAAGTCGACTACCCGGCGGGCAGAAGCGTCGTCCATCCGGCTGAAGTTGATGATGATCGCCCTTTGGTTGAGCAGGTTCTGGGCTACTTCCTTAGCGTCAGAATATACCCGCGGTTCGTAAAGGACGATCTTGCTTGGCCCGCTGCCAGCCTGGCCGGCCTTAATGGACACGACATTGCTGTCACGGCTGTTAGTTGGCCGGTTGCTGTTTTGCATTTCTTCTTGTTCGTCGTAATGTTCCTCGTAGGCGTCTCTTTCCTCATAGGAATCGTTGTCGCCGAAGCCGAAAAAGTCCTTAAATTTGTTGTTCATTTACTCTGCCTCCCTTACCGGTCCCGGCGGTGCTTGAAGAACGGAATATCGTCGTCATCATCGTCGTCGTAATCGGTGTTGATGTCAATTTGGGAAATGGCGCTGCTTGGGTCAGCATCCGAAACCGCTTCCTTTTCTTCAGCCCGCCGCTTTTGTTCTTCCGGTTTTTTCCGTCTTGAGTAGTCATCGTCGTTGAGGCCCCAAACGCTGATCGGGTCCATCATGGCTGGCTTCTCTTCCTTGACCGGGCTGGTCGGCTTAGCTGCTTCAGCTTGAACTGGCGCTTCTTGTACTGGAGCAGCTGGAGCGGCTTCTTCCGGAGTCAAGATCTTAGGCGCAGCTGGCTTTTCTCTAGGCGCACTCACTTGGTGGCCGCGGCCTGGAAATTGCTTGGAAGCAGCTGCTTCAGCTTCGTCATCAATCCCGGTAGCGATCACCGTAACCACGACTTCATCGCCCAGGTTAGGGTTGATGGCCGTACCGAAGATGATGTTGACATCTTCGCCGGCAGCCGTTGAAACGATTTCTGAAGCATCCTGGGCTTCAAACAGGGTCAAGTCCGGACCGCCAGTGATGTTCAAGAGGACCTGCTTGGCCCCGTCGATGGAAACTTCCAAAAGCGGTGAGGAAATCGCCATCTTGGTTGCTTCCACCGTCCGGTTTTCGCCGCTGGCCCGGCCGATCCCCATCAAGGCTGCCCCCTGGTTCTCCATGACCGTCTTGACGTCAGCAAAGTCCAGGTTCACGTAGTCAGTTGAAGTGATCAAGTCGGAAATGCCCTGGACACCCTGCTTGAGGACGTTGTCGGCTTCCTTGAAGGCTTCCATCATCGGTGTCTTCTTGTCAACGATTTCCAAAAGCCGGTTGTTGGCAACGATGACCAGGGTGTCAACGTATTCCTTCAGCTTGTCAATCCCCTCAGCGGCGTTCTTGGACCGCTTAGGGCCTTCAAAGCTGAATGGACGGGTAACCACCCCAACCGTCAAAGCACCGGTTTCCCGGGCAATTTGGGCGATTACCGGGGCTGCCCCGGTACCAGTACCACCGCCCATGCCGGCAGTGATGAAAATCATGTCAGCACCCTTAAGTGCATCTTCAATCGTTTCTTCGCTTTCTTCAGCGGCCTTTTGCCCGGTTTCAGGATGTGAACCTGCCCCCAAGCCCCTGGTCAGTTTCGGCCCCAGCTGAATCTTAACTTCAGCGTTGTTGCTGTTCAAAGCCTGTACATCAGTGTTGGCCGCGATAAAAGAGACGCCTTGAACGCCGTCTTCAATCATCCGGTTGACGGCATTGCCGCCTGCCCCGCCAACGCCAATTACTTTGATAACTGCGTTGTTGTTGTCATCTGAATCAAAAGTAAAATCCAAAGCCATCTACGTTTACCACCCTTAATCAAAGAACTTTCTGAGAAATGCAGCTAAGCCCTTGTTTTTATTTTCGTTATTATTAGTCTTTTCTTCATGCCGGGTTTCAGTGTCTACTTCCCCATCAAGCTTAGCCTTATTATAAGCTAATTCAGTGTCATTTTCAGCTTTCTTCGTCACTCTTTTAGCATTTTTTTGACTATTTCCGGCACTGGTCGGCCGCTCATTTGAAACAAGAGCTGAATCATGATAAATCACGGTGTTGGCCAGGTAGCCGATATCGCTCAGGTTGTTGGCATAGTTGACGATCCCGTAGGCCACTGAATAAACCGGATTGCGCAGGCCAATCTGGGCTGGCTGGTAGATCTTGGCCTTAACGTCATAGTCAGCCGCTACCAGGTCATCAATCCCGGCCAAAAGAGCGCTGCCCCCGGTAATAATAACCCCGGCCGGCAAAGACAGGGCATCATGGTTGTAAAGGCCCCAGCCCACCCGGCGCAGGATCTGCTGCAGACGGGCATTGATGATCTCACTGAGATACTTCTCGCTGACCAGGTTGTTTTCGTCCTTGCCTACAGCCTTGACCGCGAATTTTTCATTTTCTGAAGCCAGGTCCGGGTCGGCATAGCCATAATCCCGCTTCAAAGCTTCAGCATCGCTCATTGTTGTTGACAAAACCACGGAAATGTCGTGGGTAATGTCGGCCGCCCCCTTCAAGTCGACGGTAGCGTACTTGATCTGGCCATCGCGGATGACCGTGGCGGTCGTGCTGCCGCCGCCCATGTCCAGCAGAATTGCCCCGAAGGTTCTCTCTGCCTCATCCAGGGCTACGCTGGAAAAAGCCATCGGTGCCGGAACAAAGAAGTTGTTCTGGATGTCAGCGTGCTTTAAGACCGTGTTGATGTTGTGAATCTCCGCTGACGGCGCCGTCATTACCAGCCCCTGGACGAGAAGGGAGCGGGCAATCATGGTCCGCGGGTCGTCAACGTCCTTTTCCCCGTCGATCAAAAAGCGGCTGGGGAAGAAGGCCACTGCCTGCCGGTCCTTTTTCTTGGCAGCCTTGATAGCCGCGTACATGACCCGCTGGACTTCTTCATTAGCGACTTCCTTGCCGGAATCAGAAATATTAACCAGGCCGGTTGTACTTTCCAGCTGCAGCATGCTGACTGGCAAGGCAGTCACTACCCGGTTGATCTTGCTATTGGTCTTCTCGCTGACCTGCTGGATAGCGTTTTTGACAGATTCAGCAACTTGATCGATATCAACGATCTTGCCATGCCGCATCCCCCGCGTAGGAGCGGCAACTGCCCCGTAAACCTGCAGCTCTTGATGAGCGGCGTCGGCAACAACGACTTTGATGCTCGTGGTCCCAATGTCCAAACCAACTAACAAAGTTGAATTATCCAAGTTTCCTTCCCCCAATTCTAATATATAGATAATATCATAATTCTTTAAAGATACAAAATTAAGACAAGCCGTAAGCCTTTTTTTCCGCGCTAGTCAAAGGGCGGGTGAAGGCACCGACTTCCATGTCAATGACACTGTTGGTTGTCAAATCCTGTTTAATCGAGTTATAGTACTTAACCTTGGATTTTATCGTTTCAGTGTTGCCGATTATCACATTGCCATCTTTCATGACCAGAATCATCTGGGTTTTGCGCCTGGTATTGCCAGACAGCATCTTGACCTGCTTTTTGAAATATTCAGGAAAAGAGTTAAAAATTTTAAGGTTGGTCTTCAAGGCCACCTGCTTGCTGTAGCTGATAAAAAGCGGCTTGTCATGGTCGACCTCTCTCCAGGCTAGGCTCTTGGTGCCCAGTTCCCCGTTGGCGAGAATTTCCCGGTAGCTGGACCCGTCTTTAATATAGCCGCTCACTTTCCGCTCATGCACCTGCATGTTCAAGGTGTTCAGCCCCTTGACCGATAAAGTGACTGAAGCCACTTCAGGGTATTTAGCGGCCAGCTTCTTGCTGATCTTCTTTTGCCCCCGCAAGGCATCAACGACCTTGTCAGAAGCCTTGATCTGGGCTACTTCAACCATGCTTTTGCCATCCAGGTCATCAGCTCCGAGCACCCTGACCGTTGATACGTCGGCTAAAGGCGAGACGTAGTAGGTTAAAAAAGCGATAGCCAAAAGGCAGACGGCCATGATCGAACCCAGCCGGATAAGCAGGCCCCGCCGGCGTTCTTTCTTAAGCGAAGTAAGCTGGCTCGACAATTTGCGTGTTTCCTGCCCCTGGCCAGGTTCGTGGCGTAAGAATTTAGAGAGCTCCTCTTCTGGGTCTCTGCGGGTTATCCGTTTGCGAGCCATTGCTTCCTCCTAATCGTTTATTATCAGTTCTTCTTGGCAATTTCCTTCATGACCTTGATGACCTGGTCAGATGCATCGGGCACGCCCAAGGCCTTGGAAGCCTGCCGCATTTTTTCGTCATAGCTCTGGTCCAAAAGCAGGTGGTCAATGGAGGACACGAAGGTGTTTTCGTTCAGATCATCTTCCGCAATCACCAAAGCCGCCCCGGCCTTTTCCAGGTCCATGGCATTCTTCATCTGGTGGTTGTGGGTCACGTTAGGACTGGGAATCAAGATGACTGGCACGCCCAAGGCCGTGAACTCAGCCAGGCTGGTTGCCCCGGACCGGGAAACAACGCAGGTCATTTCCGGCAAAAGGCCCGGCATGTTGTCGATATACGGCACGACCTTGATGGAGTCGTCGTAGTCAACATCAGCCAGCTTTTTCTCAATCGCGTCATAGTAGTAAGTCCCGGTTGCCCAGATCACTTGGTAAGGCTTCTTCTTCAGCTCCATCAAAGACTTGAGCATGACCCGGTTGATGGCCAAGGCGCCCCGTGAACCCCCGAAGACCAGGACAGTCGGAATCTTGGGGTTAAGGCCCAAGTCGCCTGCCAAATCAACTGGCTTGGCATTTAAGCTCAAAACCTGCTGGGAACGCGGGTTGCCGGTCTTGACCAGCTTCTTTTTTTCCGGAAATTCCTTGGCCGCGTCGTCAAAAGTATAGCAGATCTTGTCCACGTAGTGGCCTAAGAACTTGTTGGCCACCCCGACCACGGAGTTGGACTCGTGGATCATGGTCGGAATCTTCATCTTGCTGGCTTCGTAGACAATCGCCCCGCTGACGTAGCCGCCAGTGCCTAGGACAACGTCCGGCTGAAAGTCAGCCAAAATTTCCTTGGCCCGCTTAGTCGCCTTTAAAAAGAGCTGGATGGTCTTAACATTGTTCAACAGGTGCTTTCTGTCAAAGCCTTGGATGTCGATGGTCTTAAAGTTGACCCCTGCGGCAGGCACGATCTTGGATTCCAGCCCCTTCTTGGTGCCGACGAACAAAATCTCATCGTCTTGGCAAATGCCTTCTTCCTTCAGGCGTTCAATCAAGGCCATGATGGGATAAATGTGGCCGCCAGTGCCGCCACCAGAAAAAATAACTCTCATTTTATTTCTCTTCCAATTCTTTTACATACTTGACAAAATATTCGCCGCGTTCTTCAAAGGTCTTGAACTGGTCCCAGGAAGCGCAGGCCGGTGAAAAGAGCAGGACGTCGCCGGCTTCAGCCAGCTTAGATGCTGCCTTAACCCCTTCGTGCAGGTTGTCAACGACCACGATGGTCTTGATTCCGGCCTTTCTGGCCGCGTCCGCCAGCAGGTAACGGGTTTCCCCGTAAGTTACGATGGCCTTGACGTGCTTTTTAAACAGATCAACCAGGGAGTCAAAGACAAAGCCCCGGTCCAGGCCCCCGGCCAAAAGGACTTCCGGCTGTTTGAAGGACTGGATGGCCACGGTGGCTGCTTCAATGTTGGTTGACTTGGAGTCATTGTAGACCTTGACCCCGTCAAGGGTGGTCACGTACTGCAGGCGGTGTTCAGCTCCGGTGAAGGTGGACAAAACGGCCGCGATGTCGTCCTTGCCCGCCCCCATCAGGCTGCTGATGCCGATGGCAACCAGGGAGTTTTGCAAATTGTGGATCCCCGGCAGCTTGATGTCGGCAATCTTCATCATCTTTTCTTCGCCATGCATCAAGTAGTCCTGGCCAATGTAGAAGTCTGCAACTGGATCATTTTCACTGAAGGTCAGAATCTTGGCCTTAGTTGCCTTTTCTTCTCTAGCCAGGATATCCTTTTGGTCAAAGTTGGCCAGGAAGTAGTCGCTGGCCTTTTGGAAGCGGCCAACGTTCAGCTTGGCGTCAACATAGTTATCAAAAGTCTTGTGGTAGTCCAGGTGGACATTGTTATAGATGTCAACGATGGCGGCTACCTTTGGCTCAATGTCGGTTACCCCCATCAGCTGGAAGCTGGACATTTCCACGACCAGCAGGTCGTCTGGGCCGGCCTGGTTTAAAACTACTTCAGAAATCGGCCAGCCGATGTTGCCGACCGCGTAAGCGTGGTGGCCCTGCTTTTGCAGGTAGTGATCCATGATCTGCTGGGTCAGCATGACCGTGGTGGTCTTGCCGTTTGAACCAGTGACGCAGACATAAGGCGACTCACTGGCGCTTAAAGCAACTTCAGGTTCAGTGATGATCGGAACCCCTTTTTCGCTGGCCTTAGCCACCATCGGGTTCTCGTAAGGGATGCCGGGGTTTTTAACCAGGTAGTCAAACTTTTCCTGGTCAAACAGGTCAACCGGGTGGCTGCCGCCAATTACTCTGACGCCCAGGTCAGCTAACTGCTTAGCCTTCGGGTCAGCAGCCAGGTCGGCCTTGTCATTTAAAGTCAAACGCGCGCCCAGCTTAAGGAGCAGCTTGCTGACCGCGAAGCCGCTCCGGCCCAGACCTAAAACAAGAATGTTTTTACCAGCATATTTATCGATTTCTTTCATCGTTAATTATCCCCAAATCATCAAGTAAATTCCGCTGCCAACCAGCCCGACCAGCCAGAAGACCAGGTCGACCTTCCATTCAGACCAGCCCAGCATTTCAAAGTGGTGGTGGATCGGCGTCATCTTAAAAATCCGCTTGCCAGTCGTCTTAAATGAGGCAACCTGCAAGATAACGCTGGCCGTTTCGCAGACAAAGACGATCCCGACCAACAGCAAGGACCATGGCCGGCCCAAAAAGATGCTGACTGCCGCCAAACCGCCCCCGAGGGCCAGGGAACCGGCATCCCCCATGAAAATCTTGGCCGGCTTGTGGTTGAACATGAAGAAGGCTGCCAGGCCCCCCATTACCGCCATACAGAAGACCAGAACGCCGAAGTTCTGGCTCTTAAAGGCCAGCCAGGCGTAAGTGCCGTAAGCGATAAAGGACAGACCGGTTGCCAGGCCATCCAGACCATCAGACAGGTTGACGGCATTTGAAAAGCCAACCAGCCAGAAGACTTCAAACAAGGTAAAGAGGACCACGTTCTTGACCACCCCGGCAAAAGGCAGGTAAAGAGCGAAGTCAAAGTTGTCACTGGCCGCCAGCAAAACGATACCAGCAGCGACGAGCAGCTGCAGGTCCATTTTTTGCCAGGCTCTCAGGCCCAGGTTCCGCTTGAAAAAGAGCTTCAAGCCGTCATCCAAAAAGCCGATGATCCCGTAGCCCAAAAGGGCAACTAACAAAATCCAGACTGTCTTAGACAGCTGGCCCTTATAAGCACAGATGGCAACCGTTGCGACCGCGGCTGAAAGCACGAAGACCGTGCCCCCCATGGTCGGGGTCCCCGACTTCTTTTCATGCCATTTCGGCCCTTCATCCCGGATCTGCTGGCCTTCGTCGTGGCTTCTCATCCAGATGATCAGCCATGGAAAAAGCAAGGCGCTCAATACCAGTGAAATCATAAAAGCGATCAAACTTGCTTGCATCGATCTATTACTCCTTTAACTCTACTTTCAATTTCGTCCCTGATTTAACTACCGTCCCCTGGGCCAGGCTCTGTGACTTGACCTTGCCGCTGCCTGACAGCTGCAGCTTGATGCCGGCCAGGGAGGCGTAGGCCTCAATCTGGCTTTCACTCCAGCCGGTCAAATCCGGCAGGCTGATCTTGCGGCTAGTCAAGACAAAGACGGTGCTGCCAACAGATACCGTTTCACCGGCCCCTGCCTTTTGGCTGAGGACCTTGGAACCAGTCCCCAGGCGGACCAGGGAAAGACCATTTGAGGTCGCGGTCTTTTTCGCCTTGGCATAGGTCATGCCGGTAAACTTCGGCACCTTGACCACGGCCGAAGCTGACTTGTCCCCCTTGTTCAAAAGAACCAGCCGGCTCATCATCGGCTTAAAGATCTGGGCCAGGATGGTTTCGGCCCCGCTGCCCAGCTTGCTAGGCTGCTTCATGGTCAAATAGATGCAGTAGCGGGGATTGGCAGTTGGGGTAATCCCCACGACTGAGAAGACATAGTCCCGGTCCCCGGTCATGTAGCCGCCGGTTGACTTGGCAATCTGAGCCGTCCCGGTCTTGATCCCGAAGTCCTTGCCCTTCATGTAGTAGATGTGGCCGGTCCCGATTTCCTTGTCCAAAACCTTCTTCATGTTCTGCATGACTACTTTTCTGGTCTGGGCAGTAAAAATCTTCTTGCCAACCTTCTGGACCCTGTAGCTCTTGATTGTCTTGCCCGAAGAATCAGTGATTTTTTCCACCAGTTGCGGCCTAACCATCTGCCCGTTGTTGGCCAGGGCACTGTAAACCTGCATCATCTGCATGACATTGACCGTGACCCCTTGGCCAAAGGAAGTTACCGCCTGGTCAACCGGACTTGAGAAGGACAAGCTGCCGGAAACTTCACCTGGCAGGGTAATCCCGGTCTTGTGGGTGATGCGGAACATATTGAGGTACTTGCGCCAGAGCTTGGCCCCGATCTTCTTTTCCAGGTAGACCATCCCGACATTGCTGGAGCGCGGGAAGGCCTGGGAGAACGGGATCGTCCCCCAGCCGGACTTCTGCCAGTCATAGATAGTGGAGCCGGAAACGGTGATTGACCCTGACCGGTAGTAGGACTTAGGGTTGTAGTTGCCGCTGTTGACCGCGGCGGCCAGAGACAGGATCTTGAAAACAGAACCCGGCTCATAGCTGGACTGGACCAGGAGGTTGCTGCCGGCCTCGCTGATTCCGGCCTTGGTCTGGGAGTTGAAGGTCGGCCGCTGGGAGGCTGCCAGGATCTTCCCTGTCTTCAAGTTCTCAATGACCACTGTCATAGCTTTCGGCTTGTAGTTCTTCTGCACCTTGCTCATATAGGTTTCCAGGGCGCTTTGGAGCTGAGAGTCAATCGTCAAATATAGATTGTCCCCGTCTTTAGCCGCCTTATAGGAGTGGAATCCGCTTGGCAGCTGGTTTTCTGAAGAGTCAACCATGCTGGTCTCATAGCCGTTTGTCCCCTTGAGGATCTTGTTGAAGTATGCTTCAAGCCCGGTCACCCCTTCCAGTTCCGTCGTCTGCGTCTTGGAATTGTTTTGAGAAACCGTATAGCCGACCACGTTAGAGGCAAAAACCCCGTTTGGATACAAGCGCGACGGCGTTTCCATGAACTTGATCCCGGTCAGGTGCATGGCCTGGATCTTCTTTTTCTCAGTCAAGGTTAAACCGGACCCGGCTGTCCCGAACTGGACCTGGAAAGTGTTTTTATTTTTCGGGTTCAGATACTTGAGGATTTTTGCCTTGGAAAGGGGCAAAACCGTGACCAGCTTCTCAGCCGTTTTCTCCTTGTCCTGAACATAGAGCGGTTTCTTATTGGAGTCAACATAAGTCTTGTCCAAAATCGCGTAGACCGTGTAGGTGTGGGAGTCCTGGGCAATGATCAAGCCGTTCTTGTCATAAATCGTGCCCCGGTTAGCGGTCAATACGGTGTTGCGGCGGTAGATCGCGGCAGTTCTCTTGCTGATGTCCTGGCCATCAATCGTTTTTGAAATCGACAAATAAAGCATGCGGCCGGCCAAAAAAAGAAAAACCAAAGCAACGACTAGCTCTAGAATTCTCCCAACTGTAAAGCGATAGCCGTGTGCTCTGGATTTTATTTTTCCTAAATTAGTGGTCTTCTTCATTAGCGAATTGTCCTAATGTTATTTTCACGCAACTTCAGTCCTTGACTTTGGGCGATCTTGTTCAAGCGGGTATTTGATGACAGCTCACCGATTTCCTGCTGCAAGTCAGCTGTTGCGTTCTTTTGCTTGGTAATTGATTCCTTGACGTTGGTCAGCTGCCACTGGGCGTAAGTCGCCGAAACGCTAGCCGACACGTTCAAGGTAATCAAGGCAACTGCCCCAAGCAGGCCCAAGACTGCCAGCAGCTTTTCAAAAGTTGAGTATGGCACCTTCTGCGGGTCAACCACCAAACGAGGACTTTTCCGGGCTTCCTCTTCTGGTTCGTAATTGTATTTTCTAACTGTGTTTCCAGCCATTGTGGTCCTCTTTATAACTTCTCTGCTACTCTTAACTTTGCACTATGTGATCGGTTGTTTTCCGCCAGTTCTTCCTCGCTGGCCGTAATCGACTTGCGGTTGACCAGGCGTAAAGTTGGCTTGATCCCCTCGGGCACAACCGGCATCCCGCGGGGAATTTCAACTTCTGAATACTTCTTGAAGGTCTGCTTGACGATCTTGTCTTCCAAAGACTGGAAGGTGATGACGGAGATCCGGCCGCCGGGATTGAGCAGGCTGATGGCTTCTTCCAAAGATGCCCGCAAAACGTCCAGCTCGTGGTTGACTTCCACCCGGATGGCCTGGAAGCTCTTCTTGGCCGGGTGGCCGCCCCTGCGGCGGGCTGCTGCCGGAATTGCTTCCTTAATGATCTCCACTAACTCAAAAGTAGTTTCAATCGGCTTGCCCCGTCTTCTTTCAACGATCTTTCTGGCGATCTGCCGGGAAAACTTCTCATCGCCGTAGCGGTAAAGGACGTCAGCCAGCTGCTTTTGGTCATACTGGTTGACCAGCTGGTAAGCATCAAAGTCCTGACTCTGGTCCATCCGCATGTCCAGCCTTGCGTCAAAACGGTAGGAAAAACCGCGTTCAGCCTGGTCCAATTGCGGAGATGAAACACCCAAGTCGTAGTAGATACCGTCAATGCCGCTAATCCCCAGCTTGGCCAGCTCCTCTTTTAAGTGGCTGAAGTTGTTGTGGACCAGCTGCAGGCGGGGCTGGCTGTCTTCTTTTAAAAAGGCAGCAAAATTGCTCTGGGCGGTGTCAATCGCGTACTGGTCCTGGTCGAAACCGATTAGATTCCCTTTGTCCAGCTTCCTAAGCAGGTATCTTGCATGCCCGCCCCCGCCGAAGGTGGCATCCACATATGTGCCGCCGCTTTGTGGGGCCAGGTTGTCGATTGTTTCGTGCAATAACACGCTAGTATGCTTAAATTCCATCTTTATAACTCGATATCGTCCAAATCTTCCGCAATTTCATCATAACTTTCGTTGGCTTCGTCAGAATACTCTTCCCAGCGCTCCTTAGCCCAGATTTCAATCCGGTTGGAGACGCCGACAATGACGCATTCCTTGACCAGGCCGGCGTGCTTCTTCAAGGTGGGGGACAAGTTGATTCTCCCCTGCTTGTCGAATTCGCCTTCCATAGCGCCGGAATAAAACATCCGGGTAAAACTCCGCGCGTTCTTCTTCGTCAAGGGAAGCTTGGCCAGTTTGGCCTCGATCTTGGCCCATTCCGTCAAAGGATAGCCAAAAATGCAGCCTTCCATGCCCCGGGTCAAAACCATGGCTGGCCCAATCTGTTCACGCAGCTTGGCCGGGATAATCAAACGGCCTTTGGCGTCCAAATTGTGCTGGTATTCGCCCATGAACATGGCAGGCTCCTCCCTTACTGTTAACAATTTACCACAAATCCCCACTTTAAACCACAATATCTGAAAAGCACAAGCAGATTTCCGAAAAAATTAAAAAACTGCCAGCCGCGCTAAGCGGCTGACAGTAATTTGTCAGATCATAACGACCAAAAGCAATCCGCAATACCAAAAGAAACTGCAGGCATCCAGGTAGGACCAGAACTGGCGGAACATCTTCCCTAAGGAAATGTTCTTGTTGATCATGGCCCATCTGATGGCGGCCAGCAATATCAATATGAAGTAAAGCAAAAAGCCGGCCGGTAAAAAGGATGGCACGCCCTTTAAGTTGGTCATCAGCTGGCAGGCGTAGATCAAAAAGAAAGGCATGACGTCATAGCCTTTAAAGGCGGCTTTAGGCCAGATCAGGTTGACCAGGTAGGCGCAAGCCAGGCCAAAGACCGGCAATAAGAATATCATCAGCATAATTTTCCTCCATCTGCTAGCTAGTTTAGCACATTTTTATTTTTCTCTTAAAGTGCAGCAAGGAAATTGCAAATCGCCGCCAAAAAGGTTATAATCATTCTCATATAGGAGGCTTCTATGGCACGTAAAAAGAAAAAGTCAACATTTCAAAAGATTGAGAATTTCATGGTAGTCTTGATGGCTTTGATCACGCTCTTTGGCGTGGTAGCCTCTGTTCTTTACTACTTAACTGCCCAATAAATCTGCAATACGCTCAAAAGCGGTCAGCTTCATGCTGGCCGCTTTTTTATTGCTCATTAATACCGGTAATTGTCCAGGTCAACCAGGAAAGGATAAGATCTGGCCAGCTTGGCCCAAAGCCAGTAAGTTGCCAGGCTGATCCCGGTCGTCCAGCCGGCCGTGTATAAGAGGCTGAAGCCGATGGCCTTCAAGGTCAAATCAGTCCAGCCGATCAAACGGAAAACCAGCCAGGTGTAAAGGCAGCTGACGGTAATGGCCACGATGTTGCCCAGCAGGCGGAAAACGAAGAGTTCTGGAAAGACCCGGGCATACCAGCGGCCAAAAGCCGACAGGGCTGGCAGGATAAAGGTGTAGATCCCGATGATCCCCCAGAAGTAGAGGTCGGCAACTACCCCGGCCGCCAGGGCCAGCCAGATTTCCTTCTCGTTTCTTTCGTCTTCATAGGCGATGATCAAAACAGCGATTGGCAGGAGCAAGAGCCCCGCCCGGCCGTGCTGGTAAGTCAAGGCAGGCTGCAGGTAAACGGACAGGGTCCCCTCCACAACTAGAGCCAGGTAAAGGGCGATGGCCAAAACCCATTGCTTGAAAATCCGCATTAGCCAGCCACGCTCCTTTTGACGACCGTTACCACGGACGCGTCGCTCAAATTACCGGCCGGCTTGATCTTGATCAAGTCAGACAGGCCAAAGCTGTCCTTGGTGGTTTCCGCCACCGTCCCGATCAAAAGCCCCTTCGGTGAAGTCCGGCCAAGGCCGCTGGTGTAGACCTTGGTTCCCTTCTTCAGCTTGCTTGAGCTGGAGGCCTGGGTAAAGGTCAAAGCGCCGTTTGACTGGACGCTGATGATCCCGTGCAAAACCTTGCCCGTGTCTGTCGTGGCTTGCACGGCAAAACGGTTGGCTGAGCTGTCAGTCGTGGTGATCAGTTCTACCTTGCTGGTGACCGCGTCGACTTCCAGGATCCGGCCAATCACGCCGCCGCCGGACATGACCGCCATGTCCTTCTTCAAGCCGGAGCTCTTGCCCTTGTCAATGGTCAAGACTTCTGACCAGCTGTCGCTGGAGCGGGAAATTACTGAAGCAGTCGTGGTCGTGTAGCCGGTCAAGGTCTTTTTAATTCCAGCGGCAGCTTTCAGCTGCTTGTTTTCCTTTTCCAGGGCAGCATTTCTGGCTTCGACCTGGGCCAGCTCAGCCACCTTCTTTTTTAAGTGACTGTTTTCATCAGCCGCGTTCTGCAAGTCCTTGACGCTGTCGATTCCGTAAGTAAACCAGGAAACCGGCACGCTCACGATTCTTGAGCCCACGGAGACGATGTCATTGCCCAGGCGCTGGATCAAAAGCGGCTCGCTCAGGTTGTTTCTCAGCATCACCGTTGAGCCCAGCAGGGATGCCAAAACCGCCACGGTCCCGAAAGCCGCCAGCATTTTTCTGTTTTGAAAAAATTTCTTCATAAACACCCATCCAATATAAAAACCGGCCCGGAGGCCGGTTTTCTTATTTCTTATCTGCTAGTCTTCCGCATTACGTCCAGGTGCTTCAAAGATTCACCGGTACCGATTGCTACACAGTCAAGCGGATCTTGAGCGATGAAGACAGGCACCTTGGTCGCGTCAGAGATGACTTCTGGCAAGTTCTTGAGCAGGGCACCACCACCGGTCAGGACGATACCATGGTCAATTACGTCTGCGGCAATTTCAGGAGAAGTCAATTCCAAGGTTTCCTTGATCGCAACAATGATGTCTTGAACAACGTCTTGAATAGCAGTTGCAACGTCAACGGCACTGATTTCCAATGACTTCGGCAAGCCTGACACCAGGTCCCGGCCGCGGATGGTCTTTGATTCGATTTCCTTGGCTGCCTCAACAGAAGCTGAACTAATTTGGATCTTAATGTCTTCAGCGGTTCTTTCACCGATCAGCAGGTTGTACTTGCTATGCACAAAGTTGGTGATTGCTTGGTTGAACTTGTCACCAGCCTGGCGAATGGAAGTTGAAGAAACGATCCCGCCCAGGGAAATAGTGGCTACGTCAGTCGTACCACCACCAATGTCAACGACCATGGAACCAGTTGGTTCCATAACCGGCAAACCGGCACCAACAGCTGCGGCGAATGGTTCTTCAATCACGTAAGCTTCTCTGGCCCCTGCCACCCGGGCAGCTTCGATAACAGCGCGCTTTTCAACTTCAGTAACGCCTGAAGGCACGCAGATCATGACTGAAGGCTTGGAATTGCCGACCGTCTTGCCCATAAAGTACTTAAGCATGGCCGCGGTCGTGTCATAGTCAGCGATAACCCCGTCCTTCATCGGGCGGATAGCCACGATTGAGCCTGGAGTTCTGCCGATCATTTCCTTGGCTTCTGAACCTACTGCAATAACTTCGCCAGTCTTGGTATTCTTGGCAACAACTGAAGGTTCACGCAAAACGATGCCTTTGCCTTCAACGTAGACCAGGGTGTTGGCGGTGCCCAGGTCAATACCGATATTCTTTGAACCTAATCCAAACACGGATATCTCTCCTTATTTACTCGCTTAATCTTGCTTAATTATAGCATAATGCCCGTGAAAGTCATGGATTGGCGGAAAATTAAGCTAATTTTAAAACAATTCCCGCTCCCGCAGGCTCAAATATTCACCCCCGCCGATGATGAAGTGGTCCAAAAAGGTGATCTTCATGATCTTGCTGGCTTTTTTCAAGCCCTTGGTCAATTCCAGGTCATTGTCTGACGGGGTCAGCGCCCCGCTGGGATGGTTGTGGGCCACGATGATGCTGGCGCAGCCGTAGACCACCGCCCAGCGGAAGATTTCTCTGGGGTGAACCCAGGACCGGTCCAGGGTGCCTTGGAAAAGCATTTTTTCCCCCAGGAGATTCTGCTGCTGGTCAAAATAGAGGACCCAGAACTGCTCCTGCTTTTGCCCCAGCAGTTTATTAGCCAGGTAGTTGCCAATCTTAGAGCTGCCGGCCCAGTCAGAGCTGCGCCGCATGTCAGTCCGCCGCAACCGGTCCATGGCCACCTCGATGGTCAAGGACAGGTCATTGGGGCAGTCCGGTCCTGACGCGTAGTCCAAGATGTCCCTGAAGCTGGCAATGTGCTTTTGATCCAGTAGCTGCAACAGGTCTTCCAGACTCTGGCAGGGCAGCTGGTCAAAGAGCAGCTTGAGCAGGTCACGGTCACTTTCAACATAATAGTAGTTTTGCGTAGTTTCGGTCATTTGCATTTCCTCCTTATTTTTACGCTCTACTACTAATTACGCCAAAAACTAAGAAATTTTTTTCAAAAAGTCAAAAAAGTCCGGGCAAATCAGCTGGGCTCTGGCCCGGTCTTCGGCTGAAGCGGGCTTGATGTCGGGAATCATGACGCAGTCAATCCCGGCATTTTCCGCCGCTTCGACCCCCATGCTGGAGTCTTCAAAGATCAAGAGCTGGTCTTTACCCAGGCCGCTGCGCTCTTGGGCAGCCAGATAGAGGTCCGGGAAAGGCTTGGACCGGAGCTTTTTCTCAGCAACTTCGTCATGGGTGACGATAAAGTCAAAGCTGTTCCGGCAGCCGGTCACCCAGAGATTGTGGTCAACCACGCTCTTATAGTTGTTGCTGGCGATCCCGACGGTTAAGCCCAGGTCATTAAAGTACTCCAGAGCCTCCTTGACCCCGGCCTTCAGCTTCAGCTTGCCCTGGTCGGTCCATTCCCAGACCAGGTCGTCGGTCCGCTTGACAAAAGCCTGGCGGACCTCATCGCTTGGAAAATATTTTTCATAAAAGGCATCCATGGCCTTGACGCTGGCTCCAACCAGGTCCAGGTAAGCATCATCGCTGATGCCCAGCTTGTATTCCCGGACGGCCTGGATATTGGCCTGCCAGTAGAGCTCTTCGGAGTTGACCAGGAGGCCGTCCATATCAAAAATGACCCCCTGCTTGTCCGTCTTTAAACCTGCAACACGCATATTTTCCCCCTTCATGCTCAGGCACTCTGCAGAAACTGCAAGACCGCGCTGACCAAGTAAAATGAACCCGTAACCAAGATCAAGTCCCGGTCTCCAGCTTCCGTCATCACTTGATTTAATGCCTGGCCCAAATCGCCCTCATAGGCAAATTTTTCCTGGACCCAGGCTGGGAAGTCAGCTTTTTTAGCTGCCCGCGGATAAGCCAGGCTGGTCAAGGTGACTTTTTCATTTTTCAGCAGAGTCAGAAAATCACTCAAGTCCTTGTCCTTCATCATGCCAGCTAAGACCAAAAGCCGGCCGCCTTTATCCTTGGCCAGGCGGCGGGCATATGGCAAAAGTTCGCTTCCAGCCTGGACATTGTGGGCCCCGTCCAATAAAAAGCTGCATCCCGCCTTTTCCAGGCGTTGGTAGCGGCCAGGAACCGTGGTCTGGGTTAAGGCGGCTTCAGCTGCCTTTTCACTTAAAGTAAGCGGCAAAAGGGCAAAAGCTGCCAAGGCCATGGCCGCGTCTTTAGCTTCTGGCCGGGGCCAGGCCGGCAACTGGTAATTTTGCCCGGCAACTGCAAGCTTATAGCCTGCTTTTTCTTCCTTGACCTGGAAGTCCCGGCCCAGCCAGTAAGAAGGACTAGCTGATTTAGTTATTTTTTCTTCAACGATTCCCTTTACGCTGGCTGGGATGTCACCGAGGATGACCGGGACAGCCGGCTTGATGATCCCACTCTTTTCTTTGGCAATATCAGCCAAAGTCGGTCCGATGATCTGCTCATGGTCAAGGCCGATAGTGGTAATCAAGCTGACTACTGGCGTCATCACATTGGTCTTGTCATGCTCGGCCCCGATGCCGACTTCAATAACCGCGTAATCACATTTTTGCTTGGCAAAAAAGAGGAAGGCCATGGCAACTTCATATTCAAAGGTCACCAGGGCAAAATCTGCCTCTTCTTCCCGCAAGTGGCCGACTGCGGCTTCAACTTCATTTGCCACTTCCAGCAGGTCCTCATCCGCGATTGCCTGCCCGTTCAGCTGGATGCGCTCGTTAAAGCGGATGATAAAGGGCGAAACAAAAAGGCCAGTCTGCTGACCGGCCTTTTGGAGCAGATTGTTCAGGTAATATGCAGTTGAGCCCTTGCCGTTGGTTCCAGTAATGTGGCAGCACTTGACCTTGTCCTGGGGATCCCCCAGAGCCTTGAGCACCCTTTTGACGTAGGTCAGGTCGCTCTTTTCGTGCAAGCGCGGCAAATGATAGAGGTAAGCGGTAAGTTCATTAACTGTCCTAAATTTCACGTCTTTAACGACTTTCTTTCAATTCCTTGATGCGGTCGCGCACGCCGGCCAGCTGGTTTTCATATTCGGCCAGCTTGCCCTTTTCCTTTTCAACTACGGCAGCTGGCGCGTGGTCAACAAAGCCCTTGTTGGCCAGCTTCTTGCTTGCCCGGTCAACTTCAGCTTCCAGGCGGGCTTCTTCCTTGCCCATCTTGGCGATTTCTTCGTCCAGGTCAACCAGTTCTGACAGTGGAACGAAGATCTGGGCCCCGGCGATCACAGCCGTCTTGGCTAACTTCGGCGCCTTGATCTTGCCGGAGATTTCCAGCTTCTTCGGGTGCAGGAAGTTTTCCACGTATTCCATGTTGTCCCGCAGAATTGCTTCATTCTTTTCGTCATCCAGCTGGATCAAGATGTCGATGGCGCTGGACATTGGAGCGTTCACTTCCATCCGGATGGTCCGGACAGCCTTGATGATTTCGATCAAGAAGGCCATGTCTTCGTCAGCCTTGGCATTGTCAAATTCAGCGTGGGCTTCCGGGTAAGCAGCGGTCATGATGGACTTGCCTTCATGCGGCATGGACAGCCAGAGCTTTTCCGTCACGAATGGCATGATTGGGTGGATCAGGCGGAGAATCTGGTCCAGAATCCAGGTCAAGTTGGCCTGCTTTCTGGCCTTCAGTTCTGCGTCGTCGCCGTAGAGGGCAACCTTGGAGATTTCGATGTACCAGTCACAGAAGTCGTTCCAGATGAAGTTGTACATTTCCCGGCCGGCTTCCCCGAATTGGAATTCGTCAAAGAGGCGGTTAGTTTCCTTAACGGTGTGGTTCAAGCGGTCAAAAATCCAGGCGTCAGCCAGGTCAAACTTGCTGATATCCGGCTTTTGGGCTGGCTTGGCATCTTCCGGCAGGTTCATGATGACGAAACGGCTGGCATTCCAGAGCTTGTTGATAAAGTTCCAGGCAGCGTCCATCTTGGTGTAGCTGAAGCGGGTGTCCTGGCCAGGCGCGGTCCCGTTCAACAGGAACCAGCGCAAAGCGTCAGCGCCGTACTTGTCGATGACGTCCATTGGGTCGATCCCGTTGCCCAGGGACTTGGACATCTTCCGCCCCTGCTCGTCTCTGATCAAACCGTGCAAAACGACATTGTCAAATGGCCGCTCGCCGGTGAAGTGCAAGCTTTGGAAGATCATCCGGGAAACCCAGAAGAAGATGATGTCGTAGCCAGTTACCAGGGCGTTGGTTGGGAAGTAGCGCTTGAAGTCAGCTGAGTCTTCATCCGGCCAGCCCAAAGTTGAGAATGGCCAGAGGGCACTGGAGAACCAGGTGTCCAAAACGTCCTGGTCCTGGTCCCAGTTTTCAATGTCTGCTGGCGCTTCTTCACCGACGTACATTTCCCCGGTCTGCTTGTTGTACCAGGCAGGAATCCGGTGGCCCCACCAGAGCTGGCGGGAGATGACCCAGTCGTGGACGTTTTCCATCCACCGCTCCAAAGTGCCTTCAAAGCGGTCAGGCACGAAGTTAACTCTGCCTTCACCCTTTTGGTTTTCCAAAACCTTGTCAGCCAGTGGCTTCATCTTGACGAACCATTGGGTGGACAGGCGGGGTTCAACTTGCACGCCGGAGCGTTCAGAGTGGCCAACTGAGTGAACGATTGGTTCAACCTTGATCAAGTAGCCTTCAGCCTTGAGGTCTTCAACCAGCTGCTTACGGCAGTCAAAGCGGTCCATGCCGGCGTACTTACCCGCCTTGTCGTTCATGGTCCCGTCATCGTTCATCACGTTGATCCGCGGCAGGTCATGCCGGTTGCCAACTTCAAAGTCGTTCGGGTCGTGGGCGGGAGTAATCTTCACCAAACCGGTCCCGAATTCCGGGTCGACGTGTTGGTCTTCAATGATCGGGATTTCCCGGCCAACCAGCGGCAGAATCAGCTTCTTGCCCACCAGGTCCTTGTAGCGTTCATCCCCTGGGGCAACAGCCACGGCCGTGTCACCAAACATGGTTTCCGGCCGGGTAGTAGCAATTTCCACGCTGCCAGAGCCGTCAGCCAGCGGGTAGTTGATGTGGTAGAAGGCTCCCTGGTCATCCTGGTGGACAACTTCGATGTCAGACAAAGCCGTCCGCAGCTTCGGGTCCCAGTTGATGATATATTCGCCCCGGTAGATCAAGCCTTCATTATAGAGCTGAACGAAAACCCGGCGGACAGCCTTGGACAGGCCCTTGTCAAGAGTGAAGCGTTCTCGGCTGTAGTCCAGGGACAGACCCAGCTTTTGCCACTGGCTCTTGATGATGTTGGCGTATTCGTCCTTCCATTCCCAGACCTTTTCCACGAACTTTTCCCGGCCCAGGTCATAGCGGCTGACCCCTTGTTCACGCAGGCGGGCTTCAACCTTGGCCTGGGTGGCGATGCCGGCGTGGTCCATGCCTGGCAGGTAAAGGGTGTCGTAGCCCTGCATCCGCTTGTAGCGGATCAAGGTGTCTTGAATTGCCGTGTCCCAGGCGTGGCCCAGGTGCAGCTTGCCAGTAACGTTTGGCGGCGGGATAACGATTGAGTAAGGCTTGGCCTTCTTGTCACCGGACGGCTTGAACAAGTCCTCGTCCAGCCATTCTTGATAGCGGCCAGCTTCAACCTCTTGCGGGTTGTATTTTGGTGCTAATTCTGTCATAAATTCCTCCAAAAAAAGTCCCAGACAAGTAAATGTCTAGGACGATATATAACCGCGGTACCACCTAAATTGAGCATAATGCTCCGCTTAAACGCGGTAACGGTGCGGGTACCGGACCGGCTTACTCCTGGTTCAGCCGGCCAGCGAATCAAGCTACCAGGCGCCTTCCGGTCTCTCAGCTTAAATGACCTTTCTCTGTCATGAAGCGCCACCTCTTGATCTTGGCTTTGTCACAAAGTATAGCATAATTTTTTCAGCCATTAAAGGGCAACTTGCTTTAAGGCCGCTAGCTCTTCTTCTGTCAAAGGCCGGTAAGAGCCAGGAGCTAAATCAGCCGGCAAAGTCAAAGGCCCCATGCTCAGCCGCTTAAGCTTTAAGACCTTCATCCCCTGGGAGGCAAACATCCGCTTGACCTGGTGGTATTTGCCTTCGGTAATGGTGATCTCGATTTCTGACTGCTCCTGGTCCTTGTCTTGCCGCAAGATATTCAGCTGGCCCGGCTTTAATTCCGTTCCATCTTTTAAAGTGAGGCCTGCCGCAATTGCCTTGGCCGTTTCTTCGTCGGCTACTCCGGCCAAAAGCGCGTAATAGGTCTTAGGCACATGGTATTCCGGAGCCAGGAGCTGGTGGGCCAATTGGCCGTCATTGGTCAAAAGCAAGAGGCCGGTCGTGTCCTTGTCCAGGCGGCCCACTGGAGCGATTTTTTGATAACGGTCCTGGTCTTTTAGCAGGTCCAGGACGGTCTTTTGCCGGGAGTCTTCTGTTGCCGACAAGACGCCAGCTGGCTTATTGAGCAAAAAGTAGTGGTATTGCTGGTAGACAACTGCCTGGCCATTAACCAGAACTTCAGCATCCTCTTTCACCTTCTGCTTGGCTGACCGGCAGACCTTCCCGTTGACCGTCACCTGGCCGGCCTTAATGATCTCATGAACCTGGGACCTGGAGCCCACCTTCATGTTGGCCAAAAATTTGTCCAGGCGCAGCATTAAAGCAGGTCCGCGTCTTCTTCAGCCAGGTCGTCAAGGAAGCTCTGGCCCGGGTAGATCGGAGTAACCTTGACCCCGGCTAAGGCCCGCTCAATCAAGCCGTCAACGTCCAGGCGGCTTTCATATTCCCGGGCCTTGTCGATCTTCGGCTTGGTCTTTGGCCGCGGCGGGGCAAAGATGGTGCAGCAGTCTTCAAATGGCTGGATGGACAGGTCAAAGGTTCCGATTTCTTCGGCCTTGGCGATGATTTCAGTCTTGTCCATGGTGGCAACTGGCCGCAATACTGGAGTGGTCGTCACGTCATTGATGGCTGCCATGGATTCCAAGGTTTGGGAAGCCACCTGGCCAACTGATTCCCCGTTGAAGATGGCCAAAGCGTGCCGCTTTTCCCTGATAATATCGGCCAAACGCAGCATGAAGCGGCGCTGAACAGTCATCAAGTAGCCCTCAGGCAGCTTTTCCTTGATCGTTTCCTGGATTTCAGCAAAAGGTACTTCGATGAAGTTGATCCGGCCGCTGTACTTGGCCAGAATGCTGGTCAGTTCCTTGGCCTTGGCCAGGGCCTTTTCAGAAGTGTATGGCGGTGAGAAGAAGTGGACCATTTCGATGTTCACGCCCCGCTTCATGGCCAGGTAGGAAGCTACCGGAGAGTCGATCCCGCCGGACAGCATCATCACTGCCTTGCCGGCCGTGCCAACTGGCATCCCGCCTGCCCCATGCAGAAGCTGGTTGGAGATGTAGGCTCCGTCCTGGCGGATTTCCAAAAGCAGGACCATGTCCGGGTGCTTCATTTCCGCCTGCAGGCCTTCCATGTGGTTATAAAGGTAGTCAGCCACCATTTGGTTCAATTGGTTAGTGTCGTAGATAAACTTGTGGTCGCTTCTTCTGGTATTGACCTTGAAGGTCATGCCGGCCTTGTAAGTTGCCTGCATCAGTTCCAGGGCAGTTTTTTCAATGGCTTCCAGGCTCTTTTCAGTCTTGATGACTGGGGAATAGGTCTGGATCCCGAAAACGACCTTTAAGCGGTCATTGACCGGCTCAAAAGGGGTCCCGTTCAAAAGGATGTGCATCCGGTCGTGGTGGGTCTGGATCTTCAGATCCGGGAAGTCGTGCAAAACCTTCTGGACATTGCTGGCAAGACGGTTGATGAAGTCCTTCCGGTTCTTGCCCTTGGTGGACAGTTCGCCGTAGCGAATCATGATTTCTGTGTATTGCAAATTTATTCTCCTAAGTGGTTGATCTTGGAAAAGTGCTGGTAAATCTCGTCAAAAGCCGCGATGAATTCGTCTGCTTCTTCTAAAGTATTGCTTTCGTCAAAGCTTAGCCGGACGGCACTGGTGGCGATCGCGTCTGGCGTCTTCATCGCCACCAAAGTGCTGGCTTCGTCCGCCTTCTTTGAGGCGCAGGCAGAAGTGGTGGAAATGTAGATGTCCTGGTCTTCCAAAGTGTGGACCAGGGTCTCGCCCCGGATCCCCTCTAAAGCAAAGCAGAGGATGTGGGGGGCAAAGTCCGCCTTCAAAGGAGAGAAGATATGGATGCCCGGCTTACCTGCCAGGTACTTGCTGATCTTTTCCTTAATGGCGTATTCTCTGTCCGCCTTTTCCTTTTCGTCCGTCAAAAGCAAGCGGGCTGCCTTGGCCATGGCCGCGATGGCTGCCAGGTTTTCCGTCCCGCTTCTCAAGCCCTTCTCCTGGCCGCCGCCTTCACACAAAGGCATCAGCATCCGGCCGCGCTTTTTGTACAAAATGCCGATACCGCGCGGGCCATGGAACTTGTGGGAAGAAAAGCTCATCATGTCGACCCGGGAGGTGAAGACCTGGTCCCAGATCCCCTTGCCCAGAGCCTGGACATTATCAACATGGAAGTGGATGTTCGGGTAGTCTGCCAGGATTTCAGAAATTTCCTTGATCGGCTGGATGGTCCCGATTTCGTTATTGACGCCCATAATGGAGACCAAGGTCGTATCCTTGTCCAGGGCCGCTTTCAAGTCTTCCGGATTAACCCGGCCTTCCTTGTCAACTGGCAGGCGGGTAACCCGGAAGCCCAGGTTTTCCAGTTCGGTAAAAGTATTAGCCACTGAGGCATGCTCAACGGATGAGGTAATGATGTGCTTGCCAAATTCCCGCTTGGCCCAGGCCGTCCCCTTGATGGCCGTGTTGTTGGATTCCGTCCCGCCGGAAGTAAAGTAGATCTCGTCGGTATTTACTCCCAGCAAGTCTGCAACCTGCTTGCGGGAAGCTTCCAGCAGGCCATGGGCCCGATCACCCAGCTTGTGCAGGCTGGAAGGGTTGCCCCAAATCTTGGTCACCACCTGGCTGTAGGTCTCTAATGCTTTAGGCGCCATCTTGGTCGTGGCACTGTTGTCAAAATAAATCACGCTTCTTGCTCCTTAAAAAAGCGGCCATTTTAATGACCGCTTAATTACAAATGATATTCTATTTTAGTCCAAAATCCGCTTGACTTCAATCAATAAGTTCTTTTTGCTCTTGATAATAGGCATTTTCAATCCGCTGGTAGCTGCCTGGCTCAGCCCGCTCCACCGCCGTGGCGATCGTGTCCAGGGCATCCTTGTAGTTGTAGTCCCGGTCATACAGCTTCATGGCATTTCTGCGGGCCCGGACGACAGTTTCATTGTCCAGGAACTTGTTGGAATACTGCATGGTCAGTTCAAAAAGATTGGCTGAACTGATAATGTCTTCCGCTTCTCTTTGCAGGCGATCAACGTCATCTGAGATTTGCACCAGTTCTTCAGAGATCTTCTCCATGTTGATCCGGACCTGGTTGAGCTCCCCGCTGGTCTTGCTGATTTCATTAACGACCAGGGTGTACATTTGCAAAAAGCCTTCCGGAATCCCCGGCAGATTCTGCCGGCTGAGGTGGCGGTAAACCAAAGAGACCTGCTGCTTGAATTCCTTGATTGACCGCTGAGCCACTTCTTCCGCCTCATAGAGGCCGTCAACTGCTTCCGACAATTCCTGCTGGCGCTTGCCAATCTCCTGCAGGCGGCCCAGGATCTTGATCCAGTCGTCCTGGACTTCAGAGTAGACGGCCCGGCCGTCAGCGATCCGCTGGCTGGCCCGGATGTAGTCAGAATCCATCTTGTGGACTTCTCTTTCAAGCTCCCGGCTTTCGTCCAGTTCCCCGTGGGTCAGTTCATAGCTTTCGTCGATATGGCGCAGTTTCTTGATCAGCTGCTGGCTGACGGTCTGCTGGTGGGTCAAGAGCCGCTGCAGCTTGTCCTGGTTCTTTTCCACAAAAGGCCGGGCCTTGTATTCTTTCTCCAGGATTCCGTAGAGGGTCTTGATTTCCTTTTCGACCTTCTTCATCCCCTTGCTGGTCTCTTCTAAGTCCAGCTGGGCCAAAGCCGCCAGGGACCGGTCGATCTGGTCGTTGCTTTGCCTGATTTCCAGCAGAACGTCCAGGCTGCCGAAGCCGTACTTGGCATCCCGCATTTCCTTATAGCCAGCCGCGATTTCATCCAGCTGGTCAGCAAAAACGGTCTGCAGGTCGTGCTGATCCTCTTTAACTTCTGGTAGCTTGGTCTTTAAGGCCGTGAGGTCCGCCCGGATCTTTGACAAGACCCGCTTAGCCTCGACATGGTCGCCCTGGGCTGACAGGTTCTTGGCCTGGGCAAAATCTTCCTCCATGGCTGACAAGCGGTTTTCGATTTCTTCCAGGGCCACGCTGTAGTCAAAGGAATCGGCCAGAATTTCCTTGCGGATTTCCCAGTAGCTCTGCATCAATTCGTCATATTGGGCCTTGTTTTCCCGGTTTGATTCCAAAAGCTGGGTGAAGACGTCAGATGAATTCTTGACATCTTCAGAAACAGAGTCAACCAGTTCTCTGGCCTGCTTAATGCTTTGGTGGGACTTGACCAGGTGGTAGCGGGCATTTTCGTCCGCCCCGTCTTCAATCAAGCGCTGGATTTCCGGAAAAAGCTCAGCCGCCTTCTGGTAGCTCTTCTTCCAGGTATTGAGGGTAGCCAGGCTTTCCCCAGCCAGTTCCATTTGGTCCAGCTTGCCAATCGCCCGCTCCAGGTGCAGGTCTTCCATATTGCCCAGCTCATTGTCGAGCTCTTCAATATCGCGCAATTGCCGGCGGTTGATCAAAAGCATGGCCATGACCACTACGATGATCGTGATAATTAAAGTGATGAGTAGTAGAGATTGTGTTGATGACATATCTTTCTCCTCCGAACTAAAGTTAATTATACCAAACTAGCCCCCGAAATATTTCTACTTTGCCAGACTTTCTGCGTTTTTTCTTGCTTTCCGGGCCTAAAGCCCTTATAATGGTCAACGTGTAAAATATTTGCAGCCATAAGCGACAAGAACGTCAACATCCCGGGACGTTTAGTGAACGAGTAACCCACGCTGCACGGGCGAAAATGTAAACTCGGGATGCACGAATGTTGAGCTTATATTGTGATTATTTTACTCCAACAATTTTTATTGTTTTTATTGGAGGAATTTTAATATGTCAAGATACACTGGTCCAAGTTGGAAGCGGTCAAGAAGATTGGGTATTTCTTTGTCAGGCACTGGCAAGGAACTTGCTCGTCGTTCATACATTCCAGGTCAACACGGTCCTAACCACCGCGGCCGTCTTTCAGAATACGGCATGCAATTGCAAGAAAAGCAAAAGCTGCGCTGGATGTTCGGTTTGAACGAACGCCAATTCCGTACTTTGTTTGCCCGCGCTGGTAAGATCCGTGAAGGCCAACACGGTACCAACTTCATGATCTTGCTTGAACGTCGTTTGGACAACGTTGTTTACCGTCTCGGCTTGGCTACTACCCGTGAACAAGCCCGTCAATTGGTAAACCACGGCCACATCACTGTTGATGGCAAGCGCGTTGACATTCCTTCATACGAAGTTAAGGTTGGTCAAACCATTAGCTTGAAGGAAAAGTCAAAGAACCTGCAACAAGTTAAGGACGCTTTGGAAGCTGTTGCTTCACGTCCATCATTTGTTTCATTTGACGAAGACAAGATGGAAGGTCAATTGGTTCGTTTCCCAGAACGTGACGAAATGGAACCAGAAATTGACGAAGCCCTGGTTGTTGAATACTACAACAAGTTGCTGTAATATCAATTCGGCTTCAAAGTCTTTCCCAGTTTTGGGAAAGGCTTTTTTCTTGCCCAAAAAGTTCAGTTATAATATGCTTTAGAGCCAGAAAAAGACAGTATTAATTTTTAGAAAGGATCAAGCCATGACTGAAAATTTAACCAAAAGAGTCGAAAACGCCGCGAATGACATTACTCCGCAGACCAGGCCCGACGAGCGGCGGAGCTTTTTGGGTTCTTTAAGGGAGCGGGTTTTCGTGCGCATGACCATCAAGGACTGTGAAGACGCCAAGTTGACCAAACTCTTCATGGACCACTTTGCCGACTACAAGGGCTACACCATTTTGATCAACGCCAACACCCCCAACCCGACCTTTGTCGGCCAGATTGAAAGCCGGGCCAGCAAGGAGCAGGTTCCCTTCTGCATGGTCAATGACGAAAGTGCCAGAAAAGGCGATGATGATTCCGCCATCCTGGTCGTCAGCAAGGAGGCCATCAACCGGATGCGGATCGAATTGACCCAGGTCTACGCCCCGCCCCTGCCGGCTGAGAAATTGCCTGCTCCAAAGAAAAAGGGCTTTTTGGCCAGATTCTTCGGGGGCAATAAATGAAGCCCTTAGCCTACCGGATGCGGCCCCAGTCCATCGACCAGGTCGTCGGCCAGCAGCACCTGGTCGGTCCTAAGAAGATCATCCGCCGGATGGTTGAGGCCCGGCAGCTCTCGTCCATGATCCTGTACGGCCCGCCCGGCATTGGCAAGACTAGCATTGCCAGCGCGATTGCTGGCAGCAGCAAGTATGCCTTCCGCCAGCTCAACGCGGCGACTGACGGGCAAAAGGAACTCTCCCAGGTCGCCGCTGAAGGCAAGATGAGCGGGACGGTCGTTCTGCTGCTGGATGAAATTCACCGGCTCAACAAGGTCAAGCAGGACTTTCTTTTGCCGCTACTTGAATCCGGCCAGGTGATTATGATCGGGGCAACCACGGAAAATCCCTACCTGGCCATCTCCCCGGCCATCCGGTCCCGCTGCCAGATTTTTGAACTGAAGCCGTTGACTGAGGAAGAGATCCTGACAGCTGTTGACCGAGCCCTAACCGATAAAGAAAGAGGTCTGGGCAAGTACCATGCCAAGCTGACGAAAGAAGCAGGAGAATTTTTGGCGCAAAAGGGCAACGGAGACCTGCGGGCCACTTTAAACAGCCTGGAGCTGGCAGTCCTGTCGACCAAGCAGGAACTGGAAGCTGAGGGCAAAGATGCCTCCTCCTTAACGGTCACCCTGGATGACATGGCGGATTCCTTGCAAATGAAGATCCAGAACTTTGACGCTGACGGAGACGGCCACTACGACCTCTTATCCGCCTTTCAAAAGTCCATCCGGGGCTCAGATACTGACGCGGGCCTGCACTACCTGGGCCGGCTGCTGGAATCAGGTGACCTGGTCTCAATCTGCCGCCGCCTCAGCGTGATTGCCTACGAAGACATCGGCCTGGCCAATCCCCCGGCCTGTGAGCGGGTTATTTTGGCCGTACAGGCGGCCCAGCAGCTGGGCCTGCCGGAAGCCCGGATCCCCCTGGCCAACGCTGTTATCGAGCTCTGCTTGTCTCCTAAGAGCAATTCTGCGATGACGGCCATTGACGCGGCTCTAGCCGACATCCGCCAGAGCAATGTCGGCCAGATTCCCGACCAGTTGAAAGACGCCCACTACAAGGGGGCCAGCAAGCTGGGCCACGGGACTGGCTACCTCTACCCCCACGACTATCCGGGCGACTGGGTGGCCCAGGCTTATCTGCCTGACCGCATGCAAGGCAAGCAGTATTTTGCCCCTAAGGGCGAGAGCAAATTTGAAGCGGCTTTTAAGAGCCAGTACCAGCGCCTGCATGACCTGCAGAAAGCAGGCCTTAAGGGTAAATGAAAGCGCTGTAATTTAACTTGACAAAGGCTGCTGGGTTCTATATTATAATAAGTGATCTGAGTTGATCGTCATAAAGCTTATTTGTAATTAGTTGACCGATCAAACTTAAGGACGTGGTGGCCTGTCAGTAACTACTGAATCGGAATGCTGCTCACGCAGAATCCATATTCACTGCGCGACGGGCCGGATTTTGTAAATTCTTTACGGGATCAACAGCGCCATTTATGCTTTGGTCAACTCGGATTTTCTTAGACAATAACAGCGGTCCTTCGGGCCGCTTTTTTGTTTATTCCTGCCACTAGCTTACTCAGTGTGTTTTCACTTCCTGTGAAAACTAGAAAGTTTAACCGATGCTCTACATCCGTATTTTCATGATTATTTTTATCGCCTGCCTGCTGCTGACCGCCTGGTACCTCTGGCACCGGAGAAACGGCGCCTTCCTGGTCTTCGACGTCTCCAGCTCCCCGGAGCTCCATAGCTTGATGACCATCTGCTCGTGGACGCTCCTGGCGATCAGCGTCTTGGGAATCGTCCTGCTCTTCTTTGACAACAAGTATCTCAACTTGATCACCCTCTTTTTAGGCTCAGCGACGATTTTTATCTTCGCCCTCCTGCTTTCGCAAAACAATCAGTAAATTTATTAAAATGCTTTCATTTTTTTGGTAAAATAGAGACAGGAAGAGGTGGCAAAAATGACTAAACAATACCAATACAAACATATCCAAGTTGCCGTTGACGGTTCCAAGGAAGCTGACCTGGCTTTCAAGAAGGCCGTAACGGTTGCCAAGCACATGAACGCCAGCCTGGAAATTCTCCACGTTATCGACACGCGGTCCTTCCAGAACGTTTCCAGCTTTGACTCAGCCATGGTTGAGCAGGTTTCCAACGACGCCAAGAAGAAGATGGAAAAGTACTACCAGTCTGCCCAAGACAGCGGCGTCAAGGAAGTCCACTACTCCATCGAATTCGGCTCACCAAAGGCCATCATCAGCCGGGAATTCCCGAAGAAGCATGACATCGACTTGATCGTCGTCGGCGCGACCGGCTTGAACGCCGTTGAACGCCTGCTCATCGGCAGCGTGACTGAATACGTCACCAGAACTGCTGACTGCGACATCCTGGTCGTTCGGCACAACAAGGCTGGCTTGGACTAAGTCCAGTAAAATAAATAAAACCGCCCCGGTCGATTGACCGAGGCGGTTTTCGTATGCTCTCAAAAATTCAGTTAAAAGTCGCCAGCCGTGCTAAACATGTAGTCCTTATTGTGCCACTTCATCGAGAGGATCAAGCCAACCCCGATCATATTCCCGATCAAGGCTGACCCACCCTGTGAAACAAATGGTAGGGGCACCCCGGTAAGGGGCAGTAAATCAATGCTCATGCCGATATTTTCAAAGGCGTGGAACAAAATCATCATAATAATCCCTGTGGACACGTATGAATAGAAGGCGTTCTTGGTCGAGAAAGTGATCTTGACCATCTGCACGATCAAGACGAAGTAAATTCCGATCAAGGCCACCCCGCCGACAAAGCCGAAGCTTTCGCCGACCACGGAGAAGATCATGTCTGAGTTCCGGACTGGCACGTAGACTTTGATATTGTTAAAGCCATTGCCAAAAATCTGCCCGGACCCGATCGCCTTCATGCTCTGCCAAAGCTGGTAGGCGCTGTTGGAGTTGTCCCCTGACGGGTCACTCCAGGACTTGATTCTTTCCAGCTGATAAGTCTTGAAGTAGTGGCGCAGAATCGTCTGCCCTTCACTGGTAAAGACCAGGAGGATGACAGCGACGCCCACGACCACCATGAGCAGAAAGACCGGGATGATGATCTTCCAGGAAATCCCTGAAACCAGGAGAATCCCCGCGGTAATCGCGACAAAGACCAGGGTGGTCCCAAAGTCAGGCTGCAGCATAAGCAGCATGGCCACCGGCAGGAACCAGGCCATGACCTTGCCGATCAAGAGCCAGTCATTTCTGAGATTGTGGGCATAGCGCGCATTGTGCTCTCTGACGACCCGGGCCAGCTGCAAGATAAAGGCCGGCTTCATGACTTCTGAGGGCTGGAAGCTGACAGGTCCGACGACGAACCAGCTCTTGGCCCCGCTGCTGGCAGCCGTTGTCCGGTCATACAGGAAGAGGACCGCGACCAGCATGATGATCCCCAAGCCATACAGATAGGGGGCCAGCTTAAAGATCTGCTCGGCGTCAAAGCGGACGATGAAGGCCACCATCAGCCAGGAAACCGTGTACCAGACAATCTGCATGGCAACTGTTCTGGTTGGCGTCCCATAGGTCGAGTCGTTGACTGACGCGTTGTAAATTGAATAGAAACTGACGAATGACAGCAAGACCACGGGAATGATAACTCCCCAGGCGATGCGGTCATACCATTTGCTTTCTTCTTGAACTTTTGCCATTAACTATCACTTTATTCGTAAAAATTATTTTTCGTGCAAGGTGAAGTAGGCCAGCAGATCGTTGATGCCGGCATCAAGGCTCTTGGCAAACATCACATTCTTGGACTTGCTGCTGGTTACCCGGAACTTGCCGTCAACCTGCTCGATCAAGCCGATCTGGCGCTTCTTTGGAATAACTACTTCCCAAGTCGGTACCCGACGGCCAGACAGTTCGTTGACCTCGATCCCGATGTTTTCTTGATTTCTTGACATATTCCCTCCTCGTTAGTGACTGTGGAATTTTCTGGCAATAATTTCGTCCTCATATTCTTCTGGGTGGGGATTGCGCAAAAGGGTAAACTTGTCCGGTACTGGATCCACCCCGCCGCGGTTAAATGGATTGCAACGCAGGATCCTTGCCAGGCCCATCAGCAGTCCCAAAAGCGGACCATGCTTTTCCAAAGCAGTGATCATATAGCTGGAGCAGGTCGGGTAGAAACAGCAGCTGTCCGGCAAAATTGGTGAGATTGCCCGCTGGTAAAAGCGGACTAGAAGAATCATTATTTGACGCATTATTAGTGACGTTCGTGCTTTTCAATATGCTGCAGCAGGATGCCAGTGCCCAAAGCAACTGATTCAAGCGGTGATTCAGCGATCAAAACCGGAACCAGCAGGCTGTCGGCAATCAGCTTGTCGATGTTCTTCAGCAAGGCGCCACCACCGGTGATCATAATCCCGCGGTCGATGATGTCAGCGGACAATTCCGGCGGCGTTTCCTGCAGAACCTGCTTGGTAGTGTCAATGATGCTTTGCAGGCCTTCTTGCAGGGCCTCAGTTACTTCAGAGCTGTTTACCTTGATCTGCTTTGGCAGGCCGTCAATCGTGTCACGGCCGCGGACATTCATGCTTGCGTCCGGGTCTGGATCAGTAGCGGCACCAATTTCAATCTTGATGGCTTCCGCCGTCCGCATCCCGATCAAGAGCTGGTGGTTAGCCTTGATGTAGTTGACGATGGCCTGGTTCATCCGGTCCCCGGCATAGCGCAGGGACTTGGAAGTCACGATTTCGCCCATGGACAGGATGGCGATGTCAGTCGTCCCCCCGCCGATGTCGATGACCATGTTACCTTGCGGCTTGAAAATGTCCAGGCCGGCACCAACGGCAGCTACCTTTGGCTCATAGTCCAGGTAGACCTTGCCGCCGCCTGACTTTTCCGCGGCTTGGATGATGGCCTTTTGCTCAATTGAAGTTACGCCAGTCGGGGTGCAGACCAGAACGTTCGGCTTGCTCATGAAGCCCTTGACGTTCAGCTTCTCAATAAAGTAGCTCAGCATGGCTTCAGTAATGTCAAAATCAGCAATTACCCCGTCCTTCAAAGGCCGGATAACGCGGATGTTGCCAGGAGTACGGCCAACCATTTCATAAGCTTCAGTGCCGACAGCGACCACCTTGTTGGTGTTCGTATCCACGGCAACAACAGATGGCTCGTCGATCACAATGCCCTTGCCGGAAACGTTGATCAAAACGTTCGCGGTCCCCAAATCAATACCAATATCTTTTGACACATCTATTTCCTCCATAACATATTAATTTTAATTGTACCATAAAAGCGCTCTGTATAGCGGCTTCCGCTTAGCTTTAACCTATTCTTTAAAACAGGTTAGACAATTGTAATGAAGTATCTATCAAGGCGATCAAAAATTGGCCGACCGTATAGCCCAGGGCAATCGCCGTAAAAATCAAGAAGACCTGGACTTCAAATACCCGGCTGGTCCGAATGATTTTCTCAATTCTGACGGCTTTGATCGCCTGAAAGGCTAAGGCAATGCAAACAAAGTAGATCACCAAGCTGATGATTGCGTGAATTCCAAGTTGTCTCATAATAAAATCTACCATAAAAAAAGAGCGGAATAAATCCGCTCTTTTCCCTTATTTGTGCAACGCGCCGTAAACGTGAATCCGGTTTACAGCCCGCCGCAAAGCAATTTGAGCCCGTTCCAATAACTGCTCGTCGTGCTTTTCCTTGGCTTCCGTGATGTGCGCCTCGGCCCGCTGCTTGGCAGCTTCAGCCCGACTGAGGTCAATGTTGCGCGCGCGTTCTGCGTTGTCGGCAATAATCGTTGCCACATTGTTGGCAAATTCGATGATCCCCCCGCTAACGGCGATGTGATCAACCTTGTGGTCGACATCGGCGCCGCGTTGAACCCGGACTTCACCAATTGTCAGCGGAGTTAAAATCGGCAGGTGGTTGTACAAAATCTGCCGGTCGCCGTCAATAGCCCGCATTGAGACGGAGCTGCCACGGTGAGAATAGATTAACCCGTTTGGCGTAACGATATTGATCTTAAACAGTTTCTCTGCTTCTGCCATGATGCATCAACCTACTTTTCTAATAAGGCTTTTGCTTCCGGATCGCTTGGGGTAACCCCCATCTTTAGCGCCTTCTTCAAAACGTCTTCGATCGGGCCAACGCCTCTGAAGGCATCTTCAGGCAAGTCGTCAAGATGGCCGTCGAGGATCATCTTGAAACCCTTGATCGTTTCCTTGATTGGAACGTATGAGCCTGGAACGCTGGTAAAGACTTCGGCAACGAAGAAGTTTTGTGACAGGAAGAACTGAATCCTACGTGCCCGGGCAACGATCAGCTTTTCTTCATCTGACAATTCATCCATACCCAAAACGGAGATGATGTCTTGCAGTTCGCGGTAACGTTGCAGGATATGCTGAACCCGGGTCGCAACGTCGTAGTGTTCCTGGCCGACAATTTCAGGGTCCAGGGCACTGGAAGTTGATTCAAGTGGGTCAACGGCCGGGTAGATACCTTGTTCTACCAGGCTACGTTCCAAGTTGGTCGTCGCGTCCAGGTAGGCGAAAGTAGTCGCTGGCGCAGGGTCAGTGTAGTCGTCGGCTGGAACGTAAACGGCTTGGATAGAGGTGATTGACCCCTTCTTAGTGGAAGTGATTCTTTCTTGCAATTGACCCATTTCCGTTGCCAAAGTTGGCTGGTAACCAACGGCACTAGGAATCCGACCCAGCAAGGCGGAAACTTCAGAACCGGCCTGGGTAAACCGGAAGATGTTGTCGATGAAGAGCAGCACGTCCTGGCCTTCAACGTCTCTGAAGTATTCAGCGATCGTCAAACCGGTCAAAGCGACCCGCATTCTGGCACCAGGCGGCTCGTTCATCTGCCCGAAGACCATGGCGGTCTTGTCTAAAACGCCAGATGCCTTCATTTCGAAGTAAAGGTCGTTACCTTCACGGGTTCTTTCCCCGACACCGGTGAAGACGGAAATACCGTTGTGTTCCTGGGCAATGTTGTGAATCAGTTCCTGGATGATCGTGGTCTTGCCGACCCCGGCACCACCGAACAGACCGACCTTACCACCACGAAGATATGGTTCCAACAAGTCGATAACTTTGATCCCAGTTTCCAGGATTTCACGGCTAGTAGTTAATTCATCATACTTAGGTGCTTCTTTGTGGATCCCGGAGCGAGGGTGGTCAGCTGGAAATTCTGGACCACCATCAATCGGTTGACCTAAAACGTTGAAGACCCGGCCCAAGGTATCCGGACCAACTGGCACGGAAATTGAGCTCCCAGTATCTTCAACCTTCATCCCACGACGAAGGCCATCGGTAGATTCCATCGCGATGCAGCGCAAAACGCCATCGCCTTGTTCAAGAATAACTTCAAGGATAATCGAGTCGTCGTCTGACTTGATGACCTTCAAGGCATTGTTGATGTCTGGCAGGTCTTTGCCAATTGAAAACTTGACGTCAACAACAGGGCCGATTACTTGAACGATTTCACCTTGACTCAAACTTCTACCTCCTTTTCTCTTATTCAAGTGCATTCGCACCACTGACGATTTCAGTCAATTCAGTAGTGATTTGTGCTTGTCTTGCACGGTTCATTTGCAAACTAAGACTAGAAACAAGGTCCTTAGCATTGTCCGTGGCACTCTTCATGGCCGTCATTGAACTTGCGTGTTCGGCGGTCTTGGCGTCCAAAATGGCGCCATAGATTTCCGCCCGCGCGAATTGCGGCAGTAAGGTTGCCAAAACGCTGTCAATGTCAGGGGCAACTTCGAATTCAATCTTCTTGCTTTCCTTGGCTTCCATGGTCCCGATGTCAAGGTCGACTATCGGCAGCATCTTTTCGGCCCGGAAGGCTGAGGACAAAGAATTCACGTGGTGGGTGTAGCAAACATACAGTTCGTCATAAACGCCGTTCAAGTACATCTTGATCGCCGTTGAGACGATTGGCAGGGTTTCCTTGAAGGTTGGCACGTCTGAAACGCCGTCTTTTTCGTAGACAACATTCAGGTTGTTCTTCTTGAAGAACTGGGAGCCAACGCTGCCGACTGACAGGATCTTGGACTCTCTGCCCTGCAGCTTGTCGTCAGCTACCAGGCTCATCATCTGCTTGATGACTGAGCTGTTGTAGGAGCCGACCAGACCACGGTCACCAGTAACTACCAGGTAGCCCACGGAGTGAACTTCCTCACGGGGCTTGATCATGTCAGAAATGATCCCCATCCCAAAGACATCATCGTAGTCGATGGAGTCAATGTTGTCTTGCGTCAGGCGGTAATTAGCCTTGTTCAAGTGGTTGATTACGCTGGCACTCATCAGCCGGGACACGGTTTGGTGCAGCAGCCGGTTATATTCCTGGTAGCCCTTGTCTCTTTTTTCAGTCTGATTCAGTTTAGCTGCTGAAACCATGTGCATGGCTTCAGTAATCTTACTCGTTTGCTTGACAGAAGCAATTCTCTTCTTCAATTCAAGTAAAGATGCAGGCATAGTCTACCTCCTATTTGTTACTTGATGAAAAGCTGGATGCAAATTGTTGAAGAGCTTCTTGAAGCTTGTTTTCATCTGGCAATTTGCCAGTTGACTTGATTTCAGCTAACAGATCAGCATGGTTGGCGTCAAAGTCGGTGTAAAGTTCTTGTTCAAAGCGAGCAATATCATCGACTGGCACAGCGTCCATAAAGCCATGGGTCAAAGCGTAAAGCAGGACAACCTGCTTTTCAACGGCAACCGGCTTGTGCAGCGGCTGCTTCAATACTTCGACGGTCCGCCGGCCGCGGGCCAGCTTGGCTTGCGTTGCCTGGTCCAGGTCACTGCCGAACTGGGCAAAGCTTTCCAGTTCCCGATATGAAGCCAGGTCGGTCCGCAAAGTACCGGCAACCTTCTTCATGGCTGGGATCTGCGCGGCCCCGCCGACACGGGAAACAGAAGCCCCGGCATCGATAGCTGGGCGCGTACCGGAGAAGAACATGTCACTTTGCAAGAAGATCTGTCCGTCAGTGATGGAAATAACGTTGGTTGGAATGTAGGCGGAGATGTCCCCGGCTTCAGTCTGAATAACTGGCAGGGCAGTCAATGAGCCGCCGCCCAGTTCCTTGCTCAGCTTGGCACTCCGTTCCAACAAACGTGAGTGCAGGTAGAAGACGTCACCTGGGTAGGCTTCACGGCCAGGTGGCCGGCGAAGCAGCAGGGAAAGTTCACGGTAGGCAACCGCCTGCTTGGACAAGTCGTCAAAGACAACCAGGACGTCCTTGCCGGCGTACATGAATTCTTCCCCCATCGCGATCCCGGAATATGGCGCGATGTAAAGCATTGGTGCCGGTTCTGAAGGACCAGCTTCAACCACGATGGTGTAGTCCATCGCCCCAAGCTTCTTCAAGGTTTCAACTTGTGCTCTGACAGTTGATTCCTTTTGACCAATTGAGACGTAAATACAAATTACGTCCTGCCCTTTTTGGTTCAAAATGGTGTCGATCGCTAAACTGGTCTTACCAGTCTTACGGTCACCGATGACCAGCTCACGCTGACCACGGCCAATTGGCACCAGCGCATCAATGGCCTTAATACCCGTTTGCAAAGGCTGGTTAACTGACTGACGCTGCATAACGCCTGGCGCCTTTGACTCGATTGGCCGAGTCTTGTCAGTCTTGATTTCGCCTAAGCCGTCAACTGGCTGGCCAAGTGGATTCACAACCCGGCCAATCAAAGCATCCCCAACTGGAACTTCCATAATCCGGCCAGTTCGCTTCACGCGGTCGCCTTCACGGATGTCGTCAAACTTGCCCAGAATGATGATACCGACATCATTGCTTTCCAAGTTTTGGGCGATACCGTAGGCACCATTGTCGAACTGCAAAAGCTCACTTGACAAGACATTGTTCAAGCCGTGAGCGCGGGCGATACCATCGCCGACGTAAGTTACGACACCGACTTCCTCGATGTCCAGCTTATCGTCGTAGTGTTCAAGTTGCTGCTTGATTAAAGAGCTGATTTCTTCCGCTTTAATGCTCAATGGTTTCACCTCTTTATAATACTTACTTTGTTAACATGGCGCGGATTTTCTCCAATCGATGCTTTACTGAGCCATCGATCACGCGGCCTTCAACCTCAAGGACCACGCCGCCGATAATTTCTGGATCAACTTCATTTTCAAGATGAAGTGCCTGCAAGCCATATTTCTTGGCATAGCTGTCCGCAAGGCGCTGCAGCTGATCTTCATCTAGCTTCAATACAGTCTTAGCGACACCCGTTCCGATGTGGTTGGCAGCATTGTACAGGTGAATGTAGTAGTCAATGATGTCAACTAAGTTGTCAAAACGATCATAGCTAAGCAAGAAGTTTAAAACTTCTTGAAGCTCTGCAGAAAAGCCCTGTTCAACCGCCGTCAAAAGACTTTTCTTTTGCTTGGCGTCCAAAACAGGATTGCTCAGAACCTGAACAAAACGGGGCTCTGCTTGAACTGCCTTCTTCAATTCAGTCAGTTCGCTGTACATGAGCTCAGTCTTGCCGCTGTCTTTGGCAAAATCAAAGATCGCTGTTCCGTAGCGTCTTGCCGTTTCTTCTCTACTTAAGGCCATTAATCGTTCAACCCCTTAATGAACTGATCAACTAAATCTTTTTGATCAGCAGCAGATAAGTTCTTAGCAATTACCTTTTCCGCAATCGTCACAGAAAGATCAGCAACCTCTTCGCGGGCTTCGTTCAAGGCGTCAGTCTCAGCTTGCGCTGCATCAGCCTTGGCCTTTTCCCGGATAGCGGAAGCTTCAGCCATGGCTTCGCTGACGATTTGCTTGCCGGTCTTTTGCGCATTACTCTTGGCATCAGAGAGGATCTGGGTTGCTTCTTGTCTTGAATTCTTCAAGGCTGCTTCCCGTTCATTGGCCAAAGTTTCAGCCTTCTTGCGGTCGCTAGCAGCTTGATCCAAGTCATCAATGACTTTCTGGCGGCGCTTCTCCATCATGTCCTTTACCGGGCCCCAGGCATAATGCTTGACGGCCAGCAAAAGGATACTGAATACTATTAAATACCAAAGGGTATTAATGATTGAGATTTCAGCGCCGGCGAATACTGGTTGAAATTCCATCAACAATCCTTCTCTCTCAATTTAGTAACTAATGTAATTTATCGACTGGTTAATTACATGAACAAAATCAAGAAAGCGATAACGATAGCCAGGATTGGAACGGCTTCGATCAAACCAACACCGATGAACATAGTTGCTCTCAAGTTACCAGCACTTTCTGGTTGGCGGGCGATGCTTTCGATCGTCTTTGAGATAACCTTACCATTCCCCCATGAAGCAGCCAAAGCAGCAATACCAGCAACAAGTGCAGCAGCTAAATCCTTTAAACCTGTAGTCATAATAAAACCTCCGAAAAATTATTCTTGTGTAACCTTCTTGCCAATATAAACCATAGAAAGGGTTACAAAAACATACGCCTGGATAGAGCCAATGAAGACAGAGAAACCTTGCCAGATCATTGCGAGCGGCGCAGCCAGGATTCTGGTTACAATCCCCATGCTTGGCCCCAGCTGGTTCCCGATCAGGGTCAGCAGGACTTCACCCGCAAAGATATTACCGTAGAGACGCAGCGATAACGTCAAGAAGTTGGTAAATTCTTCAATGATGTTAATCGGCAAAAGAAAACCGACAGGACGTGCATAGTTCTGCAGGTAGCCCTTCGTGCCAAATTTCTGAATCCCGAAGGTAAATGACAGAAGCAAGGTCATCATCGCGAACGACATCGTCGTCACTGGATCAGCAGTTGGTGATTTGATGACCATATAGTCACCGACTTTCACTTCCAAGAACAACCCTAGTTGATTCATGCAGAAGATGAAAAGAAACAAAACAAAGGCGTAAAGAGACAGATGTTTTTGCGCAGCCGGGTCTTCGACGTTATCCTTGACAATCCCGTCGGTAAAATCGATTAGGTATTCCAAGACATTTTGTTTCTTGTTCGGTTTCATTTCAACTTTACGTGAAAGAGCGTAACAAATGGCAAAAACCACAATTGCCATCAAGGTCGAACCGATAATGCCGACCAAGTCGACATTCAGTCCGGTACCGTTAATATTGAAGACAAGTGATTTCTCCAATTCTTCGTGACCTCCCTTCTTGTGTTGAATTCTTCTAACACGTCATTTATTGTACACCAATAAAAATCAATTGGAACTTTTGCAATCGCTTTTATAGCGACTTTTTTAATTATTTAGTCCCAAAGATCCGGTCACCTGCATCCCCTAAACCTGGGAAGATGTAGCCGTTTGGCAGCAGCTTGTCGTCAAGGGCAGCAGCGTAAATGTCAACGTCCGGGTGTTCATCTTGCACCGCCTTGACGCCTTCCGGCGCAGCAACCAGGACGGCCAGCTTAATGTCGGTCACGCCCCGCTTCTTCAAAGCTTCGATGGCCAGGTTGGCGGAACCGCCAGTAGCCAGCATCGGGTCAACGACCAGGCATTCACGTTCAGTAACATCCTTAGGAACCTTGAAGAAGTATTCTACCGGCTTCAGGGTTTCTTCGTCGCGGTACATGCCAACGACGCCGACCTTGGCTGACGGAATCATTTCCAAAACCCCGTTGACCATGCCCATGCCGGCACGCAGGATCGGCACGATAGTCAATTTCTTGCCGGCCAGTTCCTTTTGCACCGTCTTGCCCATTGGCGTTTCGATTTCAACGTCTTGCAAAGGCAGGTCGCGGGTGATTTCGTAGGTCATCAAACCGGCGATTTCGCCAACGATTCTCCGAAATTCATTTGATCCAGTTTCCTTGCGGCGAATGATCGTCAGCTTGTGCTGAATCAATGGATGGTTTAACACAGTGAACTTTCCCATATAGTTCCTCCATTCAAAAATACCATGTCGTCTCTATTATAAATAAAAAAGGAAATTGTTTAAAGCAATTTCTTTTTTTAAAACATTAAATCGTCCAGATTATACATGATGACCGCCGGCAGCCTTGTTTAAACGGTTCATGTAGGCCAGACTTTCCTCACCCTGGTCAAAGCCCTCTACATAAATACTTTTAATTTCTGGCCGGTCGTCAAAATAGCGCAGGCCGGCAAACAGGTTGTGGTCAGCCTCCGTCAGATTTTTGCCTAAATTGAACTTATTTTCCTCAGGTACAGGTAAGTTTTCCAAAAGGTCACTAGTTGCCATGACCCCGCAGGAAGCATCCAGGTCCAGCTTATCAAAAGTTTCCGCCTGGTCGACCACGTAAACCTGGGCACTTGGCGCGTAGTGGCGGTATTTCATCCCTGGCGCCTTCGGCACGTCCTTGTCACTTACCTGGCCCCGGTTGATCAAAACTTCTTCGCCCAAGACCTGGCTGATCTCTTCTGGCGTAATCTTGCCCGGCCGCAAAACAACTGCTGGGTTAACCGACAGGTCAACGATGGTTGATTCCAGGCCCACTTCAGTCTCGCCGCCATCAACGATTCCAGCAATCTTGCCCTTTAAGTCGTGGTAGACGTGCTGGGCCGTGGTTGGGCTCGGCTTAGTCGAGGTATTGGCGGAAGGCCCGACGATCGGGTAGCCAAGCTTGGCGATCAAGTCATGAGTCAGCTGGTCATCCGGGCAGCGGAAGGCAACCGTTGGCAGGCCCCCGGTTACAGATTCCGGCAGGGCCCCTTCTTTAGCTAAAAGCAGGATGGTCAAGGGACCTGGCCAAAAGTGCTTGATCAACTTCTCCGCCCGCTCCGGCACTTCCTTAGCGTAAGGGCGCATCATAGCTTCGTCAGCCACGGTCACGATCAAGGGGTTGTCGCTAGGCCGGCCTTTGGCCGCGTAGACCTTTTTAACTGAATCGTCTCGGGTGGCCAAAGCCCCCAGGCCATAGACAGTTTCAGTCGGAAAGGCAACTAATCCCCCTTCCCTAAGCAGGCTGACTGCTTCATCCAATTGTTCCCGTTTAAAAATCTTGGTTTCCATTATTTCTTCCACTCCCCAAACAGCATCCGCGGCTTGCCGGCCATGTCCCGGCGGAATTCCACCTTAAAGTCCGGCAATTTTTCGGCAAACATGGCCTTCAGCTCATCTTCCTCGCTAAAGCCGAATTCCATGAAGAAGCGGCCGCCCGAGTTTAAGTGGTCTCTAACTTCTTCAGCGAACTTCCGGTAAAAGGCCAGGCCATCCTGGCCGCCAAACAGGGCTTCTTCCGGCTCATTGGCCAGAACGCCCTTGTCCATCACGTTCTTCTCGCTGGGCTTGATATAAGGCGGGTTGGAAATGATCAAGTCAAACTTGCCCAGGCCCAGCAAAACATTGGCCTTGCGGGTGGTTACGTCCAGGCCGTAGTCCAAAAAGTTCTCTTCACTGATTCTGAGCGGGGTGTCCTTAACGTCACTGGCGTAAAAATGCAGGTCCTTGATCCCCTTGCTTTCAGCTTCCTTGGCCAGGGCCACCGTAATATTGCCTGACCCAGTCCCCAGGTCAAGGACAGTGTCGCCGTCTTGTAAGTGCGCTAGAGCCCATTCAACCAGTTCCTCAGTTTCAAAGCGGGGAATAAGCACGCCTTTGGCCACCCGCAAGCGGTAGCCTAAAAACCAGGCATAGCCCAGGATATACTGGGGTGAGTCCCCTTTAGCCAGGCGCTTCATGTCCTTTCTGGCCTGCTTGACTTCAGCGTCAGACAATTCCATGTCTTGCTTAAGCTGAAACTGGCTTGGCGTCAGGCCCAGCCGCTCAGCCAAAAGGAAGTCGATTTCCTCGCTCCGTGCGCTTTCAGCCAGTTCACTGGCCTCAATCCGCATTTCTCGTAAACTCTTATGCATTTTCTGCCAGCTCCTCTAATTGCTTGGTTTGGTAGTAAACCGTCAAAGCATCGATGACTTCGTCCAGTTCCCCGTTCATGATCCGGTCCAATTTGTTCAAAGTGAGGCCGATCCGGTGGTCAGTCACCCGGTTTTGCGGGTAGTTGTAGGTTCTGATTCTTTCTGACCGGTCACCAGTGCCGACCGCGTTCTTCCGCTTGGCGTCGTACTTGTCCCGGTTCTGGCTTTCGTAGTAGTCGTAAACCCGGGACTTCAAAATTTCCATGGCCTTGGCCCGGTTTTGCTGCTGGGACCGCTGGTCCTGCATGGCAACCACGATACCGGTTGGCAAGTGGGTCATTCTGACGGCACTGGAAGTCTTGTTGATGTGCTGACCGCCCGCACCGGATGACCGGTAGACGTCCACCCGGATTTCCTTTGGATCAAGGTCAATGTCAACCTGTTCATATTCTGGCATGACGGCAACGGTAGCAGTTGAAGTGTGCACCCGGCCGGCTGATTCAGTTACTGGGATCCGCTGCACCCGGTGGGCCCCGTTTTCATATTTCAGCTTGGAGTAGACCTTGTTACCAGTAATCATGATGGCTACCCGCTTGTAGCCGCCAACTTCAGTTTGTTCGCTGTCGACGATAGAAACGTTCCAGCCCTGGTTTTCCGCGTACTTTTCATACATCCGCAGCAAGTCGCCCGCGAACAGGGAAGCTTCATCCCCGCCGGCTGCCCCCCGGATTTCCATGATGATGTCCTTGTCATCGTTAGGGTCCTTTGGTAGCATCAAGATCTTGATTTCATCTTCCAGCTGGCTGATTTCATCTTCCAGCTCAGAGTTTTCCATCTTGGCCATTTCAACCAGCTCAGGGTCTGAACCGTCAGCGATGATTTCCTTGTTGCCGGCAATTTCTTCTTTGTCGGCCTTGAACTTGCGGAACTTCTGCACGACTTCCCGCATGTCAGCTTCTTCCTTGGTAATTTCCATGTAGCGCTTGGTATCAGCGATGACTTCCGGGTCGGCCATCATTTCCTGAATTTCTTCATAGCGTACTTCCAAGCTTTCCAGCTGTGCCATTACATTATCCATTTAATCAATCCTTCCAATAAAAACTAGTCTCTTGCCTGATCGGGGTGGAAATAGTGGAAGCGGCAGACCGGGTAGTAGGCCTCGTCGCCGCCAATCTGCACCTGCTCGCCCTCATAGACGGGCAAACCGTCCTTGTAGCGCAGGGCCATGGTTGCCTTGTGCCCGCAAAAGTGGCAAATTGTCTTCATCTCTTCTATTTTATCAGCATAAAGCAAAAGATACTCACTGCCTTCAAAAAGATGGTTCTGAAAATCATTCTTTAGGCCAAAGGCCATCACCGGAATGTGCAAGTCGTCCACGACCCGGGCACACTGGATGACCTGGTCCTTTTTTAAGAACTGGGCCTCATCGATCAAGACCGCCGCTAAGGGGTGGCCGTCAGACTCCTGCTCTTGCTGGTTCAAAGCCGTGATGTAGTCAAAGAGGTCCAGGTCCGGTTCAATCGGCTGGGCGCTGCGGCTGAGCCCGATCCGGGAAGCCACCACGCCGCGGCCGGCCCGGGTGTCAACGCTGCTGGTCAATAAAGCCACCTTGCGTCCTTGAATCTCGTAGTTGTGGGCAACCTTCAAGATTTCAATCGTCTTGCCGCTGCCCATCGCTCCGTATTCGAAAAAAAACTGTGCCATATTCTCCACCTTTGTATTAATCTCGCTCAAATAAGTATAGTGTATTTTGCAAAAGTTTAAAAGCTCCGCATTTTAGCCGCTAAACTTTCCGTCTTATGGTAAGATTTATCATAGTTTTAATGCAGAATAGGAAGTTAATCATGAGTTTTAAATCCAACATCGCAACTTTTGCCGGCAGGTCCTCTTACTGGTTCTTGCACAATGTCTTAAAGGGCGGGACCAGCTTTCCCGGCAAGCTGGCCATGAAGCTTGACCCAGATGTCCTTGAGCAGCTGGGCAAGGACTACGAGACCATTATCGTTACGGGGACCAACGGCAAGACCATGACCACGGCCCTCATCACCCAGACCTTGAAAGAAAAATACGGCGATATTTTGACCAACCCGTCCGGGTCCAACATGGCCCAGGGGATCGTAACTGCCTTTTTGGCTCATGGCCAGAAAAAAAGCAGCCGGAAACTGGCCGTTTTGGAAGTCGATGAAGCCAACGTCAAGGCCGTAACCCAGTTGGTCCACCCCAAGGCCTTTGTTCTGACCAACATTTTCAGAGACCAGATGGACCGCTACGGGGAGATCTACACGACCTATGAAAAGATCGTCGCCGGCATCAAGCTGGCGCCAGATGCAACCATCATCGCTAACGGGGACGCCAGCATCTTCTCTTCAGTCGACCTGCCGAATCCAAAAGTCTTTTTTGGCTTTGAAACTGACCAGGACAAACCGCAAAATGACCTCAAGGCTGACGTCAACACTGACGGGGTCCTCTGCCCTAAGTGCGAGCATATCCTGCACTACCACGCAATTTCCTATGCCAACCTGGGTGACTTCTTCTGCCCGAACTGCGGCTACAAGCGGCCGGATTTGACCTACAAGCTGGAAGAAATCAGCGAGCAGACCCCGAGCCGGATCAAGTTTACCATTGAAGGCAAGGAATTCGCCGTCAACATCGGCGGCACCTACAATATCTACAATGCCCTGGCCGCCTTTGCCTGCGCCAGAGAATTCGGCGTTTCCGCCAATGAAATCGCGGCGGCTTTTGCCAAAAACAAGCGGATCTTCGGTCGCCAGGAACTGATTCACTACCAGAGCAAGCAGATCAACATCATCTTGGTCAAGAACCCGGTTGGCTTAAACGAAGTCCTCAGCCTCCTGGACACGGAAAAGGACCACTACAGCCTGGCTGCCCTCTTAAACGCCCACCACGCTGACGGCATCGACACCAGCTGGATCTGGGACGGGAACTTTGAAAGCCTGGACCGGGACAAGATCGATCAGGTCATCGTCGGCGGCGAGCGGCACAAGGACATGGCCTTCCGCCTGGAAGTTGCCGGTTTTGACCCGGACAAGATGATCATTGAAAGCGACTTTGACCAGCTGTTGGCCGCTTTTGCAAAGACGCCGACTGACAAGATCTACATTCTCTCAACCTACACGGCCATGCTGCACCTGCGGCAGGTCTTTGCCGACAAGGGCGTCTTGAAGAGAAGAATCAACTAGCATACGCAAAGCAAGTAAGTAAAAGAGTAAATAAAAATCCCGCGGTCAGCCGCGGGATTTTTTAAATTGCCGTAGTTAAGACGGCGACTACGTTGATCAAGGCAACCAAGCCGGCAAAAAAGGCAACCGCCTTGTATGTCGCGTTCTTGCTAAAGGCAAAAAGCAGGCCCTCGATTAGGGCCACGGCAAATGCCGCGATAGCGGTGATGGCATAATAAGGCGACATCCGGCTGTTAAAACGGCCCAGGATGATGATGACCAGGCCGTAGACGGCTAAAAGCAGCCAGCCCTTTTGCTTATTGCTTAATTTCATGTGATTTTGCTCCTCTTTCTAGCTAGCGGTTTTCCTGCAAAAAAGCGTTGATGATCCGGCTGCGCATAGTCAAAAAGATCTGATTGTGCCGAGAAGGGTGAACCCGGTTGGTCAAAAGAATCAAGCCGGACTGCTTGACCTGGTCAAACAAGACCAAAGTGCCGGTAAAACCGGTGTGGTAGATGATGGGATAGTTTTCCTTAGGGTCAAAGACCAGGTTCCAGCCCCAGGACCGGGCTTTTAAACCCGCCGGAGTCTTGACCTGGTAGAGATCTTGGATTGTTTCTTCCTTTAATGGCAAAAGGTCACTGACCCCCATATAGCCCTGGCCCATTTTGACCAGGTCACTGACGGTACTAAACAGGCCAGCTGACCCGCACCGCCGGCCTAATTGCTGGCCCTTGGGGTCATGAACGAAGCCTTGAATGACCTGGCCGTCAACTAGTTCCGTTGGCACGCACTCCTCTTTTGGCGGAGCAAAAGTCGTTTCAGTCAAGCCAGCTGGCCGGAAGATCCGCTCGCTGGCCAGGTCCTGGACTGCTTTGCCCGTGATCCGCTCTAAAACCAGGCCTAAAAGGACGAAGTTGGTGTCTGCATAGCGGACCACCCGGTTAAACTCGCTGGTCACTGGCAAGCCCACGATCGCCCTCATTAATTCCGGGCCGGACAAGGCATTCCGGTTTTCGATCCAGCCCCGGATGCCAGATGTGTGGGTCAAAAGGTGGCTGAGGCGGACCCGGCCGTCCTTAAATTCCGGCACGTATTTTTGCAATGGGTCAGCAAAGTCAACCTTTCCCTCTTCCCTCAGCTGCAAGAAAGCAGCCGTCGTGGCCAAAACCTTGCTGCAGCTGGCCAAGTCATAGTAAGCAAAAGGGCTCAGCTGGCTTTTAGCCGGATAAATGCTGGCAAAGCCCAAAGTCGAGGCAAAGACCTGGTCACCTTTTAAGAGGGCGTAGTTGACTCCGGGAACAATTCTTTCAGAAACCAGGCTTTCAATTAGCAGCTGGGTTTTAGGAAAATTAAGCAAGCGGTGACTCCTTTCTAAAAGGCCCGTGCGGGCAATTAGCTCTATTATACGGCAGTTTTCAGCCTTTCCAAGCTAGCCTGAAAAAATTTTAGACTTTTTTTGCCGGGAGCCTTGACTTTTTCTTGCAAAGAAAGCATAATAATGAATGTCGGTAATTCGAACACGAACTTCACCCGTTGGTCAAGTGGTTAAGACGCTACCCTCTCAAGGTGGAGTCATGAGTTCAATTCTCGTACGGGTGATTTACTGCGATGTAGCCAAATTGGTAAGGCAGTGGACTCTGAATCCATAATGTTCCGGTTCGAGCCCGGACATCGCAATAATACCGAAAGGCAAGTTCCTCTGGAGCTTGCCTTTTTTCTTCTTTTCAAATCACATTACTTAGTCACATAGGCTTCCTTAAAGTTCCACTCGCTCCGCTTGCAGATCCAGCCCTTGGCATTTGACCGGATCAGCCAGGCATCGTCCTCATAGTAAACCCCGACATCGTCAAGCAGGATGCTTTCCGCCTTACTCATATCCTTGAGCCGCTTTTCCTGGTCATTGGTGTTCTTGGAAGCAGCAATCAGCTTGTCATACTGGCTGTTTTTCCAGGAGCCATAGTTGGAGCTGTTCTTGCTGGTCAGAAGTTCCAGGAAGGAAATCGGGTCACCGAAGTCAGCGATCCAGTCTGACCCGCAGATCTGGAACTGGCCGTTTTCCCGCCGGGCCAGGCGGGTCTTGAAGGGAACACTGGTGACCGTCAATTTCAGCCCTGGCAGCTGGGTTTCCAGCATGCTCTGCAGGGCCTCGCCGGTCTTCTTACCCCCGTCGCTGTCACTGGTCAGCAGGTTCAAGGTCAAGCTGGACTTGCCGAGTTCACTCAGGCCCTTTTGCCAGTACTCCTTGGCCTTGCTTGGCTGGTACTTGTAGAGGTCTTTGGCCGAGGAAGAAATCATGCTGGTGTAGTTTTCCCCGTAATATTCAGTCAAGCCCTTGGCTGTGTAAGTATTGGCCACCTGGTTGTTGCCGCCTAAAATCCGGATCAGGTTCTCCCGGTTGATGGCCAGGGAGATGGCCTTGCGGATGTTGCTGTTGGCCAGGTTCGGGTTCTTTTCGTTAAGTTCCAGGTAGTAGGTCCCCCCGTTGGAGAGGCTGTAGTAGTTCTTCTTGCCCTTGAACTGCTTGCTCAAATTGGAGTCCAGGCCCAGGACATCTATTTTGTTTGACTGGTAGAGGTTGTAGGCGGTAGTCGCCGTCTTGTTGACCGTGAAGCTGATCTGGTCAAGCTTGACGCTCTGCTTGTCCCCGTATTTCTTGACGTCTTTTTCCTCCTGCGGGAAAAAGACTGGGAAGGCCATAAGGTCCTTAAAATAGGCCATCCGCTTCTCTAAAGTGACGACCAGCTTATACTTTTGCCCTCGGCCTTGATCCCCAGGCTGGAAACCGGCTTTTTGCCGTTTTGGATGGCATCGGCGTTCTTGATCCCGGAAAAAAGATACGAGTACTCGGCCTCAGTCTTGGGATTGACGGTCCGCCGCCAGGAGTAGACAAAGTCCTGGGCAGTTACGGGCGTGCCGTCATTCCACTTGGACTTGCGCAAGTTGAAAGTATAAGTCAGCCCGTCCTTGGAAACCTGGGCGCTAGTGGCCAGGCCCGGACTTTGCCCGTCCTTGCTGTTTCTGTAAATTGATCATCTGGCTGAAGCTGACCACGTCCGTGGCCTTGGACGGGTCCATCGTGGTGATTTCCCCGCCGACTGACCAGTTCAAATCCTGCTCCTTTTGACTACTCTCCTGCTTGCTGCAGGCTGTTAACGTTAAAGCAGCTAAAGCAAGTCCGGTCAAGGCAATTTTTCTTGATGACATCTTCCTTTACCCCCCTCTTACTAAAGCGGTAACATAAGCAATACTCTTTTTGATTCCCTTAAATTGTAGCACTTAATGTAATTCTTTTATCATCTTTGGCCAAAAAAATATCAAATTGAACAAAAAAAGAACAAGATCCGCGGATCTTGTTCTTCTTAGTTTCATTTACAAAAGATTACAAGCGGCTTGCCAGTTCGTCGTGCAAGTCTTCGTAGCCCGGCTTGTTCAAAAGGCCGAACATGTTGCGCTTGTAAGCTTCAACCCCTGGCTGGTTGAATGGGTTGATCCCGTTCAAGTAGCCGGAGATAGCAACTGACAGTTCGAACCAGTAGATCAAGTAGCCCAAAGTGTGTTCGCTTTGGTCAGCGATGTTGACAGTCATAACTGGAACCCCGCCGTCAGTGTGGGCCAAAACAACGCCTTCGTAAGCCCGGTCGTTGACATAGTTCATGTTCTTGCCGGCCAGGAAGTTCAGTTGGTCAAGGTTGCTTTCGTCGTTTGGAATTTCTACGTCAGCCCGTGGGCTAGCAACGCGGACAACAGTTTCCATCAAGTTCCGGCGGCCTTCTTGGATGTATTGGCCAAGTGAGTGCAGGTCAGTGGTGAAGTTAGCACTTGACGGGTAGATGCCCTTTTGGTCCTTGCCTTCTGATTCACCCATCAATTGCTTCCACCATTCGCCAAACATTCTGATGCTTGGTTCGTAGTTTTCCAAAAGTTCAGTGGTGTAGCCCTTGCGGTAAAGGATGTTTCTCAAGGCAGCGTATTGGTAAGGTGAGTCCTTGCTTACGTCAGGGTCAGTGTAAGCAGCCCGGGCGTCAGCGGCACCTTGCATCAAGGCGTCGATGTCGCAGCCGGCAGCAGCGATTGGCAAAAGGCCAACAGCTGACAACACGCTGAAACGGCCGCCGACGTCATCTGGAACTACAAATTCTTCGTAGCCTTCAGCGTCAGCTTCGATCTTCAAGGCACCCTTTTGGCGGTCAGTGGTTGCGTAAATACGCTTGGCTGCTTCTTCCTTGCCGTACTTTTCAATCAACTTGGCCTTCAAAACCCGGAAGGCAACTGAAGGTTCAGTGGTGGTACCGGACTTGGAGATGATGTTCAAGGAGAAGTCCTTGTCGCCCAGCCAGTTGATCAAGTCTGACAAGTAAGTGCCTGACAGACTGTTACCGCAGAAGACAACCTTAGGATAATCGCTCTTTTCAGCCATGTAGAATGATGAGTTCAAGAATTCAATGGCTGCTTGGGCACCCAAGTATGAGCCGCCGATCCCGATCCCGATCAAAACGTCAGAGTCGCTTTGGATCTTCTTGGCAGCCTTCTTGATGCGGGCGAATTCGTCCTTGTCATAGTCAACTGGCAGGTCCAGCCAGCCTCGGAAGTCGTTGCCGGCACCAGTGCCTTCACGCAATTCCTTGTCAGCGGCGTTAACCATTGCTTGCATTTCCTTCAGTTCGTTTTCGTGAACAAAAGGAGTCAATTTACTACTGTCAAAACTTACTACACTATTCATTGATTTATGCTTCCTCACTAGAAAATGTTAAATAAATCATTCACAAGATAATAATATCATTGTTGCCCTTTCATTGCTAGTCTTTATTGGGATTTTTTACACAATTTGACCTAGCAAAAAGTAGAGCCCGTAGCCTAGCAGGACCCCGCAGGCATTGAAGAAGACGTCGTCAATGTCGCTGACCCCTGTCATGAGCAAAAACTGCAGGATCTCGATCGTCACCGATGACAAGACCCCCAGGAAAAAGACCCGGCCAAAGCAACGCTTGACTTGCAGCAGATTGGGCAGCAGGGCCCCGAAGGGCACGAAGGCTAAGATATTGCCCATAGAGTTATAGTAAAAGTCGACCTTGCTCTGGGCATAGACTAATTTCCAGGTATTCTTCATGAAGACCAGGTTGATATTGCTGAGCGGCCGCGTCCAATGGAAATTCAGTTCCCAAGGGAAGTAGGATGACCTGAAGGTCGTTAGCATCAGCACCAGGAGAAAGTAAAAGACGAAGAGCCAGAGGCCGAATTCTGACCAGAGCCCGCGTCTTTTACGGACAGCCAAAAGCCAGATGACCCGGACCAGGGCGAAGAGCAGGAAGTAAAAAAATGTCTTGTCCAGGCCCTGCAAGGTTAACTTGATCAAGGCAAAGTGATTTATCCGGGTGGCGTACTGGCTGGCTAAATAATTGTATAAAGGTGCTAAAAACAACATGCTCGCTGGGTCCAATCTACTAAGGTCTGCTTACATTATACAAGCTTTTTTGGGGGAAGAATTTTAAGAAAGCAATAACTCTGGTGAAATATTTGTCTATTTTTGCCACAACCTTTAAAATTAAGACAGTAATAAAAGGAGAAAGACATTGAAACACAGCAAATTTCTCGGCAAATTTCAAAGCCGGACTGGCTTTTTGACCCTCCTGGTCATCTGCTACTGGCTGAAATACCTCTTTGTCGCCTACTGCGACTTCAATCTAGGCCTGGCCAATCCCCTCCAGCACATCATCATGTGGTTCAGCCCCCTGGGCACGAGCATCATTTTGATCAGCCTGGGCTTTTACTTTTCCAAGCCTATGGCCTCCTACATTGCCATGCTGGCCCTCGATTTCGCCAACACGGCGCTTTTATTTGCCAACGTCCTTTACTACCGGCAGTTCACCGACTTCATTACCGTCAAGACCATGGCCAACCTCAGCAAGGTTTCCCAGGGTCTGGGCAAATCCAGCGCGGCCCTTTTAGCGCCTAGCGACATTTTTATCTGGCTGGACCTGATCGTCATCGTCATCCTGCTGGCGGTAAAAGTAATCAAGATCGACCAGCGGTCATACGGCTTTTCCAGGACTTTTGCCATTACGTCCTTCGGCTTCTTCGTTTTGGGCCTCAACATGATGGTGGCTGAATGCAACCGGCCCCGCCTGCTCAAGAACACTTTTGACCGGACTTACGTGGTCAAGTACCTGGGCATTGACACCTTCACGGTTTATGACGCTATTAAGAACGAATCCAGCTCGACCGTAACCAAGAATGCTTCGACCAGTGAATTGAACAAGATCATCAACTTTACCCAGCAGAATTACGCCCCGGCTAATTCCGAATACTTCGGGGCGGAAAAAGGTGAAAACGTGATCATCATCCACCTGGAGAGCTTCCAGCAGTTTTTGATCGGGATGAAGGTCAACGGCAAGGAGGTTACTCCCTTCCTTAATTCCCTCTACAAAAACAAGCACACCCTGTCTTACAGCAACTTCTACCACCAGGTTGGCCTGGGCAGAACCAGTGACGCGGAAAATATGCTGGAAACCAGCACCTACGGGATCTCTGACGGGTCACTCTTCACTTCATTAGGCTCCAACAACACCTTCCAGGCTTCCCCGCAAATCTTGCGGGCAAACAGAAACTACACCTCTGCCGTCTTCCACGGCAATGTCGGCAGCTTCTGGAACCGGAATGACGTTTACAAGAATATGGGCTACAACTACTTCTTTGACAAGAACTACTTCAGTCAGGAAAGCGGGGACAGCTCCGGCTACGGGCTTAAGGACAAGCTCTTTTTTGCCGAAAGCGTCAAGTACCTGGAAAGAATGCAGCAGCCCTTCTATGCCAAGTTCATCACAGTCACCAACCACACGCCTTTTGAACTGGCCACGGCTGACCAGGATCCAAACTTCAAGACCAGCTCAACCAGTGACGTGACGATTAATAATTACTTTTTGACCGCCCACTACCTGGACCAGGCCTTGAAGGAATTTTTCACTTACTTGAAAAAATCCGGTCTCTATGAGAAGTCGATGATCGTCATTTACGGTGACCACTACGGCTTGAGCAATGAAGAGTACACCACCCTAGCGCCTTTGATCGGCAAGAACCCGAATGACTGGTCCAGCTACAACACCGCCCAGATGCAAAAGGTACCTTTCATGATCCACGCTTCCAATTTAAAGGGCGGGATCAAGTCAACCCTGGCTGGTGAAATCGACGTCCTGCCGACCATCCTCCACCTGCTGGGCATCTCCAGCAAGCAATATGTCCAGTTTGGCACGGACATGCTGTCAGCTAAGCACAAGCAAATTGTCGTCTTCAGAAATGGGACGGTAATCAGTCCAAAATACGTCTTGATCGGGGGCAAGACCAGCAAGGGCAATGTCTATGACGCCAGCGGCAAACTTTTGACCAAGATGACCAAAAAGCAAAAAGCCGAAGTCAAGAAGCTGGCTGCTTATGGCAAAAACTCCCTGGCCTACTCAGACACCCTCAACAATAAGAACCTGCTCCGCTATTACACGCCAAAGGGCTTCAGCCCGGTCATCCCGAGCGATTACAATTACAGCACCAACTACCAGCAGATGATGGACCTGATTGAGCAGTTAGGCAAGCAGTCAACCGCCCTCATCAGCCAAAAGGGCGACACCAGCAAGCTTTACAAGACCGATGCCAGCCAGCTGGCCAAGCGGCAAAGCGAGATCACCCAGATCCCGGAAAGCATCCTGTCCTCATCCAGCTCCATGAATGAGAGCATGACTTCAAGTTCATCCAGCTCTAGTGCAAGTTCCAGCTCAAGTAAAGCCAGCAGCAAGAAAACTAAATAGAAGAAGCAAAAGCTTACCGGCAGCAGCCGGTAAGCTTTTTTAGTCGCTATTCTTTATCTTTGTACTCTTTCTTGTCCTTCTTGTCATAGTGCTTCTCATGCCCCTGGTCAAAGAGGGTGATCATGAAGGTTGAGCCTTCATGCGGCTTGGAAATAACCTTGATTTCCCCGCCGTGCTGGCGGACCAAAGAGAGGACAATCGACAAGCCCAGGCCGGATTCACCGGTACCACCGTAGCGGGCCCGGGCCGGGTCAGCCTTGTAGAAGCGTTCGAAGATATACTTGCTCTGCTCCTGGGTCATCCCGATCCCGGTATCCTGGACGCTGAAGGTCGCCCCATGCTGGAAGCGCCGGCCCCTGAGCGTAATCGTCCCGTTATTGGTAAACTGGATGGCGTTCTGGGTCAAGTTGACCAGCATCTGCTTGAAGCGGTCCTGGTCAGCATAAACCGGCAAATCTTCCGGAGAGTCAAGGATAATCTTGTCCCCGTTCTTAGCCGCGTTCTGGGTCAGCTGCTGCTGAACGTCGTTCATGATCGTCCAGGCATTGAACTGGGACTTCATCATCTGGATCTTCCCGCTTCTGATCTTTTCGTAGTCCAGGTTTTCGTTGACCAGGCGGATCAAGCGCTTGGTTTCCCGACTCATGAGGTCAATGGACTCTGGAATTGATTCTTCTGGGATGGCATCATACTTCATCCCTTCCAAAAGGCCATTAATCGTCGTCAGAGGCGTCCGCATTTCGTGGGCCACATCCTGCATGAACTGGTCCCGCCGCTCTTCCTGGGCCTTGACTTCTTCATTTGAGGCCTTCAGAGACCGGACCATTTCATTGAAGTTTTCGGCCAGGTCGTCGATTTCATCGGCATGGCGGTGGTCAACCTGGACGTCCAGGTCACCGTCAGCAACCTTGCGGGCAGCCAGGGAGAGCTTCTTGATCCGGCCAGTTTGGTAGTAGGCCAGAATAAAGTTCAAGATCAAGCTGACCACGAAGGTGATCACCAGGGCTCTGGCCAGGTTTGCCTTGGCCTGACTCACGGTCTGCAGGACATCCTTGACCCGGGAACCGATCATGATGGCCCCGACGACCTTCTTATTTGACCCGGATCCTTGGACCTGGGGAACCACGACCCAGGTATAGCTTTCAGCGGCAAAAAGGCGGTTGATCCGCTTTCTTAAGCCATCGCGCTTTACCCGGCCCTGGACTTTCGGGGCAAGGTCCTGCTGCTCGCTGCTGTGGTCGTCCTTGATCCGGACCACCTGCCCCTTTTTCAGCATCGATTTGGCTGACTTCTTCAAGATGTCGTAGCCGCCAAGGGGATAAGTCGTCTTAAAGTTCTTGTCCATCAAAAACAGTTTAAGATTTTCATCCCGCATGACGAAGGAAAACTTCTGCAGGAAATCCGCGGAAAAAAACGGCGGTGAATTCTTGCTCTGCGTCTTTTTAGAATACAGCTGCAGGGTCGAAAGATTCTCGGCATAACTTTCCAAGCGCGTATAGTTGCTTTGATAGGCCTGTTCCTTCTGGTAGTTGATCGTTGAAAAGCCAATGATCATGACCGAGGTTAAAATGACTATCAAAAAACTCAGAATATGCTGATAAATCAGTTTCATGCGTTAACCTGTGAATCGTCAAACTTGTAGCCCACGCCCCAGACGGTTTGAATAATCTGCGGGCCAGACTTTTCCAGCTTCTGGCGCAGCTTCTTGATGTGGGCGTCAACAGTTCTTTCTTCACCGAAGTATTCATAGCCCCAGACAAGTTCCAGGAGCTGTTCCCGGGAGAAGACCTGCTTTGGCTTCTGGGCCATAGTGTAGAGCAGGTCGAATTCCTTTGGCGTCAAGCCTTCAACCCGGTTTTCGTCAAAGTAGACTTCCCGCCGGCTCTTGGAGATCCGGATGTGGTTGGTTTCCAAGTCGAAGTCGTTGCTTGGGATGTTCTTCGGCAGGTTTCTTGGCTGCCCTTCCAGCATTACCCGCCGGTGCAGGGCCTTGATTCTGGCGATCAAGGCGATCGGGCTGAATGGCTTGGTTACGTAGTCATCAGCCCCGACACCCAGGCCGAGAACCTGGTCAGATTCGCTGTCGCGGGCCGTCAGCATAATAATCGGCACAGTCTCAGAAATCCGGCGGATCTCCTTGGCCACTTGAATCCCGTCCTTCTTTGGCAGGTTCAAGTCCAAAGTGATGATGTCAAAATCCCGCGGGTGAGTTTGGAAAATTTCGACTGCTTCTTCACCGTCGTAGGCGGAAACTTGTTCCCAGCCTTCCTTCTTGAAGAACAATTCCATCATTTGTGAAACTGACTTGTCATCTTCTACCATTAAGATCTTCATGTTTTAACCCCTTACCGAAAAATTGTGCAATCCGCACTATATTATAATCGTAGCAAAAAAGTATCAAAAGCCGCCAATCATTCTGTGAAAGAAGCTTGAAACTTAACTCACAAGTTTGGGGCTAATTGACTAAATTATATAGTTTTTTCACTTAATTTCTACAAGAAAAAAGTTTGCTTTTAATCATCGCCGCTAGTCAAGAATTTGTAAACCGCCCAGGCAAAAAGTGCTGTTGGCAGCAGGCCTGGGGAAAGGTCGACCTTGAGCTTGGTCCTGCCCTTGTCATTGACTTTTTGGCAGCTATAAGCTCCTAGCAAAAATTCTTTGAGTTTCATAGTTGACCTCCCGCACTAAAAAGTGTACTTACAGTCAAAACAATAGCTTCTATTCTTTTAATTATACTCTTGATTCCTTTGCGATTTATTGCATTTGTTATTTTATTCCAGTGACCATCTTCGGAAAATCATTTTCATTTCTTCCCCTTTAGTTACGCCTTATAAACACTTATCTCTTATACTATACCGCTCTTTCCAGCTTATCGTTGCATATATTGGAGAATTCTTTCATTTTGGAAGATAAAAATTCCACAAAAAAGACGCGTGCATCAATCACACGCGTCTTCTTTAGACAGATGGAGATGAGGGGTTCTTTTTATTAAGTTTCTGGATATTTATAGGCGTTTCAAACTCTGAAAATTGGCGAAATTGCGTTTTCCCGCATTTCTACACGTTTCATTTTTTCTAGTTAAAAATCTAGTTAATAGATGGCATCAGCGTGATAATCGCCTGGCCGTTAGACGGATAGACCACTACTCCCGTCTCTGTGGTTTGCCAAAGCTCCACGGAGTACTGGCCTGCCGGGAAGCTGGCCAAATTGGCTGACGAAGCGATCAAAGAACCATCGTCGTTCACCATTGTGTCCAGGGTCGCGACCTTCTTTAAGTTGGCATCCCCCACCTTGACCACTACCTGGTCCGTGTCGGTAAAGGTCTTAACCTGGCCATCTTCGGCTGCGCTCAGTACGAAGCCGTGGGAAGTGTCGCCACTTTTGATCGTGTCGTACTCAATCGTTAGTGTATTCATAATCTCTTCCTTACTACTTAACTACATTTGCGTAATTCTTAGGCAACCAAAGATCCCTGCCGATTAGATAGCCCTTGCTGTTGATCTTGCTGTACTTCCAGCGAGATAATTGCTTAACATAGGTGTTAGTGTAATAGCCCTTGCCGTTGATTAATCTAATCTTCCAGTTTGCCTTACCATAGCCCAGCCACTTGGCCTGAACAATGCCAGACTTAACCGTAACCGTGATTGGCTTTTTAGTGGCGGTCTTCTTAGCAGTGGCCTTCTTAGCTTGCTTTGGTTGAACCTTAATTACACCAGTAAGCTTGATAACCTGCCCAGGGTGAATCGTGCTCTTCTCGGTCTTGCCGTTTAAGCGTGCCAGCAAACCAGCGTCCAAGCCGTATCTCGTTGCAATTGAGTACCAACTGTCGCCCTGCTTGATGGTGTACTTGTTGGACTTTGGAATCGGCTGTACGCCTATCTGCTTATTGGTGGTGGCGTTTGCCGGTTTAACTGGCGTTTTCTTAGCCACCTTGCCACTAGTTACCAGATTGTTCTTAAGTTCCACATTGCCGTCTATTCCGTACCAGTTATCGGCGTATTGCCATAGCCCAACGTGCGGCATACTTGGGAAGTAATTGAAGTCCGGCTTAGTCTGCAGCCCCATAGTCTTATAACTGGCTACCCAGATAACATCGCCGTATCTTTTTCCCACCTTATCTACATCTACGTACTGCTTGAAGTAGTAAGATCCAGAGTAGAGGATAGGCTTGTAACCGGCTGACTTGATAGCCGACATAAATGCCAATATAGCCGTGGTGTTGGCTGGCTTGCTGCTGCTTGCCCCAGCTTCATAGTCCAAGGCGATCACAGAACCAGCTTCCAGGCCAAACTTCTTTGCATCTGCAATGGCCATCTTGGCCATGGACTTGGCGCTTGAAGTACTTGCGCCAAATTGACCCCAGTAATAACCACCAACATCTAAACCTGCTGCCTTAGCATTAGCAAGCTGGGCGCTTGCCTTTGGGTTCTGGTAGTGATAGCCTTCTGCGCCACCGCTGCCTCCAAGCTTAACAATAACAAACTTAGCCCCCTTGCTCTTGATTGATCTAAAGTAGCTTTGAGTGCTGTCCTGGTAGCTTGAAACATCATTGCCTAGCCGTCTAGCAGCTTGCACTCGATTAGAGGACAAGCCAATTAATGCCGTCGCCCCGATTAAAGCCAGCTTACTTTTGATTAGCTGTGGTTGCTTCACTCTGTACCTCTTCCTTCTTATCACTGTAAGTGCTTAATGTACCGTCTTTTGCCAGTTCGGCCCAGGCTTTTTCGACTGCATTTTCAACAGTCTTGGTATCAGCATCAGTCCAGCCCAACTTTTGAAGTTCAGTGATAACAGTCTGCACTGCTTCACTCTTTTTCAACTGCCCTGTTAATCCTTGGGCAATGCCTGTCTTTTCGGCGGCAACAACGGCGCTTGGTGCAAGCTCGTTAATCACATCGATAACGGCCTTAACTTTGCTGTTCTTGGCCATCAAAGTTTCAACCCCAATAGTTACCAGTGCAATAGCTGCAAGGATAATTACTTGAATAACTTGATCAATCATTGTTTGTCTTTACCTCTCTCGTTTAACATTTCCTCTAACTTATCAACCTTGGCCTCAAGTCTTGCAATCTTCGACTGCAATTTAATCACTTCTTCTTGAGCTTTAAAGCGCTCATCACGCTCTTTTTCAAGTTTCTTTAACAAGTCTTGATTCTCGCTGTTCAAGCGTGCTTCGCGATTCTCCTCGTTCTCTTTGCGTTGCTTCTCCTGAGATAAGTTGTAGCTGGCCCAATAGATTAACAGAGTAGGGAGAATTGGGACCACCTTTACTATGACGTCTTGCCATCTCACATGCTTCTCCTCTCTATTCGTTGTCTCTATTGCTTGGGCCGGTCTTTGCCAAATACAGTGACAGCAAAACCATAATGAGATCTTGAAAACCGGACATTATCATTCTAGGCGTGCTAAGCGGCGCGAAAATGGCATGCATTAGCTCATTGAATCCCAGCCAAGTTAGATAAGCAGCAGATAGTGCGAGTAGAACTTGATTAGCTCTGGTGGTTTCTAAAAAGCCTACACTCCAGCCAATCAAGCCGATTCCGATCGCAATTCCCACAATGCCAACTGCGGAGTTGTTTTCGATTTTTAGCAGCGTTTCCCAATTGGGTGGCCAAAAGAAGTAGCGCTGGTGGGTCAGCAACATAAGCCCCGTAACAGTTAGGTCAAGACCCAGAATTAGGTGAAGGGGATTATTTCTTACCTGCTGAACCATTTTCTTAATTTTTAGCATTGTCTACCTCCTATTTAGCAGCAGTGTAGGCTGCCAGCAAATGGAGCGGGTGGCTAAGCCTGTGCTTGATAAGTTCCATAATCTTCACCGGTGATCGTCTTGTAGCCCTTGGTGGTGATGTAGCCGTTAGTAGCATAATCGTAAATGTTCGCCTTAGTGACCCAGCCTAAGTCATACTCCATTTTATACATTGGTACGAGCATGTCCGGGTCTAAAACAAAAGTAGTAGCCATATTATTTGCCTCCCAATTATTGAGCTTCAGTAGTAGTAGTGCCAGCACTAGCAGTTGAGCTAGCCGTGTTATTAGTAGCTTGTGTTGCTTGTGCAGTCTTCAGGTTAGCTAGTGCCTGCGTAAGCTTGCCGATGTTGCTACTGATAAGTATCATCATCTGCACCAGGGATGCGTTCTCCTTCTCCAGCGTCTCCTTAGATGCTTCCAGCTGTTGCGCTCTCTCGGTCAGCTCTGAGATGGTGTCAAATGACTTATCCTTCCAGCAGTTGTTAACCCAATCGTAAACTGGGTCTTTGAGGTCACTGCTTGGTGCTTCCGGAGCATAAGGGTACTTACCCACGCTGTCTTTCAAGACCGCTTCGCGCTTGCATGAGACCTCGGTGTCTGAGCGATAGCCGTAAGTCCAGTCGGCAAGCAAGCCTTGGATTAACTCGACTTGGTCTGCTGTGACCTTCAAGTCAGTAGTTGCTTCTGCAGTAGCAGTTTCAGTAGTAGCTGTTGTTGTTGTTGTTTCGTCTGCCATAATTTGTCTCCTTTTGTTTAAATTGCTTTAGTTATTTGGGTCCAATTTCCCCAACTATTGTCCATGAAGACCCGAACCCACTGGACCGTTGGGTCGATGTCCTTCCACACAGTTTGAGTTATCCGGGTTGGCACGCCTTCCACCCGCACGTACAGCCATGCATTTGGGATCGGCGTGTTAGAAGTGGTCCCTAGCATGTTCTTGATAAAGTAACTGCCACATGCCTTTACGTTGTTAAGGTCAATAGCAGTTGTTATCACAGTAGGTGTCCACACCTGGCGTAAGGCAAAATCTGTGTAAGCATTTGCTTGCGTTAGTGCGAGCCGTGGTTTCGTTAACTAAGGCAGTGCTGATTTCATTTTCCGCATCTTCTGGAGCCGGTCTCCAGTCAGTTGCTACGTTGCCTTTTTCAACTTGATAATGATCAACGCTTATGCTATATCCAGCCGGTGCCATATTAATCCAAAAGAAAGGGCTTGGCGATTCAAAACCTAAATTTCCAGCAAATCGCCCTGAGTCACCGATTACAAACGTTTCCTTTACGGTATAAGTAGTTTGGCCATCAACTAAGTCGTTTTTCGAAAGAGTAACATGAATTTTCCAGTTATGAGTGGTTCTAAAAAGTCCAACTGTAAAGTAATCAGAAAAATCGCTTTTTGCTAGCGTGCCATTTTTCGAGATAGTCAAATTCCCGGTTACGGTTAATGTGTCGTCATAGGTTAAACCAAGATTGGATAAGTGTTCTTTCAAAACAACTCTTTGACGATCCGGCCAATAGTAGCCTGATTCAAGCGTTATGTCATTACTGTTGGCATTAGTAGTTCCGTCAAAAAAGGTCTTAGCTTCATTGACTTTACTACGCCTGCATTTGCGGCCGACAGCTTGCTATCAATATCAGTTTTTTGATAGTAATTATTGTTCATCGTCGTTGTTAAGTCACTCTTAGCAGTGTCTGTGTAAGCTTTTGCTTGAGTGAGCACCGAGTTATCAGCGTTAGTCATCGCCGTTGTTAAGTCACTCTTAGCAGTGTCTGTGTAACCTTTTGCTTGACTTAAAACAGAAGTGTCGCTGTTTTGCCGGTTTTGTGTTTCGGAGTCTAGTAACCGCGTCAAGTCATCTCTGAGCTGGTTAGCCTCTGCTTGTGACTGAAACGGTAAAGATAAGTCTCCGTTTGCGTCAGGCTTAAAGGTGCCGTTAACCGACTTTACCACGCCTTCTGTAGTCGCTGAGATTGTGACAGAGCTAGAGTTAGCAACTGCTGCATAAATCTGAAGTGTGAATGTGAAGCTTGCATCACTGTCGCTTGGACGGGCCGGCATTGTTTCTGGGTCAACGGCGGGAGTGACTGCGTAAAGAATTTCGCTTTTTCCAGCTTCTTGAGCATAGATGCCAACGGCGAAGATTTTATATTGATCAGTCAAGCCGCGGTTAACGAACTGCGCTTTGAGCCCGATCTGCTTCGGGTTGCTAGTATCGAAAGCTGTTACGGTGCCATTTTGGACGATTGAATTCAAGGACGTTAAGCCCAGCACTTGATCGATCGTGGCATTCTGCAAGGTTGAATCGCCTGAAGTGACAACACGAGTGATTTTAAATGTGCTAGTGCCGTTGACCGTCCTTTTGGCAAGGTCAAGCCCAGCGCTTGTTAGAATAGTGTTTCCATAGCGAGCCATTTGTACCTCCTTTTATAGTGCTTGCGATTTTTCAATTTTCGAGACGAATTCCACCAAATAACTAGTCGCAAGAGCTGAATAGAGTTCTAGGCTTGTTTCTTGCGTCGTAAAGGTGATCTCGACTTGATAAGCCATATTTGCGGGCAATATGTGATTAAGCCAGTTCCTCAAGTTAGTTACTTGCACTTGAGAAACGTCGCCAGTCGACATTACTTTCACCAAGTGGTTTTTGACATCGATAAAGTAATCCAGGTGCATGCCGTACATGGTAGCGGTTGATCGCAAATAATTTTTAGTCAGCTCTTGCGGCGGGGCGTTCTCGATGAAGATGGCTTACTTACGTTCTTCAAGCGTGACATTCGGGCTGGGAGTGATTCCTAGTTGCTCTTCGAAGATCTTGATTCCGTCCTCGTCTGCTTGCTTGATGAACTGGTTGGCGAGAATTTTATCTTGATTTTGGTCGCTAGCGTCTAGCGCCTTGCCTTGAGCTTCTAGGAGTTGTTCCATCTCATACACGCCAGAATAGAATTCTGGCATGTAGGTTAGTAAGTCGCTCATTCCACCGTCACCGTCCCTAGAATTGGAAGCTCGGACGTTGAGCTATTAAAAGTAAGCTCTACGTCGCCATCGATCAACTGGCCATTTTGTGAGAAAGTTGGCATATTAGCGTTGACAACTCCAGGAATTGCAAGCACCCTGGCCAAGATTTTAGCCCTAACCATTTTAACTGCGTAATCTCGCCCTGCTGTCTGATCGATGACTCCCCAGGCTTTCCTCCGATCCGCAAAATAAGCTTCAATAGTGCTGGTAATAGCAGGCTTGAGCGAGTCCTTAGTGTAGCCAGTATCCGCGTCGACAGAGATTGTTACGTCTAGCGGACGCGGGGTAGGTGCTACCACTGTTACCTCGTGGTCGATGGGAGCAAGGCCGATTCCTTGCCCGGGCACTGGGTCAATCTTGGTCTTAACTGCATCGATCAGGCTTGAGCTGGCAGGCAAATAGTCATTGCCTACAATTACCAGCTTGACGGTTCCTCCACCGGCCCACGTTGGATAAATTTGGGCGGCGCCAACCTCAGGAATCTCTGCGATCATCGCTTGATAGTCTGCAATGTTGCCCCCGTAAGCTAGCCAAGGCGTCGACTGCAGCAAGCGGTCCCTCAGCGCTTCGTCGTCTTCTTCATCACGGGCCGGCTCCTCGATGCTTACGATTTTCGCAAAGTTTAAGCTGTCATTAGGCGTGATGGGCAGGATTTGCCCCGTGTAGCCATTGCCGACTGTCCCCGCCTTGTCTGCGGCTAGCAGGAAACTGTAGTCTTGGTTTACCTGCGTAACTGAGTAAGTAATTGGATCTTTCCCGATACTAGAGAATTCGTCACCAACTGCTACCGTTTTGCATGGCCCGCCCATTTGGTCCGTCGCCGTTGCCTTAGCAACTGCGTAAGTAGCTTTAATCCGTTGCGTCCCGTGCTCTTCTGCGCGGTAGTCTAAAAACTCGCCACTTGCTGTGCTTACATAGGTTTCCCGCAAGATTTCGGCCATGTTCAGGGCTTGCTCTGCCAACACTGTTGCGGCAGGAGCTAGAGCGTCATAGATGACAGACCCCTCTCGTGTGTCTACGTCTTCGGGAACACTGTCCAGCATACTTTCCATATAGTAATCGAAGTCTTGAGCTTCTAACTTGTCGATCATGTCACTCAGTGCTGTCAACCGTCGCCACCTCCTGTTCTACTGTTAAGTCTCCATAAATGGTCGTAACCGTCGCCGTGATTGTAGCCGTGTCGTCCTCGTGAACGTCGAAGTCGTCAACGGTTACCCCCGTTATTCGATCATCTTGTGTTAGTGCTTCTTCAAGCACTCGCTGAATTTCTGCCTCAACATAATCCTCCGACTTCCCGATTAGTTCGTCTAGATCGTGTCCATAATCTTCAGAATAAATTGGGTAGACAGATCTTTCAGTCTCCAAAATCTTAGTTACGGCCTGCACTACTGCAGCTTCGTCGTCGATCTTGCTGAAGATCCGCCCGTTCTTGACTTCCCACGTCAAAGAGGTTTCGGCGTCGTTATCGTCCGCCTCTGGGTCGTCTGTTTGATCGTCTTCCACGTCGCCTAAGTCATCGGCAGTGTTCAGTTCTTCATCATCATTCATCTACCTCGGCGTCCTCGCCTGTCCCCCTTTCAAATAAGTAAAATTCTTGACCACCGTCGCTCCTGATCATTGCTACCTCATCGCCAACTTGCAAGGCATTATCTACAGTGATTGCAATGTCTTGCTGCTTGCCGTCGATTGTAGTAGTGCCGATTAGCTTACGTTTACCGATGGCTTTACCTAGCGTGATAAAGTTGTCATCTATGATCATGTCGTTAGATAATTGCACCCGAAGAGGGCTGGTACTGATAACCGTTCCCGTAACAAGGTCGCAATAATCGCTATCACTGCCGCCCCGTTGGTGCAATCTTTTTAAGAGGCGCTCTCCAGCCATTTCTTACCTGCTTTCAAAGTCAAATCACATTTATAACTTGATCCTTCCCAAGTGTGGACCGCTTTAATGATTGGCACATTAGATTTATTAGTAGCTAAATAGCTAGCTCTCAAGTTGACTGAGTTGCCTGCTACCAGGTCAAGGTTGCCAATGCATGACAGAGTTAAGGTCTTAGTTACTTGATTAGCGCTTTTAAGCTCTGCATTAGCTTGAGCCTTGGCCTGGGCCGCATTAGCTTTATCCTTCTTCTGGACAACTTTCTGCAGTCGGCCCCAACGGGCAACTGTGCTGCCTTTCGAAGTCGTGAAAGTGTAAGAAGTGTTCTGCGGCGTTTCACTAACCGTGGATGCAATAGTTCTCTTGCTGTGACCTTTTGCGCCGTGCATTCTGTTGTAAGCTTGGTGCGCATAGGCGTAGCGTTTATTCATTGCGGGAATTCCCGCCGCTTCAACTTGCTGCTCAAAAACCAGGGTTGCCCGTTCGATTGTTCTTGCGTTTCTAAGTTCCCGCATTAAGTAGGCGTTATTTTTTAGACCATTAGTGGTTTGAGCTGATGAGCTTGCATTCCACAGGTTATCAAGCTGAGCGTCTAAGCTGAGATAATTCTTGCCATGGCGGTTACACCAGCTAATCAATGCTGCTTTAGCTCTACCAGTCCACTGGATGATGCCGATGTCATCGTTTCCGCTTGAAGCTGTTGGATTGTAGCCAGATTCTTGAGCAATGTTGCCACAGATCCCAGCGATAGCGATATCGCTAAGCCCCTTTTTTGCGAAGAAGTTCCAAACGGTTGTCATGTTGTTTGTGTTGCTGCCACTTACCGCCGTGCTCTTTGATCTTATCCCAGCCGTTGACGTCCTCTTACCCTTGACGTGTTTGGTGTAAACCTTGACAACGTTGTAAGCATTAGTGATGGACTCCTCAAGACTGCCAGACAGCAAGCCTGACTTATCGCCCACAATGAGCGAGAGTTGCTTATACGGTGCCCGCCTTAGTTCGACTGTGTCCCAATTTGCAGCTAAAAAGTAATAGTGACCCGTTGAAGAGAACGTCTTATCAACTGCACTTTTTAGCATTTCGAAATAAGTTTTGCCGTCGCTGATCTCCGCCTTAACCTTGTGAGTGTTTTTTACAGCAACCTTGTGAGAAATTCCAGCCCGCTTGCAAACTTGAGTAAACCTTGCTGCAAGTGTCATCGTTGGCCAAACGATAGCGTCTTGCGACTTGAGATAATACAGCTTGTCATAGGCTATCACGCTAACAGTTCTGTCGGTCTGAATTTTTACGTCGAAAACGTATCCGTAAAAGACTCTGTGCCCGTTATACCAAAGCTTTATGATTCCGCCTAGCGCTGGCTTCTTCGGCATCTGGTCAAAGACAAGGTCAAAAGTTAATTCTCCAGCTGAGTAATTCAGGTCAGTGGTCCATTTAATGTTGTTAGCATTCTTGCTTAAGTCATAGCCGCTTTTCCCGTCGCGTGTCCAGAACTCTAGTTTGATCGCCATGCTATCACGCTTTCTTTACTGAAGATTTAGCAACCCAACCGTCCGCAATTCTGTAGGGGTATTTTTTCCCAAGAGAAACAAGCTTAATCGTTCGCTTAGCTTTCTTGATCTTCTTACCTTTAACCCCGCCAGTTGAATTTCTGTAAGTTTGACCAGTGACAATCACGCTAGAACCCCGAGTAATCCTCTTCGCTTTTGAGCTACGTTTGCGCCTACTCTTCTTAGTAACACTTCTTCCTCTGGGTTTCTTGCGTTTCTTGACACTTGAGTAATCGAATGGTACATACTGCGTAAACGTGAGGTTATAGGTTACGTCGTCGGCGTTTCCCTTCTCGAAACCATGCTTAAACGTGGAGATGGTCATCAAAAACGTAATCTCGGTACTAGTAACAGTAACTCGAACTTGGCTCTTATTTTGCTGCCACTTATTCAAGATGTCGATGTAGTGCTGCGGCGGGTAGTGCTTGCCATCGCTGTAGGAGGCTTTCCATCTTGGGAAAAAGGATTGAACTTCTAGAGTCGTAAGCTTAAGTAACCCCAGCTGGTTTACTTCACCGAGATTGATAACTTTCTGAATAGTATTGTCGCTCTCTCTGCTGATTGACAAATCACTCGGATTTACAGGCAGGTGAATAGTCTCGCCTGTTTTCTGATCAGTGACGTAGATTCCGAACTTCTTAGACCTAATTCGATTATTGCGGGTGGTGTACTTGGGCGGCCTCTTTTTCTTTGCAGCCTTCTTGACAACTGGCTTTCTGACCGCTTTTTTCTTAGTTGCCGTCCTCTTGGTCTTTCTGCTCGTGCGGGCAGTGGACTTTTTCCTTGCCGCTTTTTTAGCAGCAATTTTCTTTTTTACCAACTAAGCGCGCCCCCTTCCTTCGCGTCTAAGATATCCTCAATGGCGCTTAGAATCTCTTCTGCGCTCTTCTGCGGCTGTTGAGCACCGTTTACTGCAATTGCCCCGGCTTGCACATTAACAACCGTCTGGCGGCTATTCTGCGTCTTTGCGAACATGTTGTTAACAGAGCTTGCCGGGGTAATGCTTGCGCTTGTGACAGCTGGCGAGCTGATCGGCTGGCTAGTTACTACCGCTTGAGCAGTATTGACCGGGCTTGTGATCTGTTGCGTTGGAGTTGCGAGGCTTGCGAATTGCTTGCCCTTAACGCCTACCGTTGCCGTGGTCCCGTCTAAGCTAGTGAGCGCCTCGACAACTTGCATAATAGCGTCATAAGCCGTGTAGAATCCATCTGCGAGTGATCCGCCGAATGATGGACCAGGGCTAGCTTTCGAAGCTAAAGAAGCCGAATTAATCAAGCCCTCGGCACTGTTAGCTACTAGGCTTTGCGTGCTATCCATACCAACGGCCAAACCTTGGCCGATGTAGTCACCGACTTCTGCGAATAATCTAGAAGGCGAGTGAATTTTTGCCTTAGCACGTGCCGCGCGGTTCGCCTGATCTACTAAAGCGTTGGCCGCTGCTGCAGCTGCTCCGACTTCCGACCGCATGCCTGCCGCAAGCCCTGCTCCGATCATGACGCCAACGGAATGCATGGCACTAGCTGCGGAGCGGCCTGCCGAGATAGCATCTTGGACAGTACTTCGAACAGCGCTAATTAAAGCTGCTCTATGACTGATAACTGCAGCAACTGCTGCGGCCATCCCAGCATGGACTGAGGAAATGGTTGAACTAAAGTTGACAGTTGGCGGCTTGATTTGGATCTGTCTAACACTCTGTAGAGCATTTAAGGCACTTGCCGCCATTAGTGCCCCGTTTGCCAGAGCTAGCATGCCGCTCCCAGCGTTGGCCAGTCCGGTGCCTTCACTTGATACCTTGCCTAGTCCAACGGCTAGGGAGGTGAGCATTGCAATAGTCTTGCCCAGGCCGATCGACGCAATCTCCCGAAGCCCGGTCGCTATTCCCTGCAAGCCTAGACCGGCGTTGCGGATGGAATTACCGACTGAGTTAATTACATTAGCAATGGAGTTGAATACATTACTAATTCCAGTTGAAATAGAATTAATAATGCCTTGGATAGTCTCGCCGACGCCTTTGATAACTGTAGTAATACCGGTCGCAATAGCACTAACAATCACCGAAATAGTGCCTCCAATCGTTGTTAAGACTATAGCTACGCCAGCAGCCACAGCGCTAATCACTTGCACGATCGTAGCGCCAACAGCAACAACAACTGCGATAATTGTCGCTCCCAGCACTGTTGCGGCTGTCGCGATTGTAGTTAAAGAAATCGCGATAACTAAAAGCGATGCTGCAAAAATAGCTACCTCGACCGCAACGACCGCCAGTGCTACCGCAAGGACTAGCAAGCCAGCCCCGGCGACTATAGCACTAATGCCAAAGAGAACAACTGCGACCGCAACAGCTGCAAGTGCTACCGCAAGGACTAGCAAGCCACCTCCGGCAACTAGAGCGCCAATGCCTAATACGGCAACTGCTGCAGCTAATGCAATCAGGTTAATGGCCCCGGATAATCCATAACTAGCGATAGCAGGCAGAGCTGCTGATAGTATGTAAATCCCTGCCGCTGTCATTAGTACTGCCGCGCCTACTGAAAGCAAGGCGAAGCCAAGAGCAGCTAACCCAACTGAACCAGCTGTCAAAGCAGGAGCAAGCATTGTAAGGCCAACGATTAAGACGCCGAGCAGAGAAACCAGCAACACAAAGCCAAGTTGAGCACTGATTCCAGCATTCGCTAGATTGGTAGCGGCCTGCACAATTAGCAGGAAGGCACCCGCAATTGCAAGAGCGCCGACGCCAACAAAAGCGAATGCCGCGCCTAACTGCATGTAAGCTTGGGCGTTAGCAATGATTGCTGGCGCTTGTCCAGCTCCTATACTTTCAGCTGCTGGGGCCTTAAATGAGCTAAGAGCAGTCTTAACCGACGTGATAACGTCTGCCGCTGTCTTGAGTGCCTTAAACAGAGCAACCGCAACAGCAATCGCGGTGATGGAATTAGCGATATTGTTAAGCGTGTCCGCGTCTAGGTCTCCAAGCAATTGCATAGCCTTAACAATGCCCGTTAAAACCAACCCTTTTACCCCGCCCTTTAGTACCGCGAAAGCTAATGCGATGTTTTGAATTGTTTGAGGGTTAAGCTTGCCGACTGCCTTAGCTAGTCCAGCGAGTGCGTCTGCGATATTCGAGATTACAGTCCCAGATACTTTGCCAAGATCTGTAAAGAATGAGGTTCCGCCAGCTTTACCAGCCGACTTGCTAAACTGCCCCAATGAGGTCTTGATAGTATCGAATGCTGACTGAATATCTTTAAGCGCTCCTGTAGACTTGAAACCGGCGAACATTTCGCCCAAATCTTTTTTAGCTGTAGTTGCAAAATTGCTAATAAAAGTTTGCGCCTTAGTGAGCACTGAAGTGATGTCAGTCGCTAACTTAGAATAATCGATCTTGCTTAAAGTATCACTGAGCCCGTTAATAGCGTTAATACCAAACTTGGAAATCGCTTCCCACGGCTTGCGGAGGTTATAAGTCAACGTGTCCATAAGGCCATCTGTGGCGTCACCTATGGTTTTAAACTGCGTCGCCATTTTGGTAAAGTAGGGATTATTACCTGCTTTAGCCATAGCGTCAAATAATTCTTGCGTTTGAACCTTGCCGCTTTGAACGTTTGAGACCAGCTGCTTGGTAGTCATGCCCATAGCTTTGGCTACCGCCGACATCCCGCCAGGAGCTTGTTCAAGCATGATTTTAAAGTCTTCCCATTGGACCTTAGGCTTGGCCGCCATTTGCGTTGCTTGTTGGGAAAGAGATTTCATAGCCTGGGCCGGATTCTCTGCACTTGCCGCAAGTCCGCCGAACCCCTTAACCAGTTCTTGCGTGTTCTTAACACCTACAGCCTTCATCTGTGAGTAAGTGCTAGCCATGTCGCTCGCTGAATAAATGGTCTTCTGTGCGTAATCTTGCAAGCTCTTTTCCGTGGCCATGATCTGCTTGTTGGATTGACCGAGGAATGCCATGTTGCCCTCGAACGTCTTCCAACTCGTCGTAGTCGCGTCTAAACCGCCGGCCACTTCGCCGGCCATGTCCTTGATTTTGCCAAGTGCTCCCGTAACCAAGTTGCCTACTACAACGCCGGTGGACAAGTTGCCCAGGAAGCCACCGGAGGACTTTTCAGCGCCTCCAAAAAGGTTTCCAGATAGCGAACTCTTCAGCGCACCGAAAACGCTCTGCGACTTATTAACGCCGCTGGCCAGCTTGTTCAAAGTTGCGGAGAAAGCGTCGTTCAGTCTGATAGTTGTTGAGACTAAATTATCCGCCATTAATTAACCCCCTTTCTTTCTAGCCCTACGAAAAAAGGCAAGAGCTGCCAACACTTCTTACCTGTGTCGAGTCCTTGCCTTTCTTTCTGCTTCTTTTTGCTGTCTCTTCTCTTCGGCCTGCCGGACCTCGATTGCAGCTACAACAATAGCCTGCTCTGCTCTGCTCATCTCTGCCCACTCTGTGGGCTTCCAATGGTACTCATTGAGCACATAACTGTAGACAGCCCAATCACCGACAGAACCCTCTATTAGTTTTTTGCGGTTTCAATCAGTTCTTCTTCATCGTCGCCAATGTGTGACAGGTCCATGATTTCCTGGCTTAAGGCATTGAATTCACCAGCCGTTAACATGGTGCCGAGCAACTTGGCAGGATCGCCGATCACGCCATAGGAGCGCTGCAGCTTCTCATTCAGCAAATCTGGCTCTACAACGCTAGCTACCAAGACCTTGTTGACGAACTCGCTTTGGTCAAGTTGCTCTTCTACTTGGTGAGTCTTGCGGTTAGTAATCCGCTTAGTCGACTCTCTTCTCAGTCGGTTAACATCGTCGCCAGTTAAACTCTTGATGATAAACGGCGACTTGAACCGCTTGAACTTTACTTTTTTATTTTCCTCAGCCGGAGCTACGTTCTCGGCCAAAAAGTCTGCAATGCTTACAGCGCTCATAAAAACCTCTCAGAATTTCAGAATTAATAAATATCGTTGAATTTTTGGACCAATTCCACGCCTTCGAAGGTGAAGTCAGTGGAGAATTTCAGCAAGCTGTCGTCTGCTGAGATTTCAGCGATTGGAATGTCATCTAATGAAACGTCCTTCAGTTGGACAACTTGCTTACCAGTGCGAGAAGACTTGTCCTCAATTGATAACGTGATGTCAAAGAATAATTCGGCCCCGCCGTTAATGTAAGGCAAGGCATAATCAAGCCAGTTTGACGTAATCAGGTAGCCTTCAAGCGAACCCTTGCCTTCGATGGAAGTTACTTTGTGGTGCTTCCAGTGAGTGCCGAGGACTTGCACGTCTTCCTTATTTTTTTCAAGTTTTGCCTTAAAATCGGTTGCTTCGATCAGTTCGATAACACGGCCGTTAATAGTTGCCGTGACCTTGGCGTCCTTGCTGTTAATAGCGTCGCCGCTTGCGAGTAAAGTCATCTAATACCCCCCTATTATTAAGATACCGTGATGGTCATGTACAGTTTTTCCATACTATCAGTTGGGTTGATAGCAACGTCAACAATCAGCGTGTCCTTGTCGCTTCCCGCGGATACCGCAATGTCTGCAGTTGCGTCGAAGTTTTGTATTGCGCCTTCGCTTTGCAAGTTTGACAAGTAAGAGGCGATGTTTGCCTTAAACAAGTCACGGCCAGCAGGGTTGTTAGTGACAGCGCCGATAAAGGTGTTTTCGAACGTATCTTCGCAATATTGGGCAACCGTGTCCAGGACTCGCATAACTCTGTTCTTGCTAAATTGATTTGGCTTCTTTGCGCTAAAAGTAGTTAATGAATTAATGTCCTTTTCCACAACTACATTGCCGCCTCTGCGGGTGGTGAAGACAACCTTACCAGCGTTTAATGCATTGATGGTCTCTTCGTTGTCGAGCTTTGGTTCAGCTGCTTTGGCGTCGGCGATGTTTGCAAAAGTAAGTGAAGTTACTTCATCAGCATTAGCACTTAACCCAGCAAACCGAGCAGCGGCAACCGTTGGCGCAATCTTGGTCCCGTCATTTAAAACATAGCCGTTCTTTACAACTGAGACTCCCTCATAGTTTACGGCGCCAATGTCAGGGACAACGCCACGAACTTTGCGCCCATCGTTGTCTCTTACGTCCTTAATTACAGTTACCAAGAGCTGGTGCAGAGTGCTCGAATCAACAATCCCACCAGTGCTTGCGACTTCGTAATCCTCATTCTTGAGTGCGTCCGTCATAGCGGTTGCGATTGCGTCATTACTCAAGGCAGAGTCAGTGCCACCGGCCAGCGTCTTTGAGGTAGTGACGAAGGCAGTCCCGGTAAAATTAGAGTTAGCAGTTGCCGTAATGTAGTCGTTTCCAGTAAAACTTGCGCGGTTGTCAAAAGTTACGTCTTGCTGGTCAACCCGCTCGCTCCCGAAGACAGTCGTAACGGTTGCCCGGCTGGTGTCACTCGCATTCGGTTCAACAGTAACCGTAATACTATTGCCTTTAGTTCCGCCAAAAGCCGCAGTCAAATCCCAAGGCAGGCTAGCGTCTGAAACAGTCGCCTTGGCGCCAGTGTTGACTGCTACCAACTTAACCGTTTCAGCTTCTTTGAGGGCTTCCTTAACTGCCAAAAGCTTAGCGTCGTCAATGCTAGTCCCCAGCGCTTTAACGAAATTACTCCCCGCGGTTAAGGTGGTGACCCCGTTAGCACCCCAACCGAAGTTTTGGTCGCTAATTAAAAGCAAAACACCAACATTTGAGCTAGTGCTGACCGTGCCATTGCCGACAACGTTAACGTAGGCACCAGCCCGGACCTTATTTTTCGCGTTCCACGTACCAGCCATTTAAAAACCTCCTTCAAAATCTTTAATCTTCTTTTTAGCTTCTTCTACTGTGTAGAAAAAACCGTCTTCTAGCACAGTTTTCGCAATTAGCTTCTCAGCTTTCGAAAACAGACTAGAGGCGATTAATCCACGTTTGCCAAAGACTGCTTGCCCTTGGCTGTCCATCTTAGCCTCTTCTTCTGGTTGTTCACTAGCTGCAGCAACTGCCACAGCTTGTTCAACCGGCTTATTTGGTTCGTCCATTGTAATCAAGCCCTTTCATTTTTTCACTGTCATCTTCCTCGGTCGCATAACGTCTCTGCAGGAAGAACTGCAAGTCAAGTGTTCGCTCCGTGCTGTCTGCCGTGCAAGTCTTGCCAAGCGCTAAGTCCTGGCCGACATACTGAAAGCCCGCTAGCAGCTTGTTGCTTACGTCTACCAGCTGTTCATTAGCGTTCTCCTCACTAGCAAAGTAGATTACTTGGAAGTTCTGCTTAATGAACTGATAGCCTGCAAGCTCATAGTCGGCGTTGGTGTAGGTGTTGCGAACGTAGAAACTAGGCTCTTTAAAGCCGTTCGGCTGGTTCTCAGCATAGATGACTGTATCCTCGCCGAAAATCTGCTGCAGGACTTGCGCTATTTCCTCAATCGTGTCTCTGTCCATCATTTGAGTAGGTCCTTAAAAGGTTCAACCTCGCTAACCATTGCAGGCAGCTTATCTCGGATTTGATCTGCAGACTTCTTTACAAAAAATTGCCCTGCTACCCAGCCATTTCCGCCTCTGGTGCGGTGCCCATTCTCAACGTAGTAAGCATACTCAACATTATTGCCAAGTGTTACCTGCCAGCCGCCCTCACTATGGCTAGAGCCAACGGCATGCCATCCCCGCCGCAATGTGCCGGTGTCTACCGGTGAATTCGTCTTGAGCACTCCTAGGGAGTACTGGCCAATTCGCGTTAGCACTGTTTGCAGCTTCGGCTTAATTGCTGCCGCCTGAGCTTGAGCTTGCACGCGGCTAGCCCAGGCTTGGAATTCATTGTCGTCAATTTCAAAGCTTGCCATTCTTACGCCTTCTCATCTCTTACTAGTGCAATCTCTTGATGAGATTGATAGCCAGAGTAGCCTTTTGAGCTTCTCTTGTACTTAGTCACCTTGCCGTTTGTGTCGGTAACTTCAACAGTTGACCCAGCGGGAACATCGATACCGACATCAATCAGTAGCTCTGCGTCATAGTCATCAGTGCCGTAGAAGCCCTGTTGACTAGCTTTGGTACTCTTCAAGATAAGCTTCGCGGGTACTGCATCAGCGATCGTGACAGTCTCGCTGGAGGTGACAGCCCCCTTCTTGACTGCCTTAGTCGACTTGATAGTGACCGTATCCGTCCAGAGCTTCTTAATAGCACCGTTTAGCCCGTTAAACTTAATCATGATTGAAGTACCCTAAACGTGTTTAGCAGCACCAAGTAGTTGTCAGTAATTGGACTAGATGACTGAATTTCAGCGTAGAGCTCTGCTAGTGACTTAAAGGTGACTGATACATCCCCTTCAGTAACAGACTGCACCCTGCTTGGGTCATCGTCTAACCAGCCGTGACTGCCAATGTCCTGGACACACATGCCCACGATTGAGCTATCAAGTGATTCCGGTAGGTCTGCCATGGCGAGGTTGGTGTAGATAGATACGTTATCGCACACCTTATCAACGCTCCACTCAACGATGGCCTTCTTATTATCAGAGTTAGCTCCCGGCATGATAGCTTTGACCTGCTCTATGAGCTGGTCTCTTCTTGGATGCTTATCTGCCGCCATATGCTACCTCCTACTTGCCGGTGCCTGAACCTGAAGTTGCAGTGGTGGTAGTCCCAGCGGTTACGTTGAACGCAATACCCTTTGACTTATTGTTGAGAAGCATTACATCGTAGTAAGCATTTTCGTAGTACAAGTAGTTGCCTGAGTTAGCAGCGCTTGGGTTGTCGAAGCCAACGAAACTGTACTTCTGTGGCGCTACTTGAACCCCGTTTGAGATAAGCATCATGTTGATTTGGCCTGCACCGTCCTTAGTCTTTGAACCGTCGGTGAAGTCGAAGTCAGTCATCATCAAATCGTCAGGAACTTCTACAATTTGAACGCTATCAAGGGAGTAAACGCTCCGGTCAATTTGGCGTGAATTGCTCAATACAATAGTACGGTTAATAGCGTCAGCTTGCTTAAGCATAGTGTTAACCTTTGGCGTCACATAAAGAACACGGTTTTGCATTGGCACTCTAGCGTTGTTCATATCGGCCATCATGGTGTCGAAGTAGTTCAAGATGCTCTTAGCGTCTAAAGTATCGGTGTTAATAGACTTATCAGTATCAATCTTAACCTTGTCCTTGTAGAGCTTAGAGAACATGTAGCGGTCCATTTCTGGCATCTTTTGTTCGATGTTGAATTGGTTAGTAATGTTAGCAATGCTCAATACTTGGTTTGACTCGTCTACGTCTGAAGGGTCTACGAGGGTTGACCAGTAACGTTCTTGGGTCATCGTGTAGTCTACCCAGTCGTTGGAGTAGTTAGCTACTGGAGTAGTGATGGTGCGACGAGCACGGTCTTGGCGTCCGTGTTCGATGGTTAAAGTCGGTACTCTAAAGTGCTTGGCACCTTCGAACGTGATTAAGCTGTTAGAAGGTGAATTCCACAAGTCTGAAGAGTAAAGGCTGTCATTGTAGAAAGCCTGTTCAATAGCTTGTTGATAAGCTTCTGCGTAATTAATTGGCATGTGTTAATCCTTTCTATTTGCCTTTAAAGGCATCGACCATAGCTTGGACTTGGTCTGTTCCTGCCGGTTTACCCGAGTTAGGGATGTAATTCTGCTTGCTTCCCTCGTCAAAGAGATAAGCGTCAGACTGCTTAATAGCAGCGAGCTGGTCATCTAGACCGGTTAACGCTCCGTCGTCGCTAAGTGCTACCTTGTCCATGTCCAGCAAGCCCTTGAAGGTCTTAGGATTACGGACTTTAGCAGCGATCAAGGCGTCTTTAACGGCGGAATCAAGGCGGATAGTCTTAACTTGGTTAGCGAAGTCTGCTTGTTGCTTCTTGTTTGCTTCTTGCAGGGCTTCAATCTGTGCAGTTAAGTCTTCGCCGCTCTTAGCGTTCTTCTTTAAATCTTTGATGCTCTGCTCAAACTCTGCAGTTTGTTTCTTCAAAGCCTCATTTTCAGCAATCAGTGAGCTTGTCTCGGCCTTGGCCTTCTCGATATCTTGGCCGTTAAGGCTCATGATTGCGTTAATCTGCTCATCGGTCAGTTGCAAGTCTTTCAGTTGGTCTCTTTTCATTTTTAGCTCTCCTTTACGTGATTTTTACGAGGGACGACCTCGTTCAGGATGATTACAGAGCCTTTTAACGCCATGCTCAGGGCGGTTATTAAACTAGGTGGGGAATTCCAACCTTGCCTGCCCACTGATCGTAGGTCTGGCCGTTGACGATCCTGCCCTTGCCTGTCTTTGGATCACGCTCCCAGCGAGTCTCCAGAGCTGGCAGATCCGGCCTGTAAGGGACAGTAGTGCACCGGCAATAGGGATGAATCAGAGGGTAGTTGACGCCCGATTTAGCTTCACTTACTTTGAAGCGTTTGCCGTCAAGGGCACCGCAAATACTGCAAGTTCTGGTTTCCAAAGTAGCCAGGTATTCGTATTCTTCCAGCCCCTCGTCTTTGTAGAAGTCATAAGTTGCCTGCTCCGCAATGTGTCCCATTTCTGTAGCCACCAGGCGATGAACAGAACTCTTCTTAACGTCTGCCATCCGGTCCTCTATGCGCTTGGAGACTTTGGCATATGACTCGCCAAGCAAGATGCCGCGCAAAATCGCGTCAGACAGTTGACTAGGTAGCTCTTTTTGGTACTCGCCCCAGACACGTTCGCTAAAATCAGATCCTTGCCATGGCTTACCTGCGACTGCCCTAAGCTGGTCTTCGTCGAAGTGGTTGAAGTCAATGCTTAGATCGCCATAAGCCTGTTGGTTAAGCCACGTCTCATGGTAGTATGTGTCAGCATACTGCCCTTCAAGCGCTCGTCTAAGCTGGTCTGATTCAGTGCCAGCGAACTGGCCACCTAAATGCTCTAGCTGCTTCTTGATCTGCTCAGCTCTGGCCACTCGGCTTTTGTAGTACTCGCTGTTCAGCAGTTTATCGTGACCGCCTTCTTTGGCTAGTCTCTCAAACTCTTCTAGGGTTAGTTCGAAGTGTTTGGTGTCGATGCCGTTTAGAATTCTCTCTGCTTCCTGCTGGCTGATCTTGTCATTCTCAGCGTACTTGCTCATCCAGTAATTGACTTCCTTGTTGATCTCACGCTGGAGATCATTCAGCCTGCTCTCAAGAGCGTATTCATACTTGGCCGTGTTCTTCAGTTGGCGCTGTTTAAGCTGCAGCTCACGCTTAGTCCAGTAGGCTTGTGTGTCCATAGCTAACTCCGGTCACGGTCTTTATCACCACCAGGCTCTGCTGCATTGTCTTGCTGGTCTTGGTTGCCCTGATCTTGTTCATCTTGGCTATTCGAGCTAAAAAGAGAAGCATCCCCTCCAGCGAATGGATCTGCCTGCTTCTCTTCTTCTTGATCCTTGAGTTCCTGTTGCCAGTCCGTGACGATCGGATTAGCCTTAGCAAGTGCCTTCCTAGACGTGAAGTTAGCAACAGTGGCCACAACTTGCGCACGGCTCAGATCGTCTTCTACCCGAGTTCTAGTCCAGGTCTGCGTAATTGGGCGGCTGTCAGCGTCGGCTACGCCTAGATAGTGCAGGATAGCTCTAACTAGCTGGCTAAGTCCGCGTCTAAACTGCGCTTCTGTAGTGCTTGCCTTCAGCTCAAGATGTGAATACAGCATCTTGATAGCCACACCGGAGGCGTTTGAGCTCTCAAAGTTCGCAGGGTCAACGCCTTGTGCTTGCAAGAAGATGTTAGTCTTGGTTAGCTGGAGCGCCGTGTTTCTCGCTTCAACAGGAATGTCAATCTGCAAAGTGTCAACTCCCGATTGGTCGCCTGAGCCCACGGTGTTTAACTTGATAGCTTTATTCTGCTTCAAGTCGCTCATAAACTGGTGCAAGTCTGTCCCACCGTAATTCTTGAGAACAAGCACCACCTGCTGAACGTCGTCCAAGTCGTTCAAGAAACCGTTGTAAATATCATCATAAGCGTCAATTAAGCCCTTAACTTTATGAAGTTCGCTTAGCAGCATCTTGTTTTTGTTAAATGCGATAAATGGAACTCTGCCCATACCATGCTCATAGCTAGACCCCAAACCGGTTTCAAAGCCCGCGCTGGCGTCGTAAGTGGTAATGATGTTAAGTGGCTCTAAGTCAAGCGGATTCATTGAAACTTGCTTGTAGAAGGTAGCCGAAGTGTGGTTCCAGTACTCGTGAACAATATAGTACTTGCCAGTATCAGGGTCTAGCTTCCTATAGCTTCTGAGCATTCCCAACAACTTATTATCTAACTCTGTTGAGTAGATAGGAGTGCATTGGTTAGGAGGGACGATGGCGTATCTAAAATTGCCGTCTTCGTCAATCCAGTAATGAAGCCAGCCTCTGCCCGCATTGCTTGCGTCAATCGCAAGGTTGGTCATGGTCAGTGCAAAGTCATCACCTAGCACTTCTTTAACCTTCTGGTTAAGGCTATCTTCGCCAACGTCAATAGTCGGAGCAGTCGTAGTTAGATAACCTGCTTCTTGGTCAACTAGCAGCTGATAAAAATTAGAGCTGACCCTGTTGTCTGCTCTTCTAAGGGGCTCTGATTTACCATCCTTAACCAGCTTGCTGGCGCCATTAGTCCGGTCGGTGATTGCGTTCTGTGCTTGATAGTATCTCAGTGCCTCATCGTAACGTTCGTTAAACGCCGTTCTGCTTGCTGCCGTATTACGAATTAAGCTTTTGATCGTTTCTATTTCCATGGAACGTAACCTCCTCCTGCGTGTTGTGTGTAAATTGCGTATCTCATCATGTCCATCACGTCATCGTGTTCCTTGACTGGTAAACCTGTTTTTTCGTCCCATATGTACTGATAAATTTCGTTAAAGAACTCCTGTACTCCTTCGCGGTTAACGAAAAATTTACCATTCGCCATGAACTTGGACACACACTCAACTCCGGGCAGGATGGCCTTGTTGGCGTTGACGGCATTGATGCCAGCTGCCAAGAATTCGTTGCTGTTGTCTGGCCTAGCGCTATCGCATGCAAACACGATTGATTGCCCGTATCTGTGCTGGATATCCTTGGCCACATCAACCCAGTGGCTGATAAACTTGCCCTTGCCTGTATGCTCTTCTAACAGGAAAATGTTGCCTTGGTCATCTTCACCAAACACACCGATAGAGTTAAGGTGCTCAAAGCCCCAGTCAACACCTGCATAGTAGCGTAACCCTGCCGGTATCTGACTAGGCGATATGGTCATGCGGTCCTTGTCGAAGTCCTTATAGACCACACCTTCGCCGGTTACCCAAAGCCCTTTAATTGCTCTGTCGTAGAACATCCCTTTAGGTGTTGACGCCTTCAGGGCTTCCACGTAGGCAGGATCTAAGAAGGTGTTGTCGTCGATCGTGAAATTAAACGCCTTGATTTTGGCCTTCGGGTCTTTATTGTCGATGTAGTCCTTCTTGAGCCAATGAGTTGGAATGTCTGGGTTAGTGTCGGCAATTATTCGTGATCCTTCTTCTGAACAGCGGTTGACAATTTCTTTGAAAGCATCATTTGCTGCCAAACTGGCTTCGTTAACATATGCACCGTAGCTCGTCATCCCTCGGATCGCGTTCATCCCTCTTGCCGTCCCGGTGTAGGCCGGAACAATGTCAACACCGAACAGGTGATAATGGCCATGTCTATCTGGCTTGAGTTCTATTCCAAGCTGCCGCTCAAGTGACGCGATTACGTTGTCATAGATCGTGTTAGAACTGTAGCCGGCAAGAATGTATTGCGGGTGATTGTCACCTTTTTTTCGCGCCAAATTCCGCACTCGCCGGAGCTCGTCCGTAAAGATAAGGTTATCGATGTAAGTCTTGCCCGCCCGAACAGCACCGGAGAGTATCAAGGTCCGCCAGTCGTCAGTCAGATAAGACTTAAATGCTTGAGCCTGCTTTTTGGTTAAAACGTCATTCAGAGCCATCGCTCACCGCCTTCTCTAATGCATCGAGCACCTTTTCCAAAGCCAGCGTCTTGTCTTCGTCACCTGACGCAATTGCTTTCGCCTTGGCTTCCGCTATGCTGGCTTCCGCATCCGCGCGTCGCTGATCAGCAATTAGCTTCTGAAGCATCGCTTTCTGTTCAATTTCAGAAGATGCCGGAAACCTCTTCCCAAGCTCTCTAAGGGCAGCTAGACGATCACTGGTGCGGGTTTTCAGAGTAACAACATCGCCGTTATTAGCAAGTTGCTCTTCGGTAGTCTCTCCTCTTGCAATTGAGGTGAGTGTTTGAAGATATTCAACCGCATCCATAATCTTATGAGATTCAATCTCTGCCATCTTTGCATCGATAGCTTGCTTGATTAGAGGTTTTTGGAGGTTTTCAGACCCCGTTCTGGCAGCCGTTTTCTCAGAATAACCAGCTGATAGAGCAGATTTTGTGGCATTGCCTGTTTTGACATATTCTGCTACAAATTTGCGCTGCTTAACCGTTAATCCATCCAGTAATGCCACCTCCTTCTCATTCAAAGCAAAATAAAAGACAGCCGTTAAGCTGTCTGTAAAAGCGCCGCTGTGTAATTGTCGTTCCTTTCGATTAAGGCTGGTTTTAAAATTATTTGGCGCTTTAATAGCACGCCCAGGAATCGAACCTGGATCACCCATTCGTGCTTCGCTGAGTAAACGAGATGAAGCCCGCACGGATCGAACGTGTACTCGACCACCCGTTTTTGTGGTTGGCTTCTAAATTGATAGCCGCATTTTAGATTGACTTAAAAAAGCGTTTATTATGAATAAAGGAGTAACAGATTGGCAATTGGTAACGTTCTGCGGCTATCTTGGTGTAAATAAAGACGCCCAGGCGGAGGTCCTGGGCAAAGAACCTGCCGGGAGTCGAACCCGGTCAAGTCCTGGCGTATTGTGTATTGCAAAACGATGTTTAATATTATCTGCCCGGTGGTTAAGCGGCCGGGCAAAGCCTCAGTGTGGAGTCGAACCACCTTAGTGCACATCGTCACAGGATGAGGCTTAGCTAGTTATACTGCGTGACGCAATGTCGCCTAGCAGTGCGCACTGCCGGGCAATGCTGCAGGTGGGAGTCGAACCCACCCGCAGCTATGACTAAACTTTCGGTATAAAGCTGACAAACATTTATTTTTGTTTACGTTACTATAATATCTCTTTTGCCGTGCACGCTGTGTGCATATTTTGTGCATTTTTTGGTACTTGCAAACAAGGCTGATCTTGTACCTTAAACACTATCTTCCAGAACTCGAAGCGGTCTGCAAACTCACAAAGCGCCAACCGCTTTTTATTCGCGAATTGTCGATCTGAGTAGCCAATCTTTTGAGCAATTTTAAATCCCTGCATCCCTTTAAGGTAGTAGTCCACCAGGATGATTTTGTAGGGCTTTCGGATGTCATAGTCAGAGCAGTTGGCAATTGTGTGCTTGATGCAGTCGACCACAGAAGCCGCATATAGGCCTTCTAAGACCTTATCTTCTTGGTGGTTGGCAATCGTGCCACCTGGCATCCCGGACATGCTGGGGGAGCTTATATCAGCTCTGTGAGCACCACTTTCGCGGAGATATCGCTCAAAATCGTGTTTAAGGTACTGATCCACCTTGCGGGCAGTTAGCCGTGGATCCAGCTCCAGGTCGTCCATAAAATCAGTCCTTCATCAAGTCTCGCATGACCAGCTCAATTTTCCGTAGCTCGGTGTAGTCCACCGCCTGCAGGAATTCCTTGCTGATCATCAGGTCAAATCCCGGCTTGGCCACGTGATAACCTTGGCCAGTTTGCTTAACTTCAAAACCGTAACTCATAATCTTTCGTCCTCCCCTACTACTTTCTCTAATAGCTCTGTATCACTCATGATGTAGTCTGTTGCACATTCCATGCAGCAGAATCCTAAGCCTTGATATTCCAGATAGCTGTCCCCTTTTTCCAGAACAGTGCCGCACCAATTACAATGGAAGTCCATAATTATACCCCGCTTGTCTTAATCCTGTGATCCAGCACCAGGGAATGAGCTTCCGCCGTCCTTGCTTGCTGACCACGATCTCTAATCCATCAACCTTGCGCTCAATGCCATAGACTGCTCTTGGCTGGGCATCAACCCAGCGCACGATTGGCTCTGGCGTGTTTACTGCCAGTTTAAAGCGCGACTGCAATCCATACTTCGTTGGATAAAATACCTTTTCCATTTTTTTAAACCTTACCTTGCTAAATAAACACTTGCGAAGCTGGTTGCCATCAAGGCCGCCCAGGCCGCGAAGTTAAGCCAGTTTGGCTTTAGCACCAGCCAGATTGTGGCCAGGATCCAGATGCCCCAGCTGAGACTAATCGTAAAACTTTGCATTGCTTCTCCTCCACACTGCTGCAACGTCATCCGTGTCATAGCGAACGACTTTAACGTTATCCCGCCCGATTTCCTTCATGAGCCTCGTAGCGGCCCTCCTAGCGCTTTGAGGAGCAAGATAGAGCATTGGCCTAGAACCCACTCTTCCTAGCCTCCAGTTGTCCGGGAATTTGCATACGCCGTAAGCTCCCACCTTCTCCCAGACTCCCCAGATGGACTGCCCGTCATTCGCCCATGTTGTCATTAGTTGTCCTCTCTTTCTGTTGGCAGAGTATCTGCCAGAGTGCTAAGTGCTCGATAACTCGCTTTCTTGTTCAGCCCCTCGTAGCTGATAAAGTGGTCTGATTCTTGCCCACAAACCCAGGCAAGGATGGTTGGCGGTGTCATTCCAAAGCCGGTTGGTTTAGTGATAAAAATGTCTCCCGTCTCAGGATCGCGAAGGATTCTGATTGAGTTGTCCTCTTCCCTGAAGATTGCCAGACCTTCTTTAATTGTCATAATTGTCTCCTCCATTATCTTTAAATCCATAGCCTACCAACTCTCCTTCCACAACTTGAAGGGCTTCTACTGGTGACCTGACCAGGCCGTGAATGACTTGGTAGTTGGTCAGCGCTTGGTGGAAGGCCACCTGGTCTTTTCTGGCTCTGCCAGAGCTCGACTTAACTTCTAAAAAATAGATTTTCCCGTTTTTTGGCTTAAAACCGAAAAGATCGGGAAATCCTCTTGGAAGGCCAGTGTCGAACCAACGGCCATCGGGCAGTCTGATTTTGCCCACATTGGCCCTGAAGTTGATAAATCCATGCTGTGATAATGTTAATCTGATTTGATTTTGAATTTTATGTTCTTCTGCCATTTTTAGGCTCCTAAATTATATTCGGGGACGTTTAAGGGAGTTTGAGTTTATTTTTTATCGTCCCCCCTTCGGTCGCTCTTACTCTCCGTAAGGTTGAAGGCACTTTGCTTAATCGATTTGGGGGACTAAAACCCCTTTTTTCTTAACTTACTATATATTTTTATTTTCTTTTTTTCTTTTCTCTTTTAAGAAAAATAAGGTCCCCATACTCTCCCGTCTTACTCTCTGTAAGGGAGGAAGCATTTTTTATCCTCCCCCATAAGGTCCCCGCTCGTTTTATCGTCCCCCACTGTCTTGTTATTTGTTCCAGGCAAGTCGGGGATCGGTTCGAATTGTAATCCCGGTGTAAACGTAATTGCCGTGAGATTTTCTCTTATCAAACTTCTTGCCCATCTCAATCCCGAACTTCCGTTTGCTCATCTTGTACTCGGTCGAATCCGTAGCCCAGCTGGCATAATTCTCATAGAGCGCAGTCGCTGAGACTTCGCCGGGTCCAACTTCGCAGCAATCAGCGATAAATTCGCTGAGCACGTCCATTTCGTTCCGGTAGTCATTACCAGCGTTGGCGATTGACTTTGGCAGGGTCAAGCCTTCAGACTGCCACATAAGACAGCCATCAACGGCCCACTTAAGAATTCCCATGCTCTCTGCTAGAAGCTTGTCTTTGAGTGACTTATCAACCTTTTCCAGCGGTACCTGGTGATTGAACGGAATCAGAACCAATCTCCGCCAGATACCATCGTCAGTGCCTCGAATCAGCGGCTTGTGATTGGTCGCCATCCAGATTTTGAATTTTGGTTCAAATTCGAATTCTTGACCGTAAAGCTTACGGGCAACGACTCTGTCTCCACCTGTCAGCTGCTTAACCAAGCCTTCATCAAGTCTTGCCCCTTCATTAGCTTCACTGGAGACAACGAACCGCGTGCCTTCCAGCCGGGCAATGTCTGAATTAGCAGATTGGCCATACTTGACCATTAAAGAACTGACGTTCATCGTCTTCGCATAAAATCCGAAGATTGGCTGGATGGTGTCAAGGAACACAGATTTACCATTCCGCCCATTGCCGTTTAAGATGAACATCACCTGCTCCTTGTTAGACCCGGTGAGGCTGTAGCCGACCGCTTTCTGAATAAAGTGGATCAGTTCCAGATCGCCTTCAAATGTTTCATTTAAGAACTCCCCCCAGTGTGGGCAATCGATGTTTTCGCTGTATTCGCTGCCTGTTATTTGAGTGAACATCTTATTAATGTCATGCTCGTGTAGTTCACCGTTAGTCAGGTCGACCCAGCCGCTGGGAGTGTTCAAAGCCATGTCCTCCTTGTCAAAATCAGCATGGAGTACAGGCACGTGGTGACGTAATTCTTTGATCAAGTCATTCTTGGCCTTATTGGACCGCTCATGTTTCTTGAACTTATTCCAATTTTTCCGGGCCTTGTCTTCTTCGTCTGGCGTTGCGTCTGCTGGAATGTTGATTGCTTCACTGTCCAGAGAATTGATCACGTTATCGCAGATTTGTTCAATTAGTCCTTTATTGTCTGCTTCCCAGTATTGGCCATTGTAGATATACCAGTCCTTATCTGTGGCCAGGTACTTGATGCAGTCGCCGTAATGGTCCAGCACCCGCTGAGCCATGCCCATGTCGTCCCATGACCTAGGCGGTAAGTCTTCTGGTTTATCCTTGCCATCCTTAGGCTTGTTAAAATTGAAATAGACCTTATAGCCGTCACTAGCCTGGGCTTTTGGATTGTAGATTTGCGGGCATTCGTTGATGGCCTTGTTTAAGGTTGCCTTGCCGTAAGTCGTGGCTCCGTGAACTTCATCCCACTTGTCTCTGATCAAGCTGGAAGCGCGGAATATCTTGTCCATCTTGTCGTAGTCTCGTCCAGTCCAGAAGGCTAACATGTTAGCGAACGCCATGTCCGCCTCACTGTGGCTACTGTAGAATTTTTCCCAGCCGCCCTGCATGAACAGCTTTATTCTTGGGCCTTGAGCTGATCCGTAAGCCCTGTCTAGAATCTCATGGATGTCTAGGTCAATTGCGGGGCTATCTTGCTGCGTGACTGGATGAAGCTGTTGAATGTTGTCCTTACCAAACATGAATTCGTAAAGCTTGGTCATGGCTGGCTTGTCCAGGCTCTTAACTTGACCAGGCGTGATTGTGTTGCCAGTCAGGGCAAAGAAGCGGCCGGACTCGTACATTTCAAACTGGCCTTTTCGTCGGCGTTTCCCAGGAATCTTGCCCTTAAAGATTGCATGGATGCCTTCTCCAGATTGGCTGATTTCCATGTAGGTTTTATCAGTCATTTCCTGGACCTGCTTGATTAAGCTGCTTGGGTCCCCACTCCAGTAGATGTCCAGATCGTCTTGAATGTGGTCAATATCAAGCCCTACATAACCATTTGCAAAGTAAAAGGCGAGACCGCTCGCCCTTTCTTGTTTGCCCAGAGCATAGAGTGCTGTTTTAAAGTCTGACCAGGTTGATGGATTGTTAGACTTCCCAGCTGTCCCGTCATAGGGATTAATTGGAATCTTGGTGTTTTTGCCCCGCTTTTCGTCATAACGAAGCTCAAACAGTCCCCATTGCTTGAGCGCCTTTAATTCCTCTGGAATTGTCTTAACATAGGCTGAAAATTTCTCCACTTTCCAACCCCTCCTCTTCTAATTCTTAGAACGGCAGATCGCCTTCGCTGATCGTTGTGTCTGCTGCTGGCATTGATTGAGCTGATTGCTGCATTGGGTACTTGGTCTTTTCCCAAGTGTTAACCCATGAATTGTTGCGCTTGGTAATTTTGCCTTTAAATTCGTTTTCGCTGACTTCGACTTTCATTCGAATCGGCTTGTTTTCACACAGTTGGACAAAATCGTCAACAGTTTCTAATTGGGTGCCGTCAGGAATTTCAACTAATTGAGCAATTCGAGAGATTTGAGCTTCATCAAACGTGCCGGTGTCCTTCTTAGTCCAGATTGATTGGAAGAGGTGACGGCCGTGGGCCTTTGCGTTGGTGCCTGCTAATTCTGGAACTGCGTCTAGGTCCTTACGAACTACAAAGTCGAAGGTGATGTTCTCATGACCGCCCCTAGAAGCGCCGTGAGTAGCTGACTTCATAATCATCTCGTAGATCCCTGCCGGCAATGGTTCGTTGTTTTGCTTAACTGATTCTGCTTGCTTGTAATTAACTGTTAAAAATGACATTTTGTTTCTCCTTTTATCTAATTAATTGATTAATGGATCCAGCCTCTTTGTTTGGCCTGGTAGTATACCCAGCCGGGCTTGTATCCTTTTACTTTTGCGTATTCTTTTAATTCATCCATCGTGGCCAGCTCTGCTAGGTTCTTTCCCAGCAGATAAGAGACCTTGATAGGCTTAATTTCTGTTAGCGTCTGAGCCTTGTTTTCGATTGGCTCTTGCCGTTTTGACCGCTTGACCGGCACGACATATCCACAATTGGGACATTCACTATCTGTGGATAACATTACCATGAAGCACTTCGGGCACGTTGTCAGACTTGGCTCGTCGTCGTTATCCTTAGGTTTCTTCCGGTCCTTCAGTGTCCACTGCCTATTGTCAGTAGGTAAGCCAAAGCTTTCAAAGTTTCGGACCTGGTCTATAATAACCGCCTGTTTGTCTGGCTGGTATCTCATACATCGCATTGATTGTTGGATGTAGAGGACTAGCGACTTGGTCGGTCTTAATAGAACTACACATGAGCAGTCTGGAACATTGAAGCCTTCTGAAATCAGATCGCAGTTTGTCAGCACCTGGATTTTTCCAGATTTAAAATCTGACATAACCTGCTCTCTCTGTTTGGCTGGTGTCTTGGCGTCTGCTTCTGCTGCTGGAATTCCGGCCTGGTTAAACATCTCTGCTACTTTCTTGGCGAAGTAAACCGTCGAGCAGTAGACAATTGTCTTCCGATTTCCAGCGAATTTTTGCCAGCTTTCCACGATCCCGCCGTCGATAGTCTTCTCAAACTCTGCTAAGCTTGAGCTGCTAAAATCGCCCGTTGAAGACTTTCGCAGCACTGACTGGTCACCCAGCTCTGCTCCGAAGACTTTAACTGGTGCGAGACGGTGATGGTCAACCAGCCATTGAACCTGCGGCCCTACTACCATGTCGTCATAGATTCGGCCTAAGCCTTCCCCGGACAGTCTCCATGGTGTGGCAGTGAAGCCTAATCTGGGGGCCGTGTCCCAGAATTGATAGATCTTCCGGTAAGTTTTGGCCAGGGAGTGGTGGGTCTCGTCAGTGATAATCAAGCTGGGCTTTGGCAGCTGATCCAGCCGATTCTTGACCTTGCCAACCGTCATAATCGTCGTCTGCTGATCTGGAATTCCAGCCTTGTTAAACGTCTCCTTGATCTGACTGACTAGCTCTTTGCGGTGCACCGTGAATAGAATGTGGCCGCCTTTTTCAGCCGCTAGTCTTGCAATTTCGGCAATGATTACCGACTTGCCAGACCCTGCTGGGCTGACAACCAAGACAGATCTATTGCCCGTCGCTAGGCTCTGCCTGGCTTGGTCTACCAGTCTCTGCTGGTAATCGTAAAGTGAATAGCTCATTTGCCACGCATCCCCTTCTATCGTCTAATCGGTTCTTGGCGTAGGTTCCAACGTCGCCTGTAAGGATAACCCCTCTGGTTCCGTCTTCCTTACTGATCAGCCGACCAACCACATCGCAGTTTCCCATAACGTAGTCTCTAACCTGGTCTCTTACGTCTGGACCGTATTGCTCAAACTGCTGCCCATTGGCGTCTGTAATTGGCCGTCTGGCTTCCCAGGCAGTAAACAGAATATTTACGTCATAGCTTAAGAGCTTGGAGAACAATCTGATCGCCCAGTTAGAATATTCGTTATAGTGGGCTAGCTGGTTGTCCAGTCCGGTCTTTGATTCCTTGGCCTTCTCCACAAACCATAGCTTTTGAAGGTTGCTCAAGTTATCAATGACGAGATTGTCGTAAGTCTTAGCATTGTGGTTAAACCAGACAACGAATCGGTTTAAATCTTCGATTGGTGTCTCTGGATCAATCAGCCAGATGTCCTGGTTTCCTTGGTAAGCTTGATTCGGGTAAATGACCCGTCTAGGCTTAACATGTAAGTCTTGCCAGGCAAGCTGGCAGACAGCGTAGTTTTGCCAACCCCTGGCACGCCATAGATTAGATAGCGGTAGCGCGGTGTTTTCTGCTCTTCCCATTTAAAAGCTGGCATCGTCTTTTCCTCCTAATTTCACCTTGTCCAGTTCTCGGTTGAGATCCTGCCGGGCCTGGCTCCAGATTGCTAACTCCAGCGCTTGGATAGCCCCGTCAATCGTCCCTGTGATTGAGCTGTCCCAATCCGGCTCATGATCTCTCATGAATTTCCGGGCCTTGCCTACAGTGGGCTGACTAAGTGCATGCTCAGTCAGTAATTTGGCTGATTCTAGGGCTTGAGTTTGCAGGTCTTCTTTATGTAGTGTTTCCATTGTGTTAAACTCTTTCTAGGCGATGTGTGAGATCGCCACTTAAACTTGCTGGCTACTTCCGCTTGGGAGTAGCTTTTTTACTGCCGAGAAAAGCATTTGAAGCCTTGATCAGATTCTTGGCTGTCTCTTTGCTCATACCATCACCTCCTTACTTGTAGAATTTCTTGGGATTACTGATAATAATCCCAGATAAAAAACCGATGATGGCCCATGCGAAGCCTTCCCAACCACTAATCATAAGTGATCCTCCTTGAACTGCTCTGCCCACTCATCGAGGTCGCTTCGCTTATAGCGGGGACTCCTATCGAAAAAGTAGGCTCTAATCGGATAATCTCTGCGAAGTCGCCAGAAAGTCGTTCTGGAAACGCCTAGATGTTCAGCCGCCTGTGTTGCCTTTAAGTACTCTGCCATCACCTTCCCCTCCTCTCTAAGAGACGCTTGCCTTCGAAGTTGAAGGCTTTTGATTGTTCATCTCCGTCTCCTTTTTAGCCGTTTTGACTAACTTTACTTTAAAATTTTTTGGTAATCTAAGCCGATTACTTTAGCAATCTTCATTGCGTTCTCAGTAGTCAGGCGTCGATCACCTTTGAGCACCGACACTAGGTAGTTGTAATTAATCCCAGTGCGGTCTGCGATCCAAGTCTTTTTTAGTCCGCTAGTTTCAATAGCAGCGTTCAAGACGAGGGTGGCATCTTCTTTTAGTAGATTCATATTGCCCTCCTTTCTTTTTAGCCGTTTTGGCTAACCTTTATGCTTTTACTATACTCGCCATTTCGACTAAAATCAAGTCTTTTTTAGACATTTTGCAAACTTTTTTACTCTCTTTGTCTAACTAATGCTAAAATGTGCTTGGAAACGCATAAAAGGAGGGACTTGAAATGACAGTCTTATCAGAAAGATTGGTCAGCCTGCGCGAACAAAAAGGCTGGACCAAGACTAGAGTAGCTAATGCAATTAAAATTCCGGTTTCTACTTACGCAAATTACGAATATGGTCGACGCGAACCAGATGTTGAAACAATTAAACAACTCGCAAACCTGTATCACTTATCAATTGACTACCTACTGGGTAACAACACCCAGCCAGCTGACTCCCGCCCCTACGACCTGGCAGACGATGAACCCCTTACCTACCACGGTGTGGAGCTGCCGGATGACCTCCGCGCCTACTATAAGTCCATGGCTGATGCCTACATAAAGCAACACAGAGGAGATGATAGGGATGCATGATGTGCTTTCCTACGTTATGAATTACGCCTTCGATCATGAAATTGGTGTAATTTACGACTCAACGTTGCCTGCTTACGCCCCTCCTGTTTCCTTCGTTAAGCGCAGGTTAGTAGTAATGAATGGCAATTTCAGAGAGAGCGAACAACCCTTTGCTCTTGCTCATGAGATCGGCCATGTCATGCTTGAACACTACCGCTTTCACTGCAATGCGCCCGTTGTTAAGTACAAGCAGGAGAAAGAAGCTGATGACTATGCTACTGACCTTCTCTGGAAGTATGCTGAAGACAATAATATAAATTACGTAGACTTTCTGGCTACCTATGGAGTGCCAGACCGTATGTTTATTGAATAGAAGGAGGCGATGCTTTGCGGATAAGCTTCATAGGAACAGGTAGGCTTATCAGACAAGTACATCCCTATCGTAGAGTACGTAGTTAAACAAGCAAAATCTGATGAAAAAATAGAAGACAGCCCGATTGCTTGAAGGCTCTAAACTAGAAGCTGTGTGTAATTCTAACCACATATAGGAGGAAACAGATATGGTAATTAAGAAGGTCGCTCTTGTCGCAGCCACTAGCCTTGTAGCACTATCAATGACCGCTTGCGGTGCTTCTACTAGCTCACAAAGCTCTTCCAGCAGCAAGAGTACTGCTACTTCGTCAAGTAGTAAGTCAACCAACAAGGTTAATGAAAGCAATTTTAACAAGATCAAGATTGGCAACAACGGATCAACAATTAAGGAAGTCCAAGCTCTGTTTGGCAAGAAAGCTAGCCAAACCAGCGAAGTTCAAGTATCTGGTACTACTGCCAAGAATTATACTTGGAGCGGATTAGAAGGCGGAAATACTGTTTCTGGCATCAGCGTAGCTTTCGTTAACGGAAAAGCAGTACAAAAGACGATCACTGGCAAGAAAGTAACCAGATCAAAGAAGATCTCACAAGCTGACTTTGAAAAAGTTCAGACTGGCATGAGCAAATCTCAAGTCAAGAAACTGATTGGCGAACCGGACACTTTCAGCTATGCGGTGATTAACGGACAAAGCATTGACGTGTTCAGCTACACGACTGGCGTTAAAGGTGATGTAGGGGCTAATGCTATGTTTACTTTCAATAACGATGCAGTGACGACTAAATCACAATCCGGCCTTCAATAGTTATTATGGAACGCTCACTCCTGGTGGCGTCTTTTTATATAGGAGGAAGAAAGATGCCGAAAAGAAACCCTGCAATCAAAAAATATGTCAGCCGCGGCCAAACCAAATATAAATTCCAGGCATACCTAGGCCAGGACGAAAACGGGAAGTCGATCAACACGACCAGAAGCGGGTTTGACTCTTACGCTCAAGCATCATCTGCTTTTAACCGACTTAAGGCCCAAGGCCTGGCCGCCAAAGCACCAAAAAAAGCGACCATCGAAGAGGTGTGGTCGCTTTGGTTTGACAGCTATAAAGGCGGTGTCAAAGAGTCCACTGCTAGCAAGACGCTGACCAGCTACAGGGTACATATCAAGCCCACTTTTGGGGACAAAAAGATAAGCTCGATCAAGACGCCCGCTGTCCAGCTTTGGGCTAACCAGTTAGCTGGTCAGCTGGTCAATTACAAGGTGGTTGTCCGTTTGCTTGGCACTCTCTTTGAGTTTGCCAAGCGCTTAGACTACTGCAAGGCCAATCCGGTCAAGCAGATTATTATGCCCAAAGCCAGCTCCAGACCCCGCAGAGACATTAGTACCAACTACTATAGTAGAGATGAGCTCCAGCGGTTTCTGCGGGATGCTAAGGAAGTGGGATCCCGGACTTATGTTTTCTTCTTGATGCTTGCTACCACGGGCATGAGAAAAGGTGAAGCACTGGCCTTGGATTGGTCTGACATCGACTACGAGCGCAAGCAAATCTCTATCACCAAGACCTTGGCTTACGGCTTAGGCGGGAAGTATGGCGTCCAGACTCCGAAGACCAAAGCTGGCGTCAGGACCGTCCCGCTCACGGATAGGTTGGAGAAGGTCTTGAAAGAGTACCGCAGTGACCTATGTCCCCACCTCTTTCACACGGTAGACGGAGACTATCTAAGGCTTAGCAAGCCAGCGCAGTGGCTTCAGATGGTTTATAAACACGATCCGGACCTTAGGCAGATTCGGATCCATGGCTTTCGGCACACTTTCGCGTCCTTGCTGATAGCAGCCGATCCGTCAATCAAGCCGACCGATGTCCAGGCACTGCTTGGCCACGAATCGATCGACATCACTATGGAGATTTATACCCACGCTACCCAGGAAGGCAGGCGGAATGTTGAAAGAGTTCTAAATCAACTAGATTTTTAACTAGATAAAATGAAACGACTGGGAACACCTGGAAACGCTTTTTAGCCCATACGCCCTTACGGATTGCCTGATCGGATGACTGAGTATTTGAGTGTGAAATTATAGAAAGGAATGATTAAATGGAGAATCTAAGTAACCGACTAGTGGGTAAAAGTGTAGAAGCCTTTATTATGGGACTAGAAATTTATAACAAACCGACAATTCGTTATAGAGTTGAAGGGTTCAGCTTCTTTATCTGTAATGCTTGGGAATTAATGCTGAAAGCTTATTTGATTAATAGAGACGGTGAAACAAGTATTTATTATGCTGACAAGGCCGACAGAACCATTTCTTTGGAAGAATCTATTAAGAGAGTGTTTACTAATAAGCATGATCCCTTGCGTTTAAATTTAGAGCAAATTATCAGCTTAAGAAACACAAGTACTCACTTTATAACGGAAGATTACGAACAAATATTTGCTCCGTTATTCCAAGCTTGCGTTTTCAATTACGTCGAAAAGATGCAAGAATTTCATACTGTTGATGTTTCCAAAAATATAGCACCAAGTTTCTTATCTTTAAGTGTCAATGTCTCGGATATTTCTGATAAAGCTTTGAAAGCTAATTATTCTGCAGTAGTAGCTGAGCGCATGATACGAAAACGTAACGAAATAGCTGGTGAGCGCCAAGAAGAAGGTGCTAAATATTCAATTCCCATTGAAACTAGACTTGTCATTACAAAAGACCCAAATAAAGCAGATTTTGCTGTTAACGTATCTAAAACAGCAGACACAAATATAACTATAGTTCGCGATATTAAAGATCCGAACACTATATTTACTTTTGCACAAAGAAAAGTTATAGATTCCGTAAATAAAAGGCTTAAAAAGAAACATATTCTCTTGCATAAAATAAAAAATGGTGAACTCGTCAAAGACAAGTTCACCTCAAATGATTTTCAATTATTTATTAAGTTTTACGATATTAAGAATAAAGAATCAATGTGCTACCACTACAATATCGGCAATCGATACGGCTATTCTCAAAAAGTTGTCGACTTTATTATTGATGAAATTGAGAAAAACGACTCGATAATTCTACACATCAAACAGGAACTATTAAAGGCAAAAAAATAAGATAACCCCAGGCACATGAGAATTCTCGGCCATTGCCTTACTCCCATTCGGGAACTCAGTGTAACTCCTTCGCAAGTTATCTCTATCGATATTTTTATTATATTCGATTAAGTAACTTTTTTCAAGAGTTGTCCACTAGACAAGGACCACCCCAGCCGAATCCTGGGCAAGAAGATCCAGATGATCAGATACGGCAGCAGGTAAAAAGCCCCTCCACTTTGGAGAGACTTAAATTGAAAGAGGGTAAAAATATGGATCCAACTCAACTTTATGAGATTTACACCCACGTTACCCAGGAAGGACGAAAAAAACGTTGAGAGCGTTTTAGATCGCCTTTTTCTAGTTATTATCTAGTTAAAAGCACAAAAAAGCCTTGAGAATGTTGATTTCTCAAGGCTCTTTTTTCTGCTTATGGAGATGAGGGGAATTGAACCCCTGTCCAAACGCATCCCGTCACTAATCTCTACGATCATAGTCATATTATTTAAACTTCACCGGGGCAAAACGCCATATGACAGGGCCAAACAGCCACGGCTAACCTGTTAGTCTCTTCTCGCTTATTCAGGTGTGATAGGCAAGCGTATCCCGTAATGTTGATACCGCAAGACCGCCACGGGCAGGCAGTCTATTGGCAGCTGGGCTGAACTAAGCAGCTACAGCGTATGAGTTTTCGTTTGCAGTTAATTTAAACTGTTTAACGTTTTAACGTAGACGTAACCTACGAATCGCAACCAGCGCGGGTCTGCGCCTGTCGAATCCCAAAACATCCCCAAAATAGAGAACATGATCATTTTAGCAAAAAATGACCATGTCCTCAAATATTCTGCTTAAAAACTTTTACTTAAGCTTGGCCAAACGGACAACGTCACGTTCGATCATCAATTCTTCGTCAGTTGGAATAATCAAACCAGCCAGCTTGGAATCTTCCTTGGTGATAAAGCCTTCATTAGCAGCCTTGTTAGCTGCGTCGTCAAAGTCAACGCCCATGAAGGACAGTGACTTCATGACCCCTTCACGGACTACATCATCGTGTTCGCCGATCCCGGCAGTGAAGACAACCGCGTCTGCCCCGCCCATTTCAGCAATGTAAGAGCCAACGTAGCGGACTACCCGGTTGATGAAGACAGCCTCAGCCAGCCTGGCGCGCTTGTCATCACTGTTTCTGATGTCCCGCATGTCGCTGGAGATACCGGAGAGGCCCAAAAGGCCTGATTTGCGGTTCAAAATGTCGATCATTTCATTGAAGTCAGTGATGCCTTCCTTCTTCATGATGTACTGCAGAACTGACGGATCAACGTCACCTGACCGGGTCCCCATGGTTACCCCAGCCAAAGGTGAGAAGCCCATGGAAGTGTCGTAGCACTTGCCATCCTTAACCGCAGTAACTGAAGCGCCTGAACCCAGGTGGCAGACAACCAGCTTAAGGTCCTTGAGGTCCTTGCCAAGCAATTCAGCCGCCTTGCCGGAAACGTAGCGGACAGAAGTGCCGTGGGCGCCGTACTTGCGGGCCTTGTACTTCTCGTAATATTCGTATGGCAAGGAGTAGATGTAGTGTACTTCATCCATTGACTGGTGGAAGGAAGTGTCAAAGACGCCGACTTGCGGCACGTCCGGCAGGATGTTCATGAAGGCTTGAATTTCGCGGCCTTCTGCCGGGTTGTGCAGAGGAGCGTAGTTAGTCAAGTCAAAAACCTTGTGGATGTTGTCCTTGTCGATGATTGCTGAGTCTGGGAACAATTCCCCGCCGTTCACGATCCGGTGGCCAACGCCGACAATTTCCTTGAGGTCTGCAATAACGCCATATTCTTTCAGCCAGTCAAGCAGGGTTTGCACGGCTACTTCCTGATTTGGCAAGTCAACTTCAACTTCATGCTTGGTCCCATCAGCCAACTTCATTGAAAAGGTTGAACCATCGATACCAATACGGTCGCCCAGCCCGGAAGCTAAGACACTCTCATCAGCTAATGAGAACAGCTTATACTTAAATGAAGATGAACCAGAGTTGATTGCTAAAATCTTGTCCATTATTAAAAAACTCCTTTTACACACATTTCACAAACTCAATTATCTTCCTTAGTATACCACTCGTTCAGTTTAATATTAAGGGCTACCAAAGATTCTTCCTTCTTCAGATTTTCAAGCTTTGTCAGCAAAACTTCCTTCGGCGGCTTGCTTTGGCCGTGGTTTTGGAAGATAAGGATACTTTTTTGACTTATCTTGCTTTGGAATAAGCTGCTTGGCAATTGCACGATCGCCTGCAGGTAGACCTTGCTGGCCAGCCAGGGCATAAAGTCAGCCCCAACCGTACCAGTCAGCATGTTCTGCGGGAGCAAAAGGAAGGCAAAGCCGTCTTCAGCCAGGTTCTTGACGATCTGCTCAACGAAGAGGACGTGCGCGTAGGCGTGCCCCTCCTTGGTCCGGAGGTCAAAGTTCTTGGCATTGTCGTCGTTAGCGTAAAAGCCGATCGGCAGGTCGCTGACCACTACGTCTGGCTTGACAGGCCAGCCGGTCAAGGCATCCTGGCAGTAGAAGTCGGCCTTTAACCCCGCCAAGTGGGCGGCCACGTCGGCCAAGTTGAGCATTTCTTCATCATTATCCAGGCCAACCAGGTCAAAGCGGTCTTCTGAATGATTCTGGGCAGCCAGCTGCTGGTCAACAGAAAAGAGCAGGTTGCCGCTGCCCACTGCCGGGTCCAGCAGGACTTGCTTTCTCTTAGGCAGGAGCTTGTCCATAAACAGGGTCAAGACCGTGGCTAAAAGCGGCGGAGTCGGCATCTGGTTGGCATCCCGGCCGTCATCGTTGACGGCCTTAAGGACCAGGAGGCCATAGACCTGCTCTTTCTGGGCCTTGGACCAGTTCTTGTAGTCTAAAGCCGCGTAGCGTTCTTCAAGCTCAGCCACCGTCTTTTGGTCCGGGGCTCCCATTTCCACCCGGATTTCCCCGCTTTCCAGGTTGTCAAAAGTTTCCACCAAGGCATCAGCCAGGGACACGTTCAAGGCTTCTTGCAGGCATTCGACTGCTTCCAGAGTCTGCCCAAACAGTTCTTCAATTCTATTCATGACTTAGTCCACCCTTCTTTGCAATACATACCAATTCTAATGATTTACAAGGAAGGGTGCAAGGAATTTCACCCGCCCCAGAGGTAATTTGCCAGCAGCTGGTTGATCTTAATAACATGCTGATAAGCATCCAGGTAACTGTCAATCAGCAGAATTGTCGTGGCTAGCAGCAGCACGCTGGTCAGCAGGGCGCTCCCCCTTTGCTGGTTTAGCCTGGTCTGTTTTCTGATCTTCAGTCTTTTTCTCAGCCTCCTTTTCTTTTTCCGGTGCCTTGTCGACTTTAAAATACAAAATTGACCTTTTCCCCTTTTCATTGATATGGACCTCCATCAAGCCATCCCTGGCCGCGAACGTTGCCCCCCAGATTGGCAGCAGGGTCATGTTGCCGCCGTCTGGTCCGGATCTTCTGACCCGAAGATTATTTCCACCATTGTCCATTTCCAGAACGTAGCCAGCTTTGTCTATCTTCTCTTCCCCCTTCTTGTCTTTCTTTTTCTCTTCTTTGATAAACATGATCTTCAAAGGATTGGAATTCTCCAGATCAATATAGGTCCGCTGGCTGTCCTTTTTCAAAAACTTGGCGAACTGGACATAAGAGAAGACCAGTTCATTAGGATCGTGCCGGTCTTTTTCAAAGAGGGTAAACAGCTTAAGGCTAGAGGACAAAAGAGACAGGCAAATCACCGTCACCAAGAGGGCGACCATGGTCTCCAGCAAGCTGAAAGCCTTACTTCTGGCAAATCTTCTGCTGGGTTTCATCATACAGGTCTCCTTTGCCGGTCAAGACATACTCATGGTCCCTGACCTTGACCCGCTTGACCGGGCACTCCTTCAGCATCCGGTAGGCCAGAGCCTGGTTGGCCCGCTGGCTTGACTCTTGCTCTAGTTTCTTTAGCCCGCTGAGGCAGGTCACCATGGCGGTTAGTGCAATACAGACGATGGCCAAAGCGACTACCGCCTCCAGGGCCAAAAAGCCTTCCTGTTTACTTTTCATTGATCTTCCCCCACGACAGCAAAAAGGTATATGCTTTCTCATACTCTTTTTTCCCCTGATCATTTTTTATGATTCTCAGCGTGAAGGCCTGGCTGGTGGTTCCGTCGCTGCTGATTGTCCAGCCTGATGTATTGTTAAAGTTGGTATAAACCGTAACTCCATCTGGAATCTTAAGGCTTTCATGCTGGCCGTCTTGAATGACTTCCAGCTTGCCCTGGCTGCTTTGGTTGTAGATCACGACCCTTTTTCCCGTAATGGCGGCACTTCTGATTTTCTCTTGAAAAAGTCCTACCGCCTGCCGGCAGAAGCGGTCAAAATTGATCTTGTCCTCAAAGCCTTGAAAGCTCATCTCCCCGATGCCCAACAGCATCCCCGCGATAGCCAAGGCTATCACCGTCTCCAGCAGGCTGAAGGCCTTCTGCCTCATTCTCCGCCCTTGGCGAAGTCGCCGATCGCCAGCTTCTTATCCTCAGCCTGCTTCTCCTGCTTTTGCGTCAAGTAGTGAGCATCCACCATTTCCTGGAAAGAGGCCGGCTTCTTGCCCGTATTTTCTTCATATAGCTCCACCTGGGTCTGAATGGTCGTGGTAAAAGCATCATTAGTCCGCTTGTCGGCATGGTCCTTTTGGGCCAGCAAATTTGGCGAGATCAAAAGAACCAAAGTCGCGATAATTGCCACCACGATCAACATTTCAATTAAAGTAAAAGCTCGCTGGCGCTTTGGCCAGAACCGTCTTAAATGCTTCATTTCCTTTTTTCCTCCGCAAATCTAAAGCTGCTGCATGCTGTCGTAAATCGGCAAAAGCAGCTTTAAATACATTCCAATAATGCACAGGCCGATCAAGATAAAGCAGACCGGCTGCACGTTGATAATTAGCTTGGACAGCTTCTGGCGCAGGCGGTTGAACAAAAGCCGGGACAAAAGCAGGCACTGCCGGCTCAGTTCCTCCCGTTCACTGCCCGCCTGCAGCAGCATCAAGAGGTCCTGGCTCAAAAATGGCTCCTTCTGAATAACCTCTTCCACTTTCTTGCCCCGTAGGATCGCGTCTCTTGTCCGACGGCCCACTTCTTCTTGCAGTGACCCCGGCGCCTGCCGGCAGGCAAAGTCACACATCTGCTGCAGGGAAAAGCCGCTGGCCAAAAGCATGCCCAGGTCATAAGAGATCAAATACTGGCCATACAAGGCCACCACTGGCCCGAAAACCGGCCAGACCAGGAGCTTTTTAAAAGACTGGTAGTCCTGCTTCTTCATGTAAGCTGCCGCGATAACGACTAACATGATGACCAAAACCAGCAAAAAGACTAAAATCAGCAAGATCAGGTCCCCCTGCTTAGCGGAACTGCCAGCAAATTCTACCGACAAAAAGTTCTGCATAAAGATCAAAATCAAGGTCATCATCCCTGCCAAAACGACCGGGTAGGCCAGTTCCCCCTCCAGCTTCTTGACCTGTTCATTCTTCATCCGCCCCAAAAGGGCCAGCTGGGCCAGGGATTCATCCAGCCGCCCTTGGCTAAGTGCCATGTCCAGCTGAGTCACCGTCGTCTTATTAAAGCCCAGGCCCGCCAAAAGCTGACCCAGTTCTTCTCCCTGCCGCATTTTTTCATCCAGCCGGGCCAGCTGCTTTTTCCGCTGGGGCCAAAGCAGGGGCAAGAGCTGCAAGCTCTTGGTCAAGGAAAAGCCGTTTTTTAAACAGTTGGCCAAAAAGGCCAAAAGCTCCACCTGCTCACTCTGCTTCAGCTTAGCCGCCTTTATATTGCCTTGCCACATCCGCGCTTATCTCTCCTTTCTCCACCAGCCTGCTTAAGTTTTCCTCCCAAGCCGCGAAATTTCCTCTGACGGATTGCCCCAGAGCCGCCAGCAAGTCCTCCCGGCTGGCCAAGTCCAGCAGGCAGGCTGGCCCCTTTTTCCCTGGCAGCAGGCGCTGGTAGGAAACCGCCGTCAAGCAGTTGACCAGTTCATTATTTTTAACCCCCAGGCTCTCCAGGCGGGAAATGGTTTGGTAGGTACTTTTGGCATGCACTGTGGCTAAAACCAGGTGGCCGCTTAATGCCGCGTCAACCGCTAAATGGGCCGTCTCTTCATCACGGATTTCACCGATGATCAAGACATCCGGCCGGTGACGAAGAGCCGCCTTTAAAAGGCTGGCATAGCTGATCCTGGCCCCGGCATTGACCTGGGCTTGAAAAAAGCTCTCCTCATACACTTCCACCGGGTCTTCAATCGTCATCACCATTTTCGTCTGGCTGAGCTTTCTGGCCAGTTCATACATAGTCGTGGTCTTACCCGACCCCGTCGGCCCGCTGGTCACGATCATCCCCCGCAGCCAGCAAAGGTCCACCAGGTCCCTGAACTGGTCCGGGAAAAAGTACCGGCTCTCCCCCAAAGCATAGATGATCCGGATGACCAATGAGTCCTCCCCCCGGTAATCACCCACGCTGGAGAGGCGGAGCCAGTAGTCCTGCCCCGCCAAATTGACAGCCATGCTGCCGACCTGGGGGCGGCGGTGTTCTGCGATATCCATTTCGGCTTGGTACTTAAACCAGTTGATCAGTTCATTTCCCGCCTCCCGGGTCAGGGACGGCCTTTCCTCCAGATCCCCGGCCCGCAGACGAAGTTTATAGCCGCCCTTTTTCGGCAGGAAAAAGATGTCACTGGCCCGGATCCTAACTGCTTCTTCCAGCATTTGCCGGGCTTTGTCTACAACTTCCACAAGGTCCTCCTTTCTTTTTTCCTCCTCCACTTACTAGTACGCCAAAAGTGGCGATTTTTTTCTGAGAAGGCAAAATTTTCCCAAAAAATCGTAAAAAAGCATAAAAAAACGCGGCTTTCCTCAGAAAGTCGCGTTTTGTATAGCTTATTTACAGCTTAATTATTCTTCTTCGTCAGCTGCAGCGGTGTAAACGTTGGAAACGTCATCGTCGTCTTCCAAAGCGTCAACCAGCTTTTCGAATTGTTCCTTCTTGTCTGCTGGAACTGGAGTGGTGTTTTGCGGCACCATAGTCAGTTCAGAAACTGCCAGCTGGTAGCCGGCCTTTTCCAAAGCATCGCGGACAGCAGTGAAGCTCTTGGCGTCAGTGTAGATTTCGTAAGCGTCGTCGCTGGTTTGCAGGTCGTCGCCGCCGGCTTCCATGACGTCCATCAGCATTTGGTCTTCATCCGCGTCAGTAGTTGACCGGTCGATTACAATGTAGCCCTTGCGGTCGAACATGTAGGCAACTGACCCAGTAGCACCAAGGCTGCCGCCGTTGCGGGTGAAGGCCACGCGTACGGATGAGGCAGTCCGGTTCTTGTTGTCAGTCAAGGCTTCAACAAGGATGGCAACACCACCCGGTGCGTAACCTTCGTAAGTTACTTCATCGTAGTGTTCGTCTGAGTTGCCTTCAGCCTTCTTGATGGCCCGTTGGATGTTGTCCTTTGGCATGTTGGCAGCCCGTGCCTTGTCCACGGCCAAACGCAAGCGTGGATTACCTAAAGGGTCAGGACCACCACTCTTTGCAGCCATGTAAATTTCACGGGAGAGCTTTTGGAAAACCTTCCCTCTCTTAGCGTCTTGCGCATTCTTGCGGCCTTGAATATTGTGCCATTTTGAATGTCCTGACATTTTAGGATCCTTCTTTCTGTAATTAATATAATCAGCTTTTTTATAATAACTCAGGTAGGGCAGAAATTCAACGGTTTCAGTCCCTAAATGGCCGACTTTTTTGCTCCCTGCCCTGCTTGACTTGATAAAAAATCACCGCCAAAACAATGGCCAGCAAAGCCCCGCTGGCATCCAGCATCACGTCATGCACGCTGGGGGTCCGGTCCCCGGTTAGGAACTGGTGGAACTCATCCATGGCCGCGAAGGCAAAGGCGCTGGCCCAGACAAAGAAGGGGCCGGTCCATTTGATAACGAAAACCCTTCTTAGGCCCAGATAGGCAAAGAGGCCATAGAAGAAGTAGCTGGTAAAGTGGGCCAGCTTCCGGACCACGAACTGGGTGAAGCCGGCTGCCCCGTCAGTCTTGACATTGTGCCAGACCCCGCCGTAATAGATATTGAGCCGGTGGATCAAATCTTCCAGCCAGCCCAGGTAGGTATGGATAAAACCAGCCTTCATCTTCTGCTCATGGTAGGTCATCGAGCTTGAGATGAAGAGCATGACCAAGACAGCCAGGGCCAGGAGGAGGTAAATCTTTTCTCTTTTGCTAAACTTAAAATTATTCATGTCGTTTATTTTACCATTATTTTCGTCATTCTTATTGACTTTTGGCTATTTTTCCCGTATTCTAATATGATTTGCAGGCAAGCTGCAGATCTTGAAAGGAAAAGATTCATGAAGAAAACACACAGACAGTTAATCATCTGGCCAATTTTACTTTTGGCCACTCTATTTTTAGCCGGCTGCGCCAAGGATGAACAAACTTCCAAGAGCCAGATCAAGATTGTAACTTCGACCAACATTTACGCCGACATCGCGCAAAATATCGTCGGCAAGTATGGTAAGGCTACCGCCTTGATCGCTAACGGCAACTCTAACCCCCATGACTATGAGCCGACGACCAATGCGGCCAAGACGGTGGCTGACGCCGACATCATCGTTGCCAACGGGATGGGCTATGACAGCTGGATGGGCAACCTGGCCGCCTCTAATGGCAAGAAGGCTGTCAAGGTTGGGGAAGACTTGATGCAGCTGGATTCCAGAGCCAACCCCCACATTTGGTACAACTTAAATATGCCGAAAAAGTACGTCGCCTACCTGGTCAAGAAGCTCAGCAAGCTTGACAAAAAGCACGCCAGCTACTACCAGGCCCAAGGCAAGAAGTATTTGCAGAAGATCGCCAAGATCGAAAAAGTTGCTGACGGAATCAAGGGCAGCAAGGCCAAGCCGGTCTTCGTCAGCGAGCCGGTTTTTGACTACGCTTTAGAGCGGACCGGTTTCAAGATCGGCAACAAGAACTTTGAAGAAGCTACTGAAAAGGAAACCGACCCGAGCGCGGCCGTGATCGCCCAGATGAATGAAGCCATCAAGAAAAAGCAGATTCCCTTCTTCGTCAACAACACCCAGGCCAGCTCCGACACGGTCAAGTACTTCGTCAAGAAGGCCAAGAAGCAGGGCATCCCGATCGTGGAAGTCCGCGAAACCATGCCAAACAAGGTCAGCTATGCTGACTGGATGCTAGACAACTACCAGAAGCTGGCTAAGTTCGGCGACTAAAAGAAAAAGAGAATAAAGAAAAAACACTTAACAAGTGCAAATTAAAACGGGGGTTGAGCCTTAGCTCAGTCACCGTTTTTTGTGCTTAATCTTGTAAAAATTCCTTCAAGGCCGCCAATTGCCGCTTGGCATCCCTCACGCCGACTTGGTAGACCGCCTTAAGGCGGTTGGGATCCTTTTCCATGGCGCTGACGTCGATCCCCTGGCTGGGCCGGAAGACAAAGAGGTGGCCGGCTGCTTCCTCTTTAGCAATATAAGCCAGGCAGGCATTATATTCCAAATGCCGCTGCCTTAGGCGCGCCACGACAGCCGGGTACTTTTTCAAGACCCGGTCAATGACTGGCTGCAAACGCGATGGCTCTTTTTGATAGCCAGCCGGCTGGGTCAAAATGACCACTGCCTTGTCATAGTCCTTGTCCAAAAGAAAACGGACCGGGATGGAGTCGCTGACGCCCCCGTCCCAGTAAGCGTGGCCCCCGATTTTAACCGGCCGGGCGAAAACGGGAATCGAGGCCGAAGCCCGGATCCAGGCCACGTCCCGCCCCTTGCCGGTGGTCAATTTGTGGTAGGCCGGCTGGGCCGTTTCCACATCCGTTGCCACGCACCAAAAGTCCATGGGGTTTCTGGCAAAGGCTGCCGTGTCAAAAGGATCCAGTACTTCCGGCAAAGTATAGTAGCAAAAGTCCGCCCCGTAGAGATCCCCGGTTTTAATCCAGGACCGCCAGCTCTTAAACTGGGGCCGGCTGCCATAGCGGAGGTTATAGCGTAAAACCCTCCCGGGCTGCAGAGACTTGTAGTTGCAGCCAAAGGTCACTCCGGCTGAAACGCCAACTGCCCCGTCAAACTTGATCCCATATTTCATGAGGACGTCCGTCACCCCGGCCGTGTACAGGCCCCGCATGGCGCCGCCCTCCATCACTAAACCTTTCTTCATGCATCCCCCTTATGCCTACTTGCCCCAGTGCTCCTTGATAAACTGGGCCCGTCCGCCGGCTTCTTCAGCCGCGTAGCGGTCTGGATGCTTTAAATAGAACTGCTGGTGGTAGTCTTCAGCCTCGTAAAAAGGCGCTGCCGGTTCAATCTTGGTCACGATCGGATCATCAAAGCGGCCGCTTTCCGCCAGTTCCTGCTTGGACTTTTCCGCTGCTGCCTTCTGCTCTGGTGAATTGTAAAAAATCACCGGCCGGTAGTTGTCCCCCCGGTCCTGGAACTGGCCGCTGGCGTCAGTCGGGTCCGTTACCTGCCAGTAGTAGCCTAGCAAGTCCTCATAAGACATGAGATCCGGGTCAAAGACGATCTTGACCGCCTCCGTGTGGCCAGTCGTATGGCTGCAAACTTGTTCATAAGTCGGATTAGGCACGTGCCCGCCCGTGTAGCCCGCCGTGACGCTCTCAATACCTGGCAAAGTATCAAAAGGGGCCACCATACACCAGAAGCAGCCGCCCGCGAAAATTGCGCTGTCTAATTTTTTCTTCATAAAATCACCTCGTCAAATTTAACTTGTCTTTCATTGTACTCCAAAGGAAACAGATAGGAAATCTTCTGCTCAGAAAATATTCGCCCAGGAACCGCTATTATGGTTAAAAGGCTGTTTTTCCCCTTATAAGCACTGTAAAATAGATTTTGCTTTAAAAAAGCTTAATAATTGCTAGATTGGAGATGGAAATGGTATCGCTAAACAAGTCCCCGGGCCTGGCTTCTTGTTAGTACACTTTGTTTAACAGGAAGGATTTTTTATGGACGAATTAGATAAAAAGGGAAATTATATTTCCTGGCAGACTTTAGCCATGATGGCCTTTGTCACGGTCATCGGGCTGGAAGACATCATGTACAACTTCCAAAACCAAGGGATGGCGGTCATCACCTCCTGGGTTTTGATGATGTTCCTTTACGTGGTTCCTTACGCTTTGATCGTTGGCCACTTAGGTTCAGTTTTCAACCATGAAGGTGGCGGACTCTCCTCTTGGGTCAGAGCCACTGACGGTGAATTTTTAGGCTACTTCACGGCCTGGACCTACTGGGCCGCTTCGATTCCTTACGTGGTCGACACGGCCAACTGCCTCTTGGTTGACGTTGGCTGGGGGTTGACTGGAACTGACGAGTTTGAGGACCCGAAATTCCTCTCAACGGCCATGTTTACGGCCATCACCTTTGTCATTTTTATCCTTTTGACCCTGCTGGAACACAAATTCTCCAAATCAATGGAAGTCTTGTCCAACATCGGGGGCTGGGCCATGTTCATCATGACCATCCTCTTCGTGCTTCTGGCCTTTGCCGGCCTGGCCAAGTCCGGCGGCAAGACCGCGACGCCATTTACCTGGAAGACCATCATCCCCAAGTTTGACCTTAAATACTTCTCAACCGTGGGAATGCTGATCTATGCCGTCAACGGATCTGAGCTGGTCGCCCCATACGTGACCCGGATGAAGGACCCCAAGCGGGAATTCCCTAAGGCCATGATCGCCCTGGCCCTCATGACCTGCTTTTTGACCATCTTCGGCTCAATTGCCCTGGGCATCTACATCGATGCCAACCACATGCCAAACGACTTGAAGATGAACGGTGAATACTACGTCTTCGGCGCCATGGGCAAGCAATTCGGCGTGGGCAAGCTCTTTGTCTACATCTACGCCTGGGCCTCCTTCTTCTACAATGCGGCCCTCTTGTCCGTCCTTTTGGACGCCATGACCAGAATGCTGATCTCCGACACCGGGGACAAGTACATGCCGAAGTTCCTCAAGAAGACCAACAAGGACGGCCTGCCGATCAACGGCTACATTCTGACTGTCTTTTTGAGCGGCTTCATCATGGTTCTGGGGATTTTCCTGCCAGACATGAACGACATCTTCAACTGGCTTTTGAACTTGAACGGGATCATCTCTCCTGCCGTTACCTGCTGGATTTTCTACTCCTTCATGAAGGTCCGAGGCAAAAACTCCTCCAAGTACCCGTCAGTTTACCGCTACATTAAAAACGACACCTTCGCCTGGTGGGTCGGCTTTGCCCTCCTGGCCGTCACGGCTGTCGCTACGGTCTTAGGCTTCATGCCGCAAGACGTCAAGGAAGGCAGCTGGGTTTGGTGGTATGAACTCTCCATCAACATCGTGGCCTGCCTGGTCTTGATCGGCCTGGGCGGGATCTTCCCAGGCATCCGCAGAAGAGAAGAAGAATACGGCCTGGCCTTTGACAAGCAGCAATGGACCTGGATGAGTGCCCTGGTTTTGGGCTCAATCGTCTTCAATGTCTGGCTGGGCGGGACCACTATCAAGCTGCGTGCCCTCTACATTGTCATTGAATCAGTCATTGCCCTCTTGGCTGTCTGGCTGATTGGCCGCCGCCTGCCAAAAGGGGCAAAAGCCAGCAAGTAAAGGCAATAACGGCTAAAAAACAATATACAATATTTTTTAAACCAAAAAGGCCTGCACGCGCGTGCAGGCCTTTTTCTCTGACTTATTTTAGTAAACTGGCCGGACGTAACCCGCCGTTTCCGGCTGGGAGATGCCAACGCTGGCCCGGGAGTACCGGCTTGGATCAGCCATGATCTTTAAGACTAGGTCAGCCACGCTGGCTCTTGAAACAGAGGTGCCGACGAACTCGTCATAGCGGCCAGTCAAGGAGTACTTGACATCTGGCCAGTCGGTCAAGGCAGGCATTCTGATCAAGGTGTAGTCCAGGTCAGTTGCCGCTCCTTCAGTCAGCTTGATCCGGTCGCCCTTTGCCAGGTCGACCAAAAGTTCAGGCCGCTGGGTCAAAAGCTCCAGCTCCACATCGCTGAACTGGGGGTCAGCCAGCAAGTGCTTGATGACCAGGCGGGAGATCCGGCCGGTCGGGTGCAAAATGACATACTTTTTCATAAACAAATCCTTATTATTGCCATAAACAATTAAAAATTTTCTTACAACTTACACCCTTAATTGTACTCGCTTTAAGCGTTTTCGTAAATTCCTCGCCTAAAGCTGGCCTAACAGGCCCCGGCAGCCCCGGCTGATCTCTTGGAAGGCCAGGTCAAAGTCATTTGTATACCAGGGATCATCAATGTCAGCATAGCTACCAGCAAATTGGAGCAGCTTGTACTGCTTTCTTTCCGGGTCACCCCCGCAGATCTGGTTCATGGCCATGAAGTTTTCACTGTCCATGGCGATCAAGTAGTCATACTTGTCATAGTCTTCCCGGGTCAAAAGCCGGGCCCGGTGCTGGCTAAATGGCACCCCGTTTTTGGCCAGTTCCCGCTGGGCCCGGGGGTCCATTGGATTGCCAACTCCACCAATGATTTCATCGCCGGTCACGGCCGCGGAAGCAACTTCGACCTGGTCAGCCTTGCCGGCTTCAGCCAGGAGCTGCTTCATGATGAATTCGGCCATTGGCGACCGGCAAATGTTGCCATGGCATAAAAACAAAATTTTTTGCATTTTTATCACCTTTCCCTAAAGTGTAAGAAATATTATAGCATGCAGCTTTTTTAAAGAAAAAAGAGACGCCTTGGCGTCTCCTTCTTAATCTTGCTTAGCAGCCGCGTAGAGCTCGGATTTCCGCTCATTTAAAGCTTGGTCCAGCTGTGCGTTGATGGTCATAATCAGTAAAAATGGCAAGAGCACCATGACCGGGTAGGTAAACAGGCGCCAGACATGGTAGTGGCCAAAAAGCACCGTCAGCTGCATCTCTTCCTGCATCTGCAAGACGGCAAATAAAATCAAGGCCACTGAGTAGTAACCCAGGCTGCGCTTGAACGCGCTGGTCAAAGGCGCGAAGATGGAAAAAAGCAGCAGGGTCAAGCCTATGACGACAGAAACGATGCCCAGCCCTACCCGGAGGGCATTCTTTCTGACATAGTTGGCCAGAAAGGCCCCGTCATTGCCCAGGCTGCAGGCGGTAAGCTTGCCAGCCAGCTGGTAAAAGCCCTTCAAGGTTAAGCGGACCGTTTTGCCGGCAGCTCAATGCTGTTGGTAAAACTCTCATAGTGCTCAGTCAGGCTCAGCCAGTCAGCCGCGATTTCCGGATGGCTGTGGTAAATTTTCTTTTTCCCGATATAGGCGTCAATCTGCTTGATATATCTGGAGAAAAAGATGAGCTTGTCCTGCCTGTTCAATTTCTCAGGCAGGCGGTAGTAGATCGTCAGCGTTCCCTGTTTATCCGGCTTCAGCTCTGTTAAATCAACTGCCTTGCCCTTCTTGTCAGTCCAGTTTGTTTTCGCGCTGGTCAAAGGAGCAGTCGCGTAAATCCCGTCAAAGCTGTCCTGGTTCCGGCCCCAGAAGCTGACGATGCCTAAAGCAAGCATAATTAAGGCCATGATCAGCGAATAAAACATGGTACGGTTATTTTTTTCATCACTAAACCTCTTCCTCTTTGCTCCAGCATCAACGGTAGCGCTTGTGCGATTTGTAAAAGTCGTTTTTCTGCCGCCGCATCTTCCGGTCGGCTCTCTCAACTGCTTCCCGCAAATAATGGGAGTCCGGGCACCATTCAGCCCCAATTAAGATCGATGGGCTGGCCGGCTGGGTTAAAGCTTTCTCAAACGCAGCACAATGACTTTCGAATTCCGTCCGGCTGCTCTGGTCATCCAAAACCACGAACTCATCCCCGCCGACCCGGTAGACATAGTCGCGGCCAAAAGCCTGGCTGATGATCTGGCCGGCAGAAATCAAGAGTTCATCTCCGGCATCATGGCCCAATTCATCATTGGCTTCTTTTAAGCCATTCAAGTCCATGAAGGCCACGCCAATTGACCTTGAGGCTTTGACTTTCTTATAGTAGTTCAGCTTGGCCAGGTAAGGGTGGCGATCATTCAGCTTGGTCAAGACGTCAGTATCTCTTTGCTGCTCCAATTTCCGGCCCATTACTTTAGCACCAACGAAGTCAGCTGTCAGTTCAATCAAATTGTTAAAGTCCATATTTAAGCTGGCATCAAGGTCTTCAACTACAACTGCCCCGCTAACCCGGCCACTTTCATAAAATGGAGCCAAAAGGACATTTTCCAGTTGGTAGTCAGAGTCATAAGCAGCGACAATTTCCGGGAAGCGCTTGGCAATTTCGGCTTGATCAGTCAAAAAGAGGCTGTCATGGTTCAGCTGCTCCTGCAGCTTGACTTTTAGCGTGGCTACGTCGATCTTTTGCTGCTCCTTTTGTGCCGATGCTAAACCAGGCAGGGGCCAGCTGTAAGTATTTTTAGCATACTGCCCCTCGCCTTCCATCACGACGACCCGGTCAGCAGCAAGGTCTGTGCCGAGCTTGGCCAGGCCCTTGCTGATCGCTGTTTCCAGTTTGTCATTTTCAACGTTCAGGATTTCTGACAGCTGGACAATTTCATTGGTCGTATTCTGTTTCTGCTTGATCTCATGTTGGCTTCTCTTTTGCTCGTCAATGTTGATCATGACTAAAGACCGGGTCTCCGGCACTGAAGACTTGGCCGTAATGTATTCATACCAGTGGCCCGTCCTTGAATGGAAGGTGCCTTGACGGATTTCGCCGTCACTAGCGCCACAAATCACCTTAATCCAGAAAGCCAGCTTGTGCTTGACAAAATTCGACATTCTGTTGCCCAGCAGCTTCTCCCGGCTCTGTCCCATGATTTCGGCATAAGCCTGGTTGACATAGATGTACTGCATGTCGACCACCCGCTTTTCCTGGTAAACCGAAGCCGCGATGATAAATGGCAGGGGCATATCCCGGTACTGGTCAGCGCTCAAGCTGAAATTGACTGTTACCCCCAGGTCATCCCGCGCCTGGTCCTGGTAAACTTGGTTGGCATTGTAGGAAGTCAAAACGTCAATCAAGGCATAGGTATCCGTATGCGGATTGTAGGACAGGATCCGCTAGTAGCCCTCAACGTAAAGGTTGTTGGGATAGCTGTGAACATTGTAATGCCGCTCAGTCTTGTGATTCTTCCAGTATTCTTCAGCAATCCAGCCCTTGAGGTCCTTGAAAAACTGCGGGCCGACGGATTTGAGCTAAGTGGCGAAGGGATGCTCTTCCATCTATTCTTTGGTGACCGACCCGCAACTGAGCAAGTAGCGGGTATAGCCCTCGTTTCCCTGCAAGTAGTAAAACTTGCCGTCCCTGTATTCCAAAAAGCCCAGCGGGGTCCCCTTGAAGTAGCGGTCCAAAACCGGGTCTGGATCGTCAAAGGTCAAGTCATTGTTGTAAGTTTCCTGGATGAAGTGGGGCCGCTCCAGGCTCATCATCCCCACGCTGTTGTAGTAGTCTGACTCGCTGAAGCGCTCCAGGTTGGCTTCCGGACCCTCGACCCACTTCTTCCAGGCTTGGTCAAAAGGCAGGGGCTGGCCGAAGTAGTAGCCTTGAGCCGCCGCGCAGCCAATTTCCCTTAGGGCCAGAAGCTGATCGGCATTTTCTACCCCTTCAACGATTGTGTCGATTCCCAATTCTTCCGCCAGTTCCACCATCTTCTTCAAGACAATCCTTGACCGCTTTTGGTCAGGGCTCTTGATAAAGCTGGCATCAAACTTAATGCAGGAAACCGGGGCATTGTCCTTAATCAAACCAATTGAGGAATATCCTTCGCCAAAATTGTCCACCCAGACGTAGAAGCCGTTTTGCTTAAAGAGAGCGATCTGTTCCCAAATCTTGTCGGCATTGAGATTACGGGTGTCGTTGCTGATTTCAATTACGATGAATTCCGGCGACAATCCGCTCTCTTTTACCTTCCTGGTAATCTCTTCAGCCATATTGCACTGGTCAAATTCTGAGCTGAAAAGGTTGAGGGAGACAGCAAGCTCAAGATGGCCCCTCTCCTGCATTTTCTTAAGATCGGCAATCACCTTGTCAGCCATGTACAAGTCCAGCCGGTAAAGGATCCCGGCCCGGTCCAAAGTCGGGATAAACTGCTCATCCAGCAGCATCCCGTTATCTGGCTTGCGCCAGCGGGCCAGGGCCTCCCAGTTCCCGCTCTGCCCGTTCAAAATGCGGACAATTGGCTGGTAGAAGGGCTCGATCCAGTCCTCTCTTAAAGCCTGGTCAAAATTAGATAAAATGTAGTTTTCTAGTTCCAGACTCTGCCGGTTCTGGCTGGTGAAGTAAGTGATGTGGGCCTTAACGTCCTTGCGGTTGTTATTGCAGGCCACCATGGCGTATTCGCAGACCTTCTTGATGTCTTCATAAACCAGGCTGCCGGCGTCATAAACCCCGATACGGATGGCCAGGTTGCGGCCTTCATTGATCTGCCGGCTCTCTTTGAGGATATCTTTCAGCCGCTCTTCTAAATGGTCATGGGCCGTATAAGCATAAAAGTTGTCTTTCGTGAAGTGGCCGCAGGCATCGCCGCTAAAATGCCGCTTGAGCAGGTCAGCGAAGGCCACCAGGAGACGGTTGCCTTCAATATAGGAATAGCGGTGGTTGAAGTGACTGAAGCCGATCAAGTTGAAGGCCAGCACGACTGGCTGCTTGCCCGCTTTAAAAAGCTTCCGGCAGCCAAGCTCGGCCAGTTCGTAAAAGTAGACTGCTTTAGGCAGGCCGGTCAGATCGTCAAGCAGATGCTTGGTCCGCCGGTCAGCCGTGGTCAGGTCCTGCAGGCGGCTGGTCGACATTTCCGTATACCAGACCAGGAAGCAGTCTGTATCTTCTAAGAACTTCCCCTGGGCCTGCAACAAAACATAGTCTTCCTGGCCGAGCAGCTTGATCCGGTAGATGCTCTGGTAGTCGCTGCTGTCCCGGTTCATGAAAGAGGTCAGGTCGGCTTGCACGCCTGGCTGGTCGTCAGGATGCAGACCCGCAAACAGGTCCTGGTCCAGCAGCTGTTTAAGCTCAGCCGCCGGCAAGCCATAGAGCTCACACAGGCCCTTAGACACGGCTATGGCTTTAATCTGCTTATTTTTTGATTAATAAAGTGCTATTGGTGCTTCGCTCTGCGCGATTTTAGCCAGCTCAGCCTGCTTCGCTCTTTTTTTCATAAAACCACTCCTAATAAACACGGTTTGCCTGCAAACTGGCAAAAAGCTTTAAGCATAAATTAATTTGTATTTAAATCTGCAGAAGCAAGTTGGTGTTAACCCATTCTTTATATTATATAAAAGTTGTTATAACATAGCAAGCTGGGACTGCTTTCCTATAAGAAAATGCGGGGCTTTTCCCAGCATGAAAAAAGCCAAGACTAGCCGCCTTGACTCTTAACATAGTTTTTTTAATTATTATTCGCTTCTTTATTCTTATTAGCCTTTCCCTTCGCCCGATAACGGCAAACATCCAGATAAAAAAGGTGGCCGGCCAGGGCCAGAAGAAAGCCGGCCCAGCTGCCCCAAGAATAGGTGAACAGCATCTTGGAGTAAACTTCCTTTTGGACCATTTCCGTCAAGGTATGGGTAATAAAGACCTGGAAGCCAGAGGCACTGGCCGCTCCCAGCACAAAGGGCAGCCAGGACCAGTAACGGTTGAAGAGGAGCAGGGCCACGCCCAGCAAGTAAAGGACGCAGATGATCCACACAAGGAGAGCTGGTAGATTTGCGTAATCTGCTGCAATTCCCCTTCATGCACATTCAGTTCACTGTTGACCAAATAGAGGATCAAGTCATCCATAAAAAGCTGGACCTTGTTCTTGGCTGGCAGCTTTAAATTACTGGACTGCAGGCGCTTGTTTTGCCGGTAGCGGGAAACTAGCCGGTAGAGGCTGAGATGGGACTCGCTATAATCTCCACCTTGTCTGGCAATTGGTCAACCAGGTCCTGCTTCAGGCCCGATTCTACCGCAGCTTTGACCGCGATCGACATGGCGCTGCCATCGCTTTGGTTGGCAAAAGTGTCGATCAAACTGGACGCATAGTCCTTGACCTCATACATTTTAAAGGTGACAGGGCTGCTCAAAAGAGCGACCAGGGAAATTATGGCTGCCAGGCTGCACAGGTTCTTGCGCAGAATCAGTTGGCTTTTTTTCATAGCAGGCTTCCAAGATAATATCCGCAAGTTAAAAGGACCGCCCCGCCCAAATAGCTGGCCAGCAAATAGTGCTTGAGGACGTGCTTTTGCCCGTTTTCAGCCAAAGAGACCATTTCCGTGTTCAAAGTGGAAAAAGTCGTGTAGCCGCCCAAGACGCCGGTGCCCAAGAAGGCATAGACGCTAGCCGGCAGCCGCAAGGCAAAGGCCAGGCCCAGGAAAAAGGCCCCTGTCAGATTGATCAAAAGAGTCGGCCGAGGACAGGCCGTCCCCTGCATCCAGTGCTTCTTGCCATAACTGGTCAAAGCATAGCGGGCTACAGCCCCCAGGCTGGCGCCGAATCCAACCGCAAAAATCATCTTGTTACCCCCTTTCCAAAAGTTTGCCCGCGGCGAAGTTGGCCGCCTGCTTGCCTGCCCAGGCAAAGAGGAAGCCAGCCACGATCGTGCCGGTAAAGTAAAGCAAAGCTCCGAAATTTTGCCCGCCAAGCAGCAACTTGAAGGCATCCAGGTTGAAGCTGGAGAAAGTCGTAAAGGCTCCCACGAAGCCCGTCCCCAGGCCTGTGGTCAGCCAGGCCCGGCTATTGGACTTTCTCAGGAAAAAGTAGGTTAGGAAGGCCAGGAGAAAGCAGCCCAAAAGGTTGGCAATCACCGTCCCGTAAAAGGAAAATGCTTCCGTTAAGCCATAGCGGGCCAGGCCGCCCCAAAAGGCGAAAAAAGCCACGCTGAGATAATTTTTTACTGTATCCATTATTTGCCTCTTTTTGTCTCTTCCTAGATCGTTAATTAACGCACTAATTATAAGGTTACATCAGAAAGCGTTTCAAAAGAAAGCAAAAAATAGAAGCACCAGCCTGGTACTTCTATTTAAAGCCATATTCCATTATTTCATAATTGCTCTATCAGCTTTTGCCCGCCCCGGCGATCTTAGTCCAGTTCAACATTAATGATGACAGCAAGACTGAGACGGAGCTGAAAGCCATGGCCAAAGCCGCCAGTTCCGGGCTGAGGCTGACTCCGATAAAGGAGAAGAGACCAGCCGCGACCGGAATCCCGATCAAATTGTAGATCAAGGCCCAGAAAAGATTCAGCTTGATCCGCGTGAAGGTCTGCTTGGACAAGTCAAGCGCCCGCAAAACCCCGGTCAAGCTGCTAGTCATCAAGACGATGCCGCCGGCTTCCTTGGCCACGTCGGTCCCGCTGCCCATGGCAATGCCAACATCAGCTAGTGACAAGGCCGGCGCGTCATTAATGCCGTCGCCGACAAAGGCCACCGGCCCTGCTTCTTGCAATTTGGCCAAGCGGTCAGCTTTTTCCCCGGGCAAAAGTCCCGCTTCGACCTGGTCAATGCCCAGCTGGCGGCCGATTTTTTCCGCCAGCTGCTGGTTGTCGCCAGTTAACATGACCGTCTTGATCCCCCGGCTTTTAAGCTCGCTGAGGACGGCCTTTGCTTCTGGGCGGGGAGCATCCTGCAGGGCCAAGAGGCCAATGACGGCGGAATCTTTTTGGACATAAGCCACCGTCTTGCCGGCTTCCGCCAAGCCTTCTGCCTGCTGGCGCCAAGCGTCTGGGGCGCTGACGTAGTCAGCCCGGCCCACCTTAACTAAGTGACCAGCTACCTTGCCTTCTACCCCCTTGCCTTCTTCAGCCGAAAAATCGCTGACTGGCAAGAGAGGCTGGCCGCCTTCTTTAGCGCTGGTCACGATGGCCTGGGCCAAAGGGTGTTCTGAATTGGCTTCCAGACTGGCCGCCAGGCTAAGGCTTGCTTTATCCCCCACCTGGTCCACCAGCTGGGGCTGGCCGACCGTTAACGTCCCGGTCTTGTCAAAAACAATAGTCTTGATTTTCGCTGCTGCTTCCAAGATTTCCCCGTCCTTGATCAAAACCCCCATCCGGGCGCTGCGGCCGCTGGCCACCATCAAGGCTGTCGGGGTAGCTAAACCCAAGGCACACGGGCAGGCGATCACGATGACGGAAACTGCGTAGAGCATGGCTTTAACCGGGCCCACGGAACTGAAGACATCCCAGATAGCAAAGGCCAGGATACTGACGATCAATACCGCCGGCACGAAGTAGTTAGCCACCTTATCAGTCAGTTTTTGGATCGGGGCCCGGGAGTTCTGGGCCTGCTTGACCACTTGGACGATCTGGGCCAGCATGGTCTCTTCCCCGACCTGCTCAGCCACCATCAAAAAGCTGCCGCTGCCGTTGATGGTTGCCCCGATCACCCTGTCACCGGGCTTTTTCGCGACTGGCATGCTCTCCCCAGTCACCATGGCTTCATTGACGTTGCTTTGCCCGGATACAAGCCGGCCGTCAACCGGTACCTTGCCGCCCGGCCGCACTTTGATTACGTCGCCGGCCTTGACTTGGTCCAAGGGAAGCTTAACAAAGTCTTCTCCCCGCTTGACCTCAGCTTCACTGGCCTGGAGTTCCAGTAACTTATTCAAAGAAGCTGCTGCCCGGTCATGCATTTTTTCTTCCAGGGCATCCCCTAGCAAGACAGAAATCAAGATAAAAGCCGCGCTTTCAAAGTAGACCGGCCGGCCAGTGAAGTAGGCAAAAAGACTGTAGACATAAGTCACGCTAGTGCCGATGGCGATTAGGCTGTTCATGTTGGCCTGGTGGCGTTTCAAAGCTGCCCAGGCGCTTTGAATGTAAGGTCCTGCCCCAATTAGCATGATCAAGCTGGTGGCGATCAGTGAATAAGTCTTAATCCCCGGCAGCATGATTCCCCAGATCATCAACAGCATCTGGGCCAGCATGGGCAGGGCCAAAAACAGGGACAGCCAAAAGCGGCGCCAATTAGTCAATTTCATTATCTAACCACGATCTTCCCATGAAACATGCCCATGCCGCAGGCATAGTCGATCTCCCCGGCCTTGTCGGTCGGGATCTGGATCTTGGCCAGTTTTTCCTTGCTTAGGTCCTTGTCAACACCTAAAGAAGAAAAGACCACATGGCTGAGGCAGGCCGTCTTGTCTTCCATCTTAAAAGTTACTTCTGCCGGCACGCCCTGCTTTAAGTAGAGCACTTCCGGCTCATAGCCGCCCTTGACGACTACCTGCCCTTCCTGGCGGCCATTGGCCAGGTCCGCCTGCTGGCTGCTCTTTTGGAAATTGCCGAAAAACCACCAGATGATCAAGCCGATCAAAGCGGCCGCGGCCAAAATTACTAATCCATTAACTAACATTCCCATTCACCTTCCATATGCTCACAAGTACTTAAACAATTGCAACCAACTTTTTCCGGAGCCGTCTTCGCCTTTTCGGCCGCCTTTTTGGCAATCGCTTCAAGGTCGCTTCTGCTTAAAGACAGGTCATCCAGCAGCCGGAGGAGCATCTCCCCCTTGTGCATATCGCACATTGCGGCAAACTTGGCCGTCAAGCTCTCCTGCATCGCTTCGCTTTCATCTTTAGCCGCCCGGTATACGAAGCGGTGAACTTGCCGGTCAACCAGTAAAAAGCCCTTCTTTTCCAAGCGCCGCAGCAGGGTCTTGACAGTTGACGGGCTCCAGGCACATTTTGCCACTAATTGCTCAATAATCTCGCTGCTATTTGCCTGGCCCAGGGTCCAGACGACCCGCATAACCTGCCATTCCGCGTCTGAAATCCGGCAATCTTCGTTCATTTCCTTCCTCCTCGTTTACATCTGTAACCTTTGCAAAGACTATTTTACAGCATGGTTTACATTTGTCAACAATATATTCTTGTTTTTCTTCCCGGTAGCCGCCGCCGAAAAAAGTATTGGCCGCCTGCCGGCGGGCCAGCAGCCAGGCCTCGTTACCCCGCTTGGGGTAAACGGAGCTGGCCAAAATGACCAGGGCTCGCCCATTTTCAAGGTCCAGGCCTAATCCCGGACCGGTAAAGCCGCTATGCCAGAGAAAGCGGCGGCCCTTTTGCCAGCGGATCCAGGCCAGGGTCCGTTCAAAGCAATCATAGTCAAACAGGCCAGCCACAAGCGGACTAGCTGTCGTTAGGTAAAAAGAGCTGAAGCGGGCCTGGTCATCTAGAGTGGAAAAGAGACCGGCATGGCCGGCCAATCCGCCCATTTGCCAGGCGGTTTCGTCATGGACGTTCCCCCAGACCTGCCCTCTCTCCTTAGTTATTTCTGTTTTGACAAAGTTGTCCCTTTTGACCTTAAGCAAGAAACCAGTCTCCCGCATCCCCAAAGGGGCAAAAATCTCCTCCCGCAAAAAGATGCTCAAGTCCTGCCCGCTGACCTGCTCTAAAATTTTGCCCAAGATAATGAAGTTGAGGTCGGAATAGATTGACTCCTGGCCAGGTAAATAAAGGGGCTTAGTGGCTAAAACCGCCTCCCAGACTTCCCCCGGGCTTTGTTATTGCCAGACATCATCCAAGTCCGCCGGCAGGCAGCTGGTGTGCAGGAGCAGGTCCCTTACTGTAACAGCTGAACAAGCCGCCGGGAAAAAGTCTCCCACCCGGTCCTTCAAGCTGATTTTCCCTGCAGCCATTTCCTTAAAAATCCCGCTGGCCGTCCCCACCACCTTGGTCAAGGAGGCCAGGTCATAGAATTGCCCCGGCTCAGCCTGGCCCAGGTAGTGCCGGCTGCCCCTTCCCTGGTCAACCAGGGCATAAGAGACGCCATTTACGGTCTTTTGCCGGATTGCCTCCTCAAAAATTCCGGTGATTTTTTCTTCAATTTCTGCCGTAGTCATTTTTACTCCTGAAAAAGAAAAAAGGCAAATCCGCAGATCTGTCCTCTTCGCTTATAGAACTAATTTCCGCAGGGCCTTGGCGATCCCGTCGCGCTCGTTGGTGTCGGTGACGTAGTCAGCCAGGTCCTTGATCTCGTCGATGGCATTGCCCATGGCCACCCGCTTGAAGTCAAGGATTTCAAACATGGACCGGTCATTGCCCTGGTCACCGAAGATCATGACTTCACTGTTCGACAGGCCCAGTCTTGAGGCCAGTTCGCTAACCGCGTAGCCCTTTGAAGCGGCCAGTGACCCGACTTCAACGACTTCCGGCCAGCTGCGGACAACCGCGTAGGACTGGAAGAACCAATCCGGCAGCCGGTTCCAGAGGCGGTCGACCTGGTCCGGGTCATCGCACTGGTAGACTGCCTTGGCAAAGGTAAAGTCCTTCTTGAAGTCGCTTCTGTCTTGAATCCAGAGCTGGTTCTTGGTTTCCGCCCCGTCAATCTGCAGGCGGATGGAAATCCTCTTGTCCAAAGTGTAAAAACGGTCCGGGGTTTCAAAGTCCAGGTTGACGTCGCTGAGCCGCTGCATATGCAGGAGGGTGTTGAAGTCGCCAAAGTCCAGATCATGACTGATCAGGACCCGGCCGTCTAAGTTCTGCACTACCGCCCCGTTGAAGAGGATCGCGTACTCTTCACTGCCGCTTAAGCCTAATTCTTCCGCGTAGCCCTTGATACCCGACAAGGGCCGGCCAGAAGTCAGCACAATCTTGATCCCGGCTGCTTTCGCTTCCTGCAGGGCCTTGTAGGTCCCGGGCAGAATCGTCTTGCTGTCAGTTAGCAGGGTGCCATCTAAGTCGATGGCCAGCATTTTAATCGCCATATTTTCCTCCTATGTAGTCCAAAGCCTGTTCTTACTTAATTATTGCAAAATTTTTTTCGCAAAAAAAGGAAAAAATCAGCCAAAAGAAAAGGAAAGCTCAATTTGAACTTTCCTTCTTCTCAGCTTTACAGCTTTTTAACTTGTTTTTTTATTCGCCCATTTCCGTCGTAACGACCTTGACGATCCGGTCAACGTATTCCTGGGTGATTTCCTGGGTCGGGCCTTCAGCCATAACCCGGAGCAGCTCCTGGGTACCTGAAGGACGGACCAGGACCCGGCCGTTGCCAGCCATGTCCTTTTCAACGGAGTCAATCGCGTCAACTACTGCCTGGTGGTTCTTCCAGCTGTTCTTGTCCTTAACTGGAACGTTGACCAAAACTTGCGGGTATTCCTTGAAGTCAGCCAAAAGTTCAGTTAAAGACTTGCCAGTCTTCTTCATGACCAGCATCAGGTGGAGCCCGGTCAGCATCCCGTCACCAGTGTTGTGGTAGTCGCTGATGATCACGTGGCCGGATTGTTCCCCGCCCAGGCTGTAGCCGTTGGCCCGCATTTCTTCAGATACGTAGCGGTCACCGACTTGGGTGCGGACATTCTTGATGCCCCGGCGCTCAAGAGCCTTGGTGAAGCCCAGATTACTCATGACGGTCGTCACGATCGTGTCCTTCTTCAAGCGGCCATGGTCAGCCAGGTAGGAGCCGATCACGTACATGATGTGGTCGCCGTCGACTTCATTGCCGTTTTCGTCAACCGCGATGCAGCGGTCGGCATCCCCGTCAAAGGCCAGGCCCAGTTGGGCACCTTGCTTGACAACTTCTTCTTGCAGGCGGGCAGTGTGGGTGGCCCCGCAGTGGTCGTTGATGTTGAGCCCGTTCGGGTGGGTTGAAATAGTGGTAAAGTCAACATCCAGGTCGGCAAACAAACGGGAGATGAAGGCGCTGGCTGCCCCGTTAGCCCCGTCGATTACCACTTTGATCCCGCTCAAGTCTTCCGGAATAGTGTTTTCCAAGAATTGGATGTACTTGTTGCTGCCATCGCGGAAGTCGGTTACCGTGCCCAGGCCCTCTGCTGATGGCCGCGGCAGCATGTCCTGCTTAGTGTCGATCAGCTCTTCGATTTCTTCTTCCTTGGCGTCAGACAGCTTCAAGCCATTGCTGCCAAAGAACTTGATCCCGTTGTCTTCAACCGGGTTGTGGGAAGCAGAAATCTGCACGCCGGCATCTGCCCCTTGGGCCTGGACCAGGTAGGACAGGCCAGGTGTGGTCATGACCCCGCATTCCAAAACTTCAATGCCGACTGACAAAAGGCCTGAAATCAAGGCGTGTTCCAGCATTTCACCAGAAATCCGGGTGTCTCTTGAAACCAGAACCCGGGCCTGGCCGCCGTCTTCCTTTTCCTTGGTCAGCACGTAGCCGCCCATCCGGCCCAGTTTAAAGGCCATTTCCGGGGTCAAAACCTTGTTCGCTTCACCGCGGACACCGTCAGTACCAAAATATTTAAGCATGTTGCAAAGAACCTTTCTTTTTTTAGTTGTTCGAATCGCTGACTTCGATCTGGACATCCACGCTGCCTGGTGAAATCCAGGCAACCCCGCTTGGAACTGGCAGGCGGAAGGACTTGGTGACCGAAGACTTGATATCAGTCAGATCAACATCCAAAGTCAGGAAACTGATCTTTTTCAAGGCTTCCTTTTGCCCATAGAGGGTAACTTTTTCCCCTTTGGCAGTCAAGGAGTAAACTTTCTTGCTTGAGCCATGGCTGGCATTCAGCTTCAGTTTAACCTTCTTCTTAGAGACCGACAAAGGCAGGGTTACCCGGGCCGTTGCCGGACTGATCACCACGTTGAGCTGGTGGCCCTTGGCATCGTATGCGGCTAGAAGAACGTTCCGCCGCACTGTCTCGGTGCTGCCGTTTGGCACGACTAGCTGGGCCTGCACGCGGTCGATCGCTTTTACTTCGCTCTGGGCCCCGGTGACTTCAACCGTCTCCGGGCTGACTGTCGGCGTGCCGATGTCATAGCCTTGAGCAACAGCATTCTTATTATAACCTATTTGGACCGGCAAGGTGCGGGACTTTCGCTTTTGGATGTTGACTTTCACGCTTTTCTGCGAAAGTTTACAGGAAACCTGGTTGGGTAGGCCGCTAACCTTAATTGGCACCTGGTGGCTTCCAACACCCTGCTTGCTCAAGTCAATGTAGACCCGGAAGTTCTGGGTGTTAACGGCGGAAGTAACCAGGGCATTCGGTCCTTCTAGAGTCACCTTGACCTTGGATGGGTAGCCGGTGACGTAGTACTTGTCAGTGTCCACTGACACTTGCAAGGCCATCTTCAAGCTCTTCTCAGTGCTTGCCGTTTCTTGCACCTTGGTCTGGTTGTTTGTATTAACCTGGGTGTTATCAACGAAGGCAACCAAGACGATGGCTAAGAGCAGGGAAAAAAGCTTGTAGAACCATTTTTGCTCAAACAATTTGTGCATTATTTATCCCCCCAGTTCCAGATGCCCCGGGCCAGGCGGATTGGCCATGGCTGCTTCTTCTTTTCTTCAGTGACCAGTTCAGCCCGCAAGTACTTGAGGTATTCCTGCTGGCTGAGGTCAACCATGAACTGGCCGTTTCTGGTGATAGTCACCCCGCCCGTTTCTTCAGAAACGACCACGGTGATGGCGTCGGTTACTTCAGAGATCCCGACGGCTGCCCGGTGTCTGGTCCCCAGGCTCTTGGGAATCATGGCATTGTCAGACAGGGGCAGGTAGGCGGAAGCCACCTGGACCCGGTTGTTCTTGATGATGACCGCCCCGTCGTGCAAAGGAGTGTTGGGGATGAAGATATTGATCAGCAATTCCCCGGTAACCAGGGCATCGAGCTTGATCCCGGTTTCAACGTATTCTTCCAGACCGGTCTTTTGTTCCAAAGTAATCAAGGCCCCGATCCGGCGCTTGGACATGTATTGGATCGCCTTGTCCAGCTCCTTGACCAGCTTTTCCTGCTGCTCGCGCTTGCTGTTTTCTGAATCAGAAAACAGGGAGACCCGGCCCAGGCGCTCCAGCCCCCGGCGGATTTCCGGCTGGAAGATGACGATAATCCCGATGACTGACCAGGAAACGATCTGGTCCAAAATAAAAGTAACGGTCGTCAGCTGGGCCCAGCCGGCCAAGACCCGGGCCACCATGATCAAAATGATCCCGTTGGCCAGCTGGACAGCCTTGGTCCCCTTGATCAAATGGGTCAGGTGGTAGATGAAATACCAGGTGATCAAGACGTCCAGGACCACCGACAAGGTATGCCAGGTCCACAGACTTGCAAAATCAAACTGCATGAAATTTTCCCTTTCTAAAATTTTCTGTCAGCTTAGTTACGGGCATACATCTTAAACTCCAGGAAGAGGTCATTGTATTCCTGCACCTTGCTGCTTGGCAGATCCCGATAAACTTCCAAATTCTTGACCGTCGACATTGGCGGGTAAAACTGCTTGTCTTCCCGGACGAACTTAGGCAGGAGCTTTTGCGCCGCGGTATTCGGGGTCGAGTAGCCGATGTATTCGGCGTTTTGGGCCGCGTTCTTGGGCTCTAGCATGAAGTTGATGAACTTATAAGCGGCTTCCTTGTTCTTGCAAGTCTTCGGGATAACGATATTGTCAAACCACAAGTTGGACCCTTGGGCCGGCACCACGTAATGGATGTGGGAGTCCTGGTCCATCATCATCGCGGCTTCCCCGGAATAGGTAACCCCGATCCAGGCCTCATTTTGCACCATGTACATCTTCAGCTCGTCAGCCACGATTGCCTTGACGTTCTTGCCGATCTTGTCTAGCTTGGCCTTGGCGGCCTTAAGGTGGGCAGAGTTGGTGTCGTTCATGGAGTAGCCCATGGAAACCAGGGACATGCCCATGATATCGCGGGCTGAGTCAACCAGCAGGATCTGCCCTTGGTACTTTTTCTTCCAGAGGTCATTCCAGCTCTTGATCTCGCCCTTTTTGACATAGCGGTCGTTGTAGACAATCCCCAGGGTTCCCCAGAAGTAAGGCACTGAGTACTCGTTTTTCTCATCAAAGGACTTGTGCAAAAATTCCTTGTCGATGTACTTGAAATTACTCAAGCGGCTGGTATCGATCTTATCCAAAAGATTGTCCCGGCGCAGCTTGGTGATCATGTAATCCGACGGCACGGCTAAATCATAGGCTGTCCCGCCCTGCTTGATCTTAGTATACATGGCTTCGTTTGAGTCAAAAGTCTCATAGATGACATGGTAGCCCGTCTGCTTTTCAAACTTGGTAATCAAATCCGGGTCGATATAGTCCCCCCAGTTGTAAATGATCAAGTCTTTCTTACTTGAGGCAGAGCCACCGCTGGAGCTGTCCAGCTGCTGGGCGCCCAGGTAAAGGCCCAAGCTGACCAAAAGGATGGCCAGGGCCGCGGAGAGAATTTTTTTCATCGCAGAAGCCCTCCCAGCCTATTAGCCTTCTTGCCCTGCCGCTTGGTCAAGAAGTAGTAGACCCCGACCAAAAGGAGGACAAAGAAGAAGATGATTGTGCTTAAAGCATTCACTTCCAGGTCGATCCCCTGCCGGGCCCGGGAATAGATCTCAACGGACAAGGTGGTAAAGCCGTTCCCGGTCACGAAGAAGGTAACCGCGAAGTCGTCCAAAGAGTAAGTTAGGGCCATGAAGAAGCCTGACAGGATCCCCGGCGTAAGGGCCGGCAGGAGGACCTGGCTGAAGACCTGGTAGTTGTTAGCCCCCAGGTCCCGGGCCGCGTCGATCAGGGAGTTGTCCATTTCCTTCAGCTTAGGCAGGACCATCAAGACCACGATCGGCACTGAAAAGGCGATGTGGCTAAGCAAGACGGAGGCAAAGCACAGGCTGAAGCCCAGGGCGGTAAAAAGAATCAAGAAGCTGGCCCCGATAATAACGTCGGGCGACACGATCAAGATATTGTTAAAAGAGAGCAGGATCTTGCGGTAGGCCTCCTTACTGCGCTGGATGGCAATGGCCCCAAAAGTCCCCAGGACGGTTGCCGCCAGGCTGGACAAAAGAGCCAGCATGATCGTCTCCAGCAAGATAGCCAAAAGGCGCTTGTCAGCAAACAAGGTCTGGTAGTGCTCCCAGGTAAAATGGCGGAAGTGGTCCATGCTGGAGCCGCTGGAGAAAGAAAAGTAGATCAGGTAGAAAATCGGCAGGTAGATGATCAGCAGCACCAGGCCAAAGTAAACCCTGCCCCAAATGGTCTTTTTCATAATTCAAATTCCTTCTTGTGCTGCTTGCGTGAAGTCAGCAGCATTACAATCGACATCAAGGCGATCAGGATAACCCCGATCGTTGCCCCCATATTCCAGTTCATCGTCGTCAAGAAATACTCTTCAACCGCCGTCCCCAGGGTGATCACCCGGTTGCCCCCGATCAAGCGGGTCAACATGAAGAGAGACAGAGACGGGATGAAGATAGCCTGGATGCCCGATTCAACGCCTGGCCAGGACAAGGGCCAGATCACGTAGCGGAAGGTCTGCCAGAAGCTGGCCCCCAGGTCTGAGCTGGCACTTAAAAGAGCCGGGTCAATTTCCTTCAGCGAGTTGTAGATGGGCATGACCATGAAGGGAATTTCGATATAAATCGCCACGAAAATAAAGGCGAAGTCGGTAAACATGATCCCAACCGGGCCGATGCCGAAGAGGCCCAGGAACTGGTTGACCATCCCGCTCCGGGAAAAAATCCCAATGAAGGCGTAAGCCTTAAGCAAAAGGTTGATCCAGGTCGGCAAAATGATCAGCATCAGCCAGAACTGCTGGTTTTTCAGCCTGGTCAAAGCCAGGGCTGCCGGATAAGAGACCAGCAGGCAGAAAAAGGTGATCAAGAGGGCATACCAAAAGGAATTGGCCATCATCCGCAAAAAGGTGCCGCCCGAGAAAAAGGCGGCGAAGTTTTGCAGGGTCAGATGACTGTGGGCATCAGTCAGTGAATACCCCAGAATCAAGACCAGGGGGGCGATGACGAAGAGGCCGATCCACAGCAGGTAAGGCAAAAGAAATAAAAGCCGGTTCTTTTTCATGGCTAGTCCTCACCTTCATAAGTTTCCAGGCGGGCGTCGAATTCTTCTTCGGTTTCGCCCAGCCGCATGACGTGGATGTCTTCCGGGTCAAAGAAGATGCCGACTTCCTGGCCGATCTGGACCCCGTTGGTGGAATGAATCAGCCATTCAAAGCCGTCCTGGCCGATGGCCTTGATTTCAAAGTGGTCGCCCAGGAAAAGCTGGCTCTGCACCGTTACCAGGAGCTTGCCAGCAGCTGGAGCCGTAATATCCAAATCCTCTGGCCGCAAAACGACTTCGACTTTTTCCCCCGGGGTGATCCCGGCGTCGGCACATTCAAAGTCCTTGCCGGCAAATTCCACGGCAAAGTCCCGGATCATCCGGCCGGATAAAATGTTGGAGTCCCCGATAAAGCGGGCAACGAAGTCGTTGACCGGCTCATCGTAAATGTCTACCGGTGACCCGCTCTGCTTGATCTCCCCGTCGTTTAAGACGAAAATTTCGTCACTCATGGCCAGGGCTTCTTCCTGATCGTGGGTGACAAAAATAAAGGTGATGCCCAGCTTCTTCTGGATGGCCCGGAGTTCAAACTGCATTTCTTTTCGCAGGCGCTTGTCCAAAGCTGACAGGCATTCATCCAAAAGCAGCACCTTAGGTTCATTGATGATCGCCCGGGCGATCGCCACCCGCTGCTGCTGGCCCCCGGAGAGTTCGGAAATTTCCCGGTTGGCGTAACCGTCCAGGCGGACGGTGTGGAGGGCATCCTTGACCTTTTCCCGGATTTCGCTTTCCGGCCGCTGGCGCAGCTTCAAGGCAAAAGCAACATTTTCATAGACATTCAAGTGCGGAAAAAGAGCGTAATTCTGAAAAACCGTATTGATATGCCGTTTTGAGGCGTCAAGATTGGTGATGTCCTGACCGTCAAAATAAACCTTGCCAGCTGACGCTTCCGTAAAGCCGGCAATGATCCGCAAAATCGTTGTTTTACCCGAGCCTGATGGCCCCAGCAAAGAGTAAAACTTGCCGGACTCAAGCTCAAGGTTGATGTCCTTCAAGGCTACAAAGCCATCATCATACTGCTTGGTGATGTGATCTAACTTAATAATTTCCATTTGCCGTTCCCATTTTTCTTTTTCTCTTAATCCTAGGCCATTATTCTTCGCCAATTATGCGGACTTCCGTCTGCAAAGCAATACCATCCTTTTCCTTGATCGTCTTTTGGATATAGTGGATCAAATTGAGGTAGTCGGTTGCCGTGGCCCCGCCCTTGTTGACAATAAAGCCTGCGTGCTTGGTTGACACCTGGGCCCCGCCGATCTGCTTGCCCTGCAAGCCGGCCTTGATGAGCATCGGGCCGACAAAGTGGCCGGTCGGCCGCTTGAAGACTGAACCGCAGGACGGGTATTCCAGGGGCTGCTTGTAGCTTCTGAGCGCGTTCAAGTAGTTCATCTGGTCCAAAATAGTTGCCTTATCACCGGCCTTTAAGGCAAAAGTTGCCGCGATGACGATCTCGTCATTTTCCTGCAAAAGGGAATGCCGGTAGGAAAAATGCAGCTCAGCGTTCGTGTAGGTCTTGACCTCACCGTCTCTGGTGACGACCGTGGCGCTTTCCAGGCAGTCTTTAGTTTCACCGCCGTAAGCCCCGGCATTCATGAAGACCGCCCCGCCGACTGAGCCGGGGATGCCCGCGGCAAATTCCAGGCCGGACAGGCCGGCTTCCCCAGCCGCGAAGGAAGTATCGATGATTCTAGCCCCGGCTTGGGCGTGGACCTTGTCAGCTTCAACCTTGATCTCTTTCATTTCCGTTAAAATGATCACCAGGCCCTTGATCCCCTTGTCGCGGATAATCAAGTTGGACGCGTTGCCGATCACCGTAATTGGCAGCTGGTCCTCCTTGGCCGCGGCCAAGAGTTCTTTCAATTCTGCCAAAGTCTTGGGGAAAGCCAGGTATTCTGCCGGTCCCCCGGTTTGGGTAAAAGTATAGCGGCTCAAAGGAATGTTTTCTTGCAAATCAAGTCCTTGCGCTTTTAAGTCATACAGCTTCAATTAAAATTGCCTCCTCTAAATCTTCCTTTTGATATTTTACCGCATTCACGCTGTGTTATACTAGCTTAGATCAAGTTTGCTTGGCTTAATTTGACTTACGCGCAAACGGAGGCTTTTGCTTATGATGAATTTCGTCGCCATGGACTTTGAAACTGCCAACCAGCACCCGGCCAGCGCCTGCTCTTTGGCCTTGGTTTTAGTGCGGGAGAGCAAGATTATCGACCGCTTTTACACGGTCATCAACCCCCAGATGGCTTTTGACGCCCAGCAGGTCAAGGTCCACGACATTACGGCTGAAGACGTGGCGGGAGCCCCGACCATGGCCGAGGTCTGGCCCAAGATCCAGCCCCTTTTTCAGCCGGGGATGCTGGTGGCGGCCCACAATGCCCGCTTTGACTGCAATGTAATGAAGCAGTCCCTGGCCCGCTACGGGATTGCCGAGCCCCACTACCTGGTTTTAGACAGCCTCAAGGTCAGCCGGGAATTGGAGCCGGGCCTGGATAACTACCAGCTCAACACTGTCTCTGACCTTTTGGGCGTGGAGCTTTGGCACCACCACAATGCCTTAAGCGACAGCGAAGCCTGCGCCGGTATCCTCTTAAAAGAAGAGGAGAAGCGGGGCAGCGAGCTTTTGAAAAAGTTTGTCTACCAAGTCTAGGCAAAAAATGGATCAGCAGCAAGCTGATCCATTTTTCTTTTGTTTTTACTTTTACTTCTGCTTTTGTTTTTGCTTTACTGCTTTTCCTGGTAGAGGCGGCAGGCGTTTTCTGCCCAGGCAGCTGCTCTTTGCCCATGCGGGACGAGCTCAAGCAAGCGCTTGGTTGAATCCCAGGAATCGTCCACCCGGGTCAAAACCAGCTCTAAAAAGTTACTGGGCAGGTCAGCCTGGATCACCTGGGGCCATTCGATGATGACCACGCCTTCTTCAGCCAGGTAATCATTTAAGTCGATTGAAGCCAGGTCATCGCCTTCCAGCCGGTAAAAGTCCATGTGAAAAAGGGGCAGCTTCCCTTCCCGGTATTCCCGGACCAGGGTAAAGGTCGGGCTCTTGACTGGCCGCTTAATCCCCAGAGCCCGGCCGAAGCCCTGGGTCAGCGTGGTCTTGCCGGCCCCCAGGTCCCCTTTTAAGAGCAAAAGGTCATGGGGCTGGGCGCTTTGGGCCAAGGCGGCGCCAAAGGCCTGCATGTCAGAAGCGGAATTGATTGCTAATTCTGTCATCGCTTTCTTTCTACCCTTCCATAACGGCTTGAGCCGCCGTCAAAATCCCGATCTTGTAGACGTCATCAGCGCTGCAGCCCCGGGAGAGGTCGTTGACCGGCTTGGCAATCCCCTGCAAAACCGGCCCGATGGCCGTAAAGTTGCCCAGGCGCTGGGTAATCTTGTAGGCAATGTTGCCTGACTGCAGTTCCGGGAAGATAAAGACATTAGCCCTGCCGCCAACGGCTGAACCAGGTGCCTTAAGTTCAGCAACTGCCGGCACGAAGGCCGCGTCAAACTGCAAATCGCCGTCTGCCGGGATGTCCGGGTACTTTTCCTTGAACAGCTTGGCCGCTTCTGCCACCTTGTCTACCTGCGGGCCCTTGGCTGAGCCGTGGGTTGAGAAGCTGAGGAAGGCCACCTTGGGGTCAATCCCGATCATCTTGGCCGTAGCAGCTGACTGGGCCGCGAATTCAACCAGCTGGTCGCTGGTCGGGTCGATGGAAATCGCGCAGTCAGCAAAGACATACTTTTCTTCCCCTCTTTCCATGATGAAGGAACCGGAAATCCGGTGCATCCCCGGCTTGGTCTTCAAAATGAAGAGGGCTGGCCGGACCGTGTCGGCCGTTGAGTGAGCCGCCCCGGACACCATCCCGTCGGCCTGGCCGGTGTAAACCAGCATGGTCCCGTAGAAGTTGGCGTCGCGCAAGGCAGCTTCCGCTTCTTCCATGGTCTGGAAGTGCTTGCCCCCGGCCATCCGTTCGTGGAACTTTTCCACCATCTCGCCAAAGTCCGGGCTGTTTTGGTAGTCCACGATTTCGATCCCGGTCATGTCCAAGCCAGCTTTTTCCGCCAAAGCCAGGACCTGGTCCTTTTGCCCCAGGACGATCGGTTCAACCAGGTCATCTTGCTTTAAGCGGCTGACCGCCGTCAGGATCCGCGGGTCCTCCCCTTCCGGGAAAACGATCCGCTGCTTGTCTTTTTGCTTAATCAATTGCTTTAATTGTTCAAAAACTTCCATCAATAATCTCCTCAAAAAAATCATGCTTCCGGGTTAGGCGGCAATTGCCAGTCGACCGGAGCCCGGCCAAACTCCTTTAAGGCCGCGTTGCATCTTGAAAAGGGCCGGGAGCCAAAGAAGCCGCGGTTGGCCGAAAAAGGACTCGGGTGGGCTGACTTGATAATGACATTCTTGTCCTGGTCGATCAGGGGTCTCTTATTTTGGGCAAAGCGGCCCCACAGGATAAAGACTACCTGCCCCCGCTCGCTCAAGGCCTTAATAGCGGCGTCTGTCACCATTTCCCAGCCCTTGCCCTGGTGGCCGTTAGCCTGGCCATATGGCACGGTCAAAACGGCGTTGAGCAAGAGAACGCCCTGGTCGGCCCAGCGTTTAAGGTAGCCGTGGTTGACCGGCTGGGCCCCAACATCGTCATAGAGCTCCTTATAGATATTGCGCAAGGACGGTGGCAGGGGCGTGCCCGGCATGACAGAAAAACTCATGCCGTTAGCCTGGCTGGGATTGTGGTAGGGGTCCTGACCCAAAATGACAACCTTGGTGTCTTTAAAAGGGGTCAGCTTGAAGGCAGTAAAGATATGGTACATGTCCGGGTAGATCTGCCTGGTCTGGTATTCTTTTTTCAAAAAAACATGCAGCTTGTGATATTCACCACTTTCAAAAACCGGGGCAAGCACATGGTCCCAATCATTTCCAATAAAATGTTTCATCTGTAATTCACCTTAGTCAATCTTACCATGATTGCCTCTTGATTTAAAGGGACTAGTGAAATAATTCACGACAACTTTTTTCAAATAAAGAAACACTTTGCAGTAATCAAACTTCCTCCTTTATGTTATTATGAAATCGATAACAACAAGGAGGAAATAACATGATTAAACTGATCACCTGTGACTTGGACGGGACCCTGCTGAACTCTTCTATGGAAATTTCTGACGCCAATGTTCAGGCCATTAAACGCGCCCAAGAAAACGGCATCGAATTCATGGTGGCCAGCGGCCGGGCACCCCATGAATCCCAGCCAATGCTTAAAGAATACGGGATCGACTGTAGCTTTATCAACTTAAACGGGGGCCTGGTCTTTGACACGGCCGGCAACTTGATCGTCAAGAATCCCTTGAAGCTGGAAACGGCCAAGAAGATCTGCCGCCTGCTCAAGAAGGAAGGCTTTTACTTCGAACTGGTTACCAGCAACCACGTCTACTCAGAAGACTTGAGCCAGCGGATTACCAACGTGGCTCACTTAATGGTGGAACTGAACCCAATGCTGACCTTCAAGGAGGCTGTTTTGGTTTCAGCCAGCAAGCCGGCCATCGTCAGCATCCAGCAGGTGCCAAGCTATGAGGACTTGATGGACGAACCTGGCACGGAAGTAATGAAGATCTTGGTCTTTGACTCCCGGGGCCAATACGCCTTCACCGACGTCATCAAGAAAATTGAAGAGATCGACAAGCTTTCCATCACTTCAAGCGCGGCCGACAATATCGAAATCAACGCCGCCGACGCCCAAAAGGGCCAGTCCCTGCTGGACTACGCGGCGGCCAAGGGCATCAAGCGCGAAGAAATCGCGGCCATCGGCGACAACCTGAACGATGAAAGCATGATCCAGGCTGCCGGCACCGGCGTGGCCATGGGCAATGCCGTTCCGCAGATCAAGACGATTGCCAGCTTCGTCACCAAGAGCAACAATGAAGACGGGGTAGCCTGGGCTATCGACAAGATCATTGCCGACAATCAAAAAGAGCAGGACCAATGATTTACACCCTTTACCTGACCCAGGAAGGCCGAACGGGCCAGATTCCAATCACCGATGAGGAGGGCAAGCCCTTTGGCTCTATCCGCGGCCGGCTGGACAATCCCAACCACACCCTTTACCTGCTGGACACCAGCGGTAATGAGATCGGCCGCCTGTTCAGCGATGGCACCGGCTTGATCGCATCTTTCACCCTGGATGTGGTTCACCACTCCCTGGTCCACGTCAAGAAGGTCAACAGCCCCCTGACCAACTTGTTCTACATTACCCGGCTCAACTACTGGGTCAATGGCAGCATCAAGCAGGGCAGCTATTACTTCCGGGACGGTTTTAAGAAGGTGGCTTCCGTTGACACGGTAGTAGCCGACAAGGGGGTGACCTTGACCTGCCAGATCAGCCGGGAGGAAGATACCCCCTTTATTCTGCTGATCGCGGTCCTTTTCACCCAGTGGCACGTCACCCCGCTCAACCTGCCGGACCTTTTTCCAAATCTCAACCGGCGGCCGACCAGCACGGCCAGCTTCTTTAAACTTCTTTTACCATATGGTCGTAAACGCGGTCGCCAATAGTCATTGAATTAGTCGTTTTGAAACCCTTGCGCAAGTATAATTGCTGAGCGCGAGTTTTTTCTAGATCCACGTTTAAACTGACCTTCTTGTAGCCGTGCTTCTTGGCCAGTTTCGGGGCCAGTTCCATTAAGCGGCTGGCAATCCCCTTCCCCCAGTCCCGCGGAGAGACAGCTAAGGCATCGATATACCATTCCCCCTTCTGGGCTTCCTTATCGGTAAAGATATCGGTGGTCATTGGCAGGCCGACCTTGGCCATTCTTTTCTGAGCACCACGTCAATAATGCCCTGGGCCTTGTCCGGGTACATGCAGATCATCCCCCAGACCCGGTCGTTTTCGTCAGTATCGACCCAGATCCGGTTGTAGGAATAACGGTAGTTTTCCGAGATGAAACCCAGCCGTATCAAGTCGTAGAACTGGCTCTTCTGTAGGCGGTTGATGGTATCCGTCAAAAATCTGGTTTAAAATCGGGTAAACCGCTTCAAAGTCGCTTTTTCTTGCCTTACGGATCATTTCGTCTTTTTTCTCCTTTTCCTTGTTATTTTTCTATATAAATTGTTTTCCTACAATTCATGTTACTATAGTCAGGAGAAAAAAGACAATTAAGCGCCCTTTCCGGGCAAACAAAAAGTTCCTAACAGTTAATCTACTCACGTACTTAACCGTTAGGAACTTCTTCTATCTTCAATTGTCGACTGCATTTTATGGTGGTCTCAGTCCTTTCCCGAGCCTAATTTAGTTATGCTCTGCGAATTTAAGCTAAACTTTCTAGTGGAGTATCCTCCTTGAATATTAACTCTTTTCTTTTGTTTACACTTATATAATACCACCTTTGTAAGCGTTATCAGCAAATAGGCTGAGATTTTTGGGAAAATAGTTTTAAAAAGCAAAAAAGCGAAAAGTACAAAAGAAGACAGAAAAGTATCGAATAGCAGACAAAGAAAAAACGCTCCCGAAGGAGCGTTTTTTGATATGACAGTCAAAAATTAGTCTTGGTAGTTTACCAAAGCCAGGTATGAGTCTGGTACCAATGATGCACCACCAACCAAGCCACCGTCGATGTTTGGCTTAGCCATCAATTCCTTGACGTTGGCTGGCTTTACTGAACCGCCGTATTGGATGCGAACGTTTTCAGCAGTTTCTTCGTTGTACAAGTCCTTAACAGTTTCCCGGATAGTCTTGCACATTTCTTCAGCTTGGTCGCTTGAAGCAGTCTTGCCAGTGCCGATCGCCCAGATTGGTTCGTAAGCGATCACCAGCTTGGAAACTTGTTCACTAGTCAAGCCTTCCAGGCCAGCCTTGATTTGGCTGACAACCCATTCGTTTTCCTTGCCGGCTTCCCGGGTTTCCAGTGATTCACCGCAGCAAAGGATTGGAGTCAAGCCGTTGGCAAAGATAGCCTTGGCCTTCTTGTTGATGTCTTCGTCAGTTTCGTGGAAGTAGTCACGGCGTTCTGAGTGGCCGATGATGACGTATTGCACGCCCATTTCCTTCAAAACTGCTGGAGAAGTTTCACCAGTGAAGGCACCGGAGTTTTCCCAGTAGCAGTTTTCTGCACCGACGTGCAGGTTTGAGCCTTCGGCAGCCTTCAGCAAGGCGTCCAAGTCAACTGCTGGTGCACAAATCACTGATTCAACCTTTGATGGGTCTGGCAATTGGTCCTTAACAGCGTTTACGAACTCAACAGTTTCCTTTGGGTTCATGTTCAGCTTCCAGTTACCAGCAATAATTGGGGTACGTGACATTTGAAAAATCCTCCTAAACTACTTGTCTGAAACGCAAGCGATACCTGGCAATTCCTTACCTTCAAGGTATTCAAGAGATGCACCACCACCAGTTGAGATGTGAGTCAACTTAGGAGCGATCCCCAATTGCTTAGCAGCAGCAGTTGAGTCACCACCGCCGACAATAGTAGTAGCGTCTGGCAAGTCAGCCAAAGCACGGCCAACTTCCAAAGTACCCTTGGCGAAGTTTGGCATTTCGAAGACGCCCATTGGCCCGTTCCAAACAACAGTCTTGGCACCTTCAAGAGTCTTCTTGAAGAGTTCAATAGTCTTAGGACCGATGTCCAAGCCCATTTCGTTGTCTGGGATGTCTTGGCCAACAACTTCTGAAGCAGCATCGTTGTTGAATTCAGTTGCGGCTACGTTGTCGATTGGCAGAACCAGCTTGTCGCCAGCCTTTTCCAGCAATTCCTTGGCAAATTCAACCTTGTCGTCTTCAACCAGGGACTTGCCGATATTGTGGCCTTGAGCCTTAAGGAAGGTGTAAGCCATACCACCACCGATGATGATGTGGTCAGCCTTTGGAATCAAGTTGGTGATAACGCCGATCTTGTCAGAAACCTTAGCCCCGCCAAGAATAGTTACGAATGGGTGAACTGGGTTAGCAACAGCGTTGCCCAGGAACTTGATTTCCTTTTCAAGCAGGAAACCAGCAGCTGCTGGCTTGCCGGCAGCCTTCATGGCCGTAGCGATACCAACGTTTGAAGCGTGGCTTCTGTGAGCAGTACCGAAGGCGTCGTTTACGAAAACGTCACCCAATGATGCCCAGTATTCGCCCAGCTTAGGGTCGTTCTTTGATTCACGCTTGCCGAAGTCGTTGTCGATGTCTTGGAAACGGGTGTTTTCCAAAACAACTACGTCGCCGTCCTTCATGTTGTTGATGGCGTCTTCAACTTCCTTGCCTTCGTTTGAAGGTACGAAAGTTACAGGCTTTTCAAGCAATTCGCCCAAACGTTTGGCAACTGGAGCCAAGCTCAAGCTCTTCTTGTCTTCATCGCTCTTGATCCGGCCAAGGTGGGAAAGCAAGATAGCCTTGCCGCCGTTTTCGATGATGTACTTGATAGTTGGCAAAGCAGCCACGATACGGTTGTCGTCGCCGATAACGCCGTCCTTAATCGGCACGTTGAAGTCAACGCGAACCAAAACCTTCTTGTCCTTAACGTCTACGTCAGAAACAATCAATTTAGCCATTGAAAAAATCTCCTAATATTCATCGAAAAAAGGCGGAAGGAAGAAATTTCCCTCCGCCTTCTTTCACACTACTAATTCAATTTAGAAAACTTTAAATTAAAGAGTAGCAAAGTGCAACAAAGTACGAACCATTTGGCAAGTGAATGAGTATTCGTTGTCGTACCAAGCAACAGTCTTAACAAGTTGCTTGTCGCCTGCAGTGATAACTTGGGTTTGAGTTGGGTCGAAGATTGAACCAGCAGTCATGCCCAATACGTCAGTAGAAACGATTTGGTCTGCGTTGTAAGCAAATGATGGGCTTTCGTACTTCTTCATAGCTGCGTTAACTTCTTCAGCAGTTACCTTCTTGTCCAAGATAGTAACAAGTTCAGTTTCTGAACCGTCCTTAACTGGGACACGTTGTGCGTGACCATCAAGCTTGCCGTTCAATTCTGGCAATACCAGGCCGATGGCCTTAGCAGCACCAGTTGAGTGAGGAATGATGTTTTCAGCAGCGGCACGGGCGTTGCGGAAGTTGTTGCCTCTGTCAGGACCATCCAAAACCTTTTGAGTTGCAGTGTAAGCGTGGATAGTAGTCATAGTACCAACTTGGATACCGAATTCCTTGTTCAAAGCGTTAGCCATTGGAGCAAGTGAGTTGGTAGTGCATGAGCCAGCTGAAACGATAGTGTCGTCAGCAGTCAAAGTGTCTTGGTTTACTGAGTAAACGATAGTCTTCAAGTCGTTGCCGGCTGGAGCTGAGATCAGGACACGCTTTGCACCAGCGTCAAGGTGGGCTTGTGACTTAGCCTTGCTAGTGTAGAAACCAGTACATTCAAGAACGAAGTCAACGCCGTCGTTCTTAACCCACGGAATGTTTTGAGCTTGTGGTTCAGCGTATACGCGGTACTTCTTGCCGTCTACAACCAGTGAGTCTTCAGTAGCTGAAACTTCGTGGTCGAAAGTGCCGTGAGTTGAGTCATACTTCAACAGGTGAGCCAACATAGCTGGAGTAGTCAAGTCGTTGATAGCAACAACTTCGATGTCCTTGGTTTCTTCACCCAAGTCCATGATGCGACGGAATGCCAAACGACCAATACGGCCAAAACCGTTAATACCAATCTTAACTGTCATATTCGAAAAGTCCTCCTTAAGAACTATAAAAAACATTTTATTTTAAGCGGGATGACCCGTTTAAAATCTGATTTGCGGCTGCCTCATCAGTAATCAGCCAGGTTTGATGAGGAGCGTTGCGCATATAGGCCTTGATGGCCTTGGCCTTTCTCGTGCCAAGGGCAATTGCCAGAATATGCGGGACATTCGTTAGGTTCTCGAACTGCAATCCAACCTGTCTGATGCGTTCGACAACGTGGCCTTCTTCATCGAAGAAACATCCAAAACATTCGGTGACGGCCTTGTTCTCCCGCAGACGTGCCAGGGCAACTGAATCGTAGCCCCGCCTCCTGGCCATTTCACTAGCCAGGCCAATGCCGTGAATCACGACATCGCTTTGGGAGATATCCTGCAACACCCCGCTGATTTCCGGATCCCGGACCAAAGACCGGTAAGCGTCCTTGGAAACATGTTCCGGTAAAAAGAGGGATTCATAGCTGCCGCCGGTCGCCCGGGCCATTTCTTGAACGACCGCGTTGCTTTCCGTGTTGACCCGGCCGCCCAATGCCCCTCTGCCAGGGACGAAGATCAAGCTCCGGTTCTCACTCAAGCTGCGGTTCAGCTTCTTGGCCACTTTGGCTATTGTCTTGCCGCCCATAACGGTGACAATGCAGTCTGCCAGGGGCAAGAGCAGACTCAAGGCTGAATTCAGCTCTTCGCCAGCCAGGTCATAAACCCGGCTCTGCAGGTCCGCGTCGCCAGCTACGATAATTGTCCGATCTATTCCTAAAGCCTGGGCCAACCATACTTCTGCTTGGCTGGCATTAAAAAGTCGATCAACAATTGGTGCTGCATCTTTTACAACACTCTCTCCTTTTTCAGTCAAGAACATCCCGAAATTCTTGATTTCGATCAGACCCTGGTCACGCAGGTAATCAGTTTCGGTCCGGATGTTCCGCTCGCTCAGCCCCAACTGCCTGGCCACCGTCCGGCGGCCGATTGGAGCATGCAAGCTGATCTGTTCAAGGATGAGATATCTTTGTCGAAAGATCTTTAAAGCATCGGGAACAAGCAGTTCGAGCAGGGATAAATCCGTGTTCAAAGTAACCATCCTTCTAGTGGGACACTCCCCGACCACGCTGTTGTCGTTTTCTGTCCCGCATTGCTTAAAAAAATAAGAGAAACAAGACTTCGCTTCAATCTCCATTTCTCTCTCGACACTCTTAGTATAACAGAATTCGCTCCGTATGCAAGTTTTTTTCTAACCCTGCCCGGGCAAAAAGCCTGTTTTATAACTTTCTTGACCTTTTTCGCAGATACTTTACAAGTTTTTACAATTTTTTTGCTTTAACCCCTTCCCATTCTCTGAATCTCTGCTATAATTAATAACTGTGATTGGGACCCTTAGTGTAATGGATCGCACGCAAGATTCCGGTTCTTGAAATCTGGGTTCGACTCCCAGGGGGTCCATCATATGAAAACCGCTGCTTTTCAGCAGCGGTTTTCATTTTGTCTTTTTTCGTTCTGTTTTTCTGTCTGCTCTGCCTCTTCTTTATCAGTCAAACAAGGCGGCTAAGTCCTGCAGGGTCAAGTCCTGCTTGGCCTGGCCTTGATAGTCGTGGCTGATTTGACCATGGTCTAAAACCAAAAGGCGGTTGCCATACTTTAAGGCGTCTTCCATATGGTGGGTGATCATCACCGCGGTGATCTTCTTGGCCCGGATCTGTTCATCGGTTGCCTCCATCAACTTGCGGCTGGATCTGGGGTCAAGCGCCGCGGTATGCTCGTCTAAAAGCAGAAGCTCCGGCTTATTATAGGTAGCCATGACGAAGCTCAAGGCCTGCCGCTGGCCGCCTGAGAGCTGGTCGACCGGCAGGTCCAGCTTGCCGGCCAGGTCGGGGTTGACCTTCTCCAGGGCTTCTTTGAAGGCCGGAATGTTTTCCTTCAGCCGGCGCAGCTTCAGCCCCCGCTTCTGCCCTCTTTTTGCGGCCAAAAGCAGATTTTCAGCCACCGTCATCCGAGGGGCCGTCCCCAGCTTGGGATCCTGGAAGACCCGGGCGATGTAGCTGCTGCGCTTGACCTCGCTTTCCTTGCTGATGTCTTTGCCGGCGTGGAGAATTTTTCCGCTGGTCGGCTGGATGGCCCCGGCCAAAACATTGAGCAGGGTGCTCTTGCCGGCCCCGTTGCCGCCTAGAAGGCAGATGAAGTCCCCTGGCTTGATCTTTAAGCTGAGCTTGCCCAGGATCTTGTTTTCCTCGCTAGTACCGCGGCCTACGACCACTTCCAAATCGGTCAGTTCCAGTAAATTTTGACTGGTCATGCTTAAATCCTTTCATAAATGTCTGCTTGAGGCGGAGTTTTTCTTCAACTTGCGGCAGCATCATGCAGGCGGCCAGAACTAGTGAAGAAATCAAATTCAAGTTGCTTGAAGACAGGCCCACCTGGAGAACTGCCAATAAGAGCAGGCGGTAGATAATGCTGCCCAGGCTGACCGCCAATAACCGGCTGGCTAGGCCAAGGTTTCTGAAGACGACCTCACTGATGATGGAGGCCAGGGCAATAACGATCGTCCCCATCCCCATGTTCACATCTGCGTAGCCGTTGCTTTGGGCGACCACCGCCCCGCAGAGGCCAACCAGGCCGTTGGAAATCATGAGGCCCGCCACCGTCATCTGCTGGGGGCTGATCCCCTGAGACTTGGCCATCTGCGGGTTGTCACCCGTGGCAATAAAGGCCTGGCCAAAGTCGGTTGACAAGAACCAGATCAAGTCGCAGGTGACCAGAACCATCAAGATGGTGCCAGCAACGACGCTGTCAAAGTACTGGGGCAGTTTTTGCAAAAAGGCCAGGGAGTAGATGGTCTTTTTGCCTAAAAGGGAGACATTAGACTTGCCCATAACCATCAAGTCGATAGAGTAGATCCCGGTCATGGTCAAAATCCCGGCTAAAAGGCTGGGAATCTTACCCTTGGTGATCAAAAGGGCCGTGACCAGGCCGGCTAAAGCCACCGCCACAAAGGCGGCCAAAGTAGCTAAAAAGGGGTTGGTCCCTTGCACGATCAGGCTGACGGAAACGGCCGCGCCTAAAGGGAAGGTCCCTTCCACGGTCATATCCGTCGTATTCATGATTCTGAAGCTGAGAAAGAGGCCCAGGCCCAGGAGCCCCCATAAGAAGCCCTGGCCGATTGCCGATACGATCAAATTCATAAAAATCCTCCTTGTAAACTACTTGTAGATGGTTCCCTTAGACTTGGCTTCTTTCAAGAAGCTGGCCGGAACCTTGGTGCCCAGCTTCTTAGCCTCCTTGAGGTTAAGATACGGGGTGCCGTGTTCAACATAGTGGATGGCCATTGTTGCCTGGCTTTTTGCCCTGCAAGATCTGGACGGTCATCTTGGCCCCGATCAAGCCCAGCTGGTACTGGTCCACGCTGTAGGTGGCCAGGCCCCCGTCTTTAACCATGGTGCCGGCAGCCGGGAAGACCGGCTTTTTAGCCGCGTTGGCGTTTTTGACCAGGGTCTGCATGGCCCCGGCAATCGTGTTGTCAGTCGGCACGATCACCGCGTCGACCTGGGTCAGCATTTGCTGGGAGACCTGGTTTAAGTCATTGCTGTTGGAAATGGAGTAGGCCTTGTAGTTGATCCCCATCTGCTTGCAGTAGCTAACGATCTGCTTGTAGCCGGACACGGCTGAGCTGTCGCTTGAGGTGTGGATGATCCCCAGGGTCTTCAGCCTGGGCAAAAAAGCGCTGGATCAACTTGAGCTGCTGCTTGATCGGCGCCCGGTCGCTGACCCCGGTGATGTTGCCTCCGGGACGCTTGTTGTTCTTCACCAGGCCCGCCCCCTTAGGGTCAGTCACTGCCCCTAAGACAATCGGCTTCTTTTTGGTCGCGTTGGCCAGGGCCTGGGAAGACGGGGTGGTGATCCCGAAGAGGACCTGGTTCTGGCTGTTGACTAGTTTTTACGCCATGGTCTTCAGATTGCTCTGGTCATTGTTGGCATTTTGGTAGTCGATCTTGACCTTGTAGCCCGACTTGGCCAGGGCCGGGTGGCGCATCAAGGTCAAGCCCCCACTCTGACTTCCTTGCTCTTTTGGGCCGCCGGCTTGATATTGATAAACAGGGTGGCTGCCAAAAAAGATAAATTGCGGCAAAGGCCGCGAGCACCTTTTTCATTCTGTTACCTAGCAAATTAAAGCAAAAACTAAAGTACTGTAAATACAGAAAAAATAACAAACTAACCGAAAGCAAAATAAAAAGGAGGATCCGCCTGGATCCTCCTTTTCTGTCTCTAAAAGAAAAATCCGGATAGATTTATTTACTATCCGGACCCTAATCAACTTTCAGCAATTCAGACAACAATTCAAGCCAAAACAGATTGAATCGCCCCGCGAAACAATCTCTACTTGAATTGCCAGCTTTCTTTTACCATTGCTTGAAAGTTCATCTTTTTTACCTCTCGGTTAACATTTAATTTATTTTTAACCAATCTTACTGGAAAGCCTTTCCCCTGTCAAAGCTATTTTTCAGCTTTTTACCAGCGGCCGGAAAGGATTTCCCCTCTTTGGGCCAATTGAGCATATAGCTGGCTGCCGTCACTGGCCAGACCTTCGATTTCCCGGTTGGAGACATGCTTCCAGGTCTTCTGGTAAGTCCCATCAGTCTGCAATTTGAAGATCAAGTTGTTAAAGGCCAGGTACATGTTGCTGCCGCTTACGCTGAAGCCCTGGACCGGAGAACTGCCGGCCTGCTGCTTGACGAAGTGGCTTTGGGTCACCGTTACCTGACTGACCTGCCAGCGGTTGTTGACCAGGTTAAGGCGCCAGAATTCATAGTGGCCAAAGGCAGCGTTGTGGAAGACCCCGTACATGGTATTGTCGCCGGCAAAAGCGGCGTTGTAGAAGTAGCGGCCAGAGCTGCCGACGTCTACCCGGATGCTCCAGACCTTGTTGATGGTCAAGCCGCTCTTCTTCAGCTGCAGGATTTCTTCCGAGTAAAAACCGTTGCTTGCCCCGCCTGGCAGCTTGTTTTCGTTGGCCAGGACATAGATGTACTTTGAACTTGCCCCCAGTGACTGGCCGTGGCCCAGGCGCAGGTAAGGACTCACTTTGACATTTTGGGAGTAGCTCTTAAACTTGCCAAAACTCAGCTTCTTGTAGAGGTAGCTGCGCGGTGACAGATACTGGGCCTGGTACTTGTTCAGCTTCTTCATGTTGAAGGCCACGATGTTGCCCTTAAGCTGGTCGCTGGCCGCGGCTGACCGATACCAGCTGCTGTAAGCCCAGCCGCCATTTACGGCCAAGCCTTCCATAACCGGACCGACCTGCTGCCAGTCATTGGTCTCCAGGCTCAAGTTGCGTGGCTCCCAAAGCTGGGTGGCCAGGGTCAAGCCGCCGCTGGTCCAGCGGTTGCTGCTGGTCTCTGTGCCATAGCGGTGGACGGCGTTCCAGTTCTTGGAGCTGCCGGAGTGCTTTCTCGTGCTGGCCACTTCCTTAGGGCCCTTCTTCGCGCTAACAGCCGGCTTAAGGTTCCGGTTCGGGTTAGCCGTCTTCACCAATTCAACGGTCGTCTTGGCCTTGCCATAAGTAAAATTCAGCTTGTCCCCGGACAGACTGGCCTTAACCGCGCCATTTGCCGGGTCCACCATGGTCCCGTGAGCGTCGGTCACATAGCTGATGGCGTCCTTGTAGTCAAAGCGGTTGTCATCTTCGACCAGGTAGATTTGCTTGGCCGCGGAAATCTTGTTTCTGACAAACCACTTTTCACTAACCTAGCCTAAAGGGCGGCCGTTGGCATAGATATAGGCATAAGTCCCCTTCTTGGTCTTCTTGCTGGCCGTTGACTGGATCTTGCTGTACTTAAAGTACTTAGTGGTCGTCACTTTCTTGCTGGCGCCCTTCTTGGTTACTTTGGCATAGATCCCCATGTTTTTCGTGCCCGGCATCTTGCTTACCGTGGCCGCCTGGGCCGTTTGGGCCTGGCCAATAAAGGCCGCCGCCAGCAGGAGCGAGCAGAGCAGTTTCTTATCCATTTCTTTTCCACTTTTTATATAAATTAGATTCTTTCCAGCTAAAAAAGTCTTTTCACACAAGGACATTATAGCACCAGTTTATTTTTAAAAAAAGAGTGCGCCAAGTTTGACAGACCCGGCCAGGAGTGTTTTAATTAGCACTGTATCTAAATGAGTGCTAATCCAATCACTAGGAGGAAAATTATGTTAGTACCTACAGTTATTGAACAAACGGCCCGCGGCGAACGCGCTTATGACATTTACTCCCGCTTGCTGAAGGACCGGATCATCATGCTGAGCGGTGACGTTAACGACCAAATGGCCAACTCCATCATTGCCCAGTTGCTTTTCCTTGACGCGCAAGACAATACTAAAGACATTTACATGTACATCAACTCACCAGGCGGTGTGATCACTTCCGGCATGGCTATCGTGGACACCATGAACTTCATCAAGTCACCAGTTTCCACCATTGCCACCGGTATGGCAGCTTCCATGGCCTCAATCATTTTGGCTGAAGGCGAAAAGGGCAAGCGTTTTGCCCTGCCGCACGCTACTGTCCTCATCCACCAGCCTTTGGGCGGGGCGCAAGGGCAAGCCACGGAAATCCAAATTGCCGCTGAAGAAATCTTGAAGACCAGAAAGATGATCAATGAAATCTTGGCCAAGGACTCCGGCCAGGACATCGAAACCATCAAGCGCGACACTGAACGCGACCACTACATGACCGCTCAGGAAGCCAAGGACTACGGCTTGATTGACGACATCATGGTCAACCAAAACAAGTAATCCGCTTATCGGGAAAAGAAAATCCAGACGACTGAAATAGCCGTCTGGATTTTTTGTTGTCTTATTATTAGCGGAGGTTTTCCGCGATCTCATGCAATTTCTTCAAGCGGTGGTTAACCCCGGACTTGGAAATCGGCCCGTCGGGAACCTGCTCAGCCAGTTCCTTGAGGGAAAGTTCCGGGTGCTGCAGGCGGAAGCGGGCCAGGCTGGCCAGCTTTTCCGGCAAAGACTCCAGGCCCTGCTTTTTGTCAATCAATTCAATGTCTTCCACCTGCTTGGCGGCCGCGCCGGCCGTCTTGCGGAGGTTGGCCGTGTCGCAGTTGACCAGGCGGTTGACGGAATTGCGCATGTCCCGCATGATCCGCAGGTCCTCAAAGGCCAGCATGGCATTGACCGCCCCGACCACATGGAGGAAGTCGCCGATTTTTTCCGCTTCTTTCAAGTAGACTATGCTGCCGCTTCTGCGGGCCGTCACCTTGGCATTGAGATCAAAGTACTTGTTCATGATCTCCTGCAGATCCTGGCTGTGGTTGGCATAGGTGCAATAGATTTCCAGGTGGTAGCGGCTGGTTTCCGGATTGTTGACGCTGCCGCTGGCCAAAAACCCCCCCCGCAGGTAGGACATTGACCGCTGCTCTGAATACTTGATCTTGTCCGGCACCCCGGTGATGAAGCCTTTTTTCGGGGAATAGATCTCTAAATCCGCCATAATCTCGCTGACCATCTGGGCCACTCTGACCAGGTACTGGTGGTTCTTCTTCAGCTTCATCTTCCGGGTCACGATCAGCTGGGGATCAAAGCCGTAGGCCGTCTTGATCAGGGAAAAAATCCGCCGGGCAATGGCCGGGTTTTCCGTCACGATGTCCAGGCTCATCTGCCCGTCATGCCGGCTCAAAACCGCGTTCATCCGCAAAAAGGCCGCCAGTTCCGCCTTGGCATGCTCGGGATGGACCTCGATTGATGTCAGTTCTTTTTTTACCTCACTGGCATAACTCGCCATTAACTTCCTACTTTCTCTTAAACATTTCCTGCAGGGCCAGGTCAATGATTTCCCTGGCCACCTTGTCGCCGTCATGGAAGACCAGGCCGCTTCGCTGGTCGATAAAGTCGTCCGTAATCACCCGGCAGTTCTGTTCCTGCAGGCCGGCAAAGTCGTTGGCGACCGGCTTTAAATACTCATCATAGTCTTCCGGATGGAACTTGGTCATGTCGATCTGGGCCCCGTTGACCAGGGCGGTGTCGATATAATTGCCGCCCAGGTGCTGGTTGATGACCCGGACGTGATCGGCATCGCTTAAGCCCACCGTTTCCCCCGCCTGGGTCATGATGTTGCAGACGTAAACCACTTCAGCCTTAGTCTCCCGGACTGCCTGGCCAACATTCGGGATCATCAGGTTCGGCAGAATCGAGGTAAACAAGGACCCCGGCCCCAGGACAATAGCATCGGCCTGCATAATGGCCTCGATCACCGGACTGGGAGATGCCGGCTCACCGTCATCAGCTGTTGTTACCCAGACCCGCTTGATCTGCTTGTGCTGGCTGGTAATTTCCACTTCCCCGCTGCTCTGGCTGCCGTCCATGAATTCCGCGTTCAAGGTCAAAGGTTCGTTAGCAGAAGGATAAATGTGACCATCAACCTCCATCATGGCTGATAAGTTCTGGACAGCGTCAAAAATATTCCCCTGCATCTCGCTTAAGGCCGCGATGATCAAGTTGCCGATGGCGTGGCCGGAGAAAAAGGAGTCCTTTGATTCAAAGCGGTACTGGAAGATCTGCTTTTTTTCTTGCGAGAGGTCGCTCAAGGAAACCAGGACATTGCGGATGTCGCCCGGGGGAACGACGTTGATGTAGTTGCGGATGATCCCGGATGACCCGCCGTCGTCAGAGACGGTCACGATCGCCGTGATCTCCGCGTCCTGCTTTTTCAAGGCCTGCAAAATGACTGGCAGGCCGGTCCCCCCGCCGATGACGACCACCCGGGGCCGGCGGCGCTTGATGATGCGGATGATCTTGTTTTCGCCAAAAGACATGCTGAATTCCTACTTTCTAAGATAACGGCTGATTTCCCGGTGGGTAATGTCAACCGGATATTTTTCAGACAAGTCGCGCGCCAGCTGCTGGGCGATCGAAACGCTGCGGTGCTGACCGCCCGTACAGCCGATGGCGATCGTCAGTTTTTCCTTGCCTTCGTCAATGTAGCCGGGAATTGCTGTCAACAAGAGGTCCAGCAGCTTGCCATAAAAGACCTTGGTTTCATCCTTGTCCATGACATAGTTGAAGACCCGCTTGTCCAGCCCCGTGAAGGGACGCAGTTCCGGAATGTAGAAGGGATTAGGCAGAAAGCGGACATCCATGACGATGTCGGCATCAATCGGCATCCCGTACTTAAAGCCGAAGGACATGACCTCAATCCCGAATTTTGGCTTGTGGAGTTCCCCGAATTTGCTCTGCAGCTTCTGCTTCAGTTCCTTCGTCGTCATCTTGGAGGTATCCAAAATGTAGTTGGACCGGTTTCTGACCGGAGTCAAAATGCGGCGTTCATCCCGGATCCCGTCTAAAAGGCGGCCGTTTTCCGCTAAAGGCGGCAGGCGGCGGGTTTCCTTGTAGCGGGCCACCAAGGTGTCGTCAGAAGCTTCCAAAAAGACAATCGTGGCCTGGGTCTGGCCGCTGTCTTCCAGGGAGTTGATTTCGTCGATTAGGTCCTTGTAGAAGGACTTGACCCTGAGGTCGATCACCACGGCAACTTTTTCAAAGTCTTCCGAAGTGTTCATCAAGTCCCAGAAATTGCCCAGCAATTCCGGGGGCAGGTTGTCAACCACGAAGTAGCCGACATCTTCTAATGAGTGGGCGGCGACCGTCTTGCCGGCCCCGCTCATCCCCGTCAAAATCAACAGCTGTTTCTTGTATTTTTCATGCATGATTCCGTATTGCTCCCATAAAACGTTAAACTCTATCATACCGGGCGTGCCGCGTCTTGGCAATTATTTCGCCCTAGCTGCATTCCTATTCTCCACTATTTTTATAAAAAATCCCCTAAGCCGTAGACCCTTCTCCCTTGAAAACCGGTCAAGGTCTCAGCGTGGACCAGGGCACTCAAGACCGCTTCTTCGATTGTCTCCGTCCCGGCTTCAAAGACCGGGTCCAGCTGGCTGTCCGGCAAAAAGCTAAAGCTTTCCGCTTCTTTAGCGAAATGGCTGACCCTTTGCGCCGTGGAAAAAGCCAGGGCAATGTCGCCAAAACCATCGCCGATATACGACCCGGTTCTGGCTAAGCCAACCGCGCTCCGGCGGGCCAGGCGGCCTAGTTGCCGGCTGGAGAGGGGCAGGTCGGTGCGATCACCATCACGATTGACCCCTGGTCTTTTTGATAGCGGGCATAAAGCTGGTTATTTTCTGCTTTCGCCCGGGCCAAAACGGCGTCTTTTAGTTGCTGGCCCAAAAGGCGACTGCCAGCCCGCAACTTGCCAAAAGCCCCGAAATTGGCGCAGACCAGGCTGGCTACGTGATATTTTTTTATTTTTTCCCGCCCAGTTCCAAAAGCCGCGAAGCTGACCCGATGCCGCCCTTAAAGCCTAAACAGCGCATACCGGTTCCGGCACCGACATTACCTTCCAGCAGGGGCGGATTACCCTCAGCTAAAGCTAAAACCGTCAGAGCATCGCTCTCTTTAACCGGCAGGGACCTAATATCATTCAAATCCCCGTCGTTACACTCCATCACGACCGGGTTAACCGTCCCGGTTGTGAGGCCGATCTCCGGGTTCCGGTCCAGCATGTAGCGGGTCAAGGCTGTCCAGCAGGTCCCCACGGCCAGGGTGTTGGTCATGAGAATCGGAGTCTCCAAAGTACCCAGCTCATTGATCTGAACTAGGCCGGTAGTTTTGCCGAAGCCGTTAATGACCTGGCCGCTGGCCAGCATTTTTTGCTTAAAAATGTCACTCCCGGGCAAGATTGCCGTGACGCCGGTATTAACCCCGCCCTTTCGCAGGGTCACCTGGCCCCACCTTGACCCCCGGAACATCGGTTATGTCGTTTTTCTCTCCGGTTTGATAAGCCCGGGGCAAAAACAGTTCTCTTTTTAAGCCCATCTTCCACCTCAGATTTCCGTCATGAACATTTTCGCCGTCAAGAGTTCCATAATGCTCTTGGCCCGGTAGGAAACGATCCGCTCGCCTGCTCGCTCAGCTCCCGGGTAAAAAGAAGCGGCTCTGGCCCGGCCTGCTGAAGAAAAGCAGAATTCCAGCAGGTATTCGTCAGCTAAAAGCGGCAGACCACCGGGCCCCGCCAAGGCTTCCTTGATCCCGGTCGCGATGCCCGCTGCGACTTCCTGGGGGCTCTTATTGACAGTCGCGCTGCCCACCCCTTTTTTAGTGGCACAGGTCACGATGCCCGGGCAAAAGTCCTCAGCCCGCCGGCAAATTCCGGCATCCCCGGCCAGGAAAAGTGAGGGTACCCCGTACTGGGCCGCGCAGAGGCTGTTGAAGGTGAATTCCGAGGCCAATTCTCCGTTCAGCTTGACCCAGGAATACCAGCCATGTTCCACCGTATGGTCTAAGGGCGTTTCGCTGGAGCCGGCCGGAGAGTGGCTGCCGATATGGATTGCCCCAGCATAGTCGGCTGAAATTCCCGCCATCATTTCTTCTGGTGAAGAGTCCCAGCCCTGGATCAGTTCCGTGCCCGCCGGCAACAGGGCCGGATCCAGGTTGATCCCGTCCTCATGCCCGTCTTTGACGGTCACCTGATAGCCGGCCTGCTGGCAGGCCTTGACCGCGGCCACGGTTTCCCGGGTCATCTCTTTTAAAGCCAGGTCATAGCCCTTGTGGCCATAATGGGTCTGCTCCCAGCTGGTAACGCCGGCGCAGCCCTCCATGTCGCAGGAAATATAAATCTTTTTCTCTATTTTCCCTTGCCTCCCTGCTTTTGCTTTTTCCTTACACTTTTTTACTACTTACTTTCATTTTACCATCAAAAAAACTGCCAACACTTAAACAATCTGTTAAGTATCGGCAGTTTAAAATGCTTAACGGTGCATAAAGGCCAAAGCAATCTCATTTATCCCGAAGATCATCAAGTAGATCGCGATCAAGTAGACCGTGCTCATCACCGCGATAACCGGTCTGAACAGAAGCATAACCCCGACAACCAGGCCCAAGATGTTCAAGAGCAGGTTGAAGAAGAAATACCAGCCGGTCTCAAAGAAACGCAGGTGCCAGGCAAAGACGATCCCGATCACCGAGTCGACGATGAACCAGATAGCCACCAAGATCGCGATCATGTATGCCCCGACCTTGTTATCCCACAGGAAGAAGATCCCGATCAAAATGTCAAAGATCCCCGATAAAAGGGTCGTCCAAGATGGGCCAAAGATACCGTGAAAGCCGGCATACATGGAAATCCAAGCGATCCCCTGCATGATCAACAAGACGGCCAGAATGATGACCAGGCCCCGCAAGCCCTTGCCAGGGTTGGCAAAGAGAAAAATGCTTAAAACGACGGAGATGACCCCAGCGCTGAAGACGCCCCAGTCAAAGCCGCGTTTTTCGTTGTAGCCGGAATCAAACATAAAAATCACCCCTTCACACTGAAGTAAAAATTCTGACAATTATTTGGCTTCAGCTTTCATTTTACAATATTTTGCTAAAAAAGGTTTAGGGCGTGATTAAGATTCTTTTTTATTTGCAAGACTGCTTTCAGTCAAAGCCTTGTCCCGGTCCAAAACTGGCTTGAGATACTTGCCAGTCCAGGACTCTGGGCAGTCTGCCACTTCTTCCGGCGTCCCCGTGCAGACCACCTGGCCGCCCCGCTCGCCCCCGTTAGGACCCAGGTCGATCAGCCAGTCAGCCGTCTTGATCACGTCCAGGTTGTGTTCGATCACCAAAACCGTGTTGCCCTGGTCTACCAGGCGCTGGAGGACTTCCAAAAGGTGCTTGATGTCGTCGGTGTGCAGGCCAGTAGTTGGTTCATCCAGGATGTAGAAGTTCTTCCCAGTCGATAACTTCTGCAGTTCGCTGGCCAGTTTCATCCGCTGGGCTTCCCCGCCGGACAACGTGGTGGCTGGCTGGCCCAGCTTGACATAGCCCAGACCAACGTCGACGATGGTCTGCAGCTTGCGGTGGATCTTGGGAATATTAACGAAGAAGTCACAAGCTTCACTGATCGTCATGTCCAGGACCTGGGCGATATTCTTTTCCCGGTAAGTCACTTCCAAAGTTTCAGAATTATAGCGCTGGCCATGGCAGACTTCACAAGGAACGTAGACGTCCGGCAGGAAGTTCATTTCGATCTTGAGGATCCCGTCCCCGTGGCAGGTTTCGCAGCGCCCGCCCTTGACGTTGAAGGAGAAGCGGGCCTTGGTGTAGCCCCGCATCTTGGCTTCATTGGTCTGGGCAAAAAGGGTCCGGATATCGTCAAAGACGCTGGTGTAGGTCGCCGGGTTGCTCCGCGGGGTACGGCCGATCGGGCTTTGGTCGATGTCGATCACTTTTTCAATATTCTTCCAGCCGGTCAGCTTGTCATACTTGCCCGGCTTGGCGGAATTGTGGTTGAGCTTCTGGGCCAGAACCAGCTTTAAAATCTGGTTGACCAGGGTGGACTTGCCGGACCCGGAAACCCCGGTCACGACCACGAATTCACTCAAAGGGAATTCGACGCTGATATTCTTCAGATTGTTTTCCGCCGCCCCGGTCAGCTTCAGCTTCTTGCCGCTGCCCTTGCGCCGCTTCAATGGTACCGGGATGAACTTTTCTCCCCGCAGGTACTGGCCAGTCAAAGACTTCGGATTGGCCATGACTTCTTCCGGCGTTCCGGCCGCCATAACCTCCCCGCCCTGGCTGCCGGCCCCTGGCCCCATGTCGATCAAGTAGTCAGCAGCCCGCATAGTTTCATCGTCGTGCTCAACGACAATCAAGGAGTTGCCCAGATCCCGCATCCGCTTCAAAGAAGCGATCAAGCGGTCGTTGTCCCGCTGGTGCAGGCCGATAGACGGTTCATCCAAGACATACATAACCCCGGACAGGTTGGACCCGATCTGGGTGGCCAGGCGGATCCGCTGGGCTTCCCCGCCGGATAAAGTCCCGGCTGATCTGGACAGGGTCAGGTAGTCCAGGCCGACGCTGACCAGGAAATTCAAGCGGTCGCAGACTTCTTTTAGGATCGGCTTGGCGATAGCAGCTTCCTGCTCACTTAAGTCAACTGCCTTGAAAAAGGCCAGGCCGTCCTTGATTGACAAGTCACTGGCTTCAGCCAGGTTCTTGCCATTGACCTTAACGGCCAGGGCCTTCTCATTAAGCCGCTTGCCGCCGCAGACCTCACAAGGCAATTCAGTCATGTACTCGCCCATGATTTCCTGCATGAACTTGGACATTGGCTTGGCGTAGCGGCGGTCGACATTGTTGATCACCCCTTCAAAGGGCTGCTTGGTGTCGTTGACCCCGAAGTCCCCTTCCAGGTGGAAGTGGATTTCCTTGTCTGACCCATTTAAGATAATGTCTCTTTGCCGCTTGGTCAGCTTTTTAAAAGGCTTGTCCATCGGGATCTTCAAAGCCGCGCAGGCCTGCTCCAGCATCCCCATGTAGTACTTTGACCCTGCCCAAGGAGCCAGGGCCCCTTCAGCCAAGCTCTTGTCCTTGTCCGGGACCACTAAGTCCGGGTCAACCGCCAGCTTCATCCCCAGGCCATCGCAGGCCGGGCAGGCCCCGAAAGGCGCGTTGAAGGAGAAAAGGCGGGGCTCCATTTCCCCGACTGTAAAGCCGCAAAGAGGACAGGCGTAGTATTCAGAAAAACTGAGCTTCTCGCCCCCGATCACGTCAACGTCCATGTAGCCCTCAGACAGGCGCAGGGCTGCTTCAGCCGAGTCAAAGAGGCGGGACCGGATCCCGTCTTTGATGACCAGGCGGTCAACCACGATTTCGATATCATGGCGCTTGTTTTTCTCTAAAGCAAATTCCTCACTGGCTTCGTGCAGCTCGCCGTCAACGATCACCCGGACATAGCCGGCCCGGCGGATTCGGGCGAAAACCTCCTTGTGCTCGCCCCGCTTGCCCCGGATGACCGGGGACAAAAGCTGGATCTTGCTTCTTTCCGGCAAATCCAGGATCCGGGTCACCATCTGGTCAACCGACTGCCGCTGGATCAAGGTGCCGTCGTTTGGGCAGTAAGGGTGGCCGACCCTGGCCCAGAGCAAGCGGAGGTAGTCGTTGATTTCAGTAACCGTGCCGACCGTTGAGCGGGGATTGTGGGAGGTCGTCTTCTGGTCGATGGAAATGGCCGGGTTAAGGCCGTCGATTGAGTCGACGTCGGCCTTGTCCATTTGCCCTAAAAACTGGCGGGCATAGCTAGACAGAGATTCGACGTAGCGGCGCCGGCCTTCAGCGTACAGGGTGTCAAAAGCCAGTGAGCTCTTGCCAGAACCCGATAAGCCAGTAATAACGACCAGCTGATCTTTAGGAATGGTTACGTCGATGTCTTTTAAATTGTGCTCACGGGCACCGCGGATGACAATCTTTCTATCTGCCATTGAAGTCCTTGCCTTTCTTCTTAATCGGTTTTCTTACAGAGCCTTCCAATTCGATAATCGCGTCGCGGAGGTTAGCCGCGCTTTCAAAGTCCAAGCGCTTGGCCGCGTCTTGCATCTGCTCTTTCAAGTTGGCGATCATCTGCTTCTTCTGCTTGGCCGTCAGCTCGTCGAAGTTGAGGTCGGCGAAGGAGTCTGACTTTTCGGCTTCCTTGTCGGCCTTGACCACGGAGATCATGTCCCGGACCGGCTTGATGATGGTCTTTGGCACGATCCCATGCTCTTCATTGTACTTCATCTGGATGGCCCGGCGGCGGTTCGTTTCATCAATCGCCATCTTCATGGAATCGGTGATCCGGTCAGCATACATGATAACTTCACCGTTGGCGTTCCGGGCCGCCCGGCCCATGGTCTGGATCAGCGGCCGGTAGGCCCGCAGGAAGCCTTCCTTGTCCGCGTCCAGAATGGCCACCAGGGAAACTTCCGGTACGTCGATCCCTTCCCTAAGCAGGTTGATCCCGATCAAAACGTCAAACTTGCCCAAGCGGAGGTCGCGGATGATCTGCATTCTTTCCAGGGTTTTAATGTCCGAGTGCAGGTAGCGGACCTTGATACCCAGGTCTTTCAAGTAGTCGGTCAAGTCTTCAGCCATCTTTTTGGTCAAAGTAGTGACAAAAACCCGTTCCCTTCTTTCAATCCGCAGATTGATTTCAGCAACCAGGTCGTCGATCTGCCCTTCAATTGGCCGGACCTCGATCTTCGGGTCCAAAAGGCCGGTCGGCCGGATGACCTGTTCCACGATCCGGCTAGTCCGGTTTAATTCATAGTCACCCGGGGTGGCTGACACATACATGATCTGGTTGACATGCTGCTCAAATTCTTCCAGCTTTAGGGGCCGGTTGTCCAAGGCTGATGGCAGGCGGAAGCCATAGTCAATCAAGGTCTGCTTTCTGTTTCTGTCCCCGTTGTACATGGCCCGGATTTCCGGCATGGTGGCGTGGGATTCGTCGATTAAAATCAGGGAATCCTTGGGGAAGAAGTCCAAAAGGGTGTATGGCGGCTCACCGGCTTTGCGGTTTTCCATCTGCCGGGAGTAGTTTTCAATCCCGTTGGTGTAGCCGACTTCTCTCAGCATTTCCAAGTCGTAGGTGGTCCGCTGCTTGATTCTTTCTGCCTCCAGCAGCTTGCCTTCTTTTTCAAACTTCTTGACCTGGTCGTCCATCTCAGCCTTGATCCGGTCGATAGCCCCGGCCAGCTGGTCATCGTTGGTCATGAAGTGGGTGGCCGGGAAAAGGGAGATGCTGTCTCTGACCCCGTGCACTTCCCCGGTCAAGGGGTCAACTTCGACAATCCGGTCGATTTCGTCGCCAAAAAATTCAATCCGGTAGGCCCGGTCAGAATAGCCGGCCGGGAAAACTTCCACGACGTCGCCCCGGACCCGGAAGCGGCCCCGCTGTAAGTCGATGTCGTTTCTGTCGTACTGGATGTTGACCAAGTCTCTGAGCAGGGTGTTTCTTTCGTATTCCTGGCCAGTATAGACGTTTAACACGCTGGCCTCGTATTCTCTTGGGTCACCCAAGCCGTATATACAGGAAACGGAAGCCACCACGATGACGTCATTTCTGGCCATCAAGGCGCTGGTGGCGGCGTGCCGCAGCTGGTCGATTTCGTCGTTGATCGAGGAGTCTTTTTCAATGTAAGTGTCTGACTGGGGCACGTAGGCTTCCGGCTGGTAGTAGTCATAGTAGGAAACGAAGTATTCCACGGCGTTGTTCGGGAAAAATTCCTTAAATTCATTGTAGAGCTGGCCAACCAGGGTCTTGTTGTGGGTAATGACCAGGGTCGGCTTGTTCATTTTGGCAATTACATTGGCCATGGTATAGGTCTTCCCCGTCCCCGTTGCCCCCTTGAGGATCTGCTCTTTATCGCCGGCCTGAAAACCGGCCGTCAGCTGGTCGATGGCCTGCTGCTGGTCACCGGCCGGCTTATATGGTGAGACGAGTTCAAATTTGTTATTGTCTTGCCGCTTAATCACTTTTTCCCCCTTAAACTTGCAATAATCAGTCGTAATCTATTTTACTGCCCGAACATAGATTCTAACAATATTTTGCTCAAAGAAAAAAGCAGCAGACCACTTGTCCGCTGCTTTTAATATCTATTTCAAAAAGCCCTTGGCTTGCAGGTAGTTGTAAGCTTCCTGCCCGGCCACGCTGCCTTCGCCCACGGCGGTCGTTACCTGGCGTAAATCCTTTGGCCGCACGTCGCCGGCCGCAAAGATCCCTTCCTGCCGGGTCCTCATCAATTCGTCAGTAGGAATCCAGCCGTTTTCGTCCAGGATGTCCAGGCCATCCAGGGCCTTAGTCACTGGCAGAACGCCAACGTAAATAAAGACGCCCTTGGTGGCAAATTCCTTTTCTTCCCCGCTGACCTTGTCCTTGTAACGGATCCCGCTGACCTTGCCGTCTTCGCCGATGATTTCTTCAGTCAAGGCGTTCCAGACAAACTTGATCTTCGGGTGCTTGAAGGCCTTCTCCTGCAGTTCAGGCTTGGCCCGCAGCTGGTCTCTTCTGTGAACGACCGTGACTGACTTGGCTGACTGAGCCAGGTAGAGCCCTTCCTGGATGGCCGAGTCGCCCCCGCCGATCACCGTCACGTCTTCATCTCTGAAGAAAGCTGCATCGCAGACGGCGCAGTAAGAAACACCATGGCCGGAATAAATTTCCTCTCCCGGCACGTTCAAGTGCTTGTGCTCTGATCCAGTCGCGATGATCACGGCTGGAGCCAGGTATTCCTCGCTGTCCGTAATCACCCGCTTATAGTCGCCTTCCAGCTTGACGGCCTGGACGTCGCCATATTCATAGCTGGCCCCGGCGTTTTGCACGGTCTGGTACATCTTTTCGCCCAGTTCCGGCCCCTGAACTTCCACAAAGCCCGGGTAATTGTCGATGTCGGCAGTATTGTTCATCTGCCCCCCGTAAATCCCCCGGTCTAAGAGAACCGTCTTCAGGTTGGCCCGGGCCGCGTAAACTGCTGCCGTCATGCCGGCTGGACCGGCACCAATGATTACTACGTCAACTTCTTTGGTCATAAACAGTCTCCTTGCCACTTACTTTTTATAAGTAATATCATACAGGATTTTCAAAAGATTGCAAGCCTCTTTTAAATTCTGATTTCCGGTCCCAGCTGCCGGCTCATCATCAGCTTGATCTCATCGTCGATCTTGGCCCCCTCATAGAGGACCTTGTAGATGGAAGCTGAGATCGGCATGTCCAAAGAATACTTGTCGCATATTTCGTACACGGCCTTGACGGTCGTGGCCCCTTCAACAACCTGGCCCATGTTGGCCAAGACTTCGTCCAGAGGCTTGCCCTGGCCCAGCTGGTAGCCGCAGCGCCAGTTCCGGGAGTTGACTGAGGTACAAGTAACGATCAAGTCGCCGATCCCGGACAGGCCACTGAAGGTCCAAGGCTGGCCGCCAAAGGCCACGCCCAGGCGGGTGATTTCCGCCAGGCCCCGGGTCATCAAGGCTGCCTTGGCATTGTCCCCGTAGCCCAGGCCCGCCAGGATCCCAGCCGCGATGGCGATGACGTTTTTAACAGCCCCGCCGACCTGGACCCCGATTGGGTCGTTGCTGGTGTAGAAGCGGACATAGTCATTTGAAAAAATCTTCTGCATCTTGGCCGCGTTGTCCAGACTGGTTGAAGCCAGGGTAATGGCCGTCAGGTCCTTTTGGGCGGTATTTTCCGCGTGGCTGGGACCGGACAGGACGATCATCTTGTCAAATCCGTCCGGGTAGATTTCGTCTTTAAAAATCTGCAAAACCAGCTTTTTAGTCCCCGATTCAATCCCCTTGGTGGCCGAAACCAGGTAAGGCTGGCGGCCATTCTCGTCCAAGACCTGCCGGACCGCTTTAGCCACTGACCGGATCGCGCTGGTCGGCACGGCGAACAGGATAACGTCACAGTCTTTCAGAACCTGCCCCATGTCGGTGCTGGCCCAAACGCTGGGGTTCAAGGTCCAGTCCTTCATGTAGTGCAGGTTAGTGTGATCTTGGTTGATCTCATCAGCAATAACTTGCCGGTGGGCATAAAGGGCCACCTCGTGGCCGTTGTCAGCCAGCATGGAGGCCAGGACTGACCCCCAGGAACCGGCGCCTAAAGCGGAAATTTTTGTCATTTTTTCTACCTCTCGTATGGATATTTTAAACCGCTTCCTTCAAGATACCACTTTGGCTTGACTTTGACACGCCGGTAGACAAATAAAATAACCACAGCGATTAAAAGCAGGAGGCTGAGGGCCTGGGAAACCCGGATGACACCAAAGATATAGAGGCTGTCCGTCCGCATCCCTTCCACGAAAAAGCGGACCACGGAGTACCAGGCCAGGTAAAGCATGAAGACTTCCCCCTGCTTAAAAAGATGCTTCTTGTGGCGCAGGGAGAGGATGATGATCAGACCGATCAGGTTAAAGAAAGATTCATACAAAAAAGTCGGCTTGTAGTAGCTGCCATTAATGTACATCTGGTCGATGATGAACTGGGGCAAGTGGAGGTTTTGCAGATACTGCAGGCTGCACTTGGCCCCGTGGGCCTCCTGGTTCATAAAATTGCCCCACCGGCCCAGGACCTGGGCCGCCATCACGCCCGGCGCCACGATGTCCAGGACTAGAAATGGCGGCAAGAAGCGCCGGTAGCAGAAGACCAAAAGGACGATCGCCCCGGCGATCAAGCCCCCGTAAATGGCAATCCCCCCGTTCCAGATGGCGATAATTTCATCCGGGTGCTGGGAGAAGTAGCCCCATTCAAAAATGACATAGTAGATCCGGGCCCCGATAAAGCCGATCGGCACGCCCCACAAGAGCAAGTCGATGAAGTCATCGCTCATGATCTGCCGTCTTTGCCCTTCTCTGATCGACATGAAGGTAGCCAGCAGGATCCCGCAGGCGATGATGATTCCGTACCAGCGGACGTGAATGTCCCCGATACTGAAGGCGATTGGATTCAGTGCTAAAGTCATTAGTCTGCTTTACCCCCTTTTTTCTTCCTCGCTGTTTTCCGCGATCAGGCTAGTCAGGTTTTCATCAAAAGTCTTGGCCGCGTCAAAGCCCATGGCCTTGGCTCTGAAGTTCATGACGGCCACTTCCACGATGTTTTCCATGTTCCGGCCGACCTTGACCGGAATAGTGACCTGGGGAACCGCGATCCCGCAGATGATCCGGGTGTTTTCCTGGAAGCCCAAGCGGTCATAGTTGGCCTTGGAGTCCCAGTTGGTCAAGTTGATGACCAGGGAGATCTCGGTTTCATCCTTGATGGCCCCAATCCCGAAGAGCTTGAGGACGTCAATGATCCCGATCCCCCGGATTTCCATCAAGTGTTTCAAAATACGAGGAGCTTCCCCAACCACGGTCTCGTGGTCTCTTTGGTAGACATCCACCCGGTCGTCAGCGATCAAGCGGTGACCGTGCTGCACCAGGGCCAGGGCGGTTTCGGACTTGCCGACCCCGGATTCCCCGGTCAAGAGGACCCCCATCCCGAAAACTTCGACCAGGACCCCGTGAACGCTGCTTCTTTCCGCCAGCTTGACGGCCAGGTACTGGGTGATCATGCTCATCAAGTAGGTCGTGGCGTCATTGGAAATCAAGATCGGGGTCCCGGCTGCTTCTGCCGCTTCCTTCAGTTCAACCGGCACCGGCAGGTTGCGGGAAACCAGCAGGCAGGGAGTTTCTTTCTGGCAGATTTTTTCAAAAACTTTCCGGCGCAGGTCGTGGTCCAGCCGGGCAGCGTAGGAAATTTCCGTTCTGCCCAGAAGCTGGACCCGGTCAGCCGGGTAAAAGTCAAAGTAGCCGCTCAATTCCAGTCCCGGCCGGTAAACGTCGGAAACCGTAATCTCCTTGCCAGCCACGCATTCCTGTCCCTGCAGAACCCGCAGGTTGGAATTGTCATTAATGAACTCAGTTAGTTTTACCGTGTTCGTCATCATGTACCTCACTATCATCAACATCTCGCACTGTCACATCTTGCGCCTGTTTCCGCGGCCGCTCCGGATCTGCCTGGCCTGGCTTGAACCTGTCGGGCTCCGGCCGGCTGGGCAGCTTGTATTTCTTCCGCCAGTAAAAGCGGTAGTAGAGCCATAATAGCAAAATTACGACCAGGCCCACCGGCAGCAAGGCAATCAAGGCCTTGAAGAAAACCGAGAGCAGGGCCAGGGCGACTACCGCCGCCAAAACCAGCAGTACTATCGTGGTAAATGACATATTTTTCCTCTTATTCTGGATTTTCCTGGCTCAAACGCCACTGCAGGTAGGCGTAGATGAAGGGATCCAGCTTCCCGTCCATCACCCCGCCCACATCGGCGGTTTCATAGCCGGTCCGGTGGTCTTTGACCATGCTGTATGGGTGGAAGACGTAAGACCGGATCTGCGAGCCCCAGGCAATGTCCAATTGCTCACCCTTCAAGGCCGCCTTTTCCTTGCGCTTCTTCTCTTCTTCCAGGTGGAAAAGCTTGGCCCGCATTTCATTCATGGCCGTGTCCCGGTTCTGGAACTGGGACCGCTGGGCCTGGGAAGTCGTCACGATCCCGGTTGGGATGTGGGTAATCCGGACGGCACTGGAAGTCTTGTTAATGTGCTGGCCGCCCGCCCCGGATGACCGGTAGACGTCAATTCTTAGGTCCTTAGGATCAATGTCGATTTCAATGGAGTCATCGACTTCGGGGATAACTTCAACCGAGGCAAAAGAAGTGTGCCGTCTTTTGGCTGAGTCAAAAGGCGAAATCCGGACCAGGCGGTGAACGCCGTGTTCAGACTTCAGCAGCCCGTAGGCATTCTTGCCGGAAATCCGGACGCTGACGCTCTTTAAACCGGCTTCATCACCTGGTTCAAAGTTGTTGACTTCAAACTTAAGGCCACGGGAGTCGCAATAGCGCTGGTACATCCGGAGCAGCATGTTCCCCCAGTCCATGGCTTCAGTGCCGCCGGCCCCCGGGTGGATTTCCATCAAGGCGTTATGGTCATCGTACTCGCCCGACAAGAGCAGGTTCAATTCATACTGATGGAACTCTTCCTGCAGCTTGGCCAGCTGGTCTTCGGTGTCCTTTTGCAGGTCCGCGTCTGCTTCCAGGCGCAGCAATTCCAGGGCCGTTTCTTCATCGGTCAGGTCTTTTTTCAGAGCCAGGAAGGAGTCCCGCTTTTCCTTGAGCAGGTTGGTCTCACTGATCAATTTCTGTGCCTTTTCCTGATTGTCCCAAAAGCCCGGTTCCGCCATCTTGGCTTCGTTGATTTCAATGCTTTCGCTAATATTATCGAAGTCAAAGAGACCCCCTGAAGTGGTTAAGCCGGGTCCGCAACTCGTCTAAAGCATTTTGAATTTCACTGATTTCCATTGTCTTTTTCCTTTGCTAAAAATACTCTTTTTGTTTACTACAATTATACCCAAAAAGAGGAGGCTCCCGCCCCCTCTTTGCTGATTTATTACCGACTCAAGTTGTTTCTGATCTGAGCCTTCATGAAGAGGCGAGTCACGTCAAACTCGATGTCGCTGATCATTTCTTCAAACATGTTGTAGCCGGAGTCCTGGTATTCAACCAGCGGGTTCAGCTGGCCGTAGCCCCGCAGGCCGATTGACTGCCGCAATTGGTCCATGGCGTCAATGTGGTTGGTCCAGTGTTCGTCAACCACGCGGAGGATAACCACCTTTTCAAATTCCAGCATTTGTTCCGGATCAGCCAGGGCAGCTTCCTTTTCCTGGTAGTTGTCTTCAACCAGCTGGTAAAGCTGCTGCTTAAGAGCATCTGGCGTGAAGGTCTTGAAGTCGATTTCTGAATCAACGTATTCTTCACTGGCCAGGCTGGAAACGATAAAGTCGCGCAAGGAGTCCAGGCGCCAAGTCGACCGGTCGCCTTGGGTGAACATGTCCACTTGGTGGTCGATAGTCCGGTGGATCATCGGCATCAAGACACTCTTCAAGGACTGCTGCTCATCGATAACCTGCATCCGTTCCTTGTAGATGATTTCACGCTGGATCCGCATAACGTCGTCGTATTGCAGGGTCTGCTTCCGGGTGTCGTAGTTGTTCCCTTCAACCCGCTTCTGGGCTGATTCAACCTGGCGGGTGATCAGGCGGCTTTCGATGACCTTGTCGTCGTCATTGTCGGACAGGCGGTCAAGGAAGTCCTTGACCCGGTCGCCCCCGAAGCGCTTCATCAAGTCATCTTCCAAGGACAGGTAGAAGCGGGTGTAACCCGGGTCACCCTGCCGGCCGGACCGGCCCCGCAGCTGGTTGTCGATACGGCGGGATTCGTGTCTTTCAGTCCCGATTACGGCCAAACCGCCCAGTTCCTTGACGCCAGGCCCCAGCTTGATGTCAGTCCCACGCCCGGCCATGTTGGTGGCAATCGTAACTGCCCCTCTTTGGCCGGCATTCATGATGATGGCTGCTTCCTTGGCGTGGTTCTTGGCGTTCAAGACAGCATGCGGGATGTGTTCCTTGTCCAGCATGTGGCTCAAGCGTTCAGAAGATTCAATGGACACCGTGCCGACCAGGATTGGCTGGCCCTTGGCGTGCCGCTCCTTGATTTCGTCAACCACGGCCTTGAACTTGGAGTCCAGGGTCGGGTAGAGCAGGTCTGGCATGTCCTGTCTGATAACTGGCCGGTTGGTCGGGATGGTGATGACTTCCATGTTGTAGATTTCACGGAATTCTTCTTCTTCAGTCTTGGCCGTACCGGTCATCCCGGACAGCTTCTGGTACATTCTGAAGTAGTTCTGGTAAGTAATTGTGGCCTGGGTCTGGGATTCTTCCTGGATCTTGACCCCCTCCTTGGCTTCGATAGCCTGGTGCAGGCCGTCTGAGAAGCGGCGGCCTTCCATAACACGGCCGGTAAAGGAGTCAACGATCAGGACTTCACCGTCTTGGACAACGTAGTCGATGTCCTTGAGCATGATGTAGTTGGCCCGCAGAGCTTGGTCGATGTGGTGGACCAGCTTCTGGTTTTCAACGTCGTAAAGGTTCTTGAGGCCAAAGTGGTCGCAGGCCTTCTGGATCCCGGTTCTGGTCAAGGAAATAGTCTTGGTTGGCCAGTCGATCTTGTAGTCGCCGTGGTCTTCATCGTCATCGGCGTCATTGTCGCTCTTGTCTTCCACCAGCTTCTTGACAAAGCGGTCAGCCCGGACGTAGTCAGCGTTGGCTTGTTCAGCTTCACCGGAAATGATCAAAGGCGTCCGCGCTTCGTCGATCAAGATGGAGTCAACTTCGTCGATGATGGCGTAGTTAAGTGGCCGCTGCACCATTTGTTCCTTGTAGACAACCATGTTGTCCCGGAGGTAGTCAAAGCCCAGTTCAGAGTTGGTTGAGTAAGTTACGTCGCAGGCGTAAGCTTTCCGCTTTTCTTCCGGGGACATGGTGCTGACGTTCAAGCCGACCGTCAGGCCCAGCCAGCGGTAAAGCTGGCCCATTTCAGTTTCGTCACGGCTGGACAGGTATTCGTTGACAGTAACAACGTGCACGCCCTTGCCAGACAAAGCGTTGAGGTAAACCGGCATGGTGGCCGTCAAGGTCTTACCTTCCCCGGTCATCATTTCGGCAATGTTGCCCCGGTGCAGGGCAATCCCGCCGAGGATCTGCACGCGGAATGGGTACAGGCCCAGAACCCGCTTGGAAGCTTCCCGGGATACGGCAAAGGCTTCCGGCAGCAGGTCGTCTAAGCTTTCGCCCTTTTCAATCCGGCTCCTGAATTCCGGCGTCTTGGCCTGCAATTCTTCGTCAGAGAGAGCGGCCATTTGGTCAGCGTATGACTCTACTTGGTCAGCAATTTTTTCAAAACGCTTAAGTTCTCTTTTATCAGCGTTGTATAACTTCTTTAAAATGTTTGCCATCTAATCGTCCTTAATTCTGATATTTAGTCTAAAATCACAGAATAATTTTAACATGTAAATGCCAAAAATTAAAATAATCTACAAAAATAAGCAGGGCACAATAATTATCGTGCCCTGCCCGGCTTGCAGCCTTAGTATTCAGTTGGATAAGCGACGAAACTATTCGTTAGTTTCAATCAAACCGTAGCTGCCGTCGTTGCGGCGGTAAACCACGCTGGTGCCGTTGGTTTCAGCGTCTTGGAAGACGAAGAAGTCGTGTTCCAGCATGTCCATTTGCAAGATGGCTTCTTCTGGGTCCATTGGCTTCAAGTTAACCCGCTTGTTGCGGACAATCTTGAACATTGGAGCCTTTTCTTCCTTCTCCTCTTCAACCGGAGCATCTTCAGGGATGAAGAATTCTTCAACGCCCTTTTCACGGCTCTTGCGGTTGACGCGGGTCTTGTACTTTCTGATTTGGCGTTCAAGCTTTTCGGAAACAAAGTCAATGCTGCGGTACATGTCATCCGTAGTTTCTTCAGCTCTCAAAACCAGGTATGGAAGCGGAATGGTTACTTCAACCTTAGCTGAGTGGTCACGGTATACCTTCAGATTTACATGAGCGATTACGTCCTGGCTCAGATCAAAGTACTTTTCCAACTTGGTCAAGCGCTTTTCAACATAGTCTCTCAAAGCTTCAGTGACTTCAATATTTTCGCCACGAACATTGTACTTTAACATAATAATTATCTCCTTTCCCGCTTGCGCAGTTTCTTTACACTCATATTATACCAAACTTGAAAGCGCTTTGTAAAAATATTTAGCGACTAATTGAAAAACTTTCGACCTGGCATTTAGGAAAAGCCTTTTCAATCGCGTCGCGCGCATGGTAAAGTGTTCGGCCTGTGGTGTAAATGTCATCCAAAAGGATGATCTTGCCTGTTATCGTACCCCTAAATTCCGGATTTAAAAAGAAATTTTGCTTGGCCTGCATCCTGGCTTTTTTGTCCTTTTCCCCCTGGGCCCCAGCTCCAGCCTTCTTGGCTAAAAGTGGCGTTAAGGGCAAAAGGGGGGTAAAAATTTCCCAGACCGTGTCATAGCCCCGCTTTTTCCGGTGCTCAGGTGAAGTCGGGACCGGGACGTAGTAGTCGGCCGCTAATTTTTGGACAGCAGGGGCGGCCAATTCCTGCAAAACTTTGCAGAGCAGGTAGTCCCCGTAGCGCTTGTAGCGGACCATCAGGTCATGAAAGGCCTGGTTGTAGCAGTAGACGGCCTGGTTGTTCAAAAAATTCCCCTGGTAGATCCGCCGCCACTTCTGGCAGTCCTGGCAGATTTCCCCGCTATCCTGCTGGCGGCCGCACTGGGGGCAAAAGGCGGTGCCGATCTGCGCAAACAGCTGGCGGCAGGATGGACACAGGCAGGAAGTCTTGCTTTTGCCCGGCAAAAGCAGGCGCCTCATGTCCAAATCCCCGGTAAAAGGCTGGTCGCAAAAAAGGCAAAGACTCATCCCCGGTTCATCTCCTTGATCTGCTTGACCGCGCTTCTGATCTGCCGGCTGTAGCGCCGGTAGCAAAAAAGCACCAGCCCGTCCGGATCCTGCTTGTCTCTGCCCACCCGGCCGGCAATCTGGACCATGCTGGCAGCGGAATAAATCTCATCATCAGCGGCCACGATGATCACCCAGACATGCTTAAAGGTCACCCCCCGCTCCAAGATTGTGGTCGTCAAAAGCAGGTCCAGGTCGCCTTTGCGGAATTTTTCCACCTTCTCCAGCCGGTCCGGGTCCTGGGCATAGACGGTTGCCAGGCGCAAGTCGGGCAGGAGCCTTTTGACAGCGGCAAAATACTGGGGCATCTGGGCAATTCTGGGCAAAAAGACCAGGAGGGGGTGGCCGCTTTTGGCCGCCATTTTGATCCGCCGGGCTAATTTCGGATGCAGGCGGCCCTTGGTCAAAAAAGGCTTGACGTACAGGTCCAGCCGGGGCACAGGCAAGGGATAGCAGTGAAAGCGGCGGTTGAGCCTAACGATGGCCAGTTTCCCCTGCCTGGCCGCTTTTAGCAGGTCCTCAGGCGGAGTGGCCGTCAAAAAGACCTGGCTGCCCGTTTTTTTAACAGCATTGCCCGCGGCAAAATGCAACTGGGGATTGCCGGCATATGGGAAGGAGTCGATCTCATCGATGATCAAAAGGTCAAAGGCCTGGTAGTACTTCAGCAGCTGGTGGGTCGTACAGATGACCAGCTGCTCATTGGCCGCTTCCTTTTCCTCCCGGCCATGGTACTTGCCGATCTCCACCTCCCCGAAGGCTGCTACTAGGCGGGGGTAAAGCTCATTGACCACGTCGATTCTGGGCGTGGCAATGGCTACCCGGCAGCCGCAGCTGAAAGCCTCAGCCAATAAGGGAAAAATCATCTCCGTCTTCCCCGCCCCGGTCACGGCCTCAACCAGGCAGTCCTCTTTAGCGGCAAATTTCTCCAATAAAAAGCGGCTCACACCCTCCTGCCGCTCTTGCAGCTGCCCTGTCCAGGTCATCCCCGCCCTGGCCGGGTAATGACTGCCAGCCGCCTGGCGGACCAAAAGCTTGCCCTCATCCAGCCGGCCCAGGCCCACGCAAGCACGGCAATACAAAAAGCCCGACGGCAGGCGGACCCAGCAGGAGCTGCCGCAGCGCTGGCAGATGCCATTTTCGATGGCGGGAATTGCCGTCTGCCCCTCTTTTATGCTATTATCCACTTTGTCAACCAGCCATTGGCGGCCGGCCAGAGATTCTTTTTCTTCTGTCATTTTTTCGCCTCCACTAACTAATACACCAAAAAGGGATGATTTTTTGTCAAAAGAAGCAGATTTTTTAACAATCAAAGAAAACGGCCAGCATGAGCTGGTCATCAAGAAGAGCCGCTTCATCGCGACCCTTGCCCGGGTCCAGGATGAGGAAGAGGCCCGGGACTTTATTGCCGCGACCAGCAAAAAGTACCATGACGCCACCCACAACACCTATGCCTACACCTTGGGCATTAATGACGACCGGGTCAAAAGCAGCGACAACGGCGAACCAGCCGGTACGGCCGGGGTGCCGGAATTAAAGACCCTGCAATTAATGGGCCTGAAGAATGTCGCCGTCGTCGTGACCCGGTACTTCGGCGGAATCAAATTAGGGGCCGGCGGCCTCATCCGGGCATACTCTTCCAGCGTCAGCGAGGCAGCTGAAGCCATTGGCATCGTCAAGCGGGTTAAGCAGCAGGAATTGATTTTTTCCATCCCCTACAACCGCTATGACAAGGTCGACCACTTCCTTAAGGAAAAAGAGGTCTTCGTTGCCGGCACTGAATATGGCGTAAACATCACCATTTCCATCTACCTGGACCTGGACCAGATTGACCCCTTTATCAGCGATCTAACCGAGCTCTTAAACGGGGAACCCGACCTGATCAAGGGGGACCAGCGCTATAACGAAATTCCCGTTAAAAGCGGAGAAAAAAGATTCTAACCAAAAATGACCAAGCATTTCTGCTTGGTCATTTTCTTTTGTCTGTTCAGCTTTATTGTTTTTTACCGCTATTTTTCTCAGCAGGCTTATGCCCCCCCTTGGACCGCTCCTGCCACTTCCGGGGCTTGGCCTCGCCCTGGTGCCAGACTTCAACGTCCGGCTCCTTAGTGTGGGTGCTATGTAAAACCAGGCGGTTAATCAAGTGGCTGAGGGGCTTGTATTTTTCCCCTAAAAGGCCGATTGATTCCACGAAGAGCTCAACGGCGATCAAGAGGCCGACCAGCAAGAGGACCATGGCCCAGATCGGCGACAAGAGGAAGAGCATGGACACGAAGGAGAAGATCAAGGACAGGGCGTAAATCACCAGTACCGTCTGCCTTTGGGTCAGGCCCAAGTTCATCAGCTGGTGGTGGAGGTGGTGCTTGTCCGCCTGGGAAATCGGCTTCTTGTTCAGCTTGCGGCGGATCATGGCATAGACCGTATCAGAGATCGGCACGCCCAAGATGATCACCGGTACTAGCAAAGAAATAAAGGTCACGTTCTTCAAGCCCTTTAAGGCTAAAACCGAGATCATGAAGCCCAGGTAGAGGGCCCCGGTGTCCCCTAAAAAGATCTTGGCCGGGTTGAAGTTGTAAGGCAAAAAGCCCAGGAGGCAGGCCGCCAGCATAAGGCAAGCGATCGGCACGTACAGGCCCTGGTTACGCAAGAAGAAGTAGCCGACAATCCCCATGGTCAAAAGCGAGATGCAGGACACACCGGCCGCCAGGCCGTCTAAGCCGTCAATCAAGTTGACCGCGTTGGTCAAGGCCAGGATCCAGAAGATGGTAATCGGCAGGCTGAGATACCAGGGCAAATTGATGGTCTGGCCGGTAAAAGGAATATTCAGCTCGGTCATCCGGATTTCGGCCAAAAAGTAGGTAATCATGGCCGCGATGAAGATCCCGCCCATTTTTTGCCCGGGCTTGAGTTCTAAAATATCATCGATCATCCCGGTCAAGACGATCACGCTGGACGCCAGCAAAAGGGCAAAGAGCTCGTGGGTCGGAAACTGCTCTCTGAGCAAGATGAAGGTCCCGATATTGTAAGTCACGAAAATCCCCAGCCCCCCGATAGTCGGCATGGGTTTCTTGTTGACCCGGCGGGCGTTAGGATTGTCCACCGCCCCCAGGACAAAGGCCAGGCGCCGGATGAAAGGCGTGATCGCTACTTGGATGATCACCAGTAAAAAAAGGTCAACGATAATCTTAAACATGAAATTCTGCTTTCTGAGTCTAGTTGAGTTAATTATACCGGGCTTTAAGGCGATTTGCCAAATGCTAACAAAAAAGTCCAGAATTCAATCTGGACTTTCTGTTTTATTTGGCAACTGCCACGGCACGTTTCTCCCGTATTACGGTGATCTTGATATTGCCCGGGTAATCGAGTTCTTTCTCGACCCTGTCCCGAATTTCGTGGGCCAAAACCGTGATCTCATCATCTGAGATCTTGCCTGGCTCAACCATTACGCGGACTTCCCGGCCGGCCTGGATGGCATATGCCTGCTTGACGCCGTCATAGCTGCCGGCAATGTCTTCCAGTTCCGTCAAACGGCGGATGTAGTTCTCCAAGCTTTCGCTTCTTGCCCCAGGCCGGGCGGAGGAAATCGTGTCCGCCGCCACGACCAGGTCAGCGATGAAGGAGAGCTTCGGCACGTCACCGTGGTGGGCAGCAATCGCGTTGACCACCAGGTCCGGTTCATGGTATTTCCGGGTCAATTCAACACCGATTTCTACGTGGGAGCCTTCGATATCATGGTCGATTGCCTTGCCAATATCGTGTAATAATCCCGCGCGAACCGCTAATTTTTCATCCAAACCAAGTTCAGCTGCCATGGTCCCGGCCAGCTTCCCGACTTCAATCGAGTGCGCCAGCACGTTCTGGCCATAGGAAGTCCGGTACTTCAGCCGGCCCAGGATCTTGACCAGTTCCGGGTTCATCCGATGGATGCCCAGTTCCATCAAGGCACTTTCACCAGCCTCGTAAATATCGTCGTTGACTTCCTTGCGCGCCTTGTCAACCATCTCTTCGATCCGGGCCGGATGAATCCGCCCGTCCTTGATCAGTTTCTGCAGGGCCCGCTTGGCAACTTCCCGTCTGATGGAGTCAAAACCGCTCAAGGTGACCGTATTTGGCGTATCGTCAATGATCAAGTCCACCCCAGTCATGGCTTCAAAAGAGCGGATGTTCCGGCCTTCGCGGCCGATGATCCGCCCCTTCATGTCATCGTTTGGCAGGTCCACGACTGACACGGTCGTTTCCGCGACCGTATCCGCCGCGCTGCTCTGGATGGCATCCACGATGATTTGGTGGGCAAAGCGGTCGGCTCTGGCACTGATTTCTTCCTCGTTAGCCCGAATCAGCTCCGCCTTCTCCTTGGTCAGGTGGTCGGAGACCTGGGCCAGGACAATCTTCTTGGCCTCTTCTTCGTCTAAGCGGGAGATTTCCAGCAGCTTGTCATTCTGCTTCTCGACCAGCCCGTGCGCTTCTTCCAGCAAACCAGCGACTTTTTCTTCCTTCTGTTTGATTTGGGCTTTCCTTTGTGTGAGTTGTTTCTCCCGGTCATCGAGCAGGCTGCTGCGGTGATCCAGGGTATCTTCTTTCTGCTGAAGGCGGTTTTCCTTGCGGGCCGCTTCATCGCGGCGCCTGTTCAGCTCGTCTTCAACCTTCTGCCGGTAATCCCTGATTTCTTCCTGGGCTTCCAGGATCTTGGCCTTCTTCTCCGTCTCAGCATCCCGCTTAACGGCTTCAGCGGCCTGCTTCTGCGCCTGGATCTCGGCCTTGGCTACTTCGACTTCGGCTTTCGCCTTGGCCAAAATTGCCTCCACGCTCTGCCGGGCATTTTCCGCCCTGGTTTCCCAGACATTCTTCCGGATGGCATAACCAATCAGGCATCCCACGACAAGTGAAATAAGAAAAATTACAGCGACTGTTGCGAGAGGAAATACAGTATTATTCATCATGAGTTACGTCGCCTTTTTATTTAGAATTATTCACACATTACTAATCATATGTTACATTTTTGGTAAAGTCAATTCCTTAGCTGCATTTGCGTAAACAAAAAAGTTGCCAGAATTCTGCTGGCAATCTTTTTATTGGCCAAAAACTGCCTATTTATCAGTCTTTTCCGGACTTGCCGGCTCTGCTGGCTTCTCTTCGCCAGGAGCTGCCTTCTTAGCCCGCTGCTCCTTGACCTTCTCCGGATCTTCCTTTTCTTCCAGAGATTCAGCATCGATTCCGTAAGCCTTGCGGACCTGGGTCTGGATGTCCTCGGAAACGTCCGGGTGTTCCTCCAGGTACTTCTTGGCGTTTTCCCGGCCCTGGCCGATCTTTTCACCGTGGTAGGAGTACCAGGCCCCTGCCTTGTCGACGATGTCCTGGTCAGCAGCCATGTCCAGCAGTTCGCCGGACTGGGAGATCCCCTGCCCGTACATGATGTCGACTTCAGCTACCTTAAATGGCGGAGCAACCTTGTTCTTGACCACTTTGATCTTGACCCGGTTACCGATAACGTTGGTGGACTGCTTGATCTGTTCTGCCCGGCGGACTTCCAGCCGGATGGTTGAGTAGAACTTCAGCGCCCGACCACCTGGGGTGGTTTCGGGATTACCAAACATGACGCCGACCTTTTCCCGGATCTGGTTGATGAAGATGGCAATGGTCTTGGTCTTGGCAATCGTCCCGGAGAGCTTGCGCAAGGCCTGGCTCATCAGGCGGGCCTGGAGTCCAACGTGGGAGTCACCCATTTCACCTTCGATTTCGGCCCGCGGCACCAGGGCGGCAACGGAGTCGACCACGACGATGTCGATGGCCCCGCTGGAGATCAAGGTGTCCGCGATTTGCAGCCCTTCTTCCCCAGTGTTTGGCTGAGACAGGATCAATTGGTCGATGTCCACGCCCAAGGCTTCAGCGTAAGCCGGGTCCATGGCGTTTTCCGCGTCGATGTAGGCCGCCGTGCCGCCCCGCTTCTGCACTTCAGCTACGGCGTGCAGGGCAACGGTCGTCTTACCGGAAGATTCCGGCCCGTAGATTTCCACGATCCGGCCCCGCGGGTAGCCGCCCACGCCCAAGGCCGCGTCCAGTGCCAGTGAGCCTGACGGAACAGTCGAGATCTGGGTGTCGACCTTCTCGCCCATCCGCATGACCGCGCCTTTACCGAAGTTCTTTTCAATTTTCTTTAAAGCCGCTTCAAGAGCCGCTTTTTTTTCATCTTTAGCCAAATTTTTCCCTCCTGGAAACTTACTAATAAACATTATACTTTGAAGGCCTGGTAAAAAGCAAGAAAAATCCGAACTAACGTTCAAATTATTTCCCCTCCACTTACTAGTACAAGAAAAAAGCCCTTTTTCCCCAATCTGACTTAAAAAATAAAAAATGAGTACCTTGCTGATACTCATTTTTAAAGAATAGTGATTTTCTAAATGCTTACATTGAACCCTTGAAGACATCCCATGAAGAATGGAAGTAGTCGTAGCCGGAGTAGATCGTGAAGATCAGAGCCAGGTAGAGCAGGATGGTGCCCAGGTGGAAGATGTCGCCAAAGAGCAGGAAGATGATTGACAGCATCTGGCAGGTGGTCTTGATCTTGCCAGGCATGGCAGCCGCCATGACCTTGCCGTTGTTTTCGACCACGATCAGGCGCAGGCCGGTCACAGCCAGTTCCCGGCAGACGATGATGGCTACAACCCAGGCTGGAGCCAGATTCAATGCAACCATGAAGATGAAGGCCGTCATGGTCAGCATCTTGTCCGCCAGCGGGTCAGCAAACTTACCAAAGTTGGTTACCAGTCCCCGGGAGCGAGCGATGTGGCCGTCAAACCAGTCGGTTGCGGAAGCAACGGCAAAGACGATCATGGCCACAACCCGGCTCCACAGAATTTCAGTCCCTGCCAGGGTGAATGAGCCGGCTGGCCATTGGGCAATCAGCAGGATCATGAAGACAGGAATCAAAAAGATTCGGAAAACAGTCAGTTTATTTGGTAAATTCATTGCTTTAAATTCCTCACTTTTAAGAATTAATGGCCATTCTTCTCTTGTTGCTTGCTGCTGGAAGCGGCAGATGATGATGGAGCAGCTGATGACTGGCTGCTTGGGGCAGCGCTGGATGAAGCTTGTGAGCTTGATTGAACGCTGGAGCTAGAAGCAGCTGGCCGGCTGGAAGCTGAGCTTTGCACGCTGGAACTTGCCCGGCTGCTGTAGCTCGTGCTAGTATTGGTGTTAGTGTTGGTGCTAGTCGTGCGGCTTGCCGCGGAGCTGCTTGCTGAAGCAGAGCTGTCACCCAGGTAGATAGTCAAACGGGTCGTGCCGTTGATTGGAGTGAACGGAATCTTCTTGCCGCCAACAGTTACAGTCACGCCAGTATCAGTCCCCAGGTAAACGATCAAAGTTTGCCCCTTCTTGACAGTTTCCGTGTGCTTTTCACCGCTTTGCAGGGTCCCCTGGTTGGTGATCACGTTGTCAACGGAAACGTAGTAGTAGATGCTTTGCTTGCTTGACCGGACTACCAATGGCGTTCTGGACTTGATGCCAGTTACCCGGTAGCTTGAGCCGCCAAGTGAAGCAACCTTGATTGAGCTGGTCTTCTTTTTCTTGGATGAAGAAGAAGCTGATGAGCTCTTCTTGCTGGAAGACTTCTTGGAAGTAATCGTGACGCTGGAGCCAGCATTTTCCTTCTGGCTGCTTGACCCGGCCTTCTTCATGTTGGCAAAGACCATCCCCCCGATCAAAAGCAAAAGGGCGATCCCGTAGCCCAGGGCCAGGCGTGGCACAAGCTTGCGCCACTTGGCGTCCTTAGGAGCTTCCTCGGCAACTTCCCGCTTGGCTGGCCGGCTGGCACTGATTCTGGCCGGCTTATTTTCTACCGGCTCTACTGGAGCTGCTTCTTCTTCATGAGCTTCCTCATGAACTTCTTGAGCCGGACTGCTTGCTGCCGGCTGGCTGACTTCGCTCGTGACTTCATTTGCAACTTCGCCTTGGTACTGGCTCAGCAATTCCTTGCCGTCCAAGCCGACGATTTGCGCGTACTGGCGGATGAAAGCCCGGACGTAAAAGTCGCCTGGCAACTTGTCAAAATCGTTGTTTTCGATTGCTTCCAGGTAGCGGCTCTGGATCTTCGTAGCCTTCTCAATATCGGAAATTGAAAGGCCCTTGGCCTCTCTTGCCTTACGTAGTTGTTCTCCAATGCCTGACATTATTAACCTCTTCAATCACTTTAAAATTCGTTTATAAATTATAGCACAATGGCCGCGGATGTGTCGCCCTATTCCAGCCAGCCGCCACTGACATAAATCGTCTGCCCGGTCAGGTAGTCGCTCTCAGGGTTAAGTAGACAGTCAACCCAGTAGGCAATTTCCTTGGGCTTGGCCAGGTGGCCGGCCGGAATTTCTTCTGCCAGCTCTTTTAAGGTTTCCGGGGAAAACATGGCATTCATGGCCGTGTTGACCGCCCCTGGGGCAACGACATTAACCGTGAAGCGGCTGGCGGCAACTTCCCGGGCATAGGCCTGGGCAAAGCGGCTGATCCCGCCTTTAGTCGCGCTGTAGACTGCTTCCATAGCGCTGCCCTGCCCCCCGTAAACTGAGCCCAGGTAGACGATCCGGCTGTGCTCTTGCTTTAAAAGCTGGCTTTCCAAAAGCTTGGTCAGCTTGATCGGGTTCTCCAAATTGACCTTGATGATCTGGTCAATGACCTGGGAACTCTGGCTGCCCAGGAAGTCATAGTTGGTAATTCCTTGGGCAAAAACGACCGCGTTGACGGGCAAAAGACTGCTGGCAAAATTCTTGAGCTGGTCGTCGCCTGCTAAAAAGTTCAGCTTGATCGGCATGAAATCCTGCAAGGGATGCTTTTCCGCCAGAGTCCTGGCCAAATCGCTGGCCTCTTCCCAGTTGCTGTTGCAGTGCAGGTACATGGACCAACCAGACTCAGCCAGGCGGGCCGCAATGGCCTGGCCAATACCGCCGGTTGCCCCGAAAATCAGTGCTCGCTTCATTGGTCATCCTCCTCAAGCAGACGGGCCGTGTTGATGCTGGCGCCCTCGCAAAGCTCCTGGCAGTAGGCCCGGTAGTCGGCAAAATTCATGGCCTGCATCTGCTCAACATTGGCAAACAAGTCTTCCTCATCCAGGCTTTCTTCAGCCATTTCCACGGCAAAACCCGACAAATTGTCCAGGCTGCGCACGGTTTGGGCCAGCCAGCTTCTTTTGTGAATCTCAAAGAGCTGGCGCATTTCCATTTCCTGCTTTTTGGAAAAAAGCTTGTCTGGCGCCAGTTCAGCCTTGATCTGGTCCAGCAGCACTTCTGCTTCCGAGCTCATCCCCAGCAAGACCGCGTAGGCCCCCTGCCGGGTATAAGTCACGCTGATCTGGAGGGGCTGGCTGATCAGGCCAGCTTGTCTGGCTCTGGCGAACCAGTGGCTGGCGGCACCTAACTTTGATTCTAGCATGATTTCCAGCAAAATTTGACTCATATCTCGACTTGCTAAAACTTTCTTAAAGTTTGGCAAAGGGATAGCCGCCGTAAACAGGGGCACTTCCCCGCCGATCAGGTTCCAGTCCTGCCCGCTTGGCAAAAAGGGCACCAAGTCCGCTTCTTTTTGCGGCTTGCCCGGGCGCAGGTATTGGTCTGACAATTTCCTGGCCTGTCTAAGAATGGTCTTGACCTGGTTGTCGGTAAAGTCCCCGCAGGCAACAAAGGACATGCGGGCGGCCACGTAGTTTTCATCATAAGCCGCCTGGAGCTTTTCCTTAGTCACGCTGGCAATCGATTCCCTGGTCCCGGCCACGTCGATGGCCAAGTTGCAGTCCCCATAGATGCCCCGCAGGAGCCGGTCGCCCAGGATCCAGTCAGGCTCATCCTGGTACATGGCTAATTCCTGCTGGATGATGGGGATCTCCTTGGCCACATTCTCATCGGTGAAGTAGGGCTGGCCAACCAGCTTGAAGAGCAGGTCGATCATGGGGCCGACATTCTTGACCCCGCTGGCGTAATACATGGTTTCATTGAAAGAGGTAAAGGCATTGACGCTAGCCCCCATTTTTTCAAATTCCAGGGACAAGTCGCCTTCTTCCGCGGCAAAAAGCTTGTGCTCCAAAAAGTGGGCCAGGCCGGGCACGGGCTGGGGATCAGCGCTGCCGAAATCGACGATAATGCCGAAAAAGCGCTGGTTAAAACCCTTGCGCCGGATCACCTGGGCCTTGAAGCCGGAAGGGAAATCTTTTCTGATAATTTCTGGTTTGATCATTTTAATACATAGCTTTCATTCAGATACAGCTTTTGGGCAAAGTCAGCCAGCCGGCCGCTGGTCACCCGGCTGACCGCGGCCATCATATCAAAGTCCTCGTAGTCGGCATGGAGCTTGTAGCGGAGGTCTTTGGCTAAAAGCCAGCTGGCATGGTCCTGGTTGAGTAAGTGGCGGTTGGCCAGCGCCTGCCGGCTCTGCTTGAGCAGGCCCGGATCGATCCGGCCGTCAGCCACCATCTGCATCTCCTTGCCGATGATCTGCCGGGCTAAGTCCAACTTGTCCGGATCCAGGCCGGCGTTGACCAGGAAGAGGGCATTGTCAGCATACCAGTTGCTTTCCACCGCGTAAGCCGCCCCGTTTTCCTCCCTGACCTTGCTGAAGAGCCGGGAGGACTGGTCTCCGGTCAAGTATTGGCGCAAGACCGTCGCCGTGGCCAAATCCTGCAGGCTGGGCTGGCCCTTGTAGGCATAGCCCAGGAAAAGCTGGGCCTGCTGCTTGCCCTGCTCGTCTGTTTTCTCAATCCGCAAGTCCGGGGCCGAAATCAATAAGTCCCGGCTGCCAAAGTCCAAGGCCAGGCCCGGCCAGCCTTCTTCTTGCAGCTTCTTTTGCAAAAGGCGCTTAACCTGGCGGGCATCATAGACATGGCCAAATACGCAGCTGGCCTGGGTCTTGATGGCATCGGCAAAGCAGCGGACTTCTTGGCTGGTCGCTTTCGTAATATCTTCAATCGTGCCGATGAAGCTGGCAGCGTAATCGGGCTGGTCCGCGTACCAGTTGTTGAAAAAGGCGCTTAAAGCCGCGTTGCTCGGCTCAGCCATGAGCTCCTGGTATTCTTCTTCCAGCTGTCTTTGGGCCAGCTGGACAGAGCTGGGCGTAATCAAGGGCCGGGTGGCCAGGCCAGCAAAAGTTTCTGCTATCTGCCGGTAGTTGTAGTCCGGGTCCAGGATTTCCTGGGGCTCAACGAAATTGGCCAGGTAAGAAATGACCATTTCCTTGCCAAAAAGCTGCACGACTGCTTCAAACTGGAAGGAGTAGCGCTGCTGCAATTCGACCTGCTGGAGGCCGGGATCCGGAAAGAGTTCGCTTTCGTTCATCTGCATGCGGCAGAGCAGGCTGGCCATAGACATGTTGTGCTTGGTCAGCGGCAGGCGGACGAACAGGCCCAGGTTGCCGCTGGTAAATTTTTGATTGCTTTGAATGCTGATATTTTCTTCGTTCATTATTTTTATTCTTCTTGTCCTTCAGGCGGCAAAAGCACCTTGCGCGGCTTGGAGCCTTCCGGCGGGCCGACTACCCCGTGCTCCTCCAGCTCGTCAATCAGGCGGGCAGCCCGGTTGTAGCCGATTCTGAATCGCCGCTGCAGCATGGAGGTGCTGGCTGATTGCTGGCGGCGGACCAGGTCCACTGCCTGCTGGTAGTACTCGTCGTCAACGTCGTCATCGCTGCTTTCGTCATCATCCCCGGCCTGGGGAATCATTTCCTCGTCGTATTTAGCGCTTTGCTGGCCCTTGACCCAGTCAACGACGGCTTCGACCTCATCGACATCGATGTAGGCCCCTTGAATCCGGTCAGGCTTGGAGGCCCCGATCGGCAGGTAGAGCATGTCCCCCCTGCCCAGCAGCTTTTCAGCGCCGACCTGGTCCAAAATAGTCCGGGAGTCGACCCCGCTGGAAACGGCAAAGGAAATTCTTGACGGCACATTGGCCTTGATCAAACCGGTGATGACGTCCACGCTCGGCCTTTGGGTAGCCAGGATCATGTGGATGCCGGCGGCCCGGGCCATCTGGCCCAGGCGGACGATGGAGTTTTCCACGTCGTGGCCGCCGACCATCATCAAGTCGCTCAATTCGTCAACAACGACCAGAATATAAGGCAAAGGCTCCATTACCGGCCGGCTGGTATCCTTATTGTTCTCAGCCACCTTGCGGTTGTATTCGCCCATATTGCGGACGCTGCCGGCAGCAAAAAGCTTGTAGCGCCGCTCCATTTCGTCGACGACTTTTTTCAGGGCCTTGGAAGCCAGGCGGGAGTCAGTGACAACCGGGATCATCAAGTGCGGAACCCCGCTGTAGACTGACAATTCGACCATCTTCGGGTCGATCAAAACCAGCTTGACTTCATCCGGCCGGGCCTTCATCAAGATGCTGGTCAAGATCGTGTTGATGGCCACGGACTTACCGGACCCGGTTGACCCGGCCACCAGCAGGTGGGGCATCTTGGTCAAGTCAGCGCTGATGATCTGCCCGGTCACGTCCTTGCCCAGAGGCACCATCAAAGGATGGTCCTTGGCCTTTTGGTCCTGGTGCTCCATGGCATCTTTAAAAGCCACGGACTGGGCCTTCTGGTTAGGCACTTCAATCCCGATATAAGGCTTGCCCGGAATCGGGGCTTCAATTCTGATGTCCTTTGCCGCCAGGGCCAGGGCTAAGTCATCGGCCAGGTTGACAATCCGGGAGACCTTGACCCCGACGGCTGGCTGGACTTCGTAGCGGGTGATGGTCGGGCCTAAGATAGCCCTTTTAACATTGACTTCCACCCCGAAGCTCTTGAAGGTTTCCTCCAAAATAGCCGTGTTCTGCCTGGTTTTATCCTTGTCGCTGGACTGGTCACTGGCCTGGACGGCCTTTAACAGAGACAGGGGCGGGAACTGGTAGTTGTCATCATAGCTGACCGTGCTCTTGTCCAGACCATGGTCAACCTGCTGGTCGGCCAAAATCATCTTCTGGTCATCTTCAGCCTGGCTGCGGGGCTTGAGCAGGTCATCCAGTTCCAGTGAATTAGTGACCGGCGGGTCAGGGTGCTGCTCTGCCACCTGGATTTCCGGCAGGGAAGGCTTGGCTTCTTCGCTATCCCGCCAAGGGTCGGTCAGCTTCTCCCGGTTGTTGGGATCTTTTCTTTGCTGCTCCCTGTATTCAGAGTACTTTTCCTTTAGCTGACCGGCTCCATCCTTGCTTTGCTGGATAAAGGAGCGGCTGATTTTTTGAAAAGCAGCGACCAGGGAGCGGAATTTGACGTCAAAGAACATCAAGATCCCGCTGATTATGTTCAAAACAGCCAGGCACAGGCCGCCAATCTGGCCTAAAAGCTGGTAGAGGATCCCGTACAGGAAGCTCCCGATCCAGCCCCCGCCGACGCTGACGGTGACATTGGCCCGGGCCAGTTCTTCAAAGATCACGTTCTTGAAGGCGGTCAAAAATTCGCTGTGGACGCTTCTGACATTGAAAAAGCGGCTGGCCAAAATGTACAGAAGGCCCAGGTAAGCCAAAATCAAGCCGCTTGTCCGCTTAAAGCCAAAGCGGGGCGGCTGCCCGTAAATCAGCATGACCAGGCCCAAAATGGCCAGGAAGGCCCCGCCTAAAAGATAGCTGTCCCCAATCAAGAGCCGCAAAAGATTGGCCAGTTCCTTGCCCAGCCAGCCAAAGCGCAATAACGCCAAAATGGCTACCAGGATCGAGACGATCCCGGTAACCACCCAGCTCAAAGATTCTTCTGTTTTCTTTTTATTTTTGTTTTTACGATTAGCCTGCCTTTTCTTTCGAGGCATTTCTTCACCTGCTCAATCCTTAGAAATTAGGTTCAAAGTCCAAGTTGATCGGTTCATCCAAGGCAACCTGGCTAACTTCGTAAGTCAAGGTTTCGATGTATTCAACCAGCGGCCGGCTGAGCAAACGGTAGGTTTCCTGGTCCAGGTCCTGGCCGTCGCCGTGGTAGCCCAAAAGCTGAACGACTTGGGTGTTGACCCCGCTGATTTCGATGATGTTGTCTTCGTCTGGCGTAACGTCGTAGACAACGGCTACTTCGTAGTAGCCGCCTGCCTCACCGGCATCTTCAACGCCGTCTTCGCCCGTAGCGACAACCTGGCGGATGGCTACGTTGACTTCGTTCTTTTCTTCTGGCTCATCGAGCAGGTCATAGTGAAAGGCACGAACGATGATTGGGGTCTGCTTGTTAAATTCCATGATTTTACCTCATAAATTTCTTTATTAGCCACTAATGCTTGGGCAGGTTCCGCTGGTAGCGGCCAGGACGGTTGTAGTCGTCCTTGAGCTTGTCGTTTTCATAGTGGTGGGACTTTTCCATGTGGGGAAAGCCTTGCTGGCGCAGGGCTTCAAAAATTACAATCGCTGCCGAATTGGACAGGTTGAAGGCCCGGATCTTGTCGGACATGGGAATGCGGAGATTGCGGTCCGCGTATTGCCGCATGAAGGTTTCCGGCAAACCGGTCGTTTCCCGGCCAAAAACAAAGTAGTAGTCCTTGCTTTCGTCCGTGTAGTCGACGTCAGTATAAACCTTGCTAGAGAACTTGGAGATCAAGTACATCTCGGCATTGTCCGGCAAAGTAGCCAGAAAGGCCCGCAGGTCGTCATGGCGGCGGATTTCAACTTCACCGCCGTAGTCTAAAACGGCCCGCTTGAGATGCTTGTCGTCCAGGCGAAAGCCCAAGGGCTCGATCAAGTCCAACACCGTGTTGGTTCCCGCGCAGGTTCTGGCAATGTTGCCCGTGTTGTCGGGAATTTCCGGCTCAAACAAAACAATATGGTTGGTCATTTATTTCCTTTCCTTTTCTTCTTGTCCAGCCTGGTCTGCTTCATCCTAGAAACTGTCGTCATAAAGGTGGGAAACCTTCCGGTAGTACCGGTAGACATGGGTCAAAAGGATTTTCATCACCGCGTAGATCGGAATCCCGCCGATCACGCCCCACAGGCCCCAGACTGAGCCGGCCCCCAGCATGACGATAATCGTCGTCGCCGGGTGCATCTTCAAGCGGTTGCCGACAACCAGCGGGCTGATGACACGGGTTTCAATGATCTGCTCAATAAAGAAAACCACTAAGACCTTGGCCACCATCGGCAAATCAGTCACTAAAGCGATGATTAAGGCTGGAATCAAACCGATGAAGGCCCCAAAGTAAGGGATCAGGTTCAAAAAGCCAGCACAGATCGCCAGGGCTGCCCCGTAAGGCTCGCCGATAATCGTATAGCCAATGAAGAACATGATCCCCACGCAGATGGCCACGGAAACCTGGCCGATCACGTAAGAAGACACAGCCTGGTTGACTTCATGCAGCAGCTTGCTGGTCGCCTGCTCCCAGCGCTGGGGAGCGAACTTGACCAGAAAAGGCCGCAGTTTGTGCCCGTCTTTCAGCATAAAGAAGAGCAAAAACGGAGCTGTGGCCAGGGTCGTGAAGACGGCTGTCGCCACGGTGACCGCGCTGGTTAAATTCCCCAGGGCGCTGGAGACGGTTGACCCCATGCTCTTGCTGAAATTCTTCTGCAAAGAAGTCATCTGCTTTTGCAGAGAATCGCGCAGGCCACTGAATTTCGGACTGTGCAGGAGCTCATCAACCGCGTTGGTCGAATTCTTCCAGATCGTGGGCCAGTTCTTGACTAAGGAGTCAATCTGGCTCTGGACGACCGGAATCAGGGAATTGATGGCCCAGATCAAGAAGACCGTGACTATGGCAAAAATCACCATGATGGTGACCGTCCGCGGCACCTTGAACTTCTCTTCCAGCTTATCAACCACCGGCTCCATCAGATAGTACTGGACCATGGCCACCAAAAGGGGCGGCAGGATGGCGCTGATGAAGGTGTTGACCGGATTCAAGATAAAGGAAATCTTGTTAAAGACCAGCACGATCACCAGGACCAAGAGCACATTGATCAAGCCGACGCTGAAGCGGTTGTTAAGCACCCAGTCCGTAAAGAGGCTCGTGTCTCTTTTCTTCATTAATCCAGCCTACAGGTGTTCGTAAACGATTTTGTCGTCGACTCTGAACTTCGGCATTTCCTGGTCTTCTGGCAAGTCCAGGTAGAGGGCGTTGGACATCGGCTTCTTTGGCACTTTGTCAGTGAAAAAGAGGCTGGCGTGCTGCAAGGCCCGCAAGTTGCTGACCGCCATAGGGCCAACATAGTTGATCAAAAAGGTCGTCCCGTCAATGGTCACCGTATCGCCCTTCTTAAGAACGACTGCCTGGGCAGCCTGTTCATCATCAAAGGTCTGGATGACGGAAACGTCCTGCAGTTCATCTTTGGCCGTCTGGCCAAACAAAATTACGACGCGGTCCTTTTCACTGATTGCGTTTGGTCCGATTGCTTTAATTGTAGATATCCATTTCATTTTTACCACCTGGTTAAATTCTAACATACTCACCGGGAACTTAAAGCTAAGAAGAAAAGAATTGTTAATTATTCTTTACGGACGACTATCTCTTATCGACATTTGCTAAAGATAAGCTTAATATTTAAACTAGAGTTATGCCTGGCCAAAATTTAGGCAAATCCAGAAGCTTCTCAACCCTTGCCGTTGCGGGATTCTCTCTAATCTAGCCAGCTCTGATTAACTGAGAACAGAAAATGTTGCTACTAAATTCGGTGCAATATTTGGTGCAATGATTCGGATGCGTCCACAGGCTTCAACATGATACTAAAGACAATCTATGATAGAATCTAAGTAGTGATTCTATTTTCTCCGCTTGCGTTAAGCAGGCGGTTCTTTTTTTGCTCTCTTTTAGGGGTGTCAAAAAACTCCTAATTAGCTCGGGGATGCCGGATTATCCCGGGATCTGCTCCCCCCGAATCAGTCCGGTTTTTTGTAAAAAGTTAGGTTTTTTAAGGTTTTCGCCGCCGGATTTTTTTGTAAAAAGTTAACATTTATTAACATCTAGTCCCCGAATTGGCTCGGGGATTTTTTGTTAAAATGACGGTTTTAACAGGTTCTGAAAGTCATGTTTTGACAGGTTTTTTAGGGGAGTAAAGAAACTCTGTTTACGCCGGGGAATGCGACAAGCAGGGAGCACAGAAGCAAAATCTGCTCCAGGGCCAGGCGGCAACACTGGCCAGGTACACTTACACTAGGGAGGACCAGCAAGCGCTCCAGGGCCTCCAGAATGGCGTAACAAGCAAGATAAAGCCAGCTCTGTTTTAGATGCCTCCAGAAACTCCGATTCGCACCAGCATCCCTTAAGATAATGCTTCTAGGAGCCAAAAAATAGGCCGTACAAGCTTCCTAGTCTTACTTCAGTACAAGTATACTAAGTAGGACTTAAAAAGCTGTACTGGCCTTTTTATGCTTTGCATGTAGCTTTGATTGGTGCCAGGTTGAACCCTCTTCTTATGATCGCCTGGTTAAAGTTTTCAGTGAATGACTTCAAGCCGATGCGCTGTAATCGTTTAAATTTGGTTGACTGTAAGCTGTTCTCTTCCTGGAACTCATAAACTGGCTTGCGCTCAATATATTTGGCTATGATTAGCTTCTGTGGGTCCCGGTAGCCTCTGAATCGTTCTACTTCGGTAGGGATGCCAGCTATTGCGTCGTTGATACATAGCAAGTACTGAGCGCTGAATAAGTACAAGCTGGCCCTGGTGCTCTCCCTGGTAGCGTTGACTGTTGCGGCCAATTCCTGCTCATCAATCGGGAAGGCTGGCTTAATTGCTGTGATTGAACATAGCTCCAGGAAGCAGGATAACGTTTCTATGTCCGTTGCTGGTCCTGCTGGTGGTAGTGGTGTTCTTTCTTCAAGCCTCGGCATTGTACGGCCTCCTAGATCGTCGTAGAAATGCAAAAAGGCCAGGTTTTCGCCTGGTCTTCTTTGCGTTAGTTGATGAATTTGGCAAGCAGGTTAATTCTTGCCTCAAATTGGTTATACATTGCTGGATTAGCTCCAGGGAGTGAAAGAAACTCCTCTAAGCTAAAGTTGCTCCAGCGTTCAATAAGTCTTCTAATGTGGTACTTCGCTTCTGCTTCGTATGACCTACTGAGAATGTTTTCTCTTTCGAACTGGTCGGAAAGGCTGGTCAACTTCTCCGCCTCGTCCTTCAACTCTTGGAAAGCCTGGTCAACATTGCCTAAAATTCCTCTAGTCTCCATGTTGTCCATACTAGCACTAATTTTTTCTGCTTTCTGGTCGTGCTGGCTGGCCAGCTTACGCATGTTCAAGCTGTGGGTCAATTCCTCCCTGCTTACATCACGCAAGAGTTGCATTTCCTCCGCAATCACGCTCCATTTTCTAATTGCGGCCTGTTTCTTGCTCTTTTTCACTAGTTTAACCTTCCTTCACGGCTTTCTTTTTGAGTTGATAGAATGCCTGCTCCTCCTGGTCCAGTTCGTCAAGTTGAGCGGCAACGATGGCCCAATCAATCAGAAGGCGGCCAGCTTGAAGGAAGTCTTCGGGTCCTGGTCGGTCCGATGCCGGGGCTTTCAGCAAGCACTCCGACGAAAGTTGAAAGTCGTCCATGGCCTCGTCGTAGGCCTCACTAAGTGCATCCCTCCGGCCGGAAAGATCGGCCTTAATCTGTTCTTCCTTGTCTTGAAGCAGGATAGCAAGATCATTCTCCAGCTTCTCAAACAGCGCTTGCGCTTCCTGGACCTTCTCCAGCGTTAATTGTTTAGTCATTCCTAGATCCTCCTAGTTAAACAAAATTTCAGCTTGTGCCAGCTCATCCGGTGATGCATAGGCAACAAAAGCTTTCTCGTACTGTTCAGCCTTCTCTAACTTCGGGCTAATCTCTTCACGGTGCCGGGCGTAGAATTGGGCCGCCGCCTGGTCCAGCTCTCCAGGATTAGCATTCCGGCCAGGGTAGCGGTGTTCCTTCTTAAACATGGCGAGAACCTCCAGCAAGTAGCGGTTGCGTTCAGATAACAAGTAGCTTGCTTTCGTAGTGTTTTTCATGGCTGGATCCTTCTTACTTGCTCTTTTAGTTGGTTCATTGCTCTGCTTAGTCATGATGTAGTTCTCCCTTCTCTAGCAATCGACGTAAAGGGCTGTCTTGTTGTCCTGGTCTAATGCGGTAGTCAAGCCGTACATTTCCAGGGCCAGCTTAGAAATTTCAACCAGCGTCCAGCCGTGGGGTTCAGGTATCTGCTCGCCTGCTGGAGTGATTATGAAGGATCCGGAATATTGATCCTCAACCATGGCAATAAGGTTTTGTACTTCTCGCTGTACTGTTCTTCTAACTTGATTTCTTCTTTGGTCGTCATTGTTTGTCCTTTCTAGCAGGGGATGCATCCCCGCTAATCGTTGATTTACACACTTCTACACACTACTTACACACTAAAGCAAGTCCTGTAAATGCTGTTGTATCAAGGGTTTACACACTAAACACACTAAACACACTTAATTATTAAATAGTCGTACACAACTTTTTTCTGTTAGTCGTAGCTATTAATTAGTATTTTTTCTTAATCTTTCCTTCTGTGTGTGTTATGCGTGTAATCCTTACTCGCTCTAAGGGTTAGCCTTCTGTGTAGTTCCGTGTAGAAGCGTGCTATCTGTGTAGCTATCTACTTCGCTTGTACCCTCTAACACGCTTGCCGGGGGCGCTCAATCCTTCGCTGGAAATATTTCCGCTGTAAGTCCAATTAGGGGAGCCAGTGACAATGTTTTTTATCTTGCTGTATGTAGCCCGGCCTGGCTTCGCAAGGTGCTTAGGCTCTAAGGCAACCGCATAAATTTCAGCGTTGGTTGTCTCTCCTAATGGCTTGCGCTGGTTCCATTGCTGTTCTGTAACTTTGCCGGGTTTGATCCCCTGGACCACATAACGCTTTTGCCAGTCCTCCAGCTTATGAAACTCATCGATAACCAGCGAATCCAGGAAGAACAGAACAGCTTCTTCTACAGGGTCTTCAATCTTTGCCGCTTCCTGTGCTCTGGTTGAGTACTCAAAGATAGGGCCGTCCGCTGGTTCGATGTAGCATTTTTCGCCTGCTTGATAGGCTTCTCTAGCTTCGGCCAGGACTTGCAAAAGATAATCATCAGTAAGGGAAGCTGGATTCTTCGGGTCCAGTTTGATTCGCTCCGCTGAACATTCCAGCGGGAAGAATCTCCGGTTCCCGGTGCTATCCTTCAAGAACTCGCTCTCGTTAGTTGTGCCGATGAAAACGGATTTCCGGGGATGCGGTACGGATAATTTACCGTAAGGCTCCCTGTACTTGTCTTCCTGGTCGCTGATGAATTGCTTGATATCTTCGATTGTTGACCGCTTGAATGCTGTAATTTCTCCAAGTTCAATAATCCAATTTCCTAACAAGTCGATTTTGTCGTCCTTGTCTTTCATCCCTCGCAAGCCGCTATTGAAGAACGTAGGGCTTGCCAGGCGACGAATTAAGGTACTTTTGCCTATGCCTTGTTCACCGGTCAACATGGGGACCATTTCGAACTTGCATCCCGGCTCATAGACACGCTTCACGGCTCCGACAAGCCAGCGCCTAGTAACGGCCCTGGAATACCCTGCTGGATCATCTTCAACGCCTAGCGTGTCGATGAACAGCGTGTCCAGGCGGTTCTCGCCGTCCCACTTCACGGATTCCAGGCGCTCTTTAACCAGGTTCCGGCTATGTTTCTTAGAGAAGGACATAATAGCGTTAGTAGTCGCTCGCTGAGAAGGTGCAAATTTGAAATGTTTCTCAATCCAGGACACTAATTCTGTTGTGTCGTCATCGTTCCAGTCGCTAATCTTTCCTGCTTGATCCTTTTTCAAGGTGAAGGAGAACTCTTCTCTGAACGGCTTTGCTGGCAAGTTCTTTTCATTTTCAAGAATCAGTTCAACGTTAGTCATTGAGCCTTCCTTAATGTCCTTAACTCGTCTTGTGCCGTCCCTCCGTGGCGCTCCCCAATCAAACAGCCCTTTGTTCAGCAAGTAGGGCGGGTAGTCCGTTAACAGTTCCCGGCCGTCGGTGTAAGAACTCGCCTGCTGTTCTTCAAGTCGTTGTGCCTGCTGGTCCTCAACGTAGGCTTGAAATGGGTCATTATTCTGTTTCGTGGTCAATTAAGCACCTTCTTTCTAGCTGATTCGAAAACACGGATCAGCTCATCATCCCCTAAAGGCGGGGAGAAGTAGTTGCTGTTAATCAGCCTCAAGTAGTCAAGCAGGGAAGCTTGATTCTGAACGCCAATTTTGACGTAATAGCAAGCCAGCTCGAACATTGAGTTGTTTCTCTGGCCGTTGGGAATGCCGTTAAATATCCTATCTAGGAGGGATGCGCCGTAAGATTGGCCGCCGCTCCTGACTGGATAGTCCCCGGCTCTAGAAGGCTTCTCCGGCTTCTTGAAGGCCGTGTATGATTCGGTAGAAAGCAACTTTCCTCTGTTGATCCGTACCAGATCGCCTTTACTGAATTGGTTTCTGATTGGCAAACCGAAAAGCTGGCCAAAACGGAAACTTGATTCGTCCGCTCCAGTTAGCACTCCCTGCTTGATGAGATAGCTAGTTAATCCGTAGGCCAGGGCTTCGTATTGCTCTTTATTGGCCGGAGTATCCAGCGGAATAATCAAGCGTGCCCTGGTGCCTCTCAAGCCGTTTTTAGCGGTCGGGTACAAATACCAGGTACCCTTAAGCACTCCTCTGATTTCGTCCTCCAGATCGTCAAAATTGGCTATTTGTGGGCTTACGTCGTCCAAGTCTAAGGCTAGTGCATCCCTGGAAACGATGTTTTCAGTTTCGTGCTCCAGCTTGACCATTTCGCCGCTAATGGCGTAATATCCTTGTGTAGCCTTGATATGGTCGCAATTCTCTTCGGTGATGTTGACCGCCGGGGATGCTCCAGCTCTAAGCAAGCACTCTTCAAGGCCGTAATCAGATTCAAACATGTTCTTGCTGGTTAAACCTTGCTCAATGTACACACTCATTATCCGAACTCCTCTTGTATTGCCGCCTTGAATCTGGCAACGGTTTTGTTCATCGTTGCCGCCTGGCTGGAATACTCCAACAGTCCTCGCTTCGCCTCTTCTTTGTTTGCGGGGATGAACCAGCCGTAAGGCGGATGACGCAATGAACCAATGGGCACGCCTTTCTTTAGCAACGATTCTCTGGTTTCGTACAAATCTCTTTTATTACATCCGGATTGAAGGATGATTAGTTTAACCTTTTTGGCGTTTTTTTCGCCTTTTGGCAAGCAAGCAAGAACTTGCTGTTCCTGCTTTGTTAATTTTTGTTTCATGTTAACTCCTATGTGTTTTAACTTTAATTGTGTTTGTGTTGCGTTGTAGAAAGTCACACGGTTAACATATTGACTAATTAACACTTTTTCACATTCAGCCTGTGAACGTATCCGTAATTATGGTATAATTAATAAAAATGACTAATTAATTTAGTCCTTTCCTATAAGACTGTTAGCGTCGATTTTTCGGTTTGACCGCTAACAGTCTTTTTTGTGCTCTCTTTGGGTTCCTCGTGCTGTTTGAGCCAGTTAGTTAAGCTTTCCTTGCCGTAAAACTTGCGGCCTTCTATGACCGCTACAGGCGCTCCAGCACGGACCCAAATATCTATAGTGTTCGGGGACACTCCGAAAAATGCCGCAATCTGGTTCCGGTTCAAATATGGCCGGGATTCCGGTTCAAGGTGCATCCCTTCGAACGATTCCTTGACCAGGTTAAACAGGTATTTCTTGATTTCCTGCTCCTGGTCCTGGTCCAGCATTATTTGCAAGATACTTCGCCTCCTCTCTCTTTGTGCTTCTCCAAGAACTCGCTAATGTCTCTCTTAGAGAAGCGTACGTAGCTCCCCGCATGAATGACGGGAAGGCCAGCTTTGATTAGCTTGTTAAGCGTTCTATAGTCCTTTACGTTCAAGGTGTCCATAGCTTGCTTTCTTGTTAAAACGTCTTGATCCATGTTCTCACCTCCTTTTGCAACAGATATCTGTTGCTATATCTGAGATAAGAATAGCACCTTTTTTGTTCTTCGCAACAAATATTTGTAACAGTTTCTTGTGAAATGCTCCGAAAGGCTTCAAAATGGGTTATACTGTTCTTGAAAAGCTCAAAACAAAAGAAGGTGGATTATGAATAGGATTAAGCAACTAAGAACTGAAAAAAGTCTCTCTTTGCGTGATTTAGCAAAAGACTTTTCAGCATTTTTAGACCAACACGGAAAGAAACCAATAACTAACGTAACAATTTCACGTTGGGAAAACGAAAAAAACAGCCCCACGGCTGAAATGTGGGGGCTGTTAGCTGATTATTTCGGTGTTAGTGTTGACTATCTAAAGGGGGCCTGGTCGGAAAAAGAAGTTCTTGAATTGATGTCTTCAAGCTTGTTAGACAACTACGAAAGACTATCTGAATTAGATAGAGAATACAAAGAGATATATGAAGATGATCCGTTCCAGAACCGTGGTTTGTTTGGGTCGATGAGCCTTATAACAGAACCGACACCGTGGGGGTATATTGGTAAAAATGGATCGCTTGAATCTCGTACAGTACAAGTAAGGGCTATTCAAAAAGAGATTTTGAGCAACAATTACATGGCTCTTGCGTTTTCTATAATCAATCTTATTTATTTTGATAGTGCATTAGGCAATTCGGTTCTAAAACCTGAAGGTGACAGCAAAACGGATCGGTACGAATTAGCGAATGAGCAAGTAAATGATTTGATGATCGGTTTAAAGAAAAGTGCTGGCCAGAACATAGGAAAGGACTTTTTAAAGTCGTATTTTCGAAAACATTGCTTTAAATCTGTTTTGTCTAGTCTAGTAGTACGAAAACTAATGGCGGAAAAAGTCGAACCGGAAACAATGGCCTTAGTCTTGGTGAACTCTATAGAAGGCGAAATACTGGAAATGGGAATTAGGGTTTATCGTCATAAAGAACTAGATGAAATTCCATTTCCGGATGAAACAGAAAGCCAGTCAACGAATATAGATATAGATGACTTGATTCAAGAAACTAACTCACTTTATGACCGAATCGACGAACTCCAGAAAGAAAATTACCGCCTAAAAGCTGAGCTGGCTTCTAAGCGGTGATTTGGTGCTGTTTAGTATGATTGCCTTAAGGAAGCGTAGAGCCTCTTAAAACCTCTTATTTTGACGATATAGAGCCTAGCAAAACTTGACATTTTCCAGGGGATGCCAGTTAGTCGGTTACCATTGCCAGCATCCCCAAAAACAAAATATTTTTCTAATCATATTGAAGCCTGTGGACGTATCCGGAAAAAAAGAAAGCAGGAATCACTATGAACAAGAAAGACATTATCAAGTATCAAACAGCCAGCGGGAAAGATCGCTACAAATTCATTGTCTACGCTGGAAAAGATGAGACTACAGGAAAATCTATCATCGTTAGGAAACAGGGCTTCAAGACACTCAAGGAAGCCAAACAAGCTTACTTAGATGTTCAGCAAGCAATCTTGAACGGGGACTATTTGCCAATCAATCAAAAGCGGCTTACTTACAAGGGCCTGCTTGAACTGTATCTCCCTTTGTACGCTCAAACAGTGAAGGAAACTTCCTTCTACCAGTTCAAGCGCTGTATGGAATTACAAGTCTTGCCTGTTTTAGGTGATGTTTATTTGGACAAGATCACGCCGCAACTTTGCCAGAAGGCCGTTAATCAATGGGCTAAGGACACTCCGGGCGGTTTCGTACGGGTTGCCGCCTGGTCTTCTAGGGTCCTCAAGTATGCCTTTCAAATTGGGCTGATTGATAGTAACCCTTTTGACCGGGTAATCAAGCCCAAAAAGCCAGCCAAAAAGAAGAAGGACAACTTCTATACTAAAGATGAGCTGGAAACATTCTTGAACGGTGCCAGGGATGCTGGAATGATGAAATATACTTTGTTTCGCCTGCTGGCCTTCTCTGGAATGCGGATCGGGGAGCTGATCGCCTTGGAATGGTCGGATGTTGATTTCTTTAGAAAGACTGTTTCAATCAACAAAACGTTGACGCTGGATAAGGGCGGAAAATCTACGATAGGAAGCCCAAAAACAGCCTCTGGCAATAGAACAATCATGCTGGATGATGCGACTATGAACGCTCTTCAAAAATGGCGGGCTGAACAATCAAGACGGATTATCTACCTTGGGAAGCCTAAAAATGATTTAGTCTTTCCTAGTGAACACGGATCGTATTTAGTCAATTCAGTGATTCAATACTGGAACGAAAAAATAGCAGAAAAGCAAGGCTTAAGAAAAATTAGCTTGCATGGGTTCAGACATACACACGCAAGTTTATGTTTTGAAGCTGGCTTGACTATGCAAGATGTTAAGGAACGGTTGGGGCACTCCAACATTTCAACCACTATGGACATTTACACTCATGTAACAAAAAGCAGAAAGGAAGAAAGCATTCAGCAACTCGCCAAATTCATGCGGGCTTAGATGTTTTTGGTACAATATTAGGTGCAACATCACACAAGCAAGGCGGCTAAAAGGCGCTGTTTAGCCGTTCTTTGATCGATTAGTTAATAAACTAGAGTTATTGTGGAGTAAATAAGGAGGCTTAAATTGCATATTTTAATTGGCGGCTACACCAAGCACGAGTCAGCCGGCATATACCAGTTTGACTTTATCGGCTCCGGTGACCAGGCCCATCTGGAACAAAGAAGAAACGTCGTTGAAGTCGGCGGGCCAACCTATTTCCAAAAAGACGGCCAGTTCATTTTTACCATTAAGAATGAAAACGGCCAGGGGGGCATCGCGGCCTTTGCAAACGGCAAGCTGGTCAGCCAGCTGCTGCACGAGGGGTCTTCTCCGGCCTACATCGGCATCAACAAGGAAAAGAAGCTGCTCTACACGGCCAACTACCACACTGGGGTCCTGGCCGTCATCAGCTATGATGACCAGGGGCAGCTGACCCTGCTTGACCAGGTCAAGCACGAAAACAAGGCTTTAGGGCCGCGGCCTGAACAAGCCGGCGCTCACCCGCACTACTTTGATGAAACTCCGGGCGGGCACCTGGTTTCCTGCGACCTGGGCCAAGACAGAGTCGACTTCTACGGCTTTGACGGGCAAAAGCTGACCCACCTGGCCAGCTACCAAAACGAAGACGGCTTCGGCAGCCGCCACCTGGCCTTCTCACCGGACGGCAAGTACTTCTACGTGGCCGGTGAACTTTCCAGCCAGGTCAACGTGGTCAAGTTTGACGAAGAAAACTGGATGTTCCGGTCCCTGGCCACCTACTCAACCATTCCGGAAAGCTGGGACCAGCACAACGGGGCAGCGGCCATCCGCCTGTCAAGTGACGGCAAGTTCCTTTACGTGTCCAACCGCGGCCACGATTCAATCGCCGTCTTTGCCGTTTTGCCGGACCAGGCCCTGAAGCTGGTCCAGCGGGTGTCAACTTTTGGCGAATTCCCGCGGGACTTCAACTGGGACGCTGAGGAAAAGTACGTCGTTGCCGCCAACCAAAACAGCAACAACGCTACCCTCTACCAGCGGCAAAGCGACGGGACCTTGACCCCGCTGGAAAAGGACATCGCGGTTCCAGAAGGCACCAGAGTTTTATTCACTGATTAAGTTAGGAGTATTTTTTAGTAACATGCTAGACATTTTCAAAGCCATCATTCTCGGCATCATCGAAGGGGTTACGGAATTTCTGCCGATCTCCTCAACTGGCCACCTCTACCTGGCCGACTACATCATCAAGTTAGACCAGCCAACCAGCTTCATCAACATGTTCATGGTTGTCATCCAGCTGGGGGCCATCTTGAGCGTCATCGTGATCTACTTTAACAAGCTGAATCCTTTTGCCCCGTCAAAGAGCAAGCGGGAAAAAGGACAGACCTGGCAGATCTGGTTCAAGGTCATCGCGGCTGTCCTGCCGTCAATCATCATCGGCCTGCCGCTGAATGACTGGCTGGAAGAAAACATGACCTCCTGGCAGGTAATTTCCGCCACCTTGATCATCTACGGTATCCTCTTCATCGTCTTGGAAAACTACTACGCCAAGCGGCAGCCGAGCTTGACTGATTTAAACAAGATGAGCAATAAGACCGCCCTCTTGATCGGCTGCTTCCAGGTTTTGTCCATGATCCCGGGGACTTCCCGGTCTGGGGCAACTATTCTGGGGGCCATGCTGATCGGGTCAAGCCGCTACGTGGCAACTGAGTTCTCCTTCTTCCTGGCTATCCCGACCATGTTCGGGGCATCGCTTTTGAAGCTGGTCAAGTTCTTCAAGGCCGGCCACGTCTTTGTCGGCAACCAGCTGGCTATCCTCTTGGTTGGCATGGTCGTTTCCTTCATCGTGGCCTACCTGTCAATCAAGTTCCTGCTGAAGTACGTGCAGACCCACGACTTCAAGCCATTCGGCTGGTACCGGATTGTTTTGGGGATCATCGTCACCATCTGCGGTCTGGTATTTGCGTAATCCTTGTATTCACGCGAAAATATGCTATTATTATTGCTTAAGGATAGCAAGCTAGAGGACGGTGAATAAACATGTTAAGTTTGCTTTGCTTACTTTTTATTTTATGGCTCTGCTGGAAGATGGGCGTGGCCCTCTGGCGGGTTCTGATCTTTTTGATCGGGGTCGGCCTGGCCTTTGCCTTGCTCAGCTCAGTAGTTTTGCCGCTGCTAGCCATCTGTGCCCTCGGGGGCCTGGCTTGGGCAGTAATCTCAAACGCGTAAAAATAGATAACAGATGAATAAGAAAAGGAGACAGGCCAGCCTGTCTCCTTTTTTGACTTTATTGTTTTGTTATTTTGCTGCTAATTTATTTCCCTGCTTCTTGCTTCAGCTGCCGCCACAAGCCCTGCATGTCGCCTGGGTCGGGAATCTCAATCTCCCGCTCTTCCCCGCTGAAGGGGTTGGGGAAGGCCAGGTAGAAGCAGTTCAAGGCCTGGCGGGCAAAAGCATCCCTGGCCCCGTATAGGTCGTCTCCGTAAAGGACATGGCCGATAGAAGCCATGTGGATCCGGATCTGGTGGGTCCGGCCGGTCAACAGGCGGAGTTCAACTAAACTGGCCCCCGGGACCTGGTTAAGGACCCGGTATTCAGTCAAGGCCCTTTGCCCCTTTGGATTGACCTCCCGCTTGACCGTGTCCCCCACCCGGGCCAGGGGCTTGTCGATCAGGCCGCTTAAATCTCCTTCGGCGAAGTTGCCATGCACGATAGCGTGGTACTTTTTGATAAAAGCATCCTTGCCCAGCTTGCTGAAGCGGTCATGGGCGATGGCGTTCTTGCCCAAGAGAACCAGGCCGGAAGTGTCCTGGTCCAGCCGGGTCACGATGTGGGGCTTGACGTAAGCCGGGTTGACCCCCTGCTTTTCAAAGTAAGCCAGCACCCGGTTGATTACCGCGTCTTCCGCATGAAAGCCGGAAGGAATCGACAAAAGGCCGGCCGGCTTGTTGATCACCAAATAGTCAGCCGTTTCTTCAACAATGTCCAGGGGCCGGCGGGAGACCTTGAGCCAGGGGTTGACCGGCTCTTGGCCCATCAAAAAGTGGACCACGTCCCCTTCTTTTAGCCGGTAGCTGCCATTCCGGCGGTGGTGGTTGACCAGCATCATCCCGCCGTGGTTCTTGCAGTTGTTGACTGCCCGCCGGGAAAAACCTTTTTTCAGCAAAAAATGACTCAGCTGGCCTGGGTCATTCTTCGCAACAATCATTTTGTATACTTGCACTATCTGTCACCAATGAAGGCGTCGTTGACCCGCTCCCAAAAATGGTGGTGGCCATACTGGTAAAAGCGAATCTCTTCCGCCGCAATTTTATAATCTACTTTCTGCACGTCGGTCAAGCTGATCCTTTCCCCGTCAACGATCACTACCACCCGGTCGGAAATCTTCGGCACGATGGTGATCCACTCATCCGGGGCAATAACGATGGGCGAGCCCACCGTCCGGAAGACCAGGTTGTTGATCGAGGCAATTTCGGTCAGCTGCAGGGTCTTGAGGCGGGGGTGGATTACCGCTCCGCCCAGGGACTTGCTGTAGGCCGTTGACCCGGTCGGGGTTGACACGCAGAGCCCGTCGCCCCGGAAATTCTCAAAGCGCTCACCCCCGAGCCAGACCTCAGCTTCCATGGTCTTGGAAATCCGCTTGATTGAGGCTTCATTTAAGGCCAAAAAGCGCTTCTCCCCGCAGCTGGTGGTTACCTTCATGTCCAAAAGCGGGTAGCCCACCTCGTTTTCTTCAACGGGATGGCTGGCCAGGGCGTCAACCAGCTTCTCCATGTCGTAGTTCCGCCAGTCGGTGTAAAAGCCCAGGTGTCCGGTGTGGATACCGGCAAAGCAGACCTTGTCCAGCTGCTGCTTATACTTGTGAAAGGCAGAGATCAAGGTCCCGTCACCGCCGACAGAAATTACCAGGTCGGGATGCTGCTGGTCCTGCAAAATGCCCTTTTCCGCGAGCAGCACCTGCAGGTGCCGGACCGCCACCTGGGTGGTCACGCGGTCATTGTGAACGATAGCTACTTTCATGACTTTTCCTTGCCCTTGTTCTTGGTGAAGATCTTCTGCGCTTCCTTGACCTCATTTCTGATCGAGGACATCTCTTCATCCAGCTGGTAGGCAGCTTCCGCCGTCCGCTTGAGCCGCTCAGAAATATCTTCCGGGTAGGCCCCCTGGTACTTGTAGTTCAAGGTATGCTCAACCGTGGCCCAGAAGTTCATGGCCAGAGTCCGGATCTGGATTTCCGCCAAAAGGCGCTTGGCCCCCTCGGACAGATAAACCGTGTAGGCCACCACCATGTGGTAGGACCGGTAGCCGGACGGCTTGGCATTTTGGATATAGTCGCGCTCTTCGACGACTTCCAGGTCATCGCGGGCATGGAGCAGGTCAACGACCCGGTAGATGTCATCGACAAACTGGCACATGATCCGGATACCGGCAATGTCCTGCATGTCGGTTTCGATCACGTCCGGGCTGATGACCCGCCGCTGCATTTTCTCTTTAATGGAGTCGACCGTTTTCACCCGGCCAACCACGAATTCTATTGGCGAATGCTCTCCCTTGGTCAAGAAACTCTGCCGGAGAGCTCTGAATTTAACTTTTAGTTCATTTACGGCTTCATTGTATGGCCATAAAAAAGTATCCCAATCAGTAATCACAGACATTTCCCTTCCATCTCAAACAAATTCATTTTAACATAGATGTTAGCAAAAGCACCAACGCAAACTTTTTAATTTTTATCTAACAAAGGAGTCTAAAAAAATGAGCAAAAACCGCGAAATTGAAGCCAAAGTCGCCCTGGACCAGGCCAGCTATGAGGCTATCGTCGCTGCCTACCCGGTCAAGAGCGACTTCAAACAGAGCAACCACTATTTTGACACCCCGGACAAGCAGCTAAAAGAAGACCACAGTGCCCTCAGAATCCGCTGCTTCCAAGACCGGGCCGAGGAAACCATCAAGGTTCCGGTCAAGAAGCTGCAGGAGACCTACCATGAAAGCCTGGAAATCAATGATGATTTAACCCTGCCTGAAGCCGAGGACTTTTTAAAAAAGGGCCGGCCAAGTCTGACTGGCAATGTCGGCCAGTACCTTTTAGAGCATTACCCGGACAAAGCCAGCCAGCTGACCCTTTTTTCCTGGAGCAAGACCCGGCGGATCCTTTTAGACGGGCCAAAGGGCTGCGAGCTGACTTTAGACCAGACCAGCTACCCGGACGGCTACCAGGACTGGGAAATGGAAATTGAAAATGACTCCCCGGCCGCTATCAAGGAAGCCCTGGCAGAAATTAAGACCCGCTTTGCCCTGCCGGTCAAGTCAGCCAACAACCAGAGCAAGATTGCCCGGGCCAGCCAGCATGCCAAGTAAAAATAGGCGAAAGCTTTTCTTTTGTTTTCAAGTAAAAGCTTTGTTAAAGTAGCAGATGAAGCAAAAATTGGAGGTCGACCATGTTCGAACTTTTTCTGTTTATCAATCCGTTAGGTTTATCCTGCTACCAGCTTGAAAAACGCATCCGGCTATTGGCGGCAGAACTGCAGCTTGAAATTTCCGTCAATTACATTCCCCTGGTAACCATGGAAGCCATGAAGGCCGACATGGTCAAGCGGAACTGGAACTTCAACACTTCCATCAATTTAGCCAATTATCACAATGCCTCAGTCAGCGCCCAGAGCTTTTACTATGCCGTGCAAATCGCTTATGGCAAGAAGAAGGCCAGGAGCTTTTTGTTCAAGTTGCAGGAAAGTTTGAGTGACGGCCAGCGGTCTTATTCCCCGGCCTTGGCTGAAGAATTGCTGGAAAGCCTCAATATCAAGCCAGAGAAAATTTCATCTACTTTGAATGATGCCTGCCTTAAAGACGTCATTGCCCGGGACCAGCAGCTGGCCAGGAAATTCCAAATCACGGTCCTGCCTTCAACCGTGGTTTTTGACGACCAGATCGATAACAGCGGTCTCTTGCTTGATGGTGAATTAAGCGACGACGACCTCCTGCAAATTTTCCAAAACAGCGCGGACAGCTGCCTTGAACCCTTGATGCAGCTGACGGAGAATGCTCCACTTTATTATCCGGTCAGCCACCTTCATCTCTTATAGCCAGCCTCTCCTTTAGGGGCTGGTTTTTTGCTGCAAAAATTTCAAGAGCCAGCTTTTTTCCCCCGGCCTGCGCCAAGTGGAAAAAGCTTCCTTGGGCAAAGTAAAGACAGTGTAGCCGGCCAGGTACATCAATTCCCCCAGCTTCTGACCCAGCTTGCTCTTTTCCTTCAGCTGCTGGTCCAGATAGTCCCGCTCCTTGACCCAGTCATCGGCCAAAGGCGGGGGCAAAAGGGGCCTAAAGTGCCATAAAGCGGCAATTCCTTCCGCGTCCAAGGCGAAGTCCACCTGCCGGTACAGCAGGGTCTGGCTGACAGGGGCCTGCCTTATTTGGTACTTCAATCTAATCAAGCCTGCCTCTTGGTGGATTTCCAGATAATAGCTTCCCCAGCACCGGTTTTCCCGGAAAAAGATCAGCTGGGTCTGCTTTAGCTTTTCCCCTAAAAAATGCCGGCGGCCGACCAACCAGACATCCTTAATCCCAATCGCCTGGTAAAGGGCATGCCGGTGGGCAAACTCCCCCTTGCTTAAGGGCGCGCACTGGACCTCAAAGGCCAAGAGCGGTGTGGCCAAAACGTCAGCCCGCAAGGCACCGTCAGCCAGCGGCACTTCAGCTTTCGCATTTAGCCCCGCCGCGGTCAAAGCGGCTTTGAGGAGCATTTTCCCCTGCCGGTGCTCCTCTTGTTCTCCTAGCCCCCGGTAAGCCTGGTAGTGCTTGAAAAAAGGCTCTGCCTTCTGCGATAAAACCAGGATGACCGGTTTCTGGCAGCGCGGGCAGCGGTAGACTTCCTGGTTGAGATAGGCCGGGTTCTCCCGGACCTTGCCGGCCTCACTGACGGCCAGGACCAGTTCTTTATTTAATAAAGCTGCGTACAAAATAATCCCCCATTAACTAGTACGCCAAAAAGGGGAGATTTTTTTAAAATAGGCAAAATAAAAGGCCCCCCGAAGGAGTCCTTACATCATCATCTGGATTCTTAAGCCCGCTTGCTGGCAAACTGCCGGCGCAAAGCCCCCAGCGCGTCCTGCTGGAAGAGGCACTGGCCGTGGGCTTGGGCCTGCTGGAATTCGTCAGCGGACACCTGGCGGCCAAATTCATTGGCGATCGCCCAGGCATCAGCTGGCTTGATTTCCGCGTAATTCTCGTCCATAAAAGCCAGCTTGAGGTAAAACTGCTGCTTGTAGTAGTAGACGCTGGACGCCAGGTCACTGACCTTGAGGCTGTCAGCCAAAGCCAGGAGGTCATCGATATCGTCAAAGACTAAAACATGGGTCTCCTGGTAACTCCAGTAGTCCTCGTAGTCTTCATCATCGGTGTTGCCCAGGTCCTGCATGACCACCGGGTCCATCTCAGTGTTGGCGTCATCAGCCGGGTTCAAGTCGGAAAAGGCCCAGTCATCTTCCTCAACCGCTTCCGCCATATCGTCTCCGACCCCATTGGCTTCAGGATCAAAGAAGCGCCGCATTTCTTCCGGCAGGTCGCTGCCTGCATTCATCTTGGTAATCAGGAGATCGATCCCGCCATCGTTGGGCATGACCTGGAAAGTCACCGGCGCATCGCTGGCAAAGTCATTGTCCTCGTCCACTTCGCGCAGAACTGACAGGAAAAATTCCTGGACTCTTTCCCGGTTGCCGAGTAAGTCCAAGATCTTCAAGCCCCGCTGGTTCAGATCCTCCCGGGTCATGCTTACGCGGAGCGTGTTCTCATTCACCTTTTCAACGCGCATCTTCATCCCTCCTTATATGTGTACTGTTATTGTAACCTAAAAAGCCAACAAAGCAAAAGCGTTAGCTTCTAGAAGCCAACGCCTGCAACTTTCTATTCTGAAATTAAAAATCCTGGTCTGCCAGGCGCTTAGCCCGGGCTATTTCCAGCCGGCGCACGCTGCGCGGCAGGAAACGGCGAATTTCATCTTCATTGTAGCCAACCTGCATCCGGCGGTCATCCAAAATAATTGGCCGTCTCAGCAGGCTTGGGTTCTTTTCAATCAAATCGATCAGTTCATTCATTGAAATGTCGTCCAGGTCGATATTCAGCTCTTGGAAAGCCTTCGACCGTGTTGACACGATTTCTTCCGTGCCTTCTTCAGTCATTCTCAGAACATGAATGATTTCTTCCCGGTTCAAAGGATCTGAAATAATGTTTCTTTCCTTGTAGGGAATATTGTGTTGTTCAAGCCATTGCTTTGCCTTGCGGCATGAGGTGCAGCTTGGAGAAACATATAAATCTACCATTGTTACCACGCTCCTTTAAAATGAGATTGCATGAACACACATTCGTTACTTACTATATAGTTTAGCACTTACTATATAGTTTAGCATGGATACTTACAAAAAGGAAGGGGGTAATTGGCTTTCTTTTAAATTTCTTAATTAATCAAGCAAAAAAGCGGTCAGCTCACGCTAATCGCTTTTAATTTGCTCTTTACTTGTCAGCCATCAAGTTCTTAACCAGTTCGATGTTGTCTTCGTTGGTCAATGATTCCTTGGTTGCCTTGTCAGCCAAGCTAGCGAGTTCTTCAGTTGAGAGCTTCTTCATTTCGTTTCTGATCCGCAGAATTGAAGTTGCGCTCATTGAGTATTCGTCCAGGCCCATGGAAAGCAGGATTGGGAACATGATTGAGTCACCAGCTGCTTCACCACACATCCCGCACCAGATACCAGCTTTGTGAGCTGAGTCGATCGTGTGCTTGATGAGGCGGAGAACTGACGGGTTGTATGGCTGGTAGAGGTAAGAAACGTTTTCGTTGCCCCGGTCAGCAGCCATAGTGTATTGGATCAAGTCGTTGGTCCCGATTGAGAAGAAGTCGACTTCCTTGGCAAATTGGTCTGCCAGAACGGCAGCTGCCGGAACTTCGATCATCATGCCGACTTGCAGGTCGTCGCCAACCTTGACGCCTTCCTTGACCAGCTTGTCCTTTTCTTCAGCCAAAACAGCCTTGGCTTGGTGAAGTTCGTCCAAAGTACCGATCATTGGGAACATGATCCCCAGCTTGCCGTAAGCTGATGCTCTCAGCAAGGCCCGCAGCTGGGTGCGGAAGATTTCCTTGTTTTTCAAGGACAGACGAATGGCCCGGATACCCAGGAATGGGTTCATTTCTTCTGGCAGGTCCCAGTAGGACAGGTGCTTGTCGCCACCGATGTCCATGGTTCTGATGATAACCTGCTTGCCGTTCATGCCTTCCAGAACCTTCTTGTAGGCTTCAAACTGGTCTTCTTCAGTTGGGAAGTCGTTTGAGTTCATGTACAAGAATTCAGTTCTGAACAAGCCGACTGCTTCAGCACCGTTTTCCAAAACGCCAGCCAGGTCGTCTGGAGTACCGATGTTGGCAGCGACCGTGAAGTGCTTGCCGTCAGCAGTTACTGATGGTTCGTCCTTCAACTTCCGCCATTCAGCCTTTTGCTTAGCGAAGTCGTCGCCCTTCTTGCGGTAGTCAGCCACTTGTTCTTCGCTTGGTTCAACGATGGCCACCCCATCCAAACCGTCAGCGATCAGCATTTGGCCGTTTTCTACAGAAGTGGTGATCTTTTCAGTCCCGACAACAGCTGGGATTTCCAAAGACCGGGCCATGATGGCTGAGTGGGCAGTCCGGCCGCCCAGGTCAGTTACGAAGCCCTTAACGTACTTCTTGTTCAATTGTGCCGTGTCACTTGGCGTCAAGTCTTCAGCCACCAGAACTACTTCGTGGTCGATGCTTGCCAAGTTAGGCAGTTCCTTGCCCAGCAAGTGCGCCATGATCCGCTTTGAAACGTCGCGGACGTCAGCTGCACGTTCTTTCATGTAGGCATTGTCAGTCATGTTTTGGAAGATAGTGATGAAGTTTTGGGCAACTTCGTCCAAAGCTGCTTCACTGTTGACAGCGTCGCTCTTGATCTTAGCGCTGATCTGGCCAGTGAATTCAGGGTCTGACAGGAACATCAAGTGGGCGTCAAAGACTTGCGCTTCTTCTTCACCCAAGCTTTCTGCGGCAACCTTGCGAATACTTTCCAATTCAGCTTGTGATTCGGCAACTGCCTTGTCAAAGCGGGCTACTTCAGCTTCCGCGTCAGCAATAGACTTCTTTTCAAAAGAAAGGTCCGGTTCGACCAGGAGATAGGCTGGAGCAACAGCAACGCCGTCACTGGCTGCGATACCCTTCAAAGTTTCAGTCATTATTCAGCCAAACCTTCTTTTGACATAGTTTCAGCAACAGTTGCGATAGCTTCCTTTTCGTCATCGCCTTCAGCGCTGATAGTTACGTCTGCACCTTGGCCAACACCCAATGACATTACGCCCATGATTGACTTAAGGTTAACTGACTTGCCGTTGTATTCAAGGTTGATGTCTGAACCAAACTTTGAAGCAGCTTGTACCAACAAGGTAGCTGGACGAGCGTGAATACCAGTTTCAGCGATAATGTGAAATTCTTTCTTTTCCATCGTAAATTATCTCCTTTAAAAATCAAGAATTGGGTACCAAAGTACCGTTTCTCTTAAAGAATAACATGTTTTCGAGGTCAATACAACTTAATTTGTAAATGTTTTCATTAATACTTTGGCTTATTCTCTATCGAAGTATAGGTAATAACCCCGCCTCGGCCGGCCCGGCCGGTGATTTTCTTGTTTTTTCCGTAATTGCGCAGGCTTTGCTGGAAAGCGAACGCATCTTCTGGGTCCTTCTGCGGGTCGATCTGGTACTCCAGCAAGTCGCCTAAGACCAATTTCTCCAAAATATCAGTATAGTCCATATTAATGTCACAACCTCCTATCCATTATTTTAGCGCAATTTTTTGTCAAAATTAAAGGAAGAAGTCTCAAAAGCCGGCTATTTTCTCCCCCGAGTCTTAGCACTTGACTAACTAGAGTGCTAAGTCCTATAATTTAGGCAGAGCTTTTATGAAAGGCGGTATTTTAACATGTTCTGTCAAAACTGCCACCAACGGCAGGCCTCGATACATCTTTACACGAAGATCAACGGCCAAAACAAAGAAATCGACTTATGTCAGCAATGCTACCAAGAGTTAAGGAATCAACAAGGCAATCAAATGAATAATGACAACTTTTTCGGCGACTTTGACGAACTCTTCAACGCTTTGAACGGGCGGTCAAATGGCGCAAACCGTGACAACAACCAAAATCCATCCGGCCCGACCCCTGGCCGGGGCGGCAATGGCGGCGGCCAGTCCCTGCTTGACCAGTTCGGGACCGACTTAACAGCTCTGGCCAAGAAGGGCAAGATCGACCCAGTTATCGGCCGAGACCGAGAAATCGCCCGAGTAATTGAAATCCTCAACCGGCGGACCAAGAACAACCCGGTCCTGATTGGGGAAGCCGGGGTCGGCAAGACCGCGGTCGTTGAAGGCCTGGCCCAGGACATCGTGGACGGGTCAGTTCCAGCCAAGTTACAAAACAAGCGGATCATCTCCCTCAACATGGTTTCCATGGTCCAAGGTACCGGGATCCGGGGTCAGTTTGAGCAAAGGATGCAGCAGCTGGTCAAGGAACTGCAGAGCCAGCCGGACATCATCCTCTTTATCGACGAAATCCATGAAATCGTCGGCGTCGGCAATTCTGAAGGCGGCATGGACGCCGGCAACATCATCAAGCCGGCTCTGGCCAGAGGTGAGCTGCAGTTAGTCGGGGCTACGACTATCAAGGAATTCCGGGAAATCGAAAAGGACTCCGCCCTGGCCCGGCGCTTCCAGCCAGTTGAAGTCAAGGAACCAAGCATCGACGAGACAATCAAGATCCTCAAGGGGATCCAGAAGCGCTACGAGGACTACCACCACGTCAAATACACTGACAACGCCATCGAAGCCGCCGTCAAGCTGTCTGCCCGCTACATCCAAGACCGCTTCCTGCCAGACAAGGCCATCGACCTTCTGGACGAAGCCGGGTCAAGAATGAACCTGACCATCCCTTACATCGATAAGGAAAAGATCCAGGAAAGAATCGACGCGGCTGAGAAGCTCAAGCAGGATGCCTTGAAGAACGAAGACTACGAAAAAGCTGCCTACTACCGTGACCAGATCGAAAAATACGAGAAGCTGAAGGACCAAAACGTCGACCCGGACAAGGCCCCGACCATTACGGCCAAAGTCATGGACAAGATCGTGGAAGAAAAGACCAACATCCCGGTCGGCGACATCCAGGCACAAGAAGAAAAACAGCTGGCCAACCTGGCCAGCGACCTCAAGGCTAAGGTTATCGGCCAGGACGAGGCCGTTGACAAGGTGGCCCGGGCCATCAGAAGAAACCGGATCGGCTTCAACAAGTCCGGCCGGCCAATCGGCTCCTTCCTCTTTGTTGGCCCGACCGGGGTCGGCAAGACCGAGCTGGCCAAGCAGCTGGCCTTGAAGATGTTCGGCAGCGAAGACGCCATGATCCGCTTCGACATGTCCGAATTCATGGAGCAATACTCCGTCTCCAAATTGATCGGGTCTGCCCCGGGCTATGTCGGCTATGAAGAAGCCGGCCAATTGACCGAACGGGTCCGCCACAACCCATACAGCTTGATCCTTTTGGACGAAGTTGAAAAGGCCCACCCAGATGTTTTGAACCTCTTCTTGCAGATTCTTGACGACGGCCGCTTGACCGACTCACAAGGGCGGACTGTTTCCTTCAAGGACACGATCATCATCATGACCTCAAACGCCGGCCAGGGAATCAAGACGGCCAGCGTAGGCTTCACGGCAGAAAACAACAAGAATGAAGCTGAAGAAACCCGCAAGGTGATGAGCCAGTACTTCAAGCCGGAATTCCTGAACCGCTTTGACGACATCATCCAGTTCCACCCATTGAGCAAGGACAACCTCCTGCAGATCGTCAACCTCCTTTTGGACAAGACCAACGCCATGGTCAGCGACCAGGGCCTGCACATCAAGGTTACCGACGCGGCCAAGGACAAGCTGGTTGAGGAAGGCTACGATCCGGAAATGGGCGCTCGTCCGCTTCGCCGGGTCATCCAGGAAGAAATTGAAGACAAGGTGGCCGACTACAAGCTGGACCACACTGAAGCCAAGCAATTAGTGGTGGACTTAAAGGACGGGGAAATCACGATTTCCGAAGAAGTTCCCGCCCTGCCAGCCACTGAAGCGAGCAAAGAAAAATAACTATCTCTGAGCAGAAAAAACAAGGATTATCCAAAAAGGATCCTTGTTTTTTCTTGAATGCGTTATAATGAAAGTGAGGGGAATATCAGAGACAAATAAAAACGGGTGAAGTTTTATGCACTTAATTGATGTTACTAATAGCTATGCCGAATTAGTTCACAGTCAGCTAAATACTACGAGCGTGAACTACGTGAAAGTTTACTCCTTAGGCAACACTACCGTAGTTTATACCGAAAGCCCAATCGCCATCGGGATCGTTTTGGAAAACCACCACCGCAAGATCCGCGAGGAAGAACTCGAATTTGTAATCAAGCGGCTGATTCCCGACCATACCAGCTATCAGCTTACGGTTGACAAGCACCGCCGGGTCGTCGAAATCCACGTTGACAAGTAATCCCTGCAAAAAGAGCCCACTGGGCTCTTTTTTCTTCCCTGTCTTCTTCCCTTATTCTTTTCAGCAAAATTCAAAAAATACTTGTTTTTTAGCAAAATTACAGATTAACTTGCGAAAAACAGCCTTTTTTTAAAAAATTGTAAAAATTGACCTATGTCAATTTTTTATTAAAAAATAGTTCTACAATCTGCTTTGAGCACTGGAAAGCGCTTTTAGAAAAGAAAGTGAATGTGTAAAAAGCAGCAATTTTAAACTGTTGATTTAGTAAAAATAAAGAGGCACTGATCATGACAGTTTATCCGGATTACTTTTATGCTGAAAAAGACTTCGATACGAGCCACATGGGCTACAAGCCGCTGACCATTCCAGCTGGCGTTGAGGCCCAGCCTTTGGCCGTTCCCCCGCTTTTAGCGCCGGACAAGGTTGACGCCAATGACATCTACTACACCATCGAGGCCTAGGAAGGCGAAAGCCAGATCCTGCTAGGCAAGAAGACCGAGACCTGGGGCTACAACGCTCCCCTTTTGGGCCAGACCCTGGTAGTCAAGACCGGGCAAAGAGTCCACGTGCGTTTGAAGAACAGCCTGCCTGTCCTCACTTCATTCCACTGGCACGGCATGGAAGTTCCGGGACCAATTACTGACGGCGGCTGCCACGCCCCAGTTTACCCTGGCGAAGAAAAAGACATCGAATTTACGGTCAAGCAGCCAGCCGCTCTGACCTGGCTGCACGCCCACCCATGTCCGTCAACGGTCAACGGCCATGCAGGTCTGGATGGGCCTGGCCATGGGGGGTGTGGTTACTGACGACAACGAAGCCCGCCTGCCGATTCCAAAGAACTACGGGGTTGACGAATTCCCGATCATCCTGCAAGACCGGACCTTCCACGACAACCAGCTCGACTACCGGGCTGACTACGACCCGATGGGCGTCTTTGGTGAAGTGCCTTTGATCAACGGCGTGGTCCGTCCTTACGTTGACGTGACGACCCAAAAGGTCCGCCTGCTCTTCTTGGGCGGTTCTAACCGCCGGGAATGGCGCCTGCACTTTGAAAACGACTTGACCATGACGCAAATCGGCGGGGACGACTCCTTCCTCAGACACCCGATTGACGTTAAGAAGCTTTTGATCGGGCCAGGGGAAAGACAACAAGTCATCGTTGACTTTGCCGGCTACAAGGAAGGCGACGTTGTCAGCCTCTACACTGACGACTTCAAGCTGGTTGAATTCCGCATCCACGCCTTTGAAAAAGACGACCGTGAACTACCATTCAACATCTTCACTCCGGACGACCCGGCTGTGAACAGCGAAGTGCCAGTCCGCCACGTAACCATGGACGACAACGACAAGATCAACGGTCTCCGCTTCTCCATGGAAAGAATCGACATGAAGCAGACCTTGAACTCAGTTGAATACTGGGACGTAACCAACACCAACAACTCTGCGTCAAGGATGCTGCACCCCTTCCACATCCACGGGACCCACTTCCTGGTTGTTTCCCGCAACGGGCAAAAGCCTAACCCGAACGAAATAAATGTCTACAAGGACACTATTGAAGTCGGCTCAGGCGAAACTGTCCGCCTGAAGGTCTACTTCCAAAACGCCGGGGTCTTCATGCACCACTGCCACATCATCGAACACGAAGATGCCGGCATGATGGCCCAGATCCAAATCGTTGACCCGAAGGATCCAGACAAGACCTACAAGCTGATGGACATGGAAACCATCACCAACGCCTTTGTAGAAGAAATGGGCGTTGAACCAGGCGAAGTCTTCATGCCAGGGATGGACGTTGAAGACATGGACATGGGTGCCTGCTTCCACGCGGCTGAAGCCGAAACCAGCCGCCGCTTGGTCGAAGCCGTTACTGCCGCTTCAAGAGCCGGTCATGAAGGCCACCACGACGCGACCAGCGGGGCCAGCCACCACTAAAAAACTTGGAGGATCAGAATTATGATGAACAACAACCTTTACTTGAAGATTTTATGGGTCTTACTGTACGGCATCGTCGCCTTCTACACCTTTACCGACAAGATGATGATGGCCATGTACTGGATGGCCGGGGTAATGTTTGCCCAAGCGGTCCTTGACCTCGTTTACTACTTTTTGCCAAAGAGCAAAACAGAAATGACTGAATGCTAGTCAGTCAAACCAATCATGCGCAAAAAAAACGATGCCTCGCGGCATCGTTTTTTCTTGTTTGCTATCTTCTTTTGCTGATTTGTTTTTACTTGCTTCTTTGCATTACAGCTTTTCCGTCAGTTCCACATCCGGGTACTTGTCGTGGAACCAGCGTTCAGCAAAGGCGTTCTCAAAGAGGAAGAGAGGATTGCCAAAGCGGTCCTTGACCAGGAGGTTCCGGCTGGAAGACATCTTCGGGTCCAGCTGGTCCGGGTTGATCCAACGGGCTACCCGGTGGCCGATGGAAGTCATTTCAACTTCAGAGTTGTATTCGTTCTTCATCCGGTACTGGAAGACTTCAAACTGCAGCTGGCCAACCGCCCCCAAAATGTAGTCGTCGGTCTGGTAGTTGCGGTAGAGCTGGACAGCCCCTTCTTGAACCAGCTGGTTCATCCCCTTGTGGAAGGACTTCTGCTTCATGACGTTCTTTGGTGAAACCCGCATGAAGAGTTCCGGGGTAAATTCCGGCAGCGGCGGGAATTCCAGCTTGCGCTTGCCAGCGTAGATAGAGTCCCCGATCTGGAAGTTGCCAGTGTCGTAGAGGCCGACAATGTCCCCGGCCACGGCTTCAGAAACCTGGACCCGGGCACTGGATTCAAATTCAACGGCATTGTTCAAGCGGACCTGCTTGCCGGTTCTGGCCAGGGTTACGTCCAGGCCCTTGCTGAATTCCCCGCTGCAGACCCGGACAAAAGCGATCCGGTCTCTGTGCTGGGGATTCATGTTGGCCTGGATCTTGAAGATGAAGCCGGAGAATTCGTCATCATCTGGCTTCAGTTCTTCATCCCCGTTGACTTCGTGCTCGCCTGGCGCTGGTGCCAGGTCAACGAATTGTTCCAGGAAAGTTTCCACCCCGAAGTTGGTCAAGGCTGACCCGAAGAAGACTGGAGTCTGCTGGCCGGCCAAAACCTTTGCCCGGTCAAAGCTGGCCCCGGCCCCTTCCAAAAGCTCGATTTCACCCAAGGTTTCTTCAAACTGCGGGTCATCTGCCAAAGGACTGCCGGCTGGCGCCTTTCCGTCTGCTAAAGCGATAAAGCGGTCCTGCCCTTCTTCCGGGTGGTAGAGTTCAACCCGCTGGTTGGCCAGGTCGTAAAGGCCCAGCAGGCTCTGCCCCATCCCGATCGGCCAGTTCATGGCCACACCTTCAATGCCCAGGACTTCTTCCAGTTCAGCGACCAGGTCCAGGGGTTCCCGGCCGTCCCGGTCCAGCTTGTTCATGAAGGTAAAGACCGGGATTCCCCTTTGCCGCACGACCTTGAAGAGCTTCTTGGTCTGCGGCTCGATCCCGCGGGCGGAGTCGATAACCATGACCGCGGCGTCAACCGCCATCAAAGTCCGGTAGGTGTCTTCTGAGAAGTCCTGGTGGCCTGGGGTGTCCAGGATGTTGATCCGCTTGCCCTGGTATTCAAACTGCATAACGGATGAGGTAACAGAAATCCCACGCTTCTTTTCGATTTCCATCCAGTCACTGGTGGCGTAGTTCCCGGTCTTGCGGGCCTTAACGGTCCCGGCGCTGCGGATCACCCCACCCAAGAGCAGCATTTGTTCCGTAATCGTCGTCTTACCGGCGTCGGGGTGGGAAATGATCGCGAAAGTCCGCCGCTTGTTTACTTTGTCTAAAAGTTCTTTGTTCATTATTCTTCAGTTTCTTCCTCGTAATTTTCTTCTGGCAGGGTCAATAAGACCGTTAAGAGCCGCGACCCCCGCATTCTTCTGGTCGTCAAAACCATGCCGTTGTCCAGGGGCACTTCCAGCTGCTCGCCTCTGCCCGGGATCACGCCAAGTTTGGTGATCATATAGCCGGCCAGGGTGTCAACGTCTTCCATTTCCAGTTCGGTGCCAAAGCGGTCGTTGAAGTCGGTCAAAGGCATCTTGCCGTAAATGACAAATTGCCGGTCATTCAGCTGCCGGACCAAAACTTCTGCCTTGTCGACCTCGTCGTCAATGTCGCCAACGATTTCTTCCAGCAAGTCCTCGATGCTAGCCAGGCCGGTCACCCCGCCATATTCATCAGTTAGGATGGCCAATTGCTGCTGGCTGGTCTGCATCTGCACCAGCAAGTCGTCCAGCTCGATCGTTTCCGGGGCAAAAAGGGGCGGGGAAATCAAGCGGTCATAAGTCAGCTGGTCAAAGCCGTGCTGGCGGGCCTCTCTAAGAATGGTACGGATGTGGATGACACCCACGATCTGGTCCTTGTCCTGGTGGTAGACGGGAATTCTTGAATAAGGCTGGCGGAGGATGTCATCCAAGTTTTCCTCCAAGTCGTCCTCGATGTCGATCATGAAGGCGTCAGTCCGCGGCACCATGACTTCCCGTGCTACCTTGTCGTGGAAAGCCATACTGCCCTCAATCATCGAATATTCAGTATCAGTCAAAACATTGCCGGCATGCAGCTGGTCAATTTCTGCCTGCAGCTGGTCCTTGCCGCTTTCTTCATTGCTGGAAAAACGGCTTCTCAGTTTGTCAAACAGGCTGCCGGTCGCAGGGTCGCTTGTCATTTTCTTAACTCTCTTTCGTAAAATCCTTAAATATTTACATTATAGCATATGACCTTACGGGAATATGTTAAAATAGCCCAGTAGAAAGAGGTGTTTTACCATGAAAATGCGCCGCATTATGTTAGTTTTCGTCTTCCTGCTCTTGATCCCCTACATCTGCAGCCTGGCCATCATCGGGATCGGCTTTAACGCCCTGGTCCTGCACTCGACTTCCCCCTTCCGCACGGCTGTAGGGGCCTTTGTCGGGGCCATCATCATGCTGGCCGTCAAGGCCACGATCCAGCGGCCCTTGAATTTGCTGGCCGGAGACATCTATGACAGCTTCCTGCAGCAGATTCTCCGCTTCTTCAGCATCCGCCACCGGCCGCTCTTGCAGGTAGCCAACTTTATCCTGGACTTTGTCCTCTGCACCCTGGCCACGATCGTGATCCGCCTGCTTTTGCCCCTGAAATGGATCGTCGGCACCTCCATGGGCTTCGTCATCTTAGTCATGTTCATTTCAACTTGCCTGGGGGCCTATATCGAATACGACAACTTGTCCATTGACGCTGAAATCAAGCAATCCTAATTCTGACTGACCGGGAGGTAAAGGCTCTTGGTCAGTTTTTTACTGCCTAAATCCAGCTGGCGGAGGATATAAGGGTTAGGATTCTCCTCCAGCTGAGCCTGGAAGTCGCTGCCTAAGTCGCCGGCTTCATCCAAAAAGCGGGGCAGTTCAAAGTTCAAGGGCAGGTCGAAATAGGCCGCATTGGCCGTCTCTTCTTTTTGGAAAACCCGGGCGCTTGGCAGGGAAAACTTGAGCAGGCCGCTAACTTCGCTATCCTTAGGCGCGATCACCCCGTACCAGTACATGAAGTTTTCCGGGCCAAAAACGATCAAGGACGCCCGCTGCCCAGCAAGGCCGGCCTCTTTGACAAAGGCTTGAAAGGCCGGGTCAGCTTCCAGTTCCTGGTTGGCGGCCGCGAAGGTCCCGTTTGCATCCATCATCCGGTCAGGAAAGGCCTTGCCGATAAAAGTAAGTTCGTTGATTTCTGTCTGCATCTCTTTACTTCTTTCTATTTTCTAGTATTCTTCCAGTTCTTCTAAAGGAATGATTTCCCCGACCAAAAAGGCGCTGATTTCATCCCCGGAAAAGCCGTGGCTGTACAGATACTGCCGCATCTTCTGCTCCCTTACGCCTGGCTCATAGCGCTTGAAGCGCTTATAGGCCTTAAGGCCCTGCTTGACCAGAGCCGCTCTTTCCTGGTCCTCATCTGCTTCCGGGACTAAATCCTGGGTCACGGCCTGGGCCAGGGAGCCGGAGAAGCCGTGGCTGAGCAGTTTAGTCTGCATCTTGCGGTCGACTTCCCGCTTGGCAATCTTCCCCTGCTGGCCCAAAAGTGACTTGACCAGGCGCTTGCCAACCCCGGCCCATTCCTCATCAGTCACGTCTGCCAGGGCAGCTTCGATTAAGTCATCGTCAACGCCCTTTTTCTTTAAGTCCCGGCGGACAGCCCCTGGTCCATTCTTGCCGACCTGGAGGTTATTTTTGACAAAAAGGCGGGCATAAGCCGCGTCGTCCAGGTAGCCCAGGTGGGTCAGCTCGTTAACGGCCCGCTTGGCCGCTGACCGGGAAATTTCATGCTGGCTGAGGTAGTCAGTCACTTCCTTGATCGTCCGTGGCTGGTAGGACAGGTATCTGGCCGCCAGGTCGCTGGCCTTGGCGCTGGCTTCATAGTCCAGGATTTCATTGATCTTCTGGGGGCTAAGCTCCTGGCCCTTGAGCAGGACAAATTCCGCCAGTGTCTTCTCGCTGACGGAAAAGGCGTATTCCTGGTCCAAAAAAATATTGTAGCGCCCCTGCCGCTTTTGTGCACTAACTTTCGTGATAATGGCCATTTTTTCCTCCTTTTTGGCAAATCTGGCAACTCTATCTTAGCAAATTGCCGCAAAAGCTGCGAAAAACTTGCGCCCCTTTTAAAAAGCCCTGTATAATAGTATGTTGCGAAGTTTCCAGTTATCTTTATTGTAGAAAGAATAGACAAAGAAGAAGGCTCACATGCAGAAAAAACATTTTTCAAAAAACGCTTCTAAAGAGCGGCACGTCATCATCACCATCAAGCGGCTGGGTATCAACGGTGAAGGGATCGGCTACTACAAGCGCAAGATCATCTTCATCCCCGGCGCCCTGCCAGACGAAGTCGTGGTGGCCAAGATCGTCAAGGACCACCCCCAATACCTGGAAGGTGAATTAGTCCGGATCAAGGAAGCCAGCCCGGACCGGGTTCCCTTCCCATCCGGCGTTGACCCGAGAATCGGGGGCCTGGAACTGGCCCACCTGTCTTACGCGGGTCAGCTCAAGTTCAAGAAGGACAATCTGGTCTCTGCCCTTGAAAAGTACCACCCGCGCGGCTACAAGAACTACAAGATCAAGAACACCATCCCGGCCCCAGACCAGTGGCACTACCGGGCTAAGGCCCAGTACCAGATCGAACGGGAAAACCACCATGTTTCCCTGGGTCTGTACGCGCCTAACTCCCACCAATTGATCGACCTGCCGGAAATGCCGACCCAAAGCGAGGACACCCAGGCAACTGAACGGGCCATCCGGGATCTGATTATCAAGCTCCGCGTCCCGATCGCCAACCGCCGGCGGAACTTGCCAGGCGTTAAGACTATTGTGGTCCGGCAGGCGGAAGCCAGCCAGGAGATGCAGGTTACCTTGATCACTGTTGGCCACAAGCTGGACAATCTGCTGCAGCTGGCTGACGAGATCATGCGCCTGCCAAAGGTCGTTTCCGTCTACCAAAACGAAACCGACTGGCAGAACCCGCAAGTCTGGGGGAACAAGACCAGCAAGCTCCGGGGCAAGAACCAGGTCACGGAAGAGATCATGGGCAAGAAGTTTGCCTTGAGTCCCCGAGCCTTCTTCCAGCTGAACCCGGTCCAGACGGCTACCCTGTATTCTGAAGCCTTGAAGCTGCTCAGCTTAACGCCGGACATGACCTTGATCGATGCTTACTCCGGGGTCGGCACCCTGGGGATCCTGGCGGCTGACCAGGTCAAGCAGGTGGTCGGGATCGAAAGCATCCCTGAAGCTGTTTTGGACGCCCAGCACAATGTTGAGCTCAACCATGTCAGAAACGCAGAATACCTGCAGGGCAGCGTGGAAAAGCTCCTTCCCCGCTTGAAGGAAGACGGCCTGCCAATCGATGCCTTGATCGTCGACCCGCCGCGGACCGGCCTGGCCAAGTCCTTGATCAAGACCCTGCTCAGAGTCAAACCGGCCAGCTTCGTCTACATTTCCTGCAACCCGTCCACCCTGGCCCAGGACCTGGTCCTTTTGGGCGAGGCTTACGACGTCCGGGTCATCGAAAACGTCGACATGCTGCCGCAGACCCCGCGCTGCGAGTGCATCGCCAAGCTGACCCTGCGCAAGTAGGAAACACAAAAAGAAAATAAGCATTAGAAAAGGCGAGAAGATCAAATCTTCTCGCCTTTAAACTGCGCTCGGCAGTCTTTACAAGTGGATGAGGTAGCTCATCAAATTAATAGTCACGATATTCAATTTTAAGAATTCACCAATGGCTAATACCGGCTAAGATAAAACAGTCACTTGTTCGAGTTTTACGTGCTAGCGTATGAAATGAATTAGACTGTTGTGTAATCGCCACTTAGTTAAAAGCTTCAAGCCTTTATTATGGTCTCAATAAGAGAGACAACGAATAATAATTACAATCTGGAGATGAAAACTTCTGTTCAGTTGTTTTCTACCTCTTCCACGCCTTCAGTATAGCATGATATGCAAACGATTGCAAGGAATTATTTTGCGTATTTTGCTAAAAATTGCTTGACCGTGCGTGCATATAAAGCCGGATTGTGCTCATAGGACTTGGCATGCTGGGCCCCTTTGACGATCAAGAGCTGCTTTGGCCCCCGGCTGGCCCGGTAATTTTTATAAACCATTTTAGTTGGGACAAAGGTATCCTTGCTGCCATGGATAAAGAGCATGGGCCGGGTATTCTTCTTCAGCTGGGCAAGGCTTGAGGCCTGGGCCAAAAAGTAGCCGGCTTTTAACTTGGTAATCCCGCTCAAGATTTCCACCAGGGGAAAACGGGGAAAGGCCGGCATATTGTAAAGGGCTTGGGCTTCGTGATCGATTTCATCTTTAGCACTGGTGTAGCCGCAGTCTTCAATAAAGCATTTGACCTGCTTAGGCAAGTTTAAGCCGGAGGTCATCATGGTCGTGGCCCCGCCCATGGAGACCCCGAAAATCACGATCTTGCTCTTTTGGCCATTTTTCTTGATCACCTGCTCGGCCCACTTCTTGACATCATTTTTCTCCAGCCAGCCGTAACCGACATACTTGCCCTGGCTTTGCCCATGAGCTTCCGCGTCTGGCAAAAGGGTGTTGTAGCCCAGGGAGTGGAAAAGCTGGGCATAGGCCCCCATATTTTCCTTGTTGGACATGTAGCCGTGCAGGATAATCACGGTTTTAGCCGAGTTTTTAGCTGGAATATAATTGGCCCGCAAGAGATAATTGTTATTAGCCGAACGCAGCTGCCAGTGCTGCTTTGTCACCTGCTTGTACCAGAGCTTCTGCTTGTACTGGGGGGTGGACTTGGTCAACTGCACAGTCCCGTTGGTCACGAAGCTTTTCTTGCCCGGCACCACGGCCATGTTGAAAAAGTAGTAGCCGGCCCCGGCCAAAGCCAGGGCTAAGACGGCTAAGAGGCCCCCTAAAATTTTGACCAGGCGGTAATTGCTTCTCTTTTTATTCTTCTTTTTCACCAGTTTCCTCTCCTCTTTCCCTCTTTATCTATAGTTTCTGTCTTTTTTATCGCTTTGTTCCTTTATTTTAAGCAATATGAACAGTATACCACAATAAAAAAAGAAAGGTTTATCCATGCTGCTTGAAGATTTTTTACAGCTCCTGGCTGGCCTGGGCGGGCAAAATGTCCTCTACCTGCAGGTACAAAACCAGACCCTCCCCCTCAGTAAGTTTGTCTTGGCCCGGGAAGACTGCCAGCTATTGTGCGGCGGGCAGGCAATGACCCTGGCTAAATTCCGCCAGCTGACCGGCAAGGGGAGCAAGTCCATCCCCCTCAGCTTCTGCTGGCAGGAAAAAGAAATTCCCGTCTACGGGGTCCAGATCCTGCCAGCTGAGGGCAAGATCATCTGCAAGTAACAAAAAAGCGTAGAAAAAAGAAGTTGTCTGGTCTTCAGACAGCTTCTTTCTTTGCGTATTTCACTTGCCGGCTGGCTTCTTCTTGCCTTCGCTTTCCAGCTTCTTGCCCAAGTCAATGATGTACTTGCGCAAAGCATCCTTGGTTTCCGGGTGACGGAGACCGTATTGGATGGAAGTTTCCATGTAGCCTTCCTTGTTGCCGACGTCAAAACGCTGGCCCTTGAATTCGTGGGCGAAGACCCGCTGGGTCTTGTTCAAGGCGTCGATGGCGTCAGTCAATTGGATTTCACCGCCGGCACCGGCCTTTTGCTTGTCCAGCATGTCAAAAATTTCCGGAGTCAGCAGGTAGCGGCCGATGATGGCCAGGTCACTTGGGGCCTTGTCAACGTCTGGCTTTTCCACAAAGGCCTTAACGTTGTACAGGTCCGGAGCAGTTTCGCCGATTGGGTCGATGACACCGTACTTGTTGACTTCTTCATGCGGTACCTTCATAACCGCGATGGTTGAAGCGTGAGTTTCATGGTAGCAGTCGATCAATTGCTTGGTCAATGGCGTCTTGTCTCTCATCAAGTCGTCGCCTAGCATAACCACGAAAGGTTCACCGGCGATAAAGCTGCGAGCCCGGTTGACGGCATCCCCCAAGCCATTTGGATGCGGCTGCCGGGTGAAGTAAAGGTTAACCTTTATGTTGGACATGGTGGTTTCCCGGGCCAGCTTCAAAAGCGCGTCCTTGTGCTTTTCAGTCAAGTTGTCTTCTAGTTCCGTGTTTGAGTCGAAGTGGTCTTCGATTGCCCGCTTGCTTCTGCCAGTAATGATCAGAATGTCTTCAATCCCTGAAGCCATGGCTTCTTCAACGATAAATTGAATAGTTGGCTTGTCAACGATTGGCAGCATTTCCTTAGGCATGGCCTTGGTTGCTGGCAAAAATCTGGTTCCCAAACCGGCAGCTGGGATGATCGCTTTTCTGACTTTCATGTATTTACATCCTCTTTTCTTAACTTCGCACATTAATGAAAGTATTTTAAATGTAAGCGTATAATAACATATTTCTATAAAAGAATCTAGTAAACCTAGACCAATCTTCTTGAAAAAGGAAAATTATTTTTTCCGCCGCTTGGCGATAAACTCGGCCAAAGGGCCGTTAGAATAGGTCGCTGGCCCATAGCGCAGCTGGTCCAAACTGACATTGACCGCCGTGCCAAAAAGTAACAGGATGGCCAGGAGATTGAGCCAGAGCATAAAAATGATAAAATTTCCAACTATACCATAATTTTCCCACTTAACCGGAAAATTTTTCAAGTAGAAGGAAAAGAGATAAGACAGGGCTTCCCAGCCGGCCACCGTCACGATGGTCCCGGGAAAAAGAGCCTTCTTGAAGTGGACATTGGGCGCTACAGCGTTTAAATAGTAGACCCCGATCAACATCAAGACCAGCAAAACCAGCCAGCGGTAGCTGGAGAGCTTGTCAATCCAGGCCAGGGGCAGGTTAAAGTAAGGAGCCAGGAAATGCAGGACCTCCTGGCCAAAGACCACGATCAGGGCTAAAAGAATGAACATAGTGACCATCAAGGCACTGAAGATCACGGTCAATGTCCGGTTCCAGATAAAGTGCCAGAAGCCCAGCTTCAGTTCCTTATTGTGGACGCCATAGAGGCGGTTCATCCCGATTCTGACCGCGTTCACCATACAGGACATGGACCACAGGGCCATGATCGCACCGAAGGAGATGTAGCTGGTCGAATTCGACTTGAGCAGGGTATCGACGATCGGGATGATATAGCGGGCCACGTCACTTGGAAAGATCATTTCCAAATAATCAGCAATCGGTCCCGTATCCAGGTGAAACCAGGGCAGGGCGTTACCGACAATGATGACGATGGGAAAAATTGAAAACATGATGTAGTAGGCAATCACGATGGAACTTTGAAAAATCTCCCCCTGGGAAACGACCGAGGAAAGAGTTGTAAGAAAGCGCCGGACCCCCTTTTGTCCTGGCTCAACTTTTTCCGCCATGCCTAGTCTTCCATTTCGTCAAAGTGCGGAATGTACTTTTCCAGGCCGTCGTATGGCTTTTGCAAAGTCAAGATCTTCGGACCGTCCTTGGTGATGGCAAAAGTATGCTCGAACTGGGCTGACTTGGACCCGTCCGGGGTTGCGTAGAAGACCCAGTCGTCATTCGGGTCGTCAACCGTCTTTTGCAAAATCCGCCAGTCCCCGCCGGCTTCCACCATTGGTTCAACGGTGATGGTCATCCCTTCCCGCAGGCGCAGGCCGTGGCCGGCCTTGCCCCAGTGAGGAACTTCCGGGTCTTCGTGGATAGATGGCTGGATGCCGTGGCCGATCAGTTCCCGGACGTCGCCGTAGCCTTCTTCATCCTCCACATAGTGCTGGATGACAGCTCCGATGTCCCCGATCCGGTTGCCAACTACGGCTTGGTCGATCCCCATGTACATGGCCTTCTTGGTCACGTCTATCAAGTGCTGGTCTTCTTCTGAGATTTGGCCGACACCGTAAGTGGTGCAAGAGTCGGATTCATAGCCGTTCAAGTTGCAGGTTACGTCAACCTTGACCAAGTCGCCTTCCTTTAAAAAGACATTTTTGCGGGGAATGTTGTGGGCAATTTCGTCGTTAACAGAGATGCAGGTGCCGTACTTATAGCCTTCAAAACCTTGTTCTGACAAGCGGCCGCCCCGGCTGGAAACGAATTCCTGGCAGAATTCTTCAATGTCCCAGGTGGAGATGCCTGGCTTGATCACGTCACGCAGGGCCTCAAACATGGTCGCCAGCAAGTGGCCGGAAGCCTGCATGCCCTTCAATTCACGAACAGATTTAATAGTAATCAATTTGTTTTTCCTTTCATAATGAAGTAGTTTGTCTTCACCATTATAACCTTTTTTAAAAGTTTGCTAAAGTAGCAATGCGCCCGATTCGCCAAGCCTGGACAAATCGTGTATAATACTCTAGAAATTGTTTTTTGGGAGCTTAACTTATGAGAGCAAAGATTGTTTTTGCCAGCATGACCGGCAACGACGAGGACATGGCCGAAATCCTGGAGGAAGACCTGCTGGACCAAGGCCTGGAAGTAGATTCTTCTGACGTCAGCTTCACTGACGCCAACGATTATTTAGACAGCGACCTGTGCGTCTTTATCACCTACACTTACGGGGAAGGCGCCATGACTGACGAAATTGCCGACTTTTACGACCAGCTCAAGGAGTTGGACTTGACCGGCAAGTCTTTTGCCGTCATGGGTTCTGGCGACAAGACCTACAAGGAACACTACTGCGAGAACGTTTTTGACTTTGAGAAGGCCTTCCTGGCCTGCGGGGCCAAGGAACTGATTCCCCCGCTCACGGTTGAAAACGCCCCTGACGATGACGATATCGCGCGCATCGATCAAGCTGCTGAGGAGTTGGCGAATAAATTAAATGGATAAAGATTTTAACCGGCGGCGGGCTTTAGGCGAGCGGAACTTCAAGCGCCACCGCAATTTATGGGTCTACATGTTCTTTGGCTTTATCGCGGCCTTGATCAACACGGTTGTCTTCATGTTCATGCATGACTTTTTGCACACCGTCTTGGTCATCGACAACACGATTGCCTTTATCGTGTCCAACCTGGCCTCCTTCTGGTTCAACCACAAGGCGGTCTTCACCAAGAACGTGGACCATGAACACAAATTGTGGCAGAAGCTACTGTCCTTTTTGGCCTACCGGATCATCAGCCTGCTGCCGGACACCTTGATCATGTGGCTGGGGATGACTGTCCTGGGTTGGCCAGCCTTGATCGTCAAGGTCATCGACCAGATCCTGGTCGGCATCTTCAACTACCTGACCACCAAATCAGTCTTCGAGAAGCAGGAAAAGAACCTGAAGAAGCGGCTGGAGAAGAAAATAAAAAAGCGGTGAAGCTGAGCTTCACTGCTTTTTTATTCATGCAAGTTGGCCAATCAAGAAAAGTCGGCTGGCTTGGGGCCTTTTTTGCCGGCAAAATACCAGGCAATATCATCTAAAATCCGGTCGCTGGCCTGCCCGTCCCCGTATGGGTTCTTAGCTTCAGCCATCTGCTGGTAGGCAGCTGGGTCAGTCAGCAGCTCCAGCATGGCTGCCTTAACCGCGTCTTCTTCAGTGCCAAGCAGTTTCAAGGTTCCGGCCTTGACCCCTTCCGGCCGCTCGGTCGTGTCCCGCAAGACCAAAACCGGCTTGCCCAAAAACGGGGCTTCTTCCTGGACGCTGCCAGAGTCGGTCATGATGAAGTAGCTGCGCTTGGCCAGGTTGTGGAAATCGACCACGTCTAAAGGCTTGATCAAGTGAATCCGGGGGTCGCCGCCTAAAACTTCCTTGGCCGCTTCCTGGACTCTTGGCGAGAGGTGAACCGGGTAGACAATTTCAACGTCGTCAGTTTGGTCGACCACGTCCTTCATCGCCTTGAAGACCCGCCGCATTGGCTCGCCCTGGTTTTCCCGCCGGTGCATGGTGACCAAGATGATCCGCTTGCCCTGGCCGATCTTGTCTAAGACTTCATGCTGGTAGTCGGCCTGGACGGTTTGGTCCAGGGCATCGATGGCCGTATTGCCCGTGACAAAAATATTTTCTTCCGGGTGCCCTTCTTTTAAAAGGTTGGCCCGGCTGACAGAGGTCGGGGCAAAGTAGAGGTCGGACAAGACATCGGTCAGTTTCCGGTTCATCTCTTCCGGGAAAGGAGAATACTTATTCCAGGTTCTGAGGCCCGCTTCAACGTGGCCCAGGGGAGTCTGCTGGTAAAAGGCAGCCAGGCTGGCGGCAAAGGAAGTCGTCGTGTCCCCGTGGACCAGGACGATGTCCGGCTTTTCTTCCTGGATGATCTGGCTTAAAGCAGTCAAAACCCGGGTGGTGATGTCAGCCAGGGTTTGCTGGGGCTGCATGATGTTTAAGTCGTAGTCCGGCTGGATTTTAAAAATCTCCAGGACCTGGTCCAGCATTTCCCGGTGCTGGGCCGTGACTACCGTAACCGGCCGGAAGCGGTCGTCACTGATCAGCTTGAGCACCAGGGGAGCCATCTTGATGGCTTCTGGCCTGGTACCGAAAACGGTCATTACTTTAATTTTCTGCATACTTAATCTCCTTAGTAAATTGCTAACTTAATCATAGCAAAAAGGCGCGAAAGCGGCGCATTTTTCATAAAATAATCGATAAATCATTTTTGAGGTGCACTATGACAGTCAATATTTTTCCCCTCCTGGGTGACAGCCTCTTGATCATCCTGGTCGGCTTCAGCCTGGTCTACTCCTTTGACGGATCCTTGGGGCAAAAGACGCGGCGGATTTTAAGAATTACCAGCCTCCTTTTGCTCCTGGCCATCATCCCCTTGACCATTTGGATCCTGCAGCATCCCCTGCTTATCAATTGATGAGGCGGAAAAAAACTGAATAGCACAAAAAAATAAGGAATCAGTCCAGCTGATCCCTTATTTCTTTACTCTTTTTACTGCATTATTAGCTGTTCGCCTTGGCTTGGTGCTTTAATTCCAGCTTTCTGAGCCATGGCAAGAGGAAGCCAGTCCCGAAGAGGACGATAACGGTGATGATGTTCATCCAGAGCTGCTTGGTCCATTGCGGACTTTCAAAAGTAACGTCTTGCGGCAGGAAGCCCATCGTCGCGCAGATGAAGGTGAAGATGAAGCACCACCAGCCGACCGCCAGGGCCCCCTTGTTGTTTCTGATGAAGACGAAGTCGTCCTTGGCAAAAGTCTTGTGCCGGTAGCGGAAGGCTAAGAAGGCCAGGAAGACTACGGAAGTCTTGTACGGGGATACGATCCCGTTCAAGTTCAAGAGCCAGTTAAAGATATCGTTGATTTCCGGCAAGGTCCCTGACAAAAGCAAAAGGAAGAGAGTGATGCTGCAAGTCAGCACGTAACTATTAACAGGCAGCCCATCCTTGTTCTTCTTTCTGAGCCAGCTTGGCATGTACTTTTCAGAAGTGTCAGAGGCAAAGACCCGGCTGGCGGCGTCGATCAAGGCGGCCAGGTCGGCCATGAAGTTCAAGAGGCAGACGATGGCGTACATGTACATGAGGCTCTTACCCATGCCGGCTTCTTCACCCAGAAGCTGGAAGGCGTAGAAGGCCCCGTTCATCTTAAAGTCGTGCGGGATGTGTTTAGCGTCAAAGAGGACGGCCAGACCAAGAGTTTCGGTCAATGTCATGAAGACCGTCATGGCAAAAAGCATCCACATTGACTTCGGGAATTCCTTGCGGGGGTTCTTCAGCCGGGTAACGTAAGGCGCGGCCAGTTCCGCCCCGGACATGGCAAAGATCAAAAGGCCAGTCGTGGAGAAGTAGTGGACGCTGAAGTTCGGCTTAAAGCTGGACCATTCCATCTTGGTGGCGATGTGGCCGCCGTGCATGAGAGCCCAGATGATCAGGATCACGAAGATCACGGACATGGCGAACATGGCAATCCCCCCGATCAAGGACAGAAGGTCCAGGGAGTTTTTATATGCACTTTCGCACAAGATAAAGATCAAGATGATGACAAAGGTCAAAAGGCCGAACATGAAAGGTGACATGTGCTTGCCTAAAGTGTTGTTGCCCAGGATCATCCAGGAAATGGAAACGATGATGGAGTTGGACACGTCCACCAGGTAGGGCACGGTTTGGGCCCAGTACATCCAGCTGGTAGCGTAGCCTAATACGTCGCTGCCCGTCCCCCGCCGGATCCAAGAGGCCAGGCCCCCTTCTTCAGTATCCTTGTAGGCCAGGCCCAATTGGGTGGCGATCAAGGTATATGGCAATTGGTAGCAAATCAAAAGGAAAATCCATGAAAAGATTACGGACAGACCTTGGTTTTGGTATGGGTAGAAAACATCTTCAAAGCGGATGATGGTGACGAAGTCGAGCATCGCCAAGGTCATCCAGGCCATGTAGTGTTTTTTTGGGGTTTCTTCAATCATTCTGTAAATCGAGCTCCTTATTGGTCAAATTGTCTTAAGCGGCAATTTGCCTGGACGGGGGCTTATTTTGGCGCTTTAAAAAGCTGGTCACTGCACCGTCTCCAATCAAAAAAGTGTCGTTTTCATTTTGTTCCTATTGTTTTGAAAATTCTATAGCTTTTTCATTTTTTCAATTTGATAAAAATTCTTTCAATCGTTAAGTGAAAGTTATCCACATACCGGTCATTAGTCAGCTTTTAGTAAAAATATTTGGTTAATTTGCTCTTGGCAAGAAAAGCAGGCCTTTTTCGTGCAAGTAAATGCGCAAAAAGTAAACATCACTCAATGCGTCAATTAAGAATGCTTTTTGGCAAAAAAGCTTGAAAGTGTATAATTTACCTATGCATACTACAATTTTTTATAAAGATACTGAATTGAGTGGTACGCGCTTTTATGAAAAATGCCAAGTAACAGAAAGGAACAGATATGAAAAAGTTTTTGCGAGTAACCGCGACACTTTTGTCCGCTGCAGCTATTCTCGACTCTTTGTATTGGCTCTTTGTTGGCCATTCCTACTTGCGGGTTGCCTTTCTTAAGCTGACCGGCGGTAATGGCATCCCCGGCTGGCTTCAAATCGCGGTCATCGCCGGTATCCTCTTGTTTCTCTCTCAATATGACTGGTTCTTTGATCATTTTCTCCGCGATTAACGTGACCACAAGTACAAGTAGCAACTTCCATCAACCCATGAAACAGAAAGGAATTTTTCAATGCATTATCTAGCAATCGCTGCTAAAAAAGAGCTTCTGCCCTATCTGCCAATCGACTGGCCCAAAACTGAACTGACCGAGCTGGTCAACCCCGCAAGCCTGGCTGCCGTAGTCATCGATGAAAAAGACAGCCGGTCCCGGGGCATCTACCAGACCATGAAGGAAAAGCTGGGTCTGGACTTGCCCTTGATCGAATTTACTCCTGAGACCTCTCCAGCTGAAATCAGCCGCTTGGCCCAGACCTACGAAGAAGCCAACGTTCCCCGCTTCATCCGGGAGCTGACGGCTTTTTCTGACCAAGACGACCTGGTCTTCGATACTCCTGGCCACCACAACGGCCGCTTCTATGACCGCCACCCAGCTGGATCAGTCTTGCGCAACTTCTTCGGTGACAACTACTTCAGAGCCGATACTTCTGACTGCGTCTCAGAACTCGGCGATATGATGAACCACACTGGCGGGCCCTTAGAAGCCCAGCAAGAAGCAGCTAAAGCCTTCAACGCCGACAAGGTCTACTTCTGCACCAACGGCACAACCAGCGCCAACACTATCTGCACCACCGCCCTTTTAGATGAAGACGACCTGGTCCTTTTTGACCGCAACAACCACAAGTCCATCTACAACAGCGCCCTGGTCATGACGGGGGCCAAGCCGGTCTACCTGCCAACTGACCGGAACGCTGACGGCTTGATCGGGCCTTTGACCGCCGCCAGTCTTGATGAAGACTTGATCCGCCGGGAAATCGCCAAGGTCGCCCCTGGCCGCGCCAAGGCTGACCGGCCTTTCCGCCTGGCGGTTCTGCAGCTGGAAACCTACGACGGCATCTTCTATGACGCCAAGCTTATCTTGAAAAAGCTCGGCCGCCTCTGTGACTACATCCTCTTTGACTGCGCCTGGGGCGGCTATGAACAATTTGTCGACGTCCTCAGAGACTTCTCTCCTTTCCAGCAGACCTACGGCCCCGATGACCCAGGCATCCTGGTCACCCAGTCCGTCCACAAGCAGCAAGCCGGCGTGGGCCAGGCCTCCCAGATTTTGAAAAAAGACAGCCACATCAAGGGACAAAAGCGCTACGTCGACCACAAGCACTTTAACCATGCCTACATGAAGTACGTTACGACCAGCTACTCCTACCCGGTCTACGCTTCTCTTGTCGCTAACAGCGCCATGGCTGCTTCACCGACCGTTAACAGCTGGTGGAACGATACGGTTAAATTAGGCATCGACTTCCGCAAGCGCCTTTTAAAGGAAAGCAAGCTCTTTAAGCCCCTCGTTCCCCCAACTGTCCACGGGCAAAAGTGGGAGAACCTGTCAACTGATGTCTTGGCCCAGGACCCGGAAGCCTGGAAACTGTCCCCAGATGATGACTGGCACGGCTTCAAATTGCTTGCTCCGGGTGAAGTTGCCCTAAGCCCGGTAAAAGTCACCTTGATGACGCCCGGCATTGACCTGGCAAAAGCTGCCTTCACCGAAGAAGGCATCCCTGGCGCCATCGTTTCTCTCTACCTGCATGAAAAGCACATCATCCCGGAAAAGTCCGACAGCTACTCCACCCTCTACCTGCTCACGCCAGGCGAGGGGCAAGTCGATATGAACGGCCTTTTCTCGACCTTAATGGCCTTTGAAGAAGCCTACTTGACTAAGGCGCCCCTGTCTGCCATCATGCCGGAATTAGTAGCCCAGTACCCTAACCGCTACGAGGGTTATACCCTCTACCAGCTCTGCCAGGAGCTCCACCACTACTACCAAGAGCATGAGATCTTTAAGCTCCAGCAAGCTCTTTTCCTAAAGGACAGCTTCCAAAATTACGAGCTGACGCCAAAAGAAGCTGACCGCGAATTCGTCCACGGCAACAGCGAACTGGTCAAACTGGCCGACGCCAAGGGCCGGATGGCCTTGGAAGGTGCCCTCCCTTACCCGCCTGGTGTCTTCATCGTGGCACCTGGTGAACGCTGGCAGGACCTGGACGTTGCCTACTTCCAAGTCTTGATCGGCGCTGCCCGAAAGTTCCCGGGACTTGATCCGGAAATCCAAGGGGTCTACCAAGAGGACGGCGAAGTCTGGGCTGAAGTCCTTAAAGAATCTTAAGCTGACAAAAAACGTTGACACGAGATTGTGTCAACGTTTTTTCTATATCTTATGAACTATTTTCTTTATTTTTTCTTTTTCCCTTAGTCGCCAAAGAGAACTGACTTGACCGCGTTGGTCACGGCGATCTTGTCATGGGCGTAGGTCAAACCGCCCTGCATGTAGACAGCGTAAGGCGGACGGATCGGGCCGTCAGCTGAGAATTCAACCGTTGACCCGGAGACAAAGGTCCCCCCGGCCATAATGACTTCATCTTCGTAGCCCCGCATGTGGCTTGGAATTGGGGTAACAAAGGAGTCAACCGGTGAGTTCTTCTGCACTTCCTGGCAGAACTTGATCATCTTTTCCTTGTCGTTGAAGGTGATCAGTTCGATCAGGTCAGTCCGCGGGGCATCCCACTTAGGAGACACGTCGAAGCCCAGCTTTTCCATCAAGGCGGCTGAGTAGATCATCCCCTTGATGGCTTCCCCGGTCACGTTTGGCGCCAGGAAGAAGCCTTCGTAGAACTCATGCAGGCTGTTTAAGGTTGGCCCTTCTGAGTCGCTGATCCCCGGGGCAAAAAGCCGGCTGGCTGCCCGGTGGATCAAGTCTTTTCTGCCGACGATGTAGCCACCAGTCTGGGCAATCCCGCCCCCGGCATTCTTGATCAAAGAACCGGCCATGAAGTCGGCCCCATATTCAGTCGGCTCATGCTTTTCCGAAAACTCCCCGTAGCAGTTGTCAACGAAGATCAAGGACTGGGGACTGACTTCCTTGATAAAGTCGATCATTTCCTTGACCTTGGCAACCGGGAAGCTTTCCCGGGTGTCGTAACCCCGGGACCGCTGAATAGCCACGATCTTCGGCTGGTCCCGCTTTAAGATCTTTTCCCCATCTTCAAAGTCGACGCTGCCGTCTTCTTTTAGCGGCACATAGGAGAACTTGACCCCCTTTTCAATCAAGGTGCCGGCCTTGTCTGGGGTAAGGCCGATAGCGTGCTGCAGGGTGTCGTAAGGCATCCCCGTCAGGTAAGTCAAAGTGTCGCCTGGCACCAGGTTGCCGTCAAGGGCGGTTGCCAGGGTGTGGGTCCCGGAAACGAATTGCGGCCGCACCAGGGCGTCTTCAGTGTGGAAGACCTGGGCGTAGACCCGCTCCAGCTTGTCCCGGCCTTCATCGTCGTCCCCGTAGCCGTTGGTCCCCTTCAAGTCAGATTCAGCGACCGCGTTGTCCACGAAGGCTTCCAGAACCTTGGCCTGGTTGTAAATAACCTGTTCGTCGATTTCATGCAGGCGGCCAGCGATCTGCTCGTCGACTTCCTTAACAATTTTTGCTAATTCTTCTGGTAAATTGTTCATCAAAAAATCCCTCTGTTTGTTCTTTGTTACTTACCTATCTTAAACCCAAAAGGCAGCTTTTTAAATAAAAAATAGCCTTCCATGCAATTATGGAAAGCTATTTGCAAAAGTTCTATTGTTCGCTGGCTGCCTTTTCCGGCAATATCAGGTTCAAGAGAATCCCGAAGACCGTAGCCAAAGCGATGCTAGTCAGCTGGAATGAGCCGATCTTGAGGTAGGTGCCCCCAATCCCGATAACCAGGATGACGGAAGCGATGACCAGGTTCCGCTTCTTTTCAAAGTCGACCTTGTTGTCAACCAGGATCCGCAAGCCGTTGGCCGCGATCATCCCGAAGAGTAGGAAGGAGATCCCCCCGATAACCGGAGTTGGGATGGATTCGATCACCGCTGACACCTTTCCGACGAAGGAGAAGACGATGGCAAAAAAGGCTGCCCCGCCCAAGACGAAGACGCTGTGAACCTTGGTCATGGCCAAAACGCCGATGTTTTCCCCGTAGGAGGTGGTTGGCGGGCCGCCTAAAAAGCCGGCAATGATGCTAGAAAGACCGTCGCCCAGCAGGGTCCGGTGCAGGCCCGGGTCTTCAAAGAAGTTCCGCTTGGTCAATTTGTTTAAGACCATGATGTGGCCCATGTGCTCAGTCATAGTAACAAAAGCAATTGGCGCCATAGTGATGATGGCGGCCGGGTACCACTTGAACTTGTAACTGACGCCTAAAACATCAAAGGCGGGCAAAGAGAACCACTTGGCGCTTTCAACGCCGGACAGGTCAACGATCCCGCAGAAGAGGGCCATGAGGTAGCCGCAGATGATCCCCAGCAAAACTGGGATCATGCTCGGGAAGCCCTTCAAAAACATGTTGAAGATAATGGTAATAACCAGGGTAAAAATCGCTACCCCGAAGTAAGTCAAGCTGTACTTGCCGCTGGCGTTGAACATGGCGTCGTTAGCCGCGGTCGTCGCTAGTGACAGGCCGATAACGATGATGATCGGGCCAACCACGATTGGCGGCAGGATCTTGTCCAGCCAGCGGGAACCGAAGCGGGCAATCAAGAGGGCCACGATGACGTAGACCAGACCAGCCGCGATGGCCCCCTGCCCTACGGCCGGGTAGCCGTAATTTTTCATCAAGGCCTGCATAGTAGCGATAAAGGCAAAAGATGAGCCCAGGTAGGCTGGGATCTTCGCCTGGGTGCAGAGGATGTAGACCAAGGTCCCCACCCCTGAACAGAAGAGGGCGATGCTTGGCTTTAAGCCGATTAAAAGCGGAACCAGAACGGTCGAACCGAACATGGTAAAGAGGTGCTGGATTGAGAGCAGCAGCCAGGGACCGAACTTCGGCTTGTCCTGGACGTCCAAAACCGCTTCAGGGTTCCGGAATGTCTTGTCTTCTTTCAAAAGAAATCTTCCTTTCCAAATACTGGAACCCGGAACAGAAATGTCCTTGTCAGCCTCACGGGACTGAATTTAAAGGTTCCTTAACAATTGACTACTTTAGCCTACTAATAATATTATTTTTTGTCAAGGAAGACGAAAAAGCCGCGGCTGACAAAGCTTCAGCCGCGGACTTGAACTATCTGAGGAAAAATATGGTTTATTGGAATAGATTAAGGAGTATTTTAATGACAATTAACGGGCCGGACTGATGAAGTATTCCGGCTTGCAGATCTTGGTCCAGTCAACGAAGATCTTCTTCATCAGGTAGCCAACCGCGAATGGCACGACTACCCAGACGATGACCAGCACCAGCACGTTGTGGAAGCCGGCTTTGTAGGCTGCTAAAGGAGAAACCGCCCCGATCAAGCCGAAACCACCGGAAGCCGGGGTCCCCTGCATGCCAAGGATTGGCACGGAGAGAGTTGAGATAGCCGCTGTTAAAGCGATCGGGATCCCGATCACTGGGTATCTCAGGAAGTTTGGCATCATCATCTTGATAGCGCCTAAGAAGATGGCAACTTGCACACCTGGCTTGTCAACCTTCAGGGTTGCCCAGAAAAGGAAGGCAGCGGTACTTGCCAGACCGAAACCAGCTGCGGCAGAACCCATGCCTGCCAGGCCGATGGCCACGGAGATGGCTACAGTTGACAGCGGGGTAACGATGATGATCGCGAAGGACATGGCGATCAAGATACACATTGAGTATGGAGCCAGCTTGGTGAAGGTGTTGATCACGTCACCGATGGCCGTGGTTACCAGAGATACGTAAGGCTTGATCAAGCTGCCCAGGAAACCGACGCCAGTCCCGGCCAGGATTGGGAAGAAGACGATCCCCAGTGAGCCGAAACGGTTGCCGACCCACTTGATGAAGAGAACAGCAACGGCTGCCGTCAGCATGGTGTTGATAACGTCCCCCATCCCAGCTAATTGGAAGCTAGTGGTAGTTACGCCCTTAACCGTGGTAGTTACTGCGGTCACACAGCCGGAGCCCAGGAAGGCTGCCCCGCCCACACAGGCTGCTTCAGTATAGCCCAGGTTGAACTGCTTGGCGGTTGAGAAGCCGCACATTACGGCAAAGAAGTATTGGAAGACGGTCACAATGTGCAAAAGATTGGCCACAATCGCGTTGCTTCCTGCAAAGGGAGTCAAGAAGGTTGACAAAATGGCACTTGGTAAAAGTGACACGATAATGGCAGTCGCTGAACCATTAAGGACTTTCATCGTAAATGATCCAACTGTTTCTTTTGTTTGAGTTGTTTCAGACATATAGTCTCCGCCTCCTAACGGTAGAAAATTATAATTACATTGACACAGATTATGAGGTATCTAATAACATTTAATTTCTCTCCCATAAACTGATGCCTTGAATCATAGAGGAAGCTCCCGGACTTTGCAATGTTTTTCGTCAACACTTTCATAATTTTCTTATTAAAAAAGCAAAAATCCGCTTTCTTTTTCTGGATACTTTATTTTCTTTAAATTTTTGTTAAAAACCAGCCTTTTTTTACCAAAATTAAAAGCAAAGAGCAATAAGCTAAGGCGGAAAAAAGTATAAAAAAAGCAGCAAAAGGCAAAAAGAAAACCCCTCACTTCCGTGAGGGGCAGATATGACCCGGGCGAGATTTGAACTCGCGACAACCTGGTTTAGGAAACCAGTGCTCTATCCAACTGAGCTACCGGGCCATACAACACATTTTATTCTACAAAAAATGTGTTGAAAAAGCTAGTGCTTTCGCTTAAATCATTAGTATTGCGGCATGAAAAAGCGGCGGGGTTCATCCGTCTGCCCAATCTGGTCAGCAGCCTTGACAAAGGGCAGCCAAATCAAGACCGCGATGACCAAGTTGACCAGGAACAAGACCAGGGCCCGCCAGTCATAGTTAGTGGCCAGATAAGGGCCGATGACCGGGGGCATGATATTAGGCACCGAAGCCTGGACTCGGTTGATCCAGCCCAGCTTGGTCGCCAGATAAGCCAAGGAAACATTGGCTAAAGGAGCCAGGGTAAAGGGCAAAAAGCAGACCGGGTTCAAGATGATCGGCAGCCCGTAGAGCATGGGCTCATTGACGTTGAAGACAGCCGGAGCTAGGGCCACCTTGGCCAAAGTCCGATGGTCCCCCCGCTTGGAGGTCAGCAAAATCGCGATGACTAAAGGCAGGCAGACCCCATTGACGCCAAAGACCACAAAAGAAGTATTGGTCCACAAATACGGGATCTTGTGGCCGTTAGCCGCCGCCAAAAGGTTGGCGTTTTGGGCCGTAGCCCAGATCGACCCGACAACCGGAGCTAAGGCACTGGCCCCATTGATCCCGAAGAACCAGAAGAGCTGGGTCAAAGCCGTAATAGCAATCACCATGATAAAGCCCTGGCCCAGTTTCAAAAGTGGCAGCTGGATGATCTCTAAGAGCCAGTCGCCAAAATACTGGCCGGTAATGGTCTGGAAGAGATAGTTCAGCCCGCCCACGATAAAGAGGGCCAGCATGACCGGGATCGCTGCTTCAAAGGCCGCGATCTGGGCCGGGAGCATGGCCGTCTGGATATGCAGGCCCAGCCGAGCCTTGACCCCCAGGATGTACAAGGCCACGCCCAGGCCGCCAAAAAGAATGGCCGTAAACATCCCTGTCGTTGACAGCTGCTGGATGTTAAAAGCCTGGTCCAGCTTAATCCGCTTATTCCCCTGCATGAGGTAGGAATAGTTGGCAATGCTCATCATGAAAGAACAAAGAGCCGTCATCGCCCCGGCCAAGGGGTCCACCTCACAGGCCTTGGCCAATTGGTAGCCCCAGCTGAGGACGAAAAAGAGGGCAAACATGGCCACGCTCCCCCGCCAGACGAAGTTGCAGATGGAGATCGATGGCTGCATGAGCTGGCAAAAAACATGCCAGCCCCAGTTGCGGTTGGCGGTAATGATGAGGCTCTTGATTAAAACCGCCACCGACCCGGTCAAACTGATCGGCAGGGTGGAAATAAAAGCATCCCTGAGGGCCACCAGCCAGCGGACCGAGGCCAGATTATTGGCCAAGGGCAGTAGGTGCCGCTCCAGCCAATCAATCACGCTATTCACTTTGCTTCTTCCTCTTCAGATAATGCGGGTGATAACCCTTGTTCTTATTTTTCTTCTTGGACTTCTTTTTCTTCTTAACTGGCTGCTCAATTACAGCTGGCTTGTCTTTGTCTTCAGCCTTTTCCTTCTTGACCGGCTTTTCTTTACTCAAGTGGTAGCCGGCAAAGTAGACCCGGTCGACGGTCACTTCCCCTTCCAAAAGCTTCTTCAGCTTGCGCAGGTCGTGGTCGTTACCCAGAGACACCACCTTGCCTTCCTGCTGCATCCGGCCGGTCCGGCCTGCCCGGTGCATGTAGGTGTTGGCATCAGTCGGGATTTCGTAGTTAACCACATAGGTTAGTTTTGGAATGTCCAAGCCCCGGGCCGCCAGGTCAGTGGCCAAGAGCAGCTTGACCTTCCCCTTGGCCAGGTCCCGGATGGCCTGCTGGCGCTTGTCTTTTGAGAAATTATTGGCCAAAACTTCAAAGCGGGTCTTGCTGTGGGCAAAAATTCTGGCAAAGCGCAGCATTCCCTCATTTGAGTCAAAGAAGAGCAGACCCCGGAAGCCGTCCAGCTTGCACAAGCGCTGCAGGTATTCCAGCTTGTGCTTATTGTCCACCTGCAAAAAGACGTGTTCAGTCTGGCTGCCCTGGTCGGGGCGGACGTCGACTAAAAGGAAGTGGCGGGCAAAAATTTCTTCCGCCTCTTGGGTAATCTGGGATTCAGTGGCCCCAAAGAGGAGAATCTGGCTGGAAGAAGGCAGGTTCTGCCCTAAAGAACTCAAAAGCTCCAGCTTGGCGAATTCCAAAATGTCGTCAGCTTCATCGATCACCAGGGTCTTAATCTGGACCAGTTTAATCCGGCCCGAGGAGAAGAAGTCAAAGAAGCGGCCCGGAGTGCAGACCAGGACCTCACAATTGTCCTTCTTCAGCCGTTCGTCCTGTCTTTGCCGGTTGCCGGCCCCAACCAAGGCTAAAGTCTTCAGACCCAGGGCCTTGGCAAAAGGCAGGATGGCATTTCTGATCTGGACGGCCAGTTCAGTCGTTGGGGCCAAAATCACCAGGGAATTTTTCTCCCCCGGGATGACCCGCTCTAAAGCCGGCAGGGCATAGGCCAGGGTCTTGCCTGTCCCTGTCTTGGCCAAAGCGACCAGGCTGGCCCCATTCTTAATGGCCTCATAAGTCTCTTTCTGGATCAAGGTTGGCTGGCTCTTGCCTTCCTTTTGCAAAACTGCTTGAATTTGTTCTGTGTAAATCATTGTGCTAATTGTCCATACTTTTCTTTATATTGCTGGCTGGTCCCGATATAGGCATACATGACATTCTTGCAGCCGATCCCGCTGACTCCGGCCACGTGGCCCTTTTCCGTATAGCGCCAGAAGCAGTAGTCCAGCTTGCTTGGCGCTGACGCCGAGGTAGCCAGGAACTTGCATCCCGCTGGAAAAAGCTTCTTGTACTTGACCGGAGCGTTGACCATAATCTCATGACTCTTGACCAGGGAATAGGCCATCTTGCTCATCGCCGTTAAATTAGCGGCGCTGGGGTCATCTTGCCCGCTGTCCAGCAGGATGGGCAAGGCCCCCCCCCAATGCCCAGCCGCCAGGCGCTTCGCCCGGGATAATTGCTTTGCCGCATTTTTCTCCCCTTGCACCTCAATGATGCTGCCATAGGCCAATTTGGTCTTGGCCACCTGCTCGCGCCTGGCGGCAAAATTCTGGTCAACCGGCAGATAAACGAAAGACAAACCGCCCTTTTCCATGCTGCTGAGGTCAAAATCTGCCTGGCTGACCTTCAGGCCGACCGCGCTTTGGCTGGCTCCTTTTGGCAGGGTCGTCTGGCTGGTATAATTGTACAGGCCATATGCCAAAAGGCTGATAATCGCGGCCAGCAGAATCAAAAGGGCCGGCAGTGTCGCCGGATGCTGGAAATGCTTTTTTTGCCCCATCTCCCAAAACCTCCTTCTACCATTTTAGCCGAGAAATCCGCCTAGACCAAGCAGAAAGATTTATTGTATAATTTAAGGGTTAGATTTGTTTTACTGGAGGGTTTAGTGAAAAAACAGATTTCTTTTGGCCATGCGCTGGCAACCGTTATCGGCTCAGTCATCGGGGCCGGGGTCTTCTTTAAGATCGGCAGCATCTCCCAAAGCACCGGGTCGGCCTCAGCCACCATCTTAGTCTGGCTTTTAGCCGGAGTCATCTCGATCTGCTCGGGCTTGACCGTGTCAGAAATCGCGGCCGCCTTGAATGTCAACGGGGCCATTGAATACCTGGACTACAGCTATGGCAGTATCTGGGGCTTTCTCTTCGGCTGGGCGGAAATGACTGTCTACTTCCCCGCCCAGATCGCGGCTTTAGCTTCAATTTTCGGCCAGCAGTTCGTGGTCCTGGCGGGCCTGCCGGCCTCCAGCAGCAAGTGGATCGCTGCCGGCGTGGTTCTTTTGCTCTTTTTGATCAATATGCTGGGGACCAAGGCTTCAGCCTGGATGCAGTCGGTGATCACGGTCATCAAGCTCATCCCCCTCTTTTTGATCATCGTCTTTGCAATCATCCGCCCGCAAGTCTCCGTCAGTCTCTGGCCAGTTACGGTGGATAGCAGTGGCGGCTGGCTGGCCGGGATCAGCCAGGGGCTCTTGTCTGCCCTCTTTGCCTTTGAAGGCTGGATCGTGGTGACCAACCTGGCTAAGGAAATGAAGAATCCGAAAAAGGACCTGGCTCGGGCCATCATCCTTGGCCTCTCCTTGGTCACGGTCGTTTACGTCCTGGTCAATTACGCCTTTATGGCGGTTTTGCCTTTTGACAAGATCATCGGCAACGACAATACCGCCTACTACGCTTCTCTTAAGCTCTTTGGCCAGGCCGGGGGAAAAATCGTCACGGTCGGCATTCTCTTGTCGGTTTACGGAGCCTGCAACGGCTTTATGCTGACGGGGATGCGGACGCCATATATCCTGGCCCAGGCCAACCGCCTGCCCGGCTCTGAGAAATTGGCCAAGACTTCTGTCAGAAGCGGAGTCCCGGTCTTCTCCGCCCTTTTGGTCAATGCCATCGCTTTGATCATGATCTCCCTAGGTAACTTCGAAATCTTGACCGACATGCTGGTTTTCGTCATGTGGACCTTCACCACCCTCCTGTCAGTGGCCGTCATTTTGCTGAGAAAAAGAGAGCCGGACCTGGCCCGGCCTTTCATGACGCCGGCTTACCCGGTCATTCCCTTGATTTCCATCATCGTGGGTCTCTTCATCATCGTGATGACCGTCATCAACCAGTTTGCCCTCTCCATGATTGGCCTGGGCATCACCCTCCTGGGCCTGCCGGTCTACTACTGGAAAAAGCTTCATTAGGGCAAAAGAAAATAACAGACAAAAGAAAATCAAGCAAAAATGGACCATCCGTCTGGATGATCCATTTTCTTTTAGGAAAAATTAGTCGTGTTCGTGCTTGCTGAATTCTTCAACGACTTCTGGCTTGATGACGCCGATGTAAGGCAGGTTCCGGTAAAGACCCGCAAAGTCCATCCCGTAGCCGATGACGAATTCGTTGCCCACGTGGGTGCCGTAGTATTCAACATCTACTTCAGTCGTCCGGCGGGCCGTCTTGTTCAGCAAGACGCAGCACTTAACTGAGTTGGCGCCGCGGCTGAGCAGTTCGTCCTTCATGAACTTCAAAGTCAAACCAGTGTCCACGATGTCTTCGACGATCAAAACGTCCCGGCCAGTCACGTCAGCTTCCAGGTCATGGGTTACCGTGATCTTGCCGCTGGATTCAGTCCCGTTACCGTAGCTGGAAACATCGATGAAGTCAATATCGCAAGCCAGGTCCATTTCCCGCAGGAGGTCAGTCAGGAAGAAGATAGCCCCCTTCAAGGCACCGACAACCAGGACCCGCTTGCCAGCGTAGTCCTTGGTCAATTGCTGGCCAAGCCGCTTGGTCATTTCCGCGATGTCTTCTTCGCTGTACAACTTGTGATCAACAGCGTCATGAATACTTTTCATTAGGTTTCCTCGATTACTAATTGCTTTCAAAATGATACATCAAGATTATACCATTATTTTAACAAAAAAGAACGGCTTTTGCCTAAAAAACGTTCTTTTTTCTGAATCTTATTCTTCTTTTTTGGCTTGATCGTTTGTCTTTGGCCCTTCAACGATGAACCAGCGCATGAAACCTTGCTGGATATCGTCCAAGGTGAAGCGGAAGCCTTCCAGTTCTATTGACTCTTCCTTCTTCAAGTCGGGATACCGTTCCATCATATACCCGCCGATAGTGATGATGTCACTGTTCTGGAAGCTCTTGAGGTTCTGGTGGAAGTAGCGCTCAAAGTCATAAAGGGTGGTCTTGCCGGAAACCCGGATATTGCCTTCGGCGTCCTTGATAATGTAGTCATCAGAAACGTCGTCGATTTCATCCTTAACTGACCCGAAGAGCTCTTCGTAAATATCCTTGTCAGTCACGATCCCGCTGGTGCCGCCGTATTCGTCGACAACCAACACGATTGGAGTGTGCTTGCTGATCATCAAGCGGAGGATGTCCTGGATAGGCATAGATTCCGGCACGGTAATGATGGTCCGGTTGATCCTGGTTACTGGTACCCGGTCGTCAATCCGGCTCTGCTGAACAATGTCATAAGCGTAGACATAGCCGACCACATCATCTTTGTCATTTTCCCGCACGACCGGGAAGCGGCTGTAGCCGTCTTCCAGATACTTGTCCAGGGCAGTCTTGATGTTTTCGCTGGCATCTAAAACTGTCAGCCGGGTCCGGTCAGTCATGATGTCCTTAGCCGTCTTGTCGTTCAGCTGGAAGGCTCTTTCCATATAGGTCAAGTCTTCCTTGTCCAGAGCCCCGCCATGCACCGCGTTCTTGCTCAAGCGGATGATTTCTGACTGGGAATAGACCTGGTTTTCTTCATCGGCCGGGTTAAAGCCCAGCATCTTTATGATGCCAGAGGAGCTGACGTTCAAAAGCCAGACAAAGGGATAAACCAAGGTGTGGAAGAGCTGGAGGGGATTGACGATCCACATCAGTATCTTAACCGGAGCATCGATGGCGATATTTTTCGGCACGACTTCCGTCAAAACCACTTCCAAGTAGGTCAAGGTAATGACCCCGATCAAGGCTCCGACTGAGTTGACCAGATTTTTGGACATGGGGGTCAAGGCCAGCAGCCTTTCAAAAATGTTGGCGATGGTGTCCGCCCCGAACCAGCCCAGGATAACCCCGACCAAGGTGATCCCGACCTGGGTGGTTGACAGGTACTCATTTAAATTATGCGACATGTGCAGGGCCCGCTTAAGTTTCTTCACGTTCCCCTGCCCGTTGGCGATCATGTCCTCCAACTGGCTGGGCCGGACTTGCACCAGGGCAAACTCCGCCGCGACAAAGAAGGAGGCAAAAACAAAGATCACACCGATTGCTAGTAAATTAATCCAGATTTGTGTTGTCATCACTGTAATTCACCTATTACTCCAATTGAACTATCTACCTTTATTCTATCATCATTTGCAGAGTTTTTTTCATAAACTACATTAATCCCGAAAAATATTAAACGGGCTGTCCGGGAAAATCCGGACGGACCGTTTTGCCTGCTTATTCTTGTTCTTTTTCCTTGTCTGCCTTAGCCGTCTTCTTCTTCCGCTTCTTGTGCCAGATGAAGATGATGATCGCCAAGACCGGTAAAAGGATGGCTATGATAATCCAAATTAGGCGGTTCCGACTTCTCTCCTTAGCCTTGGCTTCGGCCTTTGGATTGTAAGGAATCCGGTGACCAGCAGGCGGTAGGTGTTGATCATGTAAGGAGTTGCAGGTCATCAAGGTGCAGAGGTCCCTGCCCTTGACAATCTTGAGCTGGTCGACCTGGGTTGGCTTGATAACCTTAATCTGGTCCACCTTGTAGGCCAGGGTCTGACCCAGATTGTGGACGTAGAAGACGTCCCCCTTTTTTCAGGGCAGGTCAGTGAAAAGGAGACGGGAATCCCGGTCATCCGTTGACAGCTTGCCTAGGGCATCCACTCTTAAGGGAAGGCTGTTGCCTTCTAGATAAAGGTAGAAACTGACTCCAGCTAAGGCTTTCCCCTTAGCTGAGGCACTGGCGTAGCCCAGTTTGGTCAGCTGGACCTGGCCAGTTACTGCTTCAGTCTTTAAGTAGACCGTCAGCTGGTTGCTGCCGTTTCTAGGCAAAGACAATAACAGCGGCTGGACCGTCACTCCCGGCTTGGTCAGTTCTCTGATGTAGTAGCGGCCGGGATCCAGGGAAAGCTTCAGCTGGCTCTGGCCCTTGGCAAAGTGCAGCAAAAGATGCCGGCCTTCTTTTTCAGAAGCGGCAACTTCCTTGACGGCCTCCTCGGCCTTGTCAATCTTCAATTCTTCATTGGCCTTGTCCGTGGCGGTTTTATCCAAGTTCACCAGGTCTGGCAGGCTGATTTTCACATCCAGGTCGGCCTCGTCTTTCGTCCGCTTGAGCGTGAGCGTTTCCTGTCCGCCCAGCTTCAAATATTCAAGGACTCATTCTTATCTTTACCAGTAAGCTCTGTCTGCCCTTGCATGGAGAGACAAGCTGGTCGCTGACCTCACTGGCGGACGCCCGGCCCACCTCTGCCAGCGGAAGCAGAATAAACTGCAGGATCAACACTGCAGCCATCAAAAAACTCTGGATTTTTTTATAATCTGCATCATGTTAGGTTCTCCCGTTGCAATTTAATATTTTCCGCACCAATAGCTACTATGTAATTGCATCCTTCCATCGAGATGCCAGATCCGCTGCTACTCCTTATTCAAAGCTTTAAATAAGAATATAGCTATCTTGTTCAGAACCTATTTTACCATGTTTTCGCTTTTTTAGCTAGCCAAAAGAAAAATGCCGTCCCTCGCGGAACGACAATTTAATAATTTTTTTTGGAATTATATATACTCTTACTTGTCCAGGCCAGTCCACTTCCAAGAAGTTACTTCTGGAATGTCTTCACCGTGGTCCCGGATGTAAGCGTGGTGCTTAGACAGCAGGCTGTCCATCTTGTCGATGAAGGCAGCACTCTTGTCCTTCAAGGCTGGGATTTGTTCAACCGCGTCCTTGGCCAGGTCGAAACGGTCAAGGTGGTTCAAGACCCGCATGTCAAATGCCGTGGTAATGTCACCATTTTCTTCATAGCAGTGAATTGAAACGTTGTAACGCTTGCGGGCAAACCAGATGGATTCCATCATGGTCTTGTAGCCATGCCATGCAAAAATGGTTGGCACGTCAGTTGGGAAGAGGCGGTCGAATTCCTCTTGGGAAATAGCAGCTGGGTTATCCTTTGGCGCCATCAGCTTCATCACGTCAACCACATTGATGTAGCGGATCTTCAAGTCTGGGAAGTTCTGGTGCAGGATGTCGATCGCTGCCAGGGTTTCCATGGTCGGTTCAGTTTCAGTTGAAGCGAAGACCACGTCCGGCTTGGCATCCTTGTCAGTTGAAGCCCAGTCGATGTAGCCCAGGCCCTTGTCAACCAGCTTGGCAGCTTCTTCAGGAGTGAACCATTGCGGCCGTTCCTGCTTGGAAGTTACCAGCAGGTTGATCCCTTCCCGGTCACGGAAGGCCTTATCAGCTACAGCCAACAAAGTGTTGGTGTCAGCTGGCAGGTATTCATGAATCATGTCCGGCCGGTTCTTTTCAAACAAGTGGGTCAAAAGACCTGGATCCTGGTGGGTGTAGCCGTTGTGGTCCTGCTGGAAGACAGTTGACGTAGCTACAAAGTTCAATGATGGGTAATCGCGGCGCCAGTATTGTTCCTTAGCCTTCCGCAGCCACTTCATGTGCTGGGTCAGCATGGAGTCAACCACCCGGCCAAAGGCTTCGTAAGTAGCGAAGAAGCCGTGGCGGCCAGTCAAAACGTAGCCTTCCAGCATCCCTTCATCTTGGTGCTCTGACAATTGTGAGTCAATCAAACGGCCTTGCGCGGCCAGGTTTTCATCGTTTGGTTCGTGGATTTCACTTTCCCATTGCCGCTTTTCGCTGTCCAGGAAGTCAAACAAGCGGTTGGACTTGGATTCGTCCGGGCCAAAGCCCCGGAAAGTAGTCGGGTTCAGTTCTGCCACCTTGGTCAGGTACTTGGCCCATTCCACCATATCCTGGGCGTCCTTGGAGCCCGGCTTGCCAACTTCAAAGGCAAAGTCGCGCCAGTCTGGCAGATTCAAGCGCTTAGGATTGATCCCCCCGTTAGTTACTGGGTTCATAGCCATTCTTTGGTCACCATGAACCGCGTTTTGCAGGACTAAGTCAGTCGGGTAGCCGGTTTCGTCAAACAGTTCTTCCGGCTTGTAGCTCTTCAGCCAGTCCAGCAGCAGTTCCTTGTGGTCCATGTGCTTCTGGTCAACCGGAAGCGGAATCTGGTGGGCCCGGAAGGAGTTTTCAATTGGGTTGCCGTCCAAATCGGTCTTAGGACCAGTCCAGCCCTTCGGGCATTGGAAGATCAAGAGCGGCCAGTGGGCAAATGATTTATCGCCGTTTTCACGGGCATTCTTTTGAATAGCCTTGATGTCTTCAATGATGGCATCCAGGGTCTTGGCCATTTCCTCATGGATCTGGTCAATATCCTTCATCCCGTCAAAGCGGCCGCCCTTGAAAGTTGAAACAAAGTAAGGCTTCCAGCCCATGCCTTCAAAGTACTTGGTCAGTTCTTCATCGCTCATGCGGGCAGTAATGGTTGGGTTGGAAATCTTAAAGCCGTTAACCTGCAGGATTGGCAAGACAGCCCCGTCCTTGACCGGGTTGATGAAGCGGTTGGAGAACCAGCCAGCAGCCAGCGGGCCGGTTTCAGCTTCCCCGTCACCAATTTCAGCGGCGGCAATCACGTCCGGGTTGTCCAGAATCGCGCCAGTCGCGTGCGACAAAGTGTAGCCCAGTTCCCCGCCTTCATGGATTGAACCCGGGGTTTCCGGAGCCGCGTGGGAAGCTACCCCGCCCGGGAAGCTGAAGCGCTTGAAGAGCTTGGTCATCCCGGCTTCGTCTTGGCTGATTTCCGGGTAGATTTCAGAGTAAGACCCGTCCAGGTATGAGTTGGAAACCATCACCTGGCCGCCGTGACCGGAACCTTCGATGTAGAACATGTTCAAGTCATACTTCTTGATAACCCGGTTTAAGTGGGCGTAGATAAAGTTCTGCGGCGCGATCGTGCCCCAGTGGCCAACCGGCTTGATCTTGACGTCGTCTGCCGTCAGTTCTTCCTTAAGCAAGGGGTTCTTGAGCAGGAACAACTGGCCGACTGACAAGTAGTTGGCGGCCCGCCACCAAGCGTCGACGCTCTTTAAGTATTCTTTTGAATCGTAATCTGCTGTCATCTTTGTACTCCTTTGAGGAACTCTCTGTTTTACTTGTTTCAATCATACCATTTACAAAAAGCAAGTCAATCAATATGGTAATTGGATCCTACCAATTTTACAAATCCTTAAAATACTTTGCAAAGAAGAAAAGACAAAAGATAGAAAAGATAGAAAAAGTGAAAAGTAAAACGGACAGGTATGCCTGTCCGCTTTATTTACTCTTAATTCAAATTGACAAAGCTGTTGAAGCGCATGTACTTGTAGTGAACCCGCATGCTGGAGACTTCAAATGGCGTGCCGTCATCCAAAAAGAAGATCCCGTCCATCACGCCAACCGGCTCAGTGGCCTTGAGCTGCAGCGCTTCTTGGTCTTCCGCGCTTGAAGGGGAAACCGTAATGGTCAAATAAGACCGGGTGACCGCCTTGTTTTGCGCGTCTTCCAGGTAATTGAACAAGGACCCCTGCAGAATCTCTTCTTTAAGCTCCGGCAGGATCTTGATCGGCACGAAGCCTTCTTCAATCAAGAAGGGCTGGCCGTCCAAAAGGCGGAGGCGCTTGAACTGGTAGACAAAGTCATTTTCACTCAAGAAGAGGTCCTGGGCCGTTTCCGGGCTGGCCTTGACCACCTTGAATTCCAGCAGCTTAATCCCCTGCTTCTTACCTGGCGCTAAAAAGCTGTCCGTCAGACCCAGGTTGGACCCTTCATAACGGAACATGGCCTGGTTCTTCAAGTACAAGGGGTTGATAAAAGTCCCGCTGCCCCGCTTCTTAAAAACGATGCCATGCTGGGCAAGAAGTTCCAGAGCCCGCTTCATCGACGACCGGCTGACCTGATACTGTTCGGCCAGGCTGCGCTCGTCGGGCAGCCGCATCCCCTCATATTCGCCCGCTAAAATCCGGCATTTGATGTCATGCATGACCGTCCGGTAAACATAATCAGCCATTCAGCCACCTACTTTGCTTGCGCGATTGCGGCCAAGAGCCAGTTCTTGAAGGGCTGGCGGTCAACCTTGACCGCGATCTTGGCGTTGGCCTTTTTGCCAAAGAAGCCTTCAAAGTCCATGACTGAAGCCCCGTAAGTGTAAGGACCCTTGGTGTCTACCGCCACGTAAGCTTCCTTGACTTCAAACAGGTCCGGCTCCAGCAGCATGGCAGCCGTCAAGGCGTCATAGATCCGCTTGCCAGCATCGGCGTCAGCGTCGTTTAATTCATATTGGGAGTTGAGCCCGTAGATCATTTCCCCGACCCGGCCCAAAGCCTTGATTTCTTCAAGGCTGGCCGCGTCAACGAAGGCCTGGTTGCCGACTTCCAAAGGAGCCACGTAGATGTCCAGGCCCTTGGCGCCCAAGTCAAAGACGATCTTGGCTGCTTCCGGGTCCCCGGAAACGTTATATTCGTCGTAAGGACCGTAGTTGCCCCGGCCCAGGGCCCCACCCATGATGTAAAGGCGGTCGATCTTGTCCAGGTCTTCCGGGTATTGGCGGAAGTAAAGGGCAAAGTCCGTGGCTGGCCCGATCTGCATCAAGGTCACCTTTTCCGGGCTTTGGCTGACTACTTCGTGGATCTTGGTCGCGGCTAAGCCTTCTACCAAAAGGCTCTGGTCAGCTTCCGGGAAGTCAAAGCCGTCCATCCCGCTGGCCCCGTGGACTTCAGAAGCATCGATGGCTTCCTTGACCAAAGGCAGCTTGGCCCCGGCCACAACTGGGACCTTAGTGCCCAGGAAGGCCTGCAGGCGCAGGGTGTTGTTCAAAGTCTTCTCCAAAGAAACGTTGCCCCAGGTTGGCACGATCAGCTTCACGTCCAGTTCCTTGGCGAACAGGGCGATCGTTAGGCAGACCGCGTCATCGATCCCGGGATCAGTTGAAATAATTAAAGGTTTCTTGTTCATTAATCGTTCTCCATTATTCAGAATAGCTTTATTCTATCATTTCACCCGGCAAATAAAAAGAAAAGAAGTGGTTGCTTCTTTTCCAAAAAATTTCTTTAGCGGCTGCGGACTTCAATCTCCCCGTTGTCGCGGGCGATGATGACCTGGTCGCAGATGTTTAAAAAGAGGCCGTGCTCAACTACCCCGACCGTATGGTCCAGGTAGTCAGCCAGACCACTTGGCACCGGAATCCGGTCCAGCTTGAGGTCCAGAATGTAGTTGCCATAGTGGGTCTTAAGGCGCTGACCATCTTCCGTTAAACGGAATTCCGGCTTAAGCCCTTCATCTGCCAGGCGCTTTTCCACCTGCATGCAGGAGATCGGCAAAACTTCCACTGGCAGGGCAAAGCCGCTGAGGTGGTCAACCACCTTGCTTTCGTCTACGATCCAGACATTCTTCTTGGAGTTGACGGCCACGTTCTTTTCCAAGGTCAAGGCGGCCCCGCCTCCCTTGATCCCGTTTAACTGCTTGTCCACTCTGTCGGCCCCGTCAACCGTTAAATCAACCTGGTCAACTTCACTGAGGGGGCTGACAGTAAAGCCATAGCCTTCTAGCTGCTTTTGACTGCGGCTGGAGGTGGTCACGACTGCCTTAAGAGTCAAGCCTGCTGCTTTCTTCTTGCCCAGTTCATCGATGAAGAACTTCACCGTTGACCCGGTGCCGACGCCTAAAACCATCCCGTCTTCCACCAAGGCAGCTGCTTTCTTGGCAGCTGCCTTTTTCAATTCATCTTGCTTTGCTTGGTCCATTTTTTGCCTCCGCTATTTTTCCAAAATGCTTGTCAGCTCAGCTACCTGCTTAGCCACTGAGTCACGGCCGAAGATATAAGAGCCCGCCACAAAAACATCAGCTCCGGCCTCTTTGGCGATTTCCGCCGTCTGAGCATTGATCCCGCCGTCTACTTCGATCGGAAGATCTGGCAGAATTGCCCGGGCGGCCTTGATCCGGGCTGCCGCTTCTTCCATGAACTTCTGCCCGCCAAAGCCCGGATAGACCGTCATCAAGAGAACCTGGTCAAGCTTGTCCTTGTAGCGCTCCAGCACCTTAATGTCAGTATCTGGACTAAGGACTAACCCGCAGGAGACGCCATTTTCCTTTAAGTAGTCCAACCAGTGGTCAATTCGGTTTGGGTAGTCGGCTTCATAGTGAATTTCAATAAAGTCGCTGCCCGCTTTAACAAAGGCTGGCAAAAGGTCAGGCAGGTTGTTGCTCATGAGGTGGACTTCCGCGGTCAGGTCCGGGAACTGCTTTTTAAAATCACTGACCAGCTGGGGACCATATGACAGGTTGGGCACGAAATGTCCGTCCATCACGTCGATATGGAAGCGGCGGATCCCGCTGTCAGCTGCTTCCTGGATCTGCTGGCCTAAGTGCAGGTTGTCCGCGTTGAGAATTGAGGGTGCAATAATCATCTAGTCACCCATCCTTTACTCAGCTAAAGCAGACGCAACGCTGGCCCGGTCCGGGATAGAAGGCTGGCCCCCCATCTTCTGCACGGCTAAAGACGACGCCCGGTTGGCAAAGCGGGCAGCCTCATGCAGGTTGCTGAAGTCGCTGGCCAAGGATCCGGCCAAAAAGCCTAAGAAGGTATCGCCAGCCGCCGTCGTGTCCACCGCCTTGACCTTAAAGGCTGGTACAAGACCAGTAAAGACTGGGGAAGACAGGTAGGCCCCCTTGCTGCCGTAGGTGATGATCACATGTTTAACGCCCAGTTCATGCAGCTTGGCCGCGTTCTTTTCCAGGTCAGCCTCTTCTGCAACTGGCAGTGAAGTCAACAGGGCACTTTCCGTTTCGTTTGGCGTGATCAAATCAGTTACGGCCAAAAGGTCAGCTGGCAGGTCCTTGATCGCGGGAGCTGGGTTCAAGATAGTTACCTTGCCGGCCGCCTTAGCCAGCTTGAAGGCGGCTGTTGTTGCTTCCAGCGGGGTTTCCAGCTGGGCGATGACGCAGTCAGCAGCTTCAATGACGTCTTTAGCCGCCAAAACGTCGGCTTCAGTCAAGCTGTAGTTGGCCCCATGGTCGATGATAATGTCGTTTTGCCCTTCCGCGTTCAAGGTAATGTAGGCATGGCCAGTCTTAACGCCAGCGGTTGGCAAGACATAGTCAGTCTTGACCCCGTAGCCGGCCAGTTGCTCTTTCATCCAGCTCCCATAGGAGTCTTCGCCGACTCTAGAGATGAAGATGGTCTCAGCCGCGCTCTTAGCAGCCGCGACTGCCTGGTTGCCCCCCTTGCCGCCGCCAGCCTCGCTGACCTTGTGGGCGTTGATGGTTTCGCCTGGCTTGGGGAAGTTTTCTACATGCAGTGTCGTGTCCACGTTGCTGGACCCGATTACTACGATCTTTTGCATAGCATTTTCTCCTTAACTTTAATTCCTAAGTCAATTATAACTATTCCCGTCCTTTTAAAAAAGCGTTTTAGCCGACCAACTGGTAGGCCGTCTTGAAGCGGCTGAGATTATAGCGGTCGTAAAGGTCGGCCAGGACAACGTTAAAGTTCTGGATCCTGGTATTTGGGTCTGGATTCTTGGAATCAAAACGTTCTGCCAAAGAAGCTAAGGCCTGGCTTCTGACAGCCTCGTAGTCGCTCAGCTGATCCACCCGCCCCCGCAAGTCCCGGCAAAGAGCGCTGAGGGTGAAGTCTGACTCCGCCGCTAAAAAGTTCAGCTGGCTGTCAAAGACTAACTTGTAACGGTAAGCCTTCCGGCCCGGGAAGTCCTGGGAGTTAAACAAATCCAGGTACAAAACCAGTTTCTGCTTTTCCAGGCTGGCCAGGTCCTTACCTTGACTGAGACACTTAAACTTCAGAAAGTTGACAAAATAGTCGTAAAAGTCCCCGTAAAAATCTTCCTCAAAGCGTTCGATGCTCGGGTCTTTTGCCAGCAGCTGCTTTGCCAGCACTTCTTCAATCTTCATTACATGCTCCTCGTCTATTTTTTCTCTTGTTCCTATTACGTTTATAGTCGTCTAAGAAAATTATACCTGGGCTGCTGCTTGAAATGTAGTTCCAATTTCTTAACAAAAAAAGCGCGTCAACTGACGCGTCTTTTTGAACAACTGTTTTATGAATTTAACTTAATGTAGATGCATAAGCCCGCAACCAAGAGCAAAAAGCCAACACAGGCCAGAAAAAACGCCTTTTGCCAGCCTTTAGCCAAGTGGTCACTTGCAAAGGAAAACAGCTACCAAGCTAATGTCGCAACGGCTGACATCCACAAATTGTGCTGGCCGCTCGCAAAATCAACAATCATGAATATTGCTGCTAAAAGTACCGGTGGTAGCAGGTACAAAGTCAACTTTTTACTCATTCAAATCTCTCCCTAATTAAAAATTAATACGACCATTCTTAGGGTATTTGTCATGTGCGTCCCAGTACTTAGCAATATAATATCCTGGACTTCCTGCATAGTCTAATGCTTTCCCAACTACTTTTGGGAAGCATAGCACTACGCGCTCTAGTAGACGAAGGCTGCGGTTCTGATGGCAAACTATAGTTTCCATGACGTTGATTATTTACAATCTCTCGAAGATAATCCTCACTTAAATCAGGATATTCACTCTTCAGTACCTCTACCACTGCATCAACATCTTCAGCTGCTAACTTATTTTCCACAGTCTCATCTTGGCTAATTGAACTTTGTTTAGATTTTTCAAATACCGTACGAATTGTAGCAGCATCAACAGTCTCAGTTACTACTGGTGCAGTGATGCTTAGTAATGTTGCTGAAAAAAGTGCTACTGAGATATATTTTGACGTTTTTTATTGCAGCTCCTCTATATCATTTTTATCAAAAAAATAATAACAAGATGTGAGAGCGTCAACCCTTTAGTTACAAAATTGTAGTTCCAATTTCTTAACAAAAAAGCGCGTCAACTGACGCGCCTTTTTGCCCAACTGTCTTATTGTTCTTTACCATCTTTTGCATTTTTATCTCGGTCATTGAAATCTTGCAAAAAGCTGTGGTTGAACAATTCTTCTCCGATCTGTTCGGCCCGCTGGTCAGACTCCTTCTGCCAGTCAGCCTGCAGATTCCGGCGATACCTCAAGTAATTGGCCATCCGCCCGGTCCGGCTCAAAAAAGCCTGCATCCCGTCCTTGGCGTAAACGTCCCGGGGCAGTTGCCCGATCTTTTTGCCGGCGACTACAACTGTCTCGCCCACATTCAGCGCCTCATAAGACAGCTTGGTCAGTTCCACCCGGTCCAGGTCGGTCAATTCTTCATTGATCATTCTTCATCTCCCTCGCCTTGCAGGTATTTGGCAAAGCAGGTATAGTCGGCTTCCATCTGGTCGGCATACTTGACGGCCCAATGAGCCAGGCCCGTGTCCAGCTCTTTTTGCTTGTGGACATAGCCGTAAATCATCGGCGCTGTCGGGCTTTGGTAGTGGGCAATGGCCAAAATGAAGGCACACATGTTGCAGTAGGCAGAGAAGCTTTCCTGGTCCAGATTGAGCGGGTCAATCGAGTCCTTCATGTCCCGGAACTGACGGACGTAAAAGCTTCTGCCGCCAGCTTCTATGGCCCCTAAGAAAGGATCATGGTAGGTCTGCAAAACTCGCTGGGCGGTAATGATCCGCTTGCCTTCCCCCTTGCCTTGGGCCAGGCTTTCCTCAACCGTCAAAGCAGACAAGTTGTAGCGAAGCGGCAATGCCTCCTTGATCTGCAAGACCAGGTGGCTGCCGTCCTTGCCAGTGAGCAGGGCCAGATAGCAGCGGGTTCCCCAGCTGCCGACGCCCACGCTGTAGCGGATGATGTCGGTCACTTCATAATTGATCAAGAGGACCCGGATGTCGTCAGCTACGCTCTTCTGGTAATCTTCCAGGCCTGCCATAAGCTCGGCATAAACCTTCTGGGAAACACGCCGGGCCCGGGGCGGGTTTTTCTTAAAGCGCAAGCGCCCGTCTTCGGTCTTTTCCGTAAACTTCTTGACCACGGCATCAGAATTTTTCTTCGGTGCCCGGTCCGCTACCTTCAAGAGAACCCGCTTCATTTGTTCATTGTCCGTCATTTGACCTAAAAGGTCATCAACGCTATAAGACAAATTAAAGCGGTCAAGCAGGGGCAAGGAATTGGCGTACTTGATTCCCCGCCGGTAAGAGTGGACGCTTTCTGCCAGAATCCCGTCCAGCTGCTCTTTAGGATAGCCATTGATCCGACCGATCAAAACCACGCTGGTCAAAAGGCGCTTAAGGTCAAATTCCCAGTTGCCAATCCGGGCCTCGTCAAAATCGTTCAAGCCAAACAAAAGATGGCGCTCCGGGGAAGCGAAGAAGCCGAAATTGGTCAGGTGGGAGTCCCCGCAAATGATTACCGGGATATGGGACTGGCCGTCTGGAAACTGGCGCAGGTCCTTTTCCATGATCCCGGCCGTGGCCCGGAAGTAGGAAAAGGGATTCTGCATCATCCGCTTGTGCCGCATCCCCAAAAGCTCGGGAATCATTTTCTCCTCAGTCAGCTTGATCAATTGAAACACGTCCCGCTTGACCGGGTTGAAAGTGCTGATCGCCGCAATTGGATGTTCCTTACGGCGGCCTTCTCCCTGCTTGATCAGTTCTTCCTGGCTGTCACCGATAAACATTTGATCGATTTTAAAAATTTCGATTTCGTGGCGGTCTTTTTCCATCTTTCAGCCTACCTTTCGTCCTTTCAGCCTACCTTTCGTCGTCTTCCAATTCACTTTCCTGCGGCTTCATCGCCTCAAAAGCGTCCTTCTTCTTCGCCTTCTCTTCTTCTTCCTCTTCTTTAACGATCCGCACCTTTTCAGCGGCTTCAGCGATGAAGTATTCCTGGCTGTTGAATGGGGTCTGTCCCCGCCGGTCAACGTGCACCCATTCGGTCTTGTGCAGGATCCGGGCCTGGACATTGTCCTGCCACATCTTGGCAAAAATGTCCAAAACTCTTTCCCGCAAGTCTTCCTGCAGAACCGGGAAGAGGGTTTCCACCCGCCGGTTCAAGTTCCGCCGCATCATGTCGGCGCTGGCCAGGTAGACTTCTTCCTTGCCGTCATTGTAGAAGTAGTAGATCCGGCTGTGTTCCAAGAAGCGGCCAACGATTGAGTGTACTTCGATATTGTCGCTGACGCCTGGGATTTCCGTCTTCAAGCAGCAGATCCCCCGGACGATCAAGTGGATCTTAACCCCAGCCACGGAAGCTTCATAGAGCTTGGCGATCACGTCCGGGTCAGACAGGGAGTTCATCTTCATGTGGATCTCGGCATGCCGGCCAGCCTTGGCAATGGCAATTTCGTTGTTGATCTTTTCATAGATGAACTGGCGGATCAATTTTGGTGAAATCCGCAGCTTGCTGAAGTATGGCGGCTTGGAGTAGCCGGACAGCATGTTGAAGAGGTTAGTCACGTCAACGCCCAGGTCCCGGTCGCAGGTAAAGAAGCCTAAGTCAGTGTAGAAGTGGGCGGTAACGTCGTTATAGTTACCAGTCCCCAGGTGCAGGTAGCGGCGGATCCCGTCTTCATCGCGGCGGATAACCAGGGTTACCTTGGTGTGGGTCTTCAAGCCCACCAGCCCGTAGATAACGTGGCAGCCCATCTGTTCCAGGGTTCTGGCCCAGTGCACGTTGTTTGATTCGTCAAAGCGGGCCTTGACTTCCACCAGAACCGTCACCTGCTTGCCGGCCTTAGCCGCCTGGCCCAGGTACTTGATGATTGGGGAGTTGCCGGAAACCCGGTACAGGGTCATCTTGATGGCCAGAACATCTGGGTCCTTGGCTGCCTGCTTGACGAAGTTCAAAACAGAGTCGAAGCTGTCATATGGGTGCTGAACCAGGTAGTCCTTTTCCCGGATTGAGTCAAAAATATTGTGGTCACTTCTTAAAGCCGGGTCAACAAAGGCCTGCATGGGCTTGTAGCGGAGGTCTTCATGGCCTTCCACCATCCCTGGCAGCTTCTTGAGGAAGGTCAAGTCGATTGGGCCGTTGATGCTGAAGACGCTGCCTTCATCGACGTTCAGCCGCTTCATCAAGTGCTTGAGCAGCTTGATGTTCATGCTGCTTTCCACTTCCAGCCGGGTCACGTGCCCGTGTTCCCGGTCTTCCAGCTGCTTTTTAACCGCCAAAAGGAAGTCGGAAGTGTCGCTTTCAGAAACGTCCAAGTCCATGTCCCGGGTTACCCGGTAGCAGGCTGCCTGGCGGATTTCGTAGCCATCAAAGAGGCGGTCGGCAAAGACCTTGATAATGTCTTCCAGCATGATGAAGTCATTATCGCCATCTGGCAATTTAACCAGGCGCGGGAAGATGTTCGGCACTCTGACCGTGGCAAACTTGTGCTCACCGCTTTCCCGGTCCTTAAGGCGCAGGGCGATGTTCAAGGAGTCGTTGTTGATGAACGGGAATGGCCGGGACTGGTCGTCAGCCATCGGGGTCAAAACCGGGTAGAGTTCGTTAGAGAAGTAGCGGCGGATGTATTCTTCCTGGTCTTCAGACAGTTCGTCACTTTCCAAAATGTTGATCCCGTTCTTGCGCAAAAGCGGCAGCAATGACCGGGAGTAAGTTGAGTAGCGCTTTTCAACCACTTCGTGTTCCTTATGGTTGATGGCCGTCAATTGTTCAAGTGGCGTAAGGCCACTGGCATCGTGGCTTTTGACCCCGGCGGCTACCAGCTTGCTCAAGGAAGCCACCCGGACCATGTAGAATTCGTCAACGTTGGACTGGGTGATCCCCAGGAAGTTGGCTCTTTCCAAAAGCGGCTCATCCGGGTTTCTGGCTTCGTCCAGGCAGCGGTCATTGAAGTCCAGCCAGCTCAGTTCCCGGTTGGCGTAATAACTAGGATCGGTAAACTTGTTTTTGTTCTTGGCAATTGTCATTTTTTACTTTCCCCTCTTCTGCTTCATGGCAATCTTCATGCCGAAGACGGCTTCAGCCAAATTGACATTCTTTTCAAAAACCCAGCGTTCCAAGGTCAAGTCCCGCTTGCTGGTCACCACGATCAGCATTTTCTCATCCTTGATGGAAACCACGATCTTGCTGATCTTCTGCTTGCGGGAAGCATCCAGGCTGTTGGCCAGGCGCAGGATGGCAGCCAACTTAGCTACCCGGACCTGCAGGGCCGGGTCAAGGTGGCGGTATTCACGTTCATCAGCGTTCAAGTTGGTGATGTCCTGGTGCTTCAAAATGCTCAAGAGCATTTCGTTTTCCCAGTCAGACAGGCCGATGATCTGGTTGGCCCCCACGATGTAGGCAGCGTGCTCGTAGTGGTTGTGGAAATTGACGAAGTTGCCGATGTCGTGCAGGCGGGCCGCGATTTCCAGTAATTGCCGGTCGCGGCGGTCAACCATGCCGGCATGGGCCAGGCGGTCAAAAATATGCAGGGCAAACTTGTTGGACAGGTTGACGTGCTGGCCGCCTGATTCGTAGCGGCGGGCAATATTTTTGGTCGCCGTCAAAACGATGGTTGAGTATTCATCTGGCCGGTACTTCAATCTGGCGGCTTCCTGGATCATCAAACCGGTGATAGCTGAAGACTGGGTCAAAGTCATCATGTGCGGCTTGATAATCTTAACCAGCTGGTTGATCAAAACAATGGTCGGCTTCATCCGGGCCAAAGAGTCGGTATCAAGCTCGTATTTTTCCATAAGGTACTGGTCCGGGGCTTCTCTGAAGTCAGAGTAAACGCCGGCAAACTGCTTGAGGTCGATGACCCGGGCCTTTTCTTGGGGCCGCAGGCTCTGCTCGCCTCGGCCAAAGACGTGCTGGATGATGATCCGGGCCTTGCCAGTCGGCTTCTCAATGGTCTTGAAGCTGACCAGCTTGCGGGAGATGTAGTCGCCGATGATGTCGATCGGGTCGCTTGGCGTGTCCCGAGTCATAGCGGCCATTTCTTCAATTTCTTCCGGGCCCAGGGCAAAGTTCCAGGTTGACAGGTAGTGCTGGCCCTTGAACAAGGTGAGGTTGAGCATGGCACTGCCCATGCTGAGCAGGTAAGTAAATTCATCATCCGCCAGTTCTGAGAACTGCGGCAGGGCCATTCCGGCAATGATCTTGTAGTAGGCGATCTGGGCCCCGTTCAGCCATTCGATTTCCAGGCCGGTTCTGACCTTGATCTGGTCGGCCAGGTAGCGGGCAGAAATCTTGTCCAAAAGCTGCCGGTTACCGTAAACCTTGTAGTTGTCGATCCCGTATTCCGCGATTTTTCGCTTGAAGCCGATCAAGGCATCAGTCAAGCGGGGCAGTTCGTTTTCATAAACTTCAAACTTCTTCCCCCCTTGGACGAACTGGACCGAACTCAACTGTTCAATGATGGCCAGTTTCTTCAAGTCAACGATGAACAGGCGCGCCTGGTATGATGATATGTAAATTAGACCAAATTGTCTTTTACTCATATGTCTCTCCTCTGATTGCTTTCGAATAATTTCAAATGAGCTTAAAAGCTCAGCTGTAAGCGCTAAGTCACCTATTTCAATTGTACAAAAGATCTGCCCCTTCGGCTTCTTTTTCTAGGCAAAAATCTATTTTTTAACATAATTTTACCTGGAACTAAAAAAGCAGCGGGTTCAAAGTCGAACACACTGCTTAAGTTGGTAAAAATTATTCGCTTGCCTTCAAGCGGGAAGAGGACTTGATGTTGAAGCCAGGCACGCCATTGAACCACTTCTTCATCAAGCAGGCGTAAGTCCCGTTCTTCCGGAGTACTTTCAAGGCCTGGTTGACCTCAGCCGTAAACTTGTCTTCCCCCCTCTTGATGCCGATCCCGTATGGTTCAACCGTAAAGGTATCAGGCAGCATCTTGAACTTGTCCTTGTCATCAGAAATCAAGCCGGCCAAAACGGCGTTGTCGCTGACCATGGCGCTGGCCTTGCCGGTCTTTAAGGCATTGTAGCAAGAACCATAGTCATCATAGAAGATGACCCGGGCCTTCGGGGCGTACTTGTGGACGTCGCTGTCAGCGGTCGACCCCTTAACGGCGGCAATGGAGTACTTGGAGTTGTTGAAATCCTTGATGGAGTTCAGCTTGCTCTTTTTCGGCACGATCAAGGTTTCCCCAGCCATGAAGTAAGTGTCGGAAAAATTGATGATCTTGCGCCGATCGGGTGTGTTGGTCATGGTAGCCATGACAGCATCGACGTTGCCGATCTTGAGATCCATGATCCGGGACTTTTCACTGATGTATTCAATTTTCATCTTGCCTTTAGGGCCAAGGATCTGCTTGGTAATAGCCCGGGCCAGGTCGACTTCAAAGCCGGTGGCCTTGCCGCTGTCCACGTCCATCATGCTGAACAGGCGGGTGTCGGCCCGCATCCCCCAGGTGATGGTGTTTGTTTGCTTAACCCGGTCATAGGTGCTGCTAGATTGACTGTGTGAACAAGCGGTAAAAACTAATGATAACAGCAAGACCGCCATAATGGCGGTCAGCTCCCTCAGTTTACGTGCCATTTTTTCTCCTAGGCAATAAACGCGGTTTGGTTCCTTCGTGCTTAGTACTTGATGCGCTTGCTCAAGTAGTTGGCAAAGCTGGACAGGGCAAAGCAGATGATAAAGTACATTACTGCCACGGCTAGGTACATCGGAATCATGTAATTGGTGTTTTGGTTGTAAATAATTTCAGCGTGGTAGAGCAGTTCCGGCAAAACGATGATCGTGGCCAGGGAAGTATCTTTGATCAAGGACACGAACTGGGACAAAAGGGCCGGAATCATTTTGCTCAGGGCCTGGGGCAAAACCACGTGGGTCATGGCCTGCATGTAGGTCATCCCGTTTGACCGGGCCCCTTCCATCTGGCCAGGGTCGACGGCCATGATCCCTGAGCGGACAACTTCCGCGATCATGGCTGATTCAAAGACCACCATGGCAATTACTGAAGCCTGGAAGGCATCAACTCTGATCCCCATGACCGGCAGGCCAAAGTAGGAGAAGAAGATGATCAGCAAAAGCGGCAGGTTTCTGATGATGTCGATGATCACCCCGACCACTTTGGAAATCCGGGTGGTCTTGGCGTCGATTCTGGTAAAGCGGATCAGACCCAGGGCCAGGCCGATCACAAAGCTCAAGATGATTGAAATCACTGAAACTTCGATCGTGACCCAGAAACCCTGCAGCAAAAAGCGGAGGTTGATCCAGGATAATGCTTCTGTAAGATTTTCCATTTATGTGCCTCCTAAACACCCTTCTTTTCCAGATACTGCATGTAGTAGCTGAGCGGCAGGGTCAAAACCAGGTAGAACAGGCTGACCAAGACATAGCTTGGGATGGTCTGGAAAGTATTGGATGCCACGATGTCCCCTTGGTACATCAAGTCAAAGCCGGCTACGAAAGCCAGGATGCTGGAGTTCTTGATCAAGTTGACAAACTGGTTGCCCAATGACGGAATCACGATTCTGAAGGCCTGGGGCAGGATAACGTAGCGCATGGCCTGCCAGTAGGTCATCCCGTTTGACCGGGCCCCTTCCATCTGGCCGGTCCCGACGGACTGGATCCCGGAGCGGACAGTTTCAGCGATAAAAGCTGATGAGTAAATGGACAAGCCAATTGTCCCTGCCTGGAAGCCAGTCAGCTTCAGCGGCGTGTAAGTTGGCAAAACCAGGTAAAAGACCATGGTGACAACCAGCAAGGGAATGTTCAGGAAGATTTCAACATAGACCTTGGCTACCCCGCGCCAGAACTTGCTAGGCACGGTTTCCAGGATGGCAAAGCCGGATCCGACGATCAAACTGAAAAACAAGGAAATCAGACTGCAGAGAATCGTATTCCAAAAACCGAGCAAAAAGGTGGACCAGTTTGCTCCAAGTAAACTCAACATTAATATTCAACCTCCTTAGCACTGAATCCTGGGATGTTGCCAAACCATTTCTTGACAAGCTTGTGGTAGCTGCCGTCTGCCTTAGCTTCCTTCAAAGCCTTGTTGATGGCTTCCAGCATCTTGGTCTGCCCCTTTTCAACGGCAATCCCGTAAGGTTCAACGGCAACTGTGCCGCCAACCAGGTGCAGGCTCTTGTGCTGCTTGGCAATCCCGGCCAAAATCCCGTTATCAGTGGCGACCGCGTCGCCTTGCCCGGCTAAGAGGGCATTGGTGCAGGCACCGTAGTCATTGTGCTGGCGGATCGTGGCCTTGGGGGCCAGGCGGGCAATATCGTCCGCGGCCGTTGTCCCCTTAGCCACGATAACCACCCGGCCCTTGTGGTTTAAATCCTTGATCGACTTGATTGGACTGCTGGTTTTGGTCATGAGGGATGTCCCCGCCTTGAAGTAAGGAGTGGAGAAGTCAACCGACTTCTTTCTCTCATTCGTGATGGTCATGGTGGCCAGAACCGCGTCCAGGTTGTTGTTCTTAAGCTGCGGGATCTTGGTTTGGGCCGTAACTTCAATGAATTTTGCCTTGCCGTCCTTGCCCAGGATCTCCTTGGTCAAAAGGCGAGCCAGGTCGATTTCAAAACCTTCCAGCTTGTTGGTCTTGACGCTCTTGATCCCAAACAAAGCCATATCAAATTTGACGCCCCAAGTAATCGTCTTGCTGCTCTTGACGTGGTTGTAGACACGCACTGAGTTGTCACTTTCAACAGCGCAGGCGGAAAGTGAAACAGTGGTCAGCAACAGAAAAAGCAAGGCGGCAACTTTGCGGAATAGTTTCGTGTGTTTCATGTAACCGCTACCTTCCTTTTATTAGTGGTCAATTACCCTGCTGAGGAATTCCTGAGCCCGCAGGTTGCGCGGGTGTTTAAAGAAGTCCTTCGGGTTGTGGGAGTCTTCCAAGACTTGCCCCTGGTCAAAGAAGATGACCCGGTCGCTCACTTCTCTGGCAAAGCCCATTTCGTGGGTCACGACCACCATGGTCATCCCTTCAGCGGCGATGGACTGCATGACATCCAAAACGCCCTGGATCATTTCCGGGTCAAGGGCACTGGTTGGTTCGTCAAACAAGAGCACCTTGGGCTTCATGGCCAAAGATCTGGCAATGGCCACCCGCTGCTTTTGCCCGCCGGACAGCTGTCTTGGGTAAGAGTCTTCCTTGCCCAAAAGGCCAACTTGCTTGAGCAGCTTTTCAGCGATTTCCCGGTTTTCCTTTTCGTCCCGGTGCAAAACGATTCTTGGGGCTAGCATGACATTTTCCAGGACGGTGTGGTTTTCGTAGAGGTTAAAGTGCTGGAAAACCATGCCGACATTCCGTCGGATCTTGTTCAAGTCAGTCTTCTTGTCTCCCAGGTCATAGCCGTCCACTTTCAAGACGCCGGAAGAAATGCCTTCCAAGCCGTTCATGGTTCTTATCAAGGTACTCTTGCCCGCGCCAGAGGGGCCGATGATGGAAACGACTTCGCCTTCGTCAATGCTTAAGTTGACGTCTTTTAAGGCATGGTAGTCACCGTAGAACTTGTTGACTTTCTTGAATTCGATAATTGCTGCCATAGTTGTCCTCCTCGTTTTATTAACGCTTAATTAAATCACCGTTAGTTTGGCTCAGCTTTCTTGGCTTAAGCCGTATTGATCAAACAGGCGGCTCCTTTGGTAAAAGTTCGTTTATTTGCTCTGTTTTAGCAAAGCAGCCAGATCTTTCGGTCCTTTTTTTAAAGCAAGAGCCAAATCATCTGGGATGTAAGCTTGCCCTTCTACTTTCGTAAGCGGCTATTTTTATTTAAGCATGTTTAATTTTTATTAATTTAAGTTTACCATAAAGTTGGCTTTCGTGCAAGTCTTTTGTCAGTTCCGCTTCATATTTTTATCTTTTTTTTAATAAAAGGCCAGGAAACTTGCTTACTTATCTTAACTTCTTTCCCAAATATTCTTAATTTTATTTTGCCTCTTCTGAGATATTCTTAAATTATATTAGATTTTACCTAGTTTAGCAACAACTGTTTCTACTTTAGAAACGTGCAACCGCTTTAAAGCCCGTTTTTTCACAGTTTGACTAGACCCGGCCCCGGCTGGCCTCTATAATTAATAACTAAAGGAGTTTTACAATGTCAAAAAAGCAACACCCCATCATTATTGGTATCGCCGGCGGCAGCGGGTCGGGGAAGACGACCATTGCCCACGAATTATATGACCAGTTCAAAACCGACCGGATCCGGATCATCACGGAAGACTCTTATTATAAGAACCACCCGGAAATGTCCATGGCTGAAAGAAATAAAATTAATTTCGACCATCCGGATGCTTTTGATACCGAGCTCTTGATCAGCCAGCTGCAGGACCTGCTGAATGGAAAAGCCATCGAGATGCCGATCTATGACTTCACCACCCACCTGCGCAGCCCGGAAACGGTCCACGTTGAGCCAGCTGATATCATCATCCTGGAAGGGATCCTGGTTCTGGCCTCAGAAGAATTACGGAACTTGATGGACATCAAGATCTTCGTCGACACTGACGACGACATCCGCTTGATCCGCCGCCAGCGCCGGGACATGGCTGAACGGGGCCGGTCCTTTGACTCAATCATCGACCAGTACTTGGCCACGGTTAAGCCAAGCTACCACCAGTTTGTTGAGCCAAGCAAGCGCTACGCCAACATCATCGTGCCAGAAGGCGGGGCCAACGATGTCGCTTTGGACATGCTGATCACGAAAGTCCGCGACATCCTCCGCCGCAATGATTTAGCAGAAAAAGAGGCATAATAATGGCTAAGCAGAAACCACTCGTCATTGGGATTGCCGGGGGGTCAGGCTCAGGAAAGACGACAGTCTCCAAAGAAATCAGCAAGCGCCTGCCAGCTGACCGGGTACTCATTCTGACTGAAGATGCTTACTACAACGACAATTCAGCCCTCAGCATGGATGAACGCAAGAAGATCAACTACGACCATCCCAATGCTTACGACACTGACCTCTTGATTGAGCAGCTGCAGGACCTGCTGGATGGCAAGGCAATTGAAATGCCGACCTACAACTTCAACATCCTCTCCCGGGCCAAGGACACTATTCATGTTGAGCCAGCCGACATCATCATCCTGGAAGGGATCCTGGTTTTGGCTACAGAAGAATTGCGGGAGTTCATGGACATCAAGCTTTTTGTCGACTCTGACGACGACATCCGCTTCATCCGCCGCTTGCAGCGGGACACCCAGGAACGGGGCCGGTCAATCGACTGGATCATCTCCCAGTACTTGGCTACGGTTAAACCAAGCTACAACCAGTTCGTTGAGCCAAGCAAGAAGTATGCCGACATCATCATCCCCCAGGGTGGGGAAAACCAAGTGGCCATCGACATGGTCTCCTCAAAGCTCTTGTCTATTATCAACGGCTAAGAGGAACAAAATAACCTCAATATTTTGAAGAAAACAAAAACGCGTGAACTTGCAAGTTCACGCGTTTTTTCTGGCAAATTTTGATTTTAGAGATTCAGGTAAGCAAAGGTATGCAGGCCAATCCAGGCAGTCAGCAGCATCAAGGCCAGCAATAGGCCAACCATGCTCCAGTATGCCCGGTTCATCTTCTTTGGTCTGCTTAAAATTAAATGCGTCATTTTGCTCCCCCCTTGAAAGATAACTAACAATGTTTTTCATCATACAACTTTAAGGAGGGCTTGTCACGCATTTTTGATTATTTTTATCAAAAAAATGATAACTTTACGAAACTACTTGGCCATGACCCGGTCAAAGAGCTTGGTGATCAGCTTGACCAAAACCGCGTCAAAAACGATGGAAGAAATGATGCAGGCGATGAACATTTCAATCAAGAGGGCTGACTTGTAGGCACTCCAGCCGTAAGTTAAGTAAGACATTACATAGCCGGCCACCGCGCAGCAGACTGCCCCGGTAATCAAGCTGCCCCAGCCGAAGCGGTCATAGTTTTCCTTCTTCGGGAAGAAGCCGATTTCGTTGCAGGCCCCCTGCACCAGCCCTTGCAGGATGGTCATTGCCCCCCACTGGCCACCGAAGGTCATTTCAACCGTAGCAGCCAGGGTTTCCCCGACAATCCCGGAGCCAAAGGTTGGCACGAAGTACATGGCCAAAGGCGCAGCCATGTACCAAAGACCGGCGCAGATCTGCCCGGCTAAAGGCCCCAGGCCGACAAGGTTCAAGGCTAATTCAACTGAATTGTAGATGGGGTTGACGACGTAAGTGTAGATAACCCCCATAATAATCCCAATCAAGGCCATCAAGATAATAGCCTTCACATTCCACTCGCTCTCTCTTCTAAGCATTAAAAAAACTCCTATCCAACAATTGCCGGCTAGGAGTTTGAAATCATGTTTAAGAAACACTTCCCTTGCGCAAGAATTACCTTGGTCAGGTTCAAAGGGTCGACTTTCGTCATCTCAGCTTTCGCTCCCCTAGTGGCTTTTATTCAATTTGACTTAATTTAGTCTAGCAGATCCTTAAAGCGTTAACAAGGTAAAAAGTTCCCTTAATTAATTAAAGCTTTTAAAGGATTCCAGCTTTTCCTTATCGATATCTCTAATAATCGCCAAGGCCAGATCAACAGCAGCCTTGTAGTCCTTGTAGCTGCTGAAGCAGTATGGGGAGTGCTCATAGCGGACCGGAATCCCGATCACGATGGTCGGGGCCCCGTTTTCGTAGTAGATGGCCGCCCCGTCTTGCCCGCCACCAGTTCTGACTGACCGGGTGTAAGGAATCCCGTTTTTATCAGCCAAGTCGCAGGCGTATTGCTGGAACTTGGGGTTTGGCAGGAAGGTGACGTCCATGTCCCGCAACATTGGTCCCCGCTTAAGGCCAGTCTGAGACAGCCAGTCCGGTTCAAAAGTATCATCAGCCGGGCAGCTTTCCAGAACCAGGCAGAGGTCCGGCTTGATCTTGCGGGCCGTGACATAGGCACCCCGCAGGCCGACTTCTTCCTGGCTGGACAAGGCGGCAACCAGGTCAAAGTTGACTTCTTCATCCTTCAAGTTTTCCAGGATGTCAGCCATGGCAGCGGCGCCGAAGCGGTCGTCAAAGTCCTTGCCGAAGAAGAGGCCAGTCTTTTCATTGTATTCACAGTCCACGTCAACGAAAATCGGGCAGCCAGTGTCGATCTTGTAGTCATTGATCGTTTCTTCCCGGCTGGAGGAGCCGACGTCAATAGACAAATCAGCGACCTGCGGGACAGACGTTCTTTCAGCTTCCGACATGAAGTGGGGCGGCTTTAAAGCCACGACGCCGGGGATGTATTCCCCGTCCCGGTTTCTGACCTTGACCTTGAGGGCCGGCAGAACCACATTGTTCCAGCCGCCCAGGGTCACGAACTTGATCAAGCCGTTTGGCCGGATAGCCTGGGTCAAGAAGCCCACGGCGTCTGAGTGGGCGTCCAGCTGGATCACCGGCCGCTTGCCAGTGTTCTGCTTCTTGGAAGCGTAGACGTTCAGCATCCCGTCGACTTCAAGGTCAGCGTAGTCCTTGACCGTCTTGGTAAAAAGGTCAACGAATTCATTTTCAAAGCCGGAAGTGGCGTTGGCATTTGAAAAGTCCTTCAGCATTTGAATTTCAGCGGCTTTTTCCATCAATAATCTCCAATTAATCCAGCAGGTCGTACTTCAGCTTCATCAAGCTGTGGCCGTCCTTGACCATTTCCCCGGTCAAGGCTGCGGTCTGCTTGTAAGTCAGGTCAGCCATCTTCTGGTTGGCTTCTTCCAGCTTCTCTTGCAAGTCGCGGCCAGTCAAGCCCTTAACAGCCCGGTCAGTTTCGTTTTCGATCTGGCGCAATTTAGCCATGGTCTTTTCTTCAAAAGCCTGCTCCAAAGCGCTGTAAACCTTGTAGTTGGTGTCGCCGAGCTGGGCGTTCAGCTTGTTGAGCCAGAAGATCTTGGTCAAGTCAAAGTCCGGACCGGTCTGGAAGCTGGCCGGAGTAGTCGTAACGTTGGTGTAGAAAGGCACGAAGCAGTTAAAAGTGTTCGGGCCAAAGGCCAGCCATTGCACGCCGGCGATACCTTCTTCAACGTCATTTCTGATCTGTAGGATGTGGGTTTCGAAGTTCCGGTTGATCCCGATTGGGCGGAAGAGCTTCTTTTCCGCTTCAGTGTTGGTCGTGCTGTAGACATCGTACTTGGTGTCCTGGTAGTGGGAGCTTTCCAGGAACTTGATGTCTTCCGGGCTGATCTTCTTCTTGGCGTAAGTGATGAAAGGCTGGTCCTGGTCCCCTGGCTCGCCTTCCCATTCAGGGTCGAAGTAGCGGTGGATGTACCAGGCCCGCGGGTTGTTGTAGTGAGCATCCTTGATGGTGGATGAACCAAAGATGTGACGGAGGTTGTAGCCTTGGTAGTCCGGGTTCAAGTGGTATTCGTTGATGATGTCCAGCAAGTCACTTGAGCACATGAAGTTTTCTTCGTCGTTAAAGTCAAAGAAGTCGATGTTCAAGCGATTTGGCGCTGCCACATAGGCATCGTCCGGAATCCGGCGGGCAGCCCAGTGGTGGCCGCCGATGGTTTCGATGTACCAGACTTCGTCATGGTCGGCAAAGGCTGACCCGTTCATTTCGTAGGTCCCGTACTTTTCCACCAGGTAGCCCAGGCGCTTGACCCCTTCTCTGGCTGAATGGATGTATGGCAAAGTCAAAGTGACAAAGTCTTCTTCGCCCAGGCCCCCTTCTTCAACTAAGGGATCGATCCCTTGGATCCGGCTGTTGGTGGTGATGGTTTCCGTGGCCGTCATGGCTACCGTAGCGTCGTTGATCCCGGCAGCGGCCCAGATCCCGTTCTTGCCGGAAGCGTCTGGAACGCTGGTGTAGCGCAGCGGGTTTGGCAGCAGGTCTTCATCATCGATTTCCTGGCCGCTGATCACTGCCTTGTAGTGCTTTGGCTGCTCTTTCGGGTTAACCGCGATAAAGGCTTCAGGGATAATGGTGCTGCCGCCGTCTTCACTGCGGGCAATCATCGTGGAGCCATCAATGGTGGCGTCCTTGCCGACTAAAATGGTCGTGCATTCTGCTGGCTTTTGCATAAGTCCTCCTCTAATAATCTAAAACTAATTGTTTGCTTTCTTACTATTTATTCTAGCTGAAAAAACGCCTTTTGCCAGCTACTGCTTTTGCCGGTAAAGGGCATAGAGGCGCTTGCTCAAATCGGCGCCGGCTGGGGCACTGTTTTCAAACAGTATCTGGCCAGGCTGGCTGCTGGCATTCAGTTCATCCTGGCTGGCCAGTTGCCGCTTGACTTCAGCAGCGGCCCCGATGGCTCCGTCATAGACCTTGGCCTGGGGCCCTAAGATCTCCTGGATGGCCTGCTTGGCAAAAGGAAAGTGGGTGCAGCCCAGGACCACTCCTGCCGCCTTGCCGACATATGGGGCCAGCAATTCTTCCAGGTACTGGTAAATGGCCGGGCTGTCAGTTTGCCCTTTTTCGATCAATTCGACCAGTTTCGGGGCTGGCACTTTGACCACCTGACCAGGCTCAGCACATTCGGCAACCAGCTGGTTGAACTTATCCTGCTCCAGGGTCAAGGGAGTGGCCATGGCAACAACCTGCCGGCCGGGATTTTCTTCAGCTGCCGGCTTGACAGCCGGTTCGATCCCGATGATCGGCAGGGAGTATTCCCGGCGCAGGCGGTCAGCCGCCGCGCTGGTTGCCGTGTTGCAGGCAATCATGACGGCCTTGACCTGGTGTTTGTCAATCAGTTCATCAACTACCCGCTTGGCCAGCTGGTAGACTTCTTCCTTGCTCTTTACCCCGTAAGGAGCATTGGCTGAGTCGCCATAGAAGACATAGTCTTCGTTTGGCATCAGATCAACCAGTCGGCTGAGGACCGTGAGGCCCCCCTGGCCGGAATCAAAAACGCCGATTGGCCGATCAACATATTCTTTTGACATATTTCGACCTCCTCTAGCTATTAATTTTGAACCTTTTATCCGCTTTCTTCAATCTATTGACTCCGATATTTTTCCTGCAAGCCGGACTTTCTTGATTTTTTCTTTAGTTTTTTTAGCGGAAAAACCGTCCGGCTTGCTTTTTTTAGGGGCTATGTTATTGTTATATCTAAACCCTGGATATCACGTTGATTACCGGAATAAAACGGCAATCTGGGAATAAATTCTGTCCACAGTTTTTTTAGTTTTTTAGAAAGAGCAAAAGAAATTATGTTTAACGTTTCGCCTGAACAAGAGCACCGCCACATCGTTGACGACTCAGCACTCAATGGCTTTTTAACGAAAATGTATTCCATCATGGGCCTGGCGGTTCTGGTCTCATCCTTGACTGCCTACTTGACCTTGACGGTCTTCTCTGGTAGCCTGCTGCCGCTACTCACCAACCGGGTCTTCCTCTGGGTCCTGCTGCTATTGCCGCTGATTTTGAGCGTGGGCATCAGCTTTAAGGCTACCCGCAAGCCGACAACGGCCTTCTTCATGTTGATGGCTATCGCGGTTGTCTACGGGCTGGAATTCTCCCTTTTGGCTTTTGCCTACACGGGTGCCCAAATCGGCGGGGCCTTCATCTCCGCTTCAGCCGTCTTCATCGGGATGGCGGCTTACGGCAGCGTGACTAAGAAGAACCTGGACACCATCGGGGCTTACGCTTCAGCCGCCATCTGGGGCTTGATCGTGGCCAGCCTGGTCAACATGTTCTTGAAGAGCACGCCAGCCAGCTTCATTTTCTCCATCATCGGGGTCATCATTTTCACGATCTTGACTGCCTGGGATGCCCAGAAGATGAAGTCCATCTACGCCAGTTACGGCGACCAGCTGCCAGAACTTGGCCTGGCCGTTAACGGGGCTTTGATGCTGTACCTGGACTTCATCAACCTCTTCCTGCAATTTTTGCGGATCTTCGGGATCGCTGACAATGACAACTAAAATTTAAGATTTTCTTTTTTGAAAAGGCTCTCTTCCTATTTAGAGGGCCTTTTTTCCTTGACTATTTTTCCTCCAAGAGTAAGGTAAAAGATATGTAAAGTATTTATTAGCGAAGCTGAAATAAAAGGAAGGTCACACTTTGCAAAAGCAGCCGGTATGGAAAAGAAATCTGCAAGTCTCGACGGTCAGCGTCTTTTTGGCGGGGATTGCCTTTTCGGAAATTACCCCTTTTTTGTCCTTGTACATTGACACCCTGGGCAAGTTCAGCCACCAGCAGCTGAGCTTTTGGTCAGGGATCGTCTTTTCAGCGGTCTACGTGGTGGCGGCCCTGGTTTCCCCGATTTGGGGCAAGCTGGCTGACAAGAAGGGGCGCAAGCCGATGATTCTGCGGGCCTCTTTAGGGATGGCGGTCGTCTTTACCTGCATGGGCCTGGCCCAGAATGTCTGGCAGCTGCTGTTCCTTAGAGGGATGCAGGGGGTTTTTGCCGGCTTCATCTCTAACTCTAACGCCCTTATCGCGTCAGAAACGCCGAAGAACAAGTCGGGCAAGGCGCTGGGGATCATGATTTCTGCCCAGACCGGGGGGCAATTGCTGGGGCCCTTTGCCGGCGGGGCCTTATCGCAGGCTTTTAGCTATCGGGTAACCTCCTTTATTACCGGGGCTCTGCTTTTCACCTGCTTTATCTTGTCTGTCTTCTTTATCCATGAAGATGACTTCGTGCCAGTTGAGAGCAAACAGCGGGGCAGCTTTAAGGACACGATGAAGCAGTTTAAGAGCGGGCAATTGATTCTGGGGCTGCTGCTGACGACCTTGATCATTCAAGCGGCCAACAACTCCATCAACCCGATCGTTTCCTTGTATGTCAGAAGCTTGATGCACAATTCCAGGCAGGTTGTCCTCGTCAGCGGGGTGATCGCAGCTTTGCCAGGGATTGCCACGGTGGCCGCGGCTTCTTACTTTGGTGGCTTAGGTGACCGGATCGGGACCCACAAGATCATCTTAGGCGGCTTGATTGGGTCGATCATCCTCTTCTTCTTGACGGCTTTCGTCCGCAACACGGTTGAGCTTGGCGTCTGCCGCTTCCTGGTTGGTTTTACTGACGCCTGCCTCTTCCCGCAGGTCCAGACCTTGCTGACCAAGCACAGTCCAAAGGAACTGACCAGCCGGGTCTTCAGCTGGAACCAAAGTGCCATGTACGTCGGCAATATTTTTGGCCCTCTGCTAGGTTCAACGGTTTCCGCCCACTTCAGCTACAGCGCCGTCTTCCTGGTAACCAGCGGGATTGTCGTGATCAACCTGCTTCTTTACCGGACTAATATTTTGAAAAACATTGCCTAGCTTAGGCGCAAAAAAAGCTCCAAGATTCATTCTTGGGGCTTTTTGCTTGGAGATTATTCTTGACTATCCTAAAGAGCAAGCACTGTTTTATCTGTGTTTGGGCCGATTTTACCTATTTTTCACAAAAAATAAGGATGTCCTTAAGCGAAAATAGCAAATTTTAACAAAATCTATGCGTTTGCTCAAAAAATTCTTCGCATTATACTGAAGGAAAAATATTCTTTGAGAATCGAGGTGTTCTTTTGAAAGTCATTACCAAAATTTTGCAAGCTGTCAGCTTTCTGCTCAGCCTCTTTCTTCTTTGGGCCGGCCTGGCCAGCTTGCTTGACGTCTGCAACTCTGCCAGACTAATGGGCTGGTCCTCTTTCATCCCTTCAATTGTCGCCGGCCTGGTCTTCATTGTCATGCTCATCTGCGAAGCCTGGCTCGGCCTGCGGATAAACAAGCTGGACGACCGGGGAATCTTCTTCTTCCTGGCCGCCCTCCTGCTTTTAACAGCCGGCGAAATGGTCGCCCCTGTTGCTTTAGGCTCTGGCTTTCTCTGGCTGAACCTCTTGCAACTCTTGCTGGTCCTTCTGGCCCGCTTTTCCATCGATTTTCATGAATAGTGGCCCAAAATTACACATACCAAAAATGGTGAAACTCATTCTCGAGCTTCACCATTTTATTTTTTTCGTTTCATGGACAAGTCATCCGGCAAGACAAAGATCACAAAGACATCCCCGTAGTAACTGTCTTCCACATACCGGCCCAAAGTGCTCAAATGCAGAATCTTCCCACTCTTAGCCTTGACCCGGTAGTTCAAGAACAAGCTCTTGTCCGGATCCGTATCCCTGCTCTTCAGCTGCAGCTTGATGGCCTTCTGCGCCTCCACAAAGTCTGCCGGATAAACAAAGTTATTATTGGAAATCCCTTTTCAATTCAACGGCATAAGCTTCAGCAATCTGGTAAGCCTTGTCCTTCCTGCTGGAAATCTCCTGGGAATAAAAGACAATCCCTATATAACCACACTCATACATTTTAGTTTAACACGCTTACTTCTTATAGCCTATAAGAAAAGGATTTTTTACTAAAAAAGTGCAGCACAGTCTGCAGTATCCACCAAAAACTTAATTTAGTTAGCAGATACTCCTATAATCAGCCAAAAGATAGATGCACAGCTTAATAATATTAGGAGCCAAAGCCTTTTTTCTGTTTTTCGACAGCCCCCTCCCCTTTATCTCTTATTTTCAATCTTGTTATAATCTACCCCTTGTCAACCCTTTACAAAGCAAAAAAATCGGCATCTTATCTGGTGAATGGCAGATCGCCTCAAATATCTTCAAAGGCTCACTGGGGAACATGATTGAGTGGTTCGACCGGTACGTTTACGCCTCATTCTCAATCTACTTCTCAGCCGCTTTTTCCCGGCCAGCAACCAGACCGCTGAACTGCTTTCAACGGCTGCCGTCTTCGCGATCGGCTTCTTGATGCGGCCCCTGGGTTCCCTGATCATGGGCCCGTTTGCCGACAAAAAAGGCCGCAAGGCTGCCTTGACCCCGTCAGTCACAATAAATCATGGCCGCTGGCTCCTTGATCATCGCCTTTGCCCCAACCTACGCCCAAGTCGGGATCATCAGCCCCCTCATCCTGGTCATCACCCGGATGGTGCAAGGCCTCTCCCTGGGCGGGGAATATGGCACCAGCGCCACCTACATGTCAGAAATGGCCAGCCGGGGCCGGTGGGGCTTCTACTCATCTTTCCAATACGTGACCCTGATCGCTGGCCAGCTCTTTTCCTTGCTGGTCCAAATCATCCTGCAGCAGGTCTTGACTGACGCCCAGCTTTACGCTTTTGGTCGGCGCATCCCCTTCCCTTCATCATTGGTGCTCTCGGCGCCGTAGCCGGCCTCTGGCTGCGCTTGTCCATGGATGAATCCGCCCAGTTCACTGCTAAAAACAAGCAAAACAAGCAGGCCGGCAGCTTCGCCCTTTTGATGAAATACCCTAAGCAGGTGGCCATCGTCGTCGGCATGAGCCTGGGCGGCACAATCAGCTTCTACTCCTACACCACCTACATGCAACAGTTCATGATCAACTCAGCCGGCATGGACAAGGAAACGGTCGCCATGATCAACTTCTTGGTTCTCTTAGTCATGGTTGCCCTGCAGCCCCTCTTTAGCCACTTGTCTGATAAAATCGGCCGCCGGCCTCTCTTGATCTTCTTTGGCATCGGCGGAACCCTTTTGACCGTCCCGCTCTTCACCCTGCTCGCTCATGTCTCTACCGCCTTGCAAGCATTTCTTTTAATGCTGACGGGGGTAGTCATTGTCTCTGGCTACACCTCAATCAATGCCATAGTCAAAGCAGAGCTCTTTCCAAGTGAAATCCGGGCCTTAGGCGTTGGCCTGCCATACGGTTTGACTGTCGCTCTTTTTGGCGGCACTTCCCAATACGTCGCCTTGTGCATGCGGTCAATCGGCCACGAAAGTCTCTTCTTTTACTACGTCTCCTTCGCGGTCTTCATTTCTCTTATGCTCTACATCTTTACCTTAAAAGGTCACCGGTCAGCACTTGACGATGACGCATAAGGCAGATGCAAAAAAGCTTATCCAGGACGGATAAGCTTTTTCTTTGGCATTTTCTGCTTTTAGTAAATCTTTGCAACTTGTTCCTGAACAGTCGGGTGAGCCAGGAAGTCGTCGTAGCTGATGTCGGCCCGGGCCACCACACCCTTTGGACCAACTTCAATAATGTGGTTGGCAATGGTCTGGATGAACTCGTGGTCGTGGGAAGTAAAGAGAATTGAGCCAGGGTAGTTTTCCATGGCTTCGTTCAAGGCGGTGATGGATTCCAGGTCCAAGTGGTTGGTTGGATCGTCCATGACCAGCACGTTGGCTGCTTCCAGCATCATTCTGGACAGCTGGCAGCGGACCTTTTCACCCCCGGACAGGACCTTGATCTGCTTGTTGATCTCGTCGCCGCTGAAGAGCATTCTGCCCAAGAAGCCCCGCAGGAAGGTGTTGTCGTCGTGTTCCTTGTCAGCGTATTGGCGCAGCCAGTCCAAAATCGTCAATTCGTCATTGTCGAAGTTGGCGTTAAGGTCTCTGGACATGTAGTTAAAGGAAGTCGTCTGCCCCCAGGTAACAGTCCCGGAGTCTGGTTCCAGGCGGCCGGCGATGATTTCCATCAAGGCCGTGGTTGCCCGGGTGTTTCTGGACAAGAAGGCAACCTTGTCACCTGGCCGGATGATAAAGGAAACATTGTCCAAAAGCTGCTCGTCGCCGGACTTGTAGGACACATTGTCCACTCTCAGCAAGTCGTTGCCCAGGTCCCGGTTCATCTCAAACTTGATGTACGGGTACTTGCGGCTGGATGGCTTGATGTCGTCCAAGCTGATCTTGTCCAGCTGCTTCTTTCTAGAAGTAGCCTGCTTGGACTTGGAAGCGTTGGCTGAGAAACGGGCGATGAATTCCTGCAGTTGCTTAATCTGTTCTTCCTTCTTGGCATTTTGCTGGCGGGCCAGTTCCGTAGCCAGCTTACTTGATTCGTACCAGAAGTCGTAGTTGCCGACGTAGAGCTTGATCTGCCCGCGGTCAACGTCACACATCTGGGTGCAGACCTGGTTCAAGAAGTGACGGTCGTGGGAAACGACCAGGACGATGTTTTCGTAGTCAGCCAGGAAGTTTTCCAGCCAGGCCGTGGTGTGCACGTCCAGACCGTTGGTCGGTTCGTCCAAAAGAAGGGTGTCCGGGTTGCCAAAAAGGGCCTGGGCCAAAAGGACCTTAACCTTGTCGCTTTCCGCCAGCTCGCTCATCTGCTTTTGGTGCATGTCTTCTGGAATGCTCATGGACTGGAGAAGCTGGGCAGCATCAGCTTCCGCGTTCCAGCCGTCCAGTTCCGCAAATTCCGTTTCCAGTTCAGCCGCCTTGACCCCGTCTTCTTCACTGAAGTCGGCCTTGGCGTAAAGGGCGTCACGCTCCTTCATGACCTGGTAGAGCTTTTGGTGGCCTTGAATCACAGTTTCCATAACGGAAAAATCTTCAAAGGCAAAGTGGTCCTGGTTCAAGCTGGACATTCTTTCGTTAGGGCCCATGCTGATTGAGCCAGTGGTTGGTTCCATTTTTCCTTCCAGCAGCTTTAAGAAAGTCGACTTGCCGGCCCCGTTGGCCCCAATGATGCCATAGCAGTTGCCCGGCGTGAACTTAAGGTTGACGTCGCTGTAAAGGGTGCGACTGCCGATTTGCAAACTTAAATCTGTTACTGTGATCAATAGATTTTCCTCTGTTTCTTAAATTTTCTACTGCAATTATGACTAAATCAGTATAACAGGTTTGGCCTTTTGCCTCCAAGCTTTTCAACCATTTTCTCCTCCCTTTTTTCAACTTCCTTCTTTTTAAGGAAAAATTGGCTTATAATCTTTTAATAAGAACTGATTGCTAGGAGCATTCTTATGGCATTTTTCATCTCACTGGAGCAGATCTGCATCATGTTCATACTCATGGCCATCGGCTTTCTCTGCCGGAAAAAGGGCATGATCCATGAAGAAACCGGCAAGGACCTGACCGCCATCCTGGTCTACATCGTCGGCCCCTGCCTGATCATCAACGCCTTTGAGCGCCCGGCCAGCGCCAGCTTAATCAAGGACTTCGACTTGACCTTCCTGGCTGGCTCTCTCAACTACCTCTTCCCCATCGCCTTCAGCAGCCTTTTCCTCCGCCTGCCCCGCTTAAAAAATGACCCCGACAAGCAGCTGATCGCCTTCGGGGCCGTCTACAACAACTGTGGCTTTATCGGCATCCCTTTAATCCAAGCCCTCTTAGGCAGCAAGGGGACCTTTTTCGCCGTACCCATCTTAGTCTTAAACAACATCTTCGTCTGGTCCCACGGCATCGGTACTTTTAAAAAGCGGCAGCCTTTGGCCGACACCCTCAGAACCGTCCTCTTCAATCCCAATATTATTGCCACCGCCATCGGCTTTGTCCTTTTTATCACTGGCGCCAGCCTCAAATTCCCAGCCGTGATAGACCGGTCGGTCAGCTACGTGGCCTCGCTTAACACCCCCTTAAGCATGATCGTCATCGGCTCTAACCTGGGGACTATTTCGGGTGACTTCTATAAAGACAGCAAGGCCTGGCTGATCTGCTTCTTGCGGAACTTCCTTATGCCGGCCTGCATGAGCGTAATCCTGCTACTGGTTCCCCTGTCAACGACCGCTTACCTGGCCGTAGTCATCATGGCGGCTGCCCCGGTTGCCGGCTTTATCGTCATGCTCAGCCTCCTGGCCAACCGCCCGGTCGCCTTCCCAATGCGCTGTCTGTGCCTGTCGACTTTAATGTCTGTGGTCAGCGTGCCTTTGATTATTATGCTGGCCAGCTGGCTCAAGCAGCTTGTATAGTTCCCCATTAAGCAAAAAGGCATTTTTTGTCAAGACGATTGTTCGTTTTTTAAAAAAAGTTGCTGAAATCAAGCCCAAGCTAATTCAATTTTGGACAAAAAAGGCGTATGATAGAGAAAAAGCATTAGCAAACAAAGTTTATTTTAAAAGAAAGAGGAAGTTAAGCGTGACTGCTAAGAAATTAGAGAACAACAGTAACCACGCGGTTATTGCTGAAGAGGTCAAGATTTTGACCGACTTGCTTGACGAAAGCACCCGCCATTTGGTTGGCGACGAAGAATTCGCCAAGATCAAGGGCCTGGTTAAAATTGCTGCCAGCAGCGACCACAGCCAGCTGGAAAGTCAGATTGCCTGCTTAAGCAATCAAGAGATGATCATTGTCGCCCGCTACTTCGCGACCCTGCCGCTTTTGATCAACATTACTGAAGACGTTGACCTGGCCACCGAAGTCAACCTGCTCAACAACACGGACAAGGATTACCTGGGCAAGCTGGAATCAACGGTTGACCTGGTAGCGGAAAAGGACAATGCCGCTGAAATTCTGAGTCATGTCAATGTCGTGCCAGTTCTGACCGCCCACCCAACCCAGGTGCAGCGCAAGACCATTCTGGAATTGACTAACAAGATCCACGACCAGCTCCGCCGCCACCGGGACGTCAAGGCCAGCACCATCAACCGGAAAGAGTGGACCAACCAGCTCCGCCGCTACATTGAAATCATCATGCAAACGGACATCATCCGGGAAAAGAAACTGAAGGTCTCCAATGAAATTAAGAACGTCATGGTCTACTACCCTGGCTCCCTGATTCCGGCCATCACTAAGCTGACTGCCCGCTACAAGGAACTTGCCCGGGAAAAGGGCCTCAACGTTGACGGGGCAACGCCGATCACCATGGGCATGTGGATCGGCGGGGACCGGGACGGCAACCCTTACGTTACGGCTGAAACCCTCCGCTTGAGCGCGACGATTCAAAGTGAAGTCATTTTTGAATACTACGTCAAGGCTCTCAACGACCTTTACCGGACAGTGTCTGTTTCAACTTCTTACGTGCAGCCAACGCCGGAAGTTGCCGAACTGGCCAAATTGTCAGCCGACAACTCCCCATTCCGAGAAAACGAACCTTACCGCCGGGCCTTCTACTACCTGGAAAGCCGCCTGGCCCACACGGAAATGGAGCTTTTGGACGTCTTCTCCAAGGAAGCCGTCGTTAAGAAAGAAGCTGCCCTCAAGGCTCCGGTCTACAAGGATGCTTACGAGTTCAAGAAAGACCTGGAAGCCATCAAGCGGTCATTAATCCAAAACCATGACCGGGCAGTTACCGGCGGCCACTTTGACGCCCTCCTGGAAGCTATTGATGTCTTTGGCTTCCACTTGGCTACGATCGACATGCGGCAAGACTCCAGCGTCAACGAAGCCTGCGTGGCAGAGCTCTTAAAGAGTGCCCGGATTTGTGACAACTACAGCGATTTGGACGAAGAAGAAAAGATCCAGATCCTGCTCAGTGAATTAAACAATGATCCCCGCAGCCTGCACTCATCCAACTCACCGAAGTCAGAGCTTTTGCAAAGGGAACTGAAGATCTACCACACTGCCCGCCTGCTTAAGGACACCTTGGGCGAGAATGTGATCAAGCAGCACATCATTTCCCACACCGAAAGCATCTCTGACATGCTGGAACAAGCCATCATGCTGAAGGAATACGGCCTGCTCGATTCCGAAAAGGCCCGGGTGCAAGTGGTGCCTTTGTTTGAAACGGTGGAAGACCTGCAGAACTCCCGGGAAATCATGAAGCGCTACCTCAGCTTCGACATCGTCAAGCGCTGGGTTGCTTCTAAGGGCAACTACCAGGAAATCATGCTGGGCTACTCCGACTCCAACAAGGACGGCGGCTACCTGGCCTCCTGCTGGAACCTGTACAAGGCCCAAACGGAACTGACAGCCATCGGCGAGGAACAGGGCATCAAGATTACCTTCATGCACGGCCGGGGCGGCACGGTTGGCCGGGGCGGCGGCCCATCATATGAAGCCATCACTTCCCAGCCATTCGGCTCCATCAAGGACCGGATCCGGACCACTGAACAAGGGGAAATCATCCAGAACAAGTACGGTAACAAGGACGCTGCCTACTACAACTTGGAAATGCTGGTTTCCGCCGCGGTTGACCGGATGGTCTCCAAGCAAAAAGTCAGCCAGGACCACATCCAGGACTTTACGGCTTCAATGGACGGCATTGTGGAAGACAGCAACCGGGTTTACCGGGAACTTGTTTTTGACAACCCGCACTTCCATGACTACTTCTTCCAGGCTACGCCGATTAAGGAAGTTTCTAGCTTGAACATCGGCTCCCGGCCGGCAGCCAGAAAGAAGATTACTGAACTGTCCGGCTTGCGGGCCATTCCTTGGGTCTTCTCCTGGTCACAAAGCCGGGTCATGTTCCCAGGCTGGTACGGGGTTGGTTCAGCCTTCAAGCACTTCATTGATGCTGATCCGAATAACTTGAAGGAACTGCAGGAAATGTACCAGGGCTGGCCATTCTTCCACTCCCTGCTGTCCAACGTCGACATGGTTTTGTCCAAGTCCAACATGGAAATCGCGGAAAAGTACGCTGATCTTTGTGAAGACGAAGCTACCCGGTCAGTCTTTGACATCATCAAGAAGGAATGGGAACTGACCAAGGAAGTCATCCTGCAGATCGAAGGCCACAGCAAGCTTTTGGAAGACAACCCGTCTTTGGAAAGAAGCTTGGACTACCGCCTGCCTTACTTCAACGTCTTGAACTACGTCCAGCTGGAAATGATCAAGCGGGGCCGGCAAGAAAAGCTCAGCGGCATCTACGAATCGATCATCCACATCACCATCAACGGGGTCGCTTCCGGCCTGCGTAATTCGGGCTAATGCCACGGATTTATATTTCAATAAGAAGCAAAAAAGCATGTTTTTTCAAACATGCTTTTTCTTCTTGCTTTTGCTTCGTATTGTTTTAGTTTTTGATTTGGAATTTATTGCAAAATTGTTTTACTTAATCAGCTGCCTTAATTGAAGCGATGATTTCTTCAACCAGGTCAGGGTCATCCTTGAGACCGGTCGTTTCCAAAACGACTTCCTTCAGCGGTTCATCCTTGAGCATCTGTTGCAGCTTTTTGGCTTTCAGCGTCTACTGGCTCGTCAAAGTGGTAGATCTTGCCGACCGTTTCAAGCAAGGCCGTGTAGTCAAGACCCCGGGCCTTCAGTTCTCTGATTGGCCGGATGAAACGTTCATCATAGCCCAGCTTACGAATTGGTGTCCGGCCAGATATCGTCAGAGATGTATGGGTTCTTGAAGCGGTTGATGACTTGAGCATGGTATTCTTCAAGTTCTTCCTTGCTAAAGTCCCACTTGGCCAAAAGGAGGGAACGTTTCAGCCAAAACGCGGGTTACCTGGTCAACGACACGGTCATCCTTAACGGCTTCCCCAATCGTTTCATAGCCCAGAGCCTTGCCGGTGTAAGCAACAGTGGCGTGACCAGTATTGACTGAGAACAGCTTTCTTTCGATGTATGGTTCAAGGTCTGGAGCGTAGTGAACGCCTTCCAAGCGGATCTTCGGGGTTCTTCATCTGGCTTTCGTCGATAACCCATTCCTTGAAGTCTTCAACTGAAACAAAGAGCGGGTCTTCATTGTGCTGAATTGGCACGATCGGTCAACAGCGGCGTTCGGGAAAGCCAACGTACTTGTCAACTTCGGCCTTGTCTTCGTCATTCAAGTGCTTGTAGCCTTCTTCCTTCAAGAACTGGGAACCGCCGATCATGTTTTCACAGGCAATGACATCCAATTTAACAGAAGCAGAGCGGCCAGGGCATTTCCCCGGTCTTCGGCCTTCATCTCACCTTGCCCCTGGCTCTCTTCGAGTTCGCCGCGCAGGTCGGCAATCGACTCATCCGGTCCAGTTAGCTGCAGATAGCCCTTCTTATTGGTCAAGGTCAAGTCTGATTTGGCCAGTTCCGGGCGCAACAAGCCAAATTCCCGGTAAAGGGTCCTCCGGCTGGTTTCCAGCCTTTTTTCCACTTCCGCTAAACTGATTCCGTCTTCATTTTCCAGCAGGATCTGCAGAATTCTCTGCTGCCGGTCGGTCACAATCATTGCTCAGTCTCCTTCATCAAGAAAACGCTATCATTGTACCAGAAGAATAAATTTTTGGCCAAAAGTCAAAGCAAGTTTCAGATACAGAAACAGGCAGATGCCGCCGCACCTGCCTGTTTTAAATATTCTGCAAAAATTATTCAACCGTAACGCTTTTAGCCAGGTTACGTGGCTTGTCAACGTCCAAGCCCTTGTTCTTGGACGCGAAGTAAGCCAGCAATTGCGTCGGCACTACTGACAGCAAAGCTGACAGGTAGTAGTCGATTTCCGGTAAGACGATGTTGTCGCCTTCCTTAGCAAATTGCTTGCCAACGATAGTGATCACGTTGGCCCCGCGGGAAGCCACTTCCTGGATGTTGCCCCGGGTCAGGTCAGCCGTTACCGGGTCGTTGATCAAGGCAATTACAGGCGTGCCGTCTTCGATCAGGGAAATGGTCCCGTGCTTCAGTTCAGCAGCGGCGAAACCTTCAGTTTGGATGTAGGAAACTTCCTTCAGCTTCAAGGCACTTTCCAAGGAAACGGCGTGGTCGATCCCCCGGCCGATGTAGAAGGCGTTTCTAGATGGTATCAGGTACTTCTTAGCCAGTTCTTCGATCTTTTCCTTACCATCAACGATTTCCTGGATGCCTTCAGCGGCCAGGCTCAAGCCTTGCTTCAAGTTCCAGTCCTTGGCAGCCTGGTCGCCCAGCTTTTCACCAACGGCCTTGGCCAAAATTGCCTGCAGGGCAACTTGGGCAGTGTAAGCCTTGGTTGAAGCAACGGCGATTTCCGGACCAGCGTTCAAAAGCATGGTGTAAGTTGCTTCTCTTGACAAGGTTGACCCTTCAACGTTGGTCATGGTCAAGCTTGGGATCCCCCGCTTGTTGGCTTCAGTCAAGACCACGCGGGAGTCGGCAGTTTCACCGGACTGGGTCAGGAAGATGAAGAATGGGTGCTTGGACATCATTGGGAAATGGTAGCCAGCTTCGGAAGCATAGCCAACTTCAGTTGGAATCCCGGTGAACTTCTCAAAAATTTCCTTGCCGACCAGACCAGCGTGGTAGGAAGTACCAGCCGCGAAGATGTAGATCCGGTCAGCCTGGCTGACAGCGTCAATGATCTTTTCGTCAACAACTGGCTTGCCTGCTTCGTCTAAGTAGTCAGTTGACAGGCGGCGCATAACTGCTGGCTGTTCGTCGATTTCCTTGAGCATGTAGAATTCGTAAGTGCCCTTGGAAGCAGCGTTCGGGTCGATGTCCAAAACTTTAGCTTCTCTTTCCGCCTTGTTGCCGTCGCAGTCCTGGATTTCGATTGAGTCCTTGGTTACGTCAGCACAGTCGCCGTCGTTCAAGGCGATGAAGGTCTTGGTTTGGTCCAAAACAGAAATCGCGTCTGAAGCGATAATGTTAAAGCCGTCACCCAAGCCCAGCATCATCGGGCTCTTGTTCTTAGCAATGTAAATGTGGTCTGGCTTGGTGTTGTCCACCAGCAAGAAGGCGTATGAACCCTTAACCAGCTTCAAAGCCTGCTTGAAGGCTGAAAAAGCATCCAGGTTTTCTTCCTTGGCCAGCTTGGCTACCAATTGCACTACAACTTCAGTATCAGTTTCAGACTTGAAGTGAGCGCCTGCCAGGTACTTTTCCTTCAGTTCCAGGTAGTTTTCGATCACCCCGTTGTGGACCAGGTAGAAGCGGCCGTCTTCTGAGTATTGTGGGTGGGCGTTTTCCACCGTTGGGTGGCCGTGGGTTGCCCAGCGGGTGTGGCCGATCCCGGTCGTCCCTTCTTCTTCTGGCGTCAGCTTTTCTTCCAGGTTGGCAATCCGGCCAACCGCCTTGGTCAAGTATTCATGCCCTTGTAAGTCATTGAGGTAGATACCAGCTGAGTCGTAGCCGCGGTATTCCAAGTTCTTCAAACCGTTTAAAACAACTTCTCTAGCTGGCTTGCCAACTACACCGACAATTCCGCACATATGTCTTCTCCTTTGGTCTAGTTCAATTTAAGCTATTGGACTAATTTGTATTTTTGCGTTTGTAATAGGAATCATAGCCGTTTTTTTAGCCCGGGTCAAGTCTTTGTTCGCAAATTGGTATAATTGTAAGCGGTAAAGTGGCAAGCTTAACTATTTCTTTGCAAAAAGGTCAAAAAAGCCCCCGTCTTGGCAGACGGAGGCTTAAAGTCAGTCTTCTTTCTTGTCTTCTTCGTCATCACTCTCGGTCTTGACCGGGATTGGCCGGTGCTCGATCGGGGTGGAAAAGGCAATTTCGGTCCTGGTCCGGCCGAATTTCTGCAGCTCGTTGACTAAGTGGTCCAGTTCTTCAGGCCGCCGGTAGGCAGCCTGAATCAGCATGGAGTAGTCCCCTGTCACGCAGTCGCACTGGATAACATTAGGAACCTTCTCGATGAAGGGGTAAAACTCGCTCTTGTCTTCCGGCTTGACTTCCAGATTAATGAAGGCCTTAACCACGTAGCCCATGGACGAGTAGTCAATGTCAGCATAGTAGTGCTTGATGAGGTTGTTGTCTTCCATCCGTCTGATGCGGTTGGCTACGGCCGGAGAAGACATGAAGTTGGCTTCCGCGATATCCTTGACGGAAATGCGGGCGTTCTCTTCCAACATTTGTAAAATGCGTCGGTCGGTTTTGTCGATTTTGTATTCAACCATTTCTTTCTCCCACCTATTCAACAGCTGCGCTGGCTATTTTGATCCTTTTATTAAAAATATTATATTCCTACAAGAATTCAGCGCAAGGCTTTTCTGAAAAAAGAGTTATATCTTGCATCAAGCAAAGAAGCTGACGATCAAGGTCAAGATAGGCAAGCCCCCCTGCATCAAGAGGATCTTCGGCTGGCTGGTCACGGCCCCGTAGGCCGCTACCAGGATCATGTAGGCCAAGACCAGCTGCAGGACGATCTTGCCTAGGGCAAAGGCCGCGATCAAGGTCAAAACGGCCAGCAGTCCGTTGTAGATACCCTGGTTCTTAAACAGCGTATTGACTGACGGCCGGCTTAATTCTTCCTGGTCCATTTGGAAAACTTCTGCCGTCTTCTTGGAAGTTGTTGCAAAAGTTTCCAAATACATGATATAGAAGAACTCAACTGCCACCAGGCAGGCTAAAACTTGCAAAGCTATTTTCATTGTTAACTCCTCAACTTTTCACTTCAGTGCAAGCTGATAGTGATATTTTACTTAAGACATAATGATAAAGTCAAACCATAAGTTGACACTTATCCGCAATCATTGGCCAGATCAGCGATTTTCCTGGCCGGGATGCCGGCAAAGACCCCGTTGGCGGGCAGATCCTGGGCTACCACGGCCCCGGCTTCCACGACCACGTTGTCGCCGATTTTGACCCCGGCTAAAACCGTGACCCCCGCCCCCAGGCAAACGTCATTGCCGATTTCAACCCCCTTGGCCTGGGCCAGGCGCTGGCGGCGCTGCCTGGTTGACCGGGGGTGGGCGATTGTCGTCAGCAGGCAATTGGCCCCATGGTCACGTAGTCGCCGATATGGACCTCACCGGCGTCTTCGATGGTCAAACCCCAGCGGCCAGAAAGTGATGGCCAATATAGATATTCGGCCCGTTTAGGCAGCTGAAGCTGGTCCCAAAGCTGGCCTGGTCCCCTAAAGCACCCAGGTGCATCTTCAAGCGCAGGAGCTGGGCTGGCCGGTCCAGGTTATTGCCCTGCCTGAACTCGTCGTTCCAGATGATTCCCGCTTCCTGGTAAGGCTCCACCTCCGGTGCCGTCAGCTGGTAGAAATCACCGGAGCGCATTTTGTCTAGTTCATTCATCGTCTTTTTCCTCGAATTTTTCAAACTAGTTAAATTATAAGCGAAAAGCGTTTGAAAGAAAAAGACTTTGAAAAAATCAAACCATATTCGTGCTGATTACATATGCCCGCTGGCCCGACATCTCTGCCACCAGCTGCAGGCGCAGGCGGCCGGCATAGTCTTTGATCCGGAAACTCTTTTCAATGATTTCACCATCGGTCTGGCTGACCAGCTGCCTTAAAAGGGCACAAAACTCTTCCTTGATGGCTACCGCGTAATCTTCACCCTTGAGACGGAGGGACTCAGTCCAGCTTTTAGAGGCCTTGTTGGCATAGATAATGTCAAAGTCCCCGCCCTTGTCTAAAAAGACCATGACCGAAACGATTTTCCACCAGCTCCTGGTGATTGCTCCCGCTGAAAGGATAGAGGGCATTCAAGACATTGATCCAGCCCTTAGCCACTGCCTCGTCGATATGGCCCAGCAGGTAGTTGGCCAAAGTCAAGTCAGCCTCCATCTTTTGCTCATAGCGGCAGTAGTAGTTCTGGTAGTTGCTCACGGCATTGTTGGCCGCGATTCTGGCCCGGTCCATGGCAAAGGAGACCTGCTGGTCGCTGGCGGACAAGGGGTAGATCCCGGCCCTAATTGAGACCCCGAAGGCCTCATCCCCAATAATGGCATCATGAACGTTTCGAATGGCCTGGCCCACCTTGCTATCAGGAATCAAGGCATAAAAGTGGTCAGCAACCGGCCGGACCAGCCAGGGGCTGCCTACCTCTTGGACAATCACCTGGGCCAGGCGCTTTAACAGCTCATCGCCGGCCTTTAAGCCGTGTTCTTTATTAAAAATTTCTGATGTCGAAGTGGACCAGGTCCAGCTTCAAGCCAGGATTAGCCTGGATTTCCGCCAATTCATAAGCAACATGGTGACGGAAGGCAGTCACGCTGCACAAATTGGTCACGCTGTCAGCCGAAGCTCCCTTTTCCACGTAAAAGGACTTTTGCAAAAGCCCTGACATGTGGCTGGAAGCAATCTGCATGACCGGGAGGGCCAGACTCATGTCTTTTGGTTCATCCACCCCGACAAAGCCAACCAGGTCGGTTTCAAAGTAAAACGGGCACAAGACCAGACTGCTGAGCTCCTGGCGGGAAAATACCTCATATAACATAGGATCAGTCTCTTTGAAAGCTGCCATATCGCTGATATAGTAACCAGAATTTTCCCTAAAGGCCCGGGCAAAAGGCGAGCCAAGATCATCCCGTGGCATGTCCTGCAGAGTCGCCCGCTCAGAAGCAACTCCCGGCGCGCACAATTCATAGGTGTTGTCATAGAGCTCCTTTTCATTCAACTGGAAAATATAGGCCCGGGCACCAGCTCTTCACCAATTTCACTGAGGAAAATCATAATCGCGTCACTAGAGTCTCCATCCTGCATGGCCCAGTCCATGCACTGGTTCATCAATTCTACATAGCCCAGCATTTTCTGAGCTTCCAGGGGAGAAAGACCGCTGAAATCAAAATTCCTTATTAAAAGCGCCGTATTTTTCCAAGCTTTACCTCACCAAGCAAAATACAAATTTCCTAGCCAAAATACCGTTAACATAATAAAACACCCGCGGCTGGACCGAGAGTGTCTACCTTTTAAAGCAAAAAATACTATAAAGCATTCGATTAATAAAATCAAGTTATTAGCGCAAAATAATAAAGTGCTTATCACTCTTATTAGGTAAGCCTTAATAAATCAAGGATATATCGCTAATGCGATAAGTTTTCGGTTATCTATGCAACTTGCATTTATTGAGGTATTCCAACAAAAAAGTCCGGGCTAAGGAATTTGGCCGGATCTGCCGGCGGGCTTCGTCTATGCTTAGCCAATTCCAGGCGTCGATTTCCTCATTTGGACTAACCTTTTCAGCCTGGTCAACTGTCACCGTATAGTTGAGCATCAAGGTATTTGAGGGGGCAAAATACTGGCTGCGGTTAAAGTGGAGGCTTTTGGCCGTTAGATGGAGTTCCTCCATTAGTTCTCTGCGGCAGCTGTCTTCGGCGTTCTCCCCTTTGTTAACGTAGCCAGCTACCAGGATATAGGAGTCCTTCCCGTACTGCTTGATCAAGAGAACCTGGTCGCCTCCTTCATTCATGACGATCATGCTGACGGCGACGGAAAAAACTGGAAAGCGGAAGTCGCCGCATTGCTCGCAATAAGGGATCAAGCCGTCCAGAGGCAATTCCTTTTTAGTCAATTTTTGCCCGCATTGAGGGCAGTAGTTCAGTTCAAACATTTTTTGTCACTCTTATCTGCTTACTTATCATTACCTGCAGCAACTAGATATACTTGCTGCCCTCCCGCCGGCTTAAGGCAGAGAGATCGCGGGAAGCCATATAATCCCTGACCCAGGCCGGGTTGGTCTTGGAGTAGTACCTTAGGGCCCAGCAGATGGCCTTGTTAATGAAAAATTCCTGGCTGCCCAGGTTGCGGTCGATGATCTTGCCTAACAGGTCCGGATCAGTCGCTTCCAGCTGGAATTCAATCGCCGTCCACCTAACCCAGAAGTCGGGATCTTGAGCCCAGGCCAGCATGAGGGCTGCCGTCTTTTCCTTGTTTTCCTCATCTTTGATAAAAATCTGCCCGGCCAGTTTGACCAGGCTGTCGACGCTGTCCCACCAGGACTTGGTCTCCGCCAGCTGCTTGATTTTTGGTAAGTCCTTAAAAGTCAGCTGCTTTTGGACTTTCTTCAAGTAGTCCAGGGCAAAGTACTGCATTTCCCGGTAGTCATCTTTAAAGCAGAGGTCAACCAGGTCCCAGGCGATTTCTTCCTTAGTCACGCCCTTTAAAAAGGGCTTGGATAATTCCCGCCGCGTTGGCGTCTTGAGCCCATAGAAGGGAAAAAGATTTTGCATGTACTTGTCCATGACTTGGGCATTTTCTTTGTTAGCCCCGGCCGCATAAGCCTTTTTAACCGCCTGGTACTTTTCAAAAGGGGGCATCATTCCACCATGTTTTCATCTTTCTGTCAGTTGTATGGTAAAATATAAGCTATTGTGTGCTTTAGCACAATAGTTTTCAAATTTATATTTTCTAGTTTTTAATTTCTATGTATTGTTATTTTAACTTGGTTTATGGAGGATCAACATGAAAGAAAAGCTGACGCATGCTGAGTCGCTGACGATTTCCAGCATGCTCTTTGGCCTCTTCTTCGGGGCTGGAAACCTGATTTTTCCTGCCTACCTGGGGGAAGCCAGCGGAGCCAACCTCTGGATCTCCCTCTTGGGCTTCCTGATCACCGGGGTGGGCCTGCCCCTTTTGGCCATCGCCTCATTAGGGATGACCAGGTCAGAAGGTCTTTTAGACCTCAGTGGCCGGGTCAGCCACAAGTACAGCTACTTCTTTACCTGCCTTTTGTACTTGACCATCGGGCCCTTCTTCGCCATTCCCCGCTGCTTCACGGTTCCTTTTGAGACCGGGATCTCAGCTCTTTTGCCCAGCGGGATGGCAAAAAGCACCGGCCTCTTTATTTTCTCACTGATCTTCTTCACGATCATGCTTTTCTTCTCTTTAAGACCAGGACGGATCATGGACTGGATCGGCAAGTTTCTGACTCCGGCCTTCTTGCTCTTTTTCTTCTTTATCATGATCACGGCGCTGCTGCATCCCTTGGGCAACTATCATGCAGTTAAGCCGGTCGGCGAATACGCCAGCGCCCCACTAATCAGCGGGGTCTTGGCCGGCTACAACACCATGGATGCTTTGGCAGGCCTGGCTTTTGGCATCATCGTCATCTCCAGCATCCGGACCTTTGGAGTGACCAAGCCGGAAAAAGTTGCTTCCGCGACTTTAAAGACCGGGGTCCTCACTTGCCTTTTGATGGCGGTGATCTACGCCATTACTGCTCTGGTCGGAGCCCAGAGCCGGACTGCCTTGGGCTTAGCTGCTAACGGCGGGGAAGCCCTGTCTCAGATTGCCCGCCACTACTTCCCAGGTCTGGGGGCAGTAATTTTTGCCTTGATGATCTTCGTGGCCTGCCTTAAGACGGCCATCGGCCTTATCACGGCCTGCAGCGAGACCTTCGTGGAAATGTTCCCGAAGACCCTGTCTTACAACAAGTGGGCCATTATCTTCAGCCTCCTGGCCTTTGGGATTGCCAACGTGGGCTTGACCACCATCATTTCCTTCTCCCTGCCAGTCTTGATGCTGCTCTACCCGCTGGCCATCTCTTTGATCCTGCTGGCCTTGACCAGCAATCTCTTTGACTTTAAGCAGGTCGACTACCAGATTATGACGGCTGTTACCTTCCTTTGCGCCCTGGGCGACTTCTTCAAGGCCCTGCCGGCAGGGATGCAGGTCAAGGCGGTTACCGGCCTTTACGGCCACGTCCTGCCCCTTTACCAGGATGGCCTGGGCTGGCTGGTTCCAGTCGCTGTTACCTTCGTTATTTTAGCCATTAAGGCTGCTATCAGCAAAAAACGCGCCTAACGCGAAAACAGAGTTTCCTAAGCTATAGAGGAAACTCTGTTTTTTGCTTGCCTATTACAAGTCCAGCAAGCCGTCTTCATCAAGGATTTTCACCTGCTTGCCTGTCCTTTTCAGATAGCCCATTTTTCGAGGAGTTTGAATTTGCGGGAGAGGGTTTCGGGAGTAGTTCCCAGGTAGAGGGCGATATCTTTCATATTCATGGACAGCTGGACCTGGTCGCTTCCAGCCGCCTTAGCCAAGTCGAGCAGGTAGCTGGCCAGCCTTTCTTCGACCCGCTCCATGGCAAGGAACTGGGTCTGTCTTTCGGTGGCCAGCAGCTTCTGAGTGATGAGTTCCAGCAGTTTGAGAGAGAGCTGGGGATTTTCCATGAGGACCCGGTTGAAGTCGGCCTTGCTCAAGCTGCAGATTTCCGTATTCTCCATGGCCTGGCCGAAGAAGCTGTCGTTTTCCAGGCCAAAAAGCTGCTTTTCCCCTTCATAGTCACCCGGCTGGGCAACCCGGAGCAGCTGCTCGCGGCCGCTGGCGGACAGCTGGTAAACCTTAATGTTTCCCCGGGCCACGATCTGCAGCTTTTCATCTCCTGGCTGAAAAATCGTCTCACCTTCTTGATAGCGCCGGTGGCTGGCCAGGGAATTGATCTTAAGCTGGTCTTTTTCTGGCAGGTCCACGAATAAGGGAACCAGGCTGACACATATATGCTGCATTTTGCTCTCCTCTGCTGGTAAAAATTAGCCCTGGACCAAGTGGTCGAATTCTTCCAGGGTCTGGTAGGTCTTAGTCATCGCCCCGCAGGAATCGGCCGGAATGTTGTAATCCGCGGTCAAGGACCGCAGCTTGCTGAAGTCGGCAGTTAAGTCTTCCTGGCCGGCTTTCACCTTCTTTTGGATGTCTTCGTAAACCTTGCGGACTTCAAAGACTTCCGGGTGGTGGGCGCCGTGGGCCTTGGTAATTGCTTGCGTACATAAGTCTAACATTTCATCGTTCTTGTCAAAAAATTCCTTGATCATCATTTTTCTCCTTTTTTCTTGATTAGTCGTTTTTCTTGTTTTTTCTCTTATTTAGCGCTGGCCTTCAAGACGTCATAGCCGATATTCTTCACGGCTTGAGTGATCGTGTCCAAATTGGTTTTTTCCGGGTCGAAGTTGGCCTTGGCCTTGCTTGCGTTGAAGAGGACCTTGACGCTGGTCTTTTCAACCCCGTCAACATTGGCGATGGCCCCCGCGATCTTCTGCATGCAGGTCGGGCAGGCTAATGTTTCAAGTTGTAAAATTGCTTTTTTCATGATTTCTTGTCCTTTCTTTTTTCTATTGGATACTTTCGATGCCCTTAGTATAAGGGCCTGCTGCTTAAGAAAAATTGTTTTCTATCAACTTTCGCGATTTTTGTAATTTTGACCGGTAGGCCAGAAGGCGCATGGCGTTTAAGATTACAACCAGGATACTGCCTTCATGGGCAAACATCCCGATGGCCATGTTCATCCATGAGCTGGCTAACACGCTGATCAGCAGGACGGCTACGACAACCAGGGCGATGGTGATGTTCTCAATCATGTTCCGCCGGGTTGCCTTAGCCAGGGCCAGGGCCCGCGGAATCCGGTCAAAGCTTCCGTTCATGAGGACCACGTTTGAAGTCTCAATTGCCACATCAGTCCCGCTGCCCATGGCAATCCCGATGTCTGCCCGGGCCAGTGACGGACTGTCGTTGATCCCGTCGCCGACAAAGGCCACGATTTCACCGGCTGCCTGCCGCTTTTTGACAAATTCGGCCTTGTCTTCTGGCAAAAGCTGACCATATGCCTCAGTGAGGCCCAGTTCTTCCGCTACCAGGTCAACCGTCTTCTGGTTGTCACCGGACAAGAGGAGCAGGTTCTTGACGCCCTGCTTCTTTAAAGCAGCCAGGTCTTCCTTGACCCCGGCCCGGATCTCATCCTTTAAGCCTAAAGCAAGTTCCAGCTGCCCGTTAACAGCCACCAGAACCAGGGAATTACCAGCACTTGCCAGCTCTTCCATGTCCCTTTCCATTTCTTTTGTAACTAGGACATGGTACTGGTCAAGCAAGTAGCGGTTGCCGACCAAGACCTGCTGGCCAGCTACTTGAGCAACGATCCCGCCGCCCTGGAGGACCCGGGAAGCTTCAACTTCTTTAGCTTCCAGGTCTTCATAGTAGCCAGTGATGGCTTTCGCCAAAGGGTGGGCAGATTCTTTTTCCACGCTGACCAAAAGCTGTTCAGCCAGCTGGCCCTGGCCGTACTTTTTCACCTGGCTGACCCGGGGGTCGCCGTAAGTCAAAGTCCCGGTCTTGTCGAACATGATCGTGTCGACCTTGCTGAACTTGGTGATGACTTCACTGCCTTTAAAAAGGATCCCCTGCTTGGCCCCATTGCCGATTCCGGCCACGTTGGAGACCGGAACCCCGATAACCAAGGCACCCGGGCAGCCGAGAACCAGGATGTTTACAGCCAGTTCCAGGTCTTGGCTGATGAGGCCAACAATAATGGCCAGGAGCAGGACGACTGGGGTGTAGTACTTGGAGAAGCGGTCAATTAGACGCTCAGCCTGGGACTTGGAGTCCTGGGCTTCTTCGACCAGTTCGATGATTTTGCCAAAAGTCGTTTCATCCCCGACTTTTTCCGCCTTGATCCGGATGGTCCCGTTTTCCAAAATAGTACCGGCATAGACCGGGTCGCCGGGCTTTTTGCCTAAAGGCATGGATTCACCGGTAATGCTGGCTTCGTTGGCCGTCCCGGAACCGGAGACGACTTCCCCGTCAACCGGGATCTTGCCGCCGGTCTTGACCAAAAGGATGTCCCCTTCGTCCAGGTCGTCTAAGTCAACTTCTTCAAAGTCGCCGTCTGCCGTCTGCCGGAGGGCGGTTTCTGGCACCATCTCCACCAGTTCCTTGATGGCTGACCGGGTCTTGGCCAGGGTCTTTTGTTCAAGGTAGGCCCCAAACAAGAAGAGGAAGGCCACGATGGCGGATTCTTCGAATTCCTGGATGACGAAGGCACCTAAGATGGCCAGGGTCACCAGCAAGTCGATACTGATGACTTTGACTTTCAGGGCCTGCCAAGCGGATTCGGCGATCGGGAAGCCACCGATGAGGGAGGCGGCCAGGAGCAGGCCGGACTCTGCTGTTTCACTTCTAAATAACCATTTTGCGGCAAAGGCCAGGACGATTAAGATGCCCGTAATTTCCGTCAGCCGGTTGCGATTTTTCATTAACCATTTTTGCATTGATCTTTTGACCTCCTTGCTTTGATGCTTTTAATATACCGGGAAAGCAGGATTCCCCAATTGATTTCTATCAAGATCGGGATTTTTGCAAAATTTTTTTACGAAAAAAGCCATCCAGGGGAATTTGATCCTCTGAATGGCTTAGTTTTAGTCGACGCGGTTGATTTTACCAGCCGCGATTGGAAGAGTGACGTGTTGGTCGTAATGGTCGTTGATCTTGCCGCCAACGCTTTCTGGCAATTCCAGGTCAGCTGGCACGCCGTGGATGTAGACCACCCGCTTGTCCAGGGCCAGGTCCTGGGGGCTGTCCGACGACCAAATTGCCCAGTCCTGGGCGATCAGCCCGCAAAAGGTGGCGGACCTGCGCGAAGCCAACAGGACACGCCCGGTTTGTATCAGGTCCTCTACCAAGTCGATGGGGACGCCGAGGGGGGCCACGAAGACGTCTCACCCCTGACGGCCCCAGACATCGCCTTTATGACCAAGGTCTTGGGAATGAACCTGACTGCCATTTGGGTCCGCTTAATGATTGGGCGCTTCTCCGGCCAGGCCTTGGTCAAGGCTAGTCACGAGGGAACCACCTACCACGACGCCATATACCGAGCCCACTTCCCCTACGCCGATTACCACTTAACCAACCAAAAGTCGGCGCCGGCCACCGTGATCGGAGCGCAGATTGAACGCGCCAACAAAGGGAGTGAACAATAACCCTCTCGCACACATTACCAAACCAAAAGGGGTCGGGAAAAACTCTGTTTTCCCGACCCCTTGTTGTATTCACGAGGGTTAGACAGAAAACGTGGTAAATAACCGCAGGTCTAGTGTCTAAGCAGGCCGAAGAACGGTGCGTCCTAGCTTAGTCATACGACCTGCCGAGAAGGTTATTTCCCACTCTCGTAGTAATGGTAAACCGGGACCGTGATGGGTTGTGGTGCCCGGTAGTTGTCAGCAAACAAGTCGTGAATTAGTGCCAGTGAACCGGAAGAAAAGGGGTGCACGGCGTCAAGCACCACCCAAGTCACGTCCGGCGACAGTGGTGGGGTCGTCAAAGAACCGGTGTAATTAAAGTAGCCCTGGTTGTTAGCGAAGAACTGGTTTAAGTAGGCGGAACCGGCCTGACCGTTAATGACGGGAGCGAAGTCAAAGCCGGCTTCACCATCGGCGGCCCTTATCCCCAGCATGGCTAAGACCAGGGTTTGCCCCTGGTCGTCTTGGTAGACAAAGTGTACCTCGGCGTCTTGCCGCTGGCCATCAAACAGGTGCTCGCTGTGGTCGTGGAAGTGGAGGCGCAAGAAGTGGTAGTGGTGGTTCCCTAGCGTTAAAGTGCCAGCGCCGATAAACTGGTCCCCAGACGAACGGGGGTCGCGGGTCAGCGCCTGGTCGCCGACAAAGGAGACGGTTAAGGGCTGATCGGCGAGGGGGCGTGGGGTAGTTTGCTCTAAAACGATGTCGATGGGTGACTGTTGGCTAGCGGGACCTTGCCACTGGTCCTGGGTCTGGTAATTGATGTATTCCATAAAAAGATACCTCCAAATAATTAACCTTATTATAGCGGGTTATACAATCGCTTTCTAGGGAATTGGGGGAGGCCGGAAGAAAATTAACTTGTCCAGTGTTAGCTAAGCACCGGCCCCTTACGACACCCACTTTTTGATCAGGGCTTCTCGATGGTCGTCATCGTAGAATTCAAAAATGGCGATTCTGTAAAAATTAACCTGTAAATAAATTTTACCATACTGCCCTGGTAGTAGCTCAGCTATTATCGGGGCTTTATTCGTTATCCGTAAAAAAGCTCTTCAGCTTGTAGGTTGTCACAGGTTCTACATAATAGTGGTACTTAGCCACTAGATCGCAAAGCTTGTCCCCATTGATAAGGGTAATTATCCGCGTGCCTGCTTTTGCGGTTTTCATTGCTTCGCGGGTAAAGTTAGAGGTCGTGATGAAGATTCCGTACTCGGCATTATACTTATCCATTGCCCCACGGAACTTATCAATTTCTGGGGCAGAAACTTTACCGTCCCACCGCTTAGTTTGTAAGGCGACCCGGGTTGTTCGAAAATCATCTGAAGTGATATAGCCAAAACCATCTAAGCCACCGTCGCCGACATAGCGGACACCGATATTGTCGTCAAGGTCAACCCCCATATGGATCAGCAAACCTCGACTAAATATTTCAAATTTCTGTGGCGGCATCTTAGCTAAGGCTGCTAACAGTTCAGCTTTCCAGGGTTCTTCTTCAATCTCAGTCTCTTCCTCTACATCAGTATCATCGGCTGAATTTTCGGATAGCACGGCCCGCACATCACGAATTGGATCAAAATCTTCTAACTTAGTTGTCCGTCCCTTTTCTGATAGTTCAAGATTTCGATTATCTTCAGTGATGATGAAACCAGTCGTAATCAAATGTTTAACCGCAAAGTTAAAACGATAATCAAACGGACGGTATGGAGTGCCTGTTTTCTTTGAATGCTTAACTTCATCGACCTTATCCTCTGAAATTGCTTCAGAGTGGTCGCAAATCTCACGTTTAACTTCCTTGCGTGTTACCCGACCGCCAAGTGCTTGCATCGCTTTTAGCACTTCAATCATAATCAGGTTTTCAAATTCTTCCATTCTATTTATGGCCATTCCCAGTCCCCCCTTCCTAAAAAGTTGCACTCTTACTTTTTAAGTGTACAAAACTTTACCCCAATCTTCTCAATTCATTAAAATTTTTTCACAATAGACAATTTCATCCAAGCGTCATTATGCCTTAACGTCGGCGTTAATGGGACCTACGTTACAGCGGGCTAGCCAACCCTTCAGCAAATTTTAATCGATTTGTGTACGTTCTAGGACGGTTACGGACTCAACATGTGGCGTCTGCGGGAACATGTCGACCGGGGAAACCAGGTCAGTCGTGTAACCAGCCTCCATCAAGAGCTGCATGTCCCGTACTAGCGTTGCCGGGTTGCAGGAGATGTAGACAACCTTCTTTGGACCAGTCTTAACTGCGGCATCGATAAATTCCTTGGTCAAGCCTTTTCTCGGCGGGTCGACAAAAATCACATCCGTCTTCAAGCCTTCAGCTGCCCACTTTGGCATCAGTTCTTCCGCCTTGCCGACATAGTACTTGGCATTGTGGATCTGGTTGAGCCGGGCGTTGTTCTTGGCGTCCTTAACCGCTGCCTTAACCACTTCAACCCCGCGGACTTCCTTAACGTACTTGGCTGCGGACAGACCGATCGTCCCGATCCCGGAGTAGGCATCAACAATCAAATCGTCCTTAGTCAGACCTGCCTGGTCAATAGCCAGCTTGTACAAACGCGGCGTCTGCAAAGAATTAATCTGGAAGAAGGACTGCGGCGAGATTTCAAAAGTCAAATCGCCAATCTTGTCATCAATGTATCTCTTCCCCCACAAATGGTAGTCGTGTTCACCCAAGATGACGTTGGTTCTCTTCGGGTTATGGTTGAGGAAGATCGACTTCACCCCGGCGATTTCCTTAATTTCATCTACTACCGCGTGCAGGCCTGGGAAGTCCCGGTCCAGACAAACCAGGACGACCATCATGTCGCCCGTAGCCGTCCCCCGGCGGACTTCCAGATATCTTACCTGTCCTTGATGCTTTTCTTCGTCATAGGCCGGGATCCGCTTTTCCCGCAAGATATCTCTGACTGCCAGCAATACCCGGTCAATTTCCGGATCATTGGTGAAAAAGTCCTCCAGCGGCACTAGGTCATGTGAGTGCCGGCGGAAAAAGCCAATCTCCAGCTGCCCCTTAACCATTCTGACCGGTACCTGGGCCTTGTTTCTGTAACCAGTTTCCAAGGGACTTGGCAAAGTTTCCGCTACCTTGATCTGGTCCAAGTGGGCCTTGCTCAAAAGCTCCTTAACCTGCTTTTGCTTGAATTCCAGCTGCTTGTCGTACTTCAAATGAGCCAGGCTGGCCAGGCCGGTTTGCACGTACTGGCGGAGAGGCACCTTGACCCGGTCCGGGCTTTCCTTGACGATCTCAGAAATTCTGGCAAAAGCATAGCTCTTCTTGTCCTTCAAAATCTGCGCCTTGACCACTTCACCCGGCAGGGCGTTGTTGACAAAGACCGTTTCGCCATTAACATGGCCGACCCCCATGGCTTCATATGACAAGTCGGTGATTTCGACTTCGACGATTTCATTTTTCTTCATGATTATTTATCTCCTTTGCGGGTCCGCTGGCTCCGGTTATCTGGCATGACAAAGTTGATGATTGGGAAGGCCAGATACAAAATCATCCCCAACCTTGGCTGGACGAAAGATATCAAAATAAAGACCAAATTGAGCAGGAAGAGCCAGATGAAGCGCAGCCAGGAAAACCGCCCCCAGAACTTCCGGAAGGTCTTGATATGCGGCAGTGAGCTCCGCATCCCCACAATTTCCGTTGCCAGTTCAAAAATCTGGACCAAAAAATAGACGATCCCATAACAAACCACGCTCAAGACCGATAAATCCCCCATGATCCACTTTGTCATGACGGGAATCAGAGATAGATTGGCCAAAAAGGCAAAGTCACAGACCATGGTCATCTTGCCGGCCCGCATGATATGGAAACTGAAGGTATAGTGGATTTCATACCAGAAATTGGCTACTACGAAAAATGAAATCAAGTATATAAAAATCTGGCTGAAAAAGTCCTGGTAGGCACTCTTGGACAAGGGATCCGCGATCTCCACCAACACAATGGTGATGATAATGGCAATTACCCCGTCGTTAAACGTCATCACGTGTTCGGCCAATTTGGTTCCGGACTCCTTAATGGCCTTTTCCCGGTACTGGCTCAGCTGATCCCACTCGCTCTGCTCTTCTGGCGACAGAGGCTGCAGAGACCGCTCGGCCCGCTTTCTTGCTAATTCTTTCTTTTTATTGGTTATCATGCTTTTCCTCTAAACACAAAAATAGAGTCTGACAGAAGGTCAAACTCTATTATAACAGTTTTAACCGACGTAGAATTCGATCCGTTCCCGCAAGTTTTCAAAAGTTACCGGGAACATGCCGCCTTCTTCCCCGTCCAGGTTGACGGAAAGCTTGTCATCGCGGTTGTGGCCGATCAATTCCGCCTTCAGACTGGTCGTCTTGGTGTAGATGATGTTCGGGTCGTCCACGTGCTTGCCGTTCAAAGCCAAAGCCATCAGCCGGAGCAGGTTGCCCGGGTCGCTTGGCTTGACCACGATCAGCTGGAAGAGACCGTCTGAAAGTTCCGCGTTTGGCATGATCTTTTCAAAACCGCCAATGGAGTTAGTCATCCCCAATAAAAGCAGAGACAGCTTGCCTTCGTAAACGCCCTTGTCAAAAGTCAGCCGCATTTCGCATTCGCTGAGGTTTGGCAGCATTTCCGCCCCCTTGATCAGGTAGGCAGCGTAGCCCAGGGCGGACTTGACGTCTGAAGAAACCCCGTAGGTCAGTTCCGCCAAAGAGCCAGCAGCAGCGATGTTGACGAAGTACTTCTGGCTGCCGTCGCCGAAGTCGGCCCGGCCCACGTCCATCTTCTGCACCTTGTCCTTAAGAATCACTTTAGCCGCCGCAACCACGTCGTCGCGCGGAATCTTCAAGGCTCTGGCGTAGTCGTTGGTCGTCCCCGCCGGGATGATGGCCATGCGCGGGCGCTCTTCCTTAGGCAAAAAGGCGATCCCGCTCACAACTTCGTTGATCGTGCCGTCCCCACCGGCGGCCACGACCAGTGAAAAACCGTCCTTGGCTACCCGGGTTGCTTCATTTTGAGCACTAAGCGGAGCTGGCGTGGTTCTGAATGCACTGGCTTCATAACCCGCTTGTTCCAAAATATCCAAAATATCAGAAACGTTCTTCGGCATCTGTTCATGCCCTGAGACCGGATTGTAAATCAAGCGCGCTCGCTTAGTCATCTGCTTCACCTTTTTCTAAAAAATTTTCTCCTGCCTTAACGGCTGGCCAGGTCGGCCAATAGGAGCTTGTTGATCACCTTAGGGTTGGCCTTGCCCCGGGTCTGCTTCATGATTTGCCCAACCAGGAAGCCGATAGCCCGATCCTTACCGTTCTTGTAGTCTTCAACAGACTGCGGGTTGGCGTCAACAACTTCCTTGACCATTGGTGCCAGGACGCTTTCGTCTGACAATTGCGCCATGCCGTTTTCTTCAACGTACTTCTTTGGGTCAGTGCCGTTGGCAACAGTTTCCGCGAAGACCTTCTTGGCGATCTTGGATGAGATCGTCCCGTCAGAAATCAGCTTGATCATGGCTGCCAGGTTTTCTGGAGTCAAGGCAATGTCCTTGAGTTCAGCATGCTTTTCGTTCAAGTAGCCGTTAACCTGGGTGTTCATCCAGTTGGCTGCTTGTTGCGGGTCAGCACCAGCTGCTACAGTAGCGTCAAAGAAGTCTGAGCTTTCCTTGTTTTGCAGCAAAACATTCGCGTCGTATGGCTTAAGGCCGTATTCATCAACGTAGATCTTCCGCCGTTCGTCAGCCGTCTTTGGCAAGTTGGCCGCGATTTCATCAACCCATTCCTGCTTGATGTGGTATGGAGGCAGGTCTGGTTCTGGGAAGTAACGGTAGTCCGCGTCCCCTTCCTTGACACGTTCCAGGACAGTCTTGCCCGTGTTGGTGTCAAAACGGCGGGTGGACAGGCGAACCCGGCCACCGGACAGGAGGATTTCCTGCTGGCGCTTTTGTTCGTAAGCCAGGGACATACGGACGTGTTCAAAGGAGTTCAGGTTCTTCATTTCAACCTTGGTCCCTAATTCCTTCTGGCCAGCTGGGCGGATGGAGATGTTGGTGTCAATTCTCATTGACCCTTCTTCCATCTTAACGTCAGAAGCCCCGGTAAATTGCACGATTTCCCGCAACTTTTCCAGGTAGGCAACAGCTTCGTCCGGGTCAGTCATTTCTGGTTCAGAAACAACTTCCAAAAGCGGTACCCCTTGCCGGTTGTAGTCAACGTAGGAGAAGCCGTTGGTCCCGTGAGTGTTCTTACCGGCGTCTTCTTCGATGTGCATTTCGTGGATATGGATCTTCTTCTTCTTGCCGTGAACTTCGACTTCAACATAGCCGTTTTCAGCCAGTGGCTTGAAGAATTGAGTGATTTGGTAAGCCTTTGGGTTGTCCGGGTAGAAGTAGTTCTTCCGGTCAAAGTGGGTTACCGGGTTAACGTGAGAGTGGGTGGCCAAAGCGACCATCAAGCCCAGGCGGTAGACTTCCTTGTTAACCATTGGCAAGGTACCTGGGTAACCCCAGTCAATAACGTTGGTTTCGGTGTTTGGCTTGGCCCCGTAAGTTACTGGTGAAGGTGAAAAGATCTTGCTCTTGGTCTTCAACTCAAAGTGGACTTCCAGACCGATAGTTGACGTAAAATTCATTTAAATTAATCCTCCAATCCAGCTGGTGTTTGTTCGTAGAACTTGTTGCTGCGTTCGATGAAGTCAGCTACTTGGAAGACATGGCCTTCGTCAAAGCGCTTGGCCATGATTTGGAAGCCGACCGGCATCCCCGTCGTTTCGCTCAAGCCGGCTGGCACGCTGGCTGCCGGAATCCCGGCCATGTTGGCGGAAATCGTCAAGATGTCGTTGTTGTACATCTTGATCTGGTCAGAAATTTCTGAGTTCAAGTCAAAAGCAGTTTCGGTAGAAACCGGCCCGACAATAACATCGTTGTCTTCGAAGATCTTGTCGAAGTCTTGACAAATCAAAGTTCTTACCTTGGCCGCCTGCAGGAAGAACTTGTCGTAAGCGCCGGCGGACAGGGCGAAGGAACCCAGCATGATTCTCCGCTTTACTTCGTCGCCAAAGCCTTCTGACCGGGACTTGAGGAAGACTTCGTCCAGGTTCTTGGCTTCTGCCCGGTAACCGTAACGGATCCCGTCGTAACGTTCCAGGTTGGCTGAAGCTTCACTGGAAGCGATGATGTAGTAAGTTGGCACCACATACTTGGTGTGCGGCAGGGAAACTTCGTTGATGATAGCCCCGTTTGCCCGCAGAAGTTCGATTTGGGCTTCAACTGCCTTGCGGACGCCTTCTTCAACGGCGTCGCTCATGTATTCCTTAGGAACGGCAACCCGCAGGCCCTTGACGTCCTTGCCCAGGAAGCTGGTGTAGTCTGGGACTTCCTTTTCTGAAACAGTAGCGTCGCGGTCATCAGCCCCGGCGATCACGTTCAGAACTTCAGCTGAGTCCTTGACCCGCTTGCTCATCACCCCGATTTGGTCCAGTGATGAGGCAAAAGCGATCAAGCCCCAGCGGGATACCCGGCCGTAAGTCGGCTTGATCCCGAAGATACCGTTGAAAGATGCTGGCTGGCGGATTGAACCACCGGTGTCACTACCCAGGGCAGCAACCACTTCACCGCTGGCAACAGCCGCTGCAGAACCACCGGATGAACCGCCTGGCACCTTGTTTAAGTTCCATGGGTTCTTGGTGTCACCGAAGTAAGAAGTTTCAGTGGATGACCCCATGGCGAATTCGTCCATGTTAGTCTTGCCGATGATGGTAGCTTGGGCTGCCTTCAGCTTTGCAACAACAGTTGATTCGTAAACTGGTTCAAAGTTGTACAAAATGTGGCTGGCTGCCGTCGTCTTCAAGCCATTGGTGATGATGTTGTCCTTGATGGCAATCGGCACGCCGGCCAATTTATTGTTAAAGTCAAGGTCTTCTGCTGGCTTGGCGTCTTCATCTACAGTGATGAAGGCGTTGATCTTTTCGTCAGTCTTCTTGATGTTGGCGATGGTGTCCTTGACCAATTGGTCAGCAGAAACAGCGCCGCTCTTCAACTTGTCGTTTAAAGAATCGATCGTTTCGTTTAAGTAGTTCATTATTGGTTATCATCCTTATCGATAATTACAGGTACCTTGACAAAACCATTGCTCTTGTCAGGAACGTTCTTCATCATTTCTTCGCGGGTCTGCCACTTTTCAGGAACGTCTTCTCTGAAGACAGTGTCGCGATCAACTACTTGCACCGTTTCTTCAACGCCAGTCGTGTCAACAGCTTGAAGTTCTTCTGCCATTTCCAGAATCTTCCCCATTTGCGGGGTGAACTTGGCCAGTTCTTCTTCGCTGAATTCAAGCTGGGCTAATGCCGCAACGTGCTTGATGGTATCATTTGTTACCTTTTCCACTTATGTACCTCCTAATTACCGCCATAGATGTGCATCCGATAAGACCCGGTGGCCGTTTCCTTGGCGACGACCGCTTGGGTGTCGTTGACCGAGGAAATGGTGATTTCAACCGGTGAGCTGGTTCCCAGATACTTCTTTGCCCGGCTCATAACCGTCTGGGCAAAGCTTTGTACCTGCAGATAACCGTAGAACTGCGTGGTGATGGCGATGCTTTCGTAAGCCAGCTTGCCATCGTAGTAGCGCAGAGTGGCCGTGACCCCGGAAACGTTCGGGAAGTAATCCTCAATTTCATCCTTAAAGCTGGTGAATTTGGATTTGTCACTGGCACTGACCGCGCTGGCTCCATCGACTGTCGGCAACACCTGGGTCTTTTCGTTCACGGAACTCCATTTAGATATTTTACTACTATTTGCGCTAGCTGTCCCATATGAGAAGTAAGTTCCCCCAACTAATGAGTCGGTGTCGGTCTTAGAGAAAAGGCCAACCATGATCGGGATATTCTTAAGCTTCGTCTTTGCGTGCAAGCGGGAGACGATCGTGTTGGCCGTCTTCTGCCCGAAGGCCCGCCGCTTGGCCGGAGAAATCTTAGTGCTGTATTCGGCCCCGTCAGTCGTCTTGGTGTAGTAGTCGACTGAGTTGAGGCCCAGGCTGATGCTGATGCCGGCCAGCTTGTAGCTGGACCCGCTCTTGACATAGAAGTCTTCTTCCATGATCTGCTGCAAGATGATCGGGTTTCTGGTCGTTGACCCGGTCTTGCCGTTGTTCTTGAGGTTCAGCCCCTCTTTGTTGCTCTTTGAATACCGGCCCAGCCAGTTGGTGACCGTCGCTTCGTCGAGCTGCTGGCCTTCCTGGATGACATAGTCCTTGGTTGAGAAGACCTTCTTGGAGACCCGGATCAAGCCCCGTTCCATGGCCGACTCGTCCACGCTGTTGTCATAGTTGGTGGCTTCCAGGCCGGAGATCGGGCTGGTCTTGTAGACCCCCTTTTTCAAAAGGACGGAGTAGCCGCCGTCAGTGCTGGAAGTCGTCTCGTACTTCTTCGCCTCGCTGGTCGTAGTCGTTGAGTTGCTGGCCAGGTCGGAATTCTTCAAGTTGCCGCAAGCCGCCAGCAGGAGGCTGCAGCTTGCCAAAGTTATTGCCCGTAAAAATCTCTTCACTTTTCCGTGTCCTTCTCTTCGATCTTAGAGATTGCTTCTGCCTCCGTTAAGCGAGGAATATCCAGGGCTTCTGCCTTGGCCAGTTTGCTGCCGGCATCTTCCCCGTAAACCAGGCAGTCGGTCTTCTTGGAGACTGACCCGGTCACCTTGGCTCCCAAGGCCTGCAGCTTCTTGGTAAACTCTGCCCGGCTATAGTGGGCCAGTTTCCCGGTCAAGACCACCGTCTTGCCCTTGAAGAAGTTGTCTGCGGCTTCCCCGTCTTCGCCTAAGTAGTCCATGTTGACCCCGGCCTCTTCCAGCCGAGCCAGCAGCTTCTTGGCTTCTTCCTGCTGGAAGTAAGTCGTCAAAGACTCAGCAATCGTCATTCCTATTGTATCGATTGCCGTCAGTTCTTGCACGCTTGCTGAAGCGATTTTAGACATATTTTTAAATTTCCGAGCAATCAATTGGGCGGCTTTCCCGCCGACATTGTCGATCCCCAGGCCAAAGAGGACCAGCTCAACGGAATTTTTCCGGCTTTGGTCAATGGCCACCAGGAGATTGTTGATCGACTTCTCCTTAAAGTGGTCCAGTTGGCTCAAGTCGTCGGCTGTCAGATAGTAAAGGTCAGCTACATTGTGCACCAGGTCCTTGGCGATCAGCTGCTTGACGATCTTTGGGCCAAGGCCGGCGATGTTCATGGCCTGCCGGGAAGCGAAGTGGGTAATCCCTTCTTCAACTTGGGCCGGACAGGACGGGTTAATGCAACGCAGGGCTACTTCTTCATCCAGGTGAACCAGGTCTTCCCCGCAGGATGGACACTTAGTTGGCACTTCATAAGGAACAGAGTCTTCTGGCCGCTTGCTTAAGACAACTTCGGAAATTTCCGGAATGATGTCGCCGGCCTTGTGCAGCTTGACCGTGTCGCCCAAGCGAACGTCCAGTTTGGCCAAAAGGTCCGGATTGTGCAAAGAGGCCCGGGCTACCGTGGACCCGGCTAATCGCACCGGATCCATCACGGCAGTCGGGGTCACGACCCCGGTTCTTCCCACGGTCCATTCAATCTCCCGGACTACTGTTTCTTCTTCTTCCGGCGGGAACTTGTAGGCAATTTCCCAGCGGGGCACCTTGACGGTGTTGCCCAAGTCCGCCTGCAGGGCCAGGTCATCGACTTTCAAGACAATGCCGTCGATCACGTAAGGCAGGCTGTCGCGCTTTTTGGTAAATTCGTCGATATAGTCGTAGACGTCTGCCAGATTTTCCAGCCGGCGGCCGTTTTCATTGGTGTGAAAGCCTAGCTTGGCCATCTCACAGATCGCCTGGTGCTGGGAGTCGATACCGGCTGGTGGGTTGATCCAGGTATAGATAAAGGTGCTCAGCTGCCGCTTTTTTGTCACCTTCGGATCCAGCTGGCGCAGAGAACCAGCCGCGGCGTTTCTCGGATTGGCAAAGATGCTCTCCCCAGCCTCGTCCCGTTCCTGGTTCAATTTGGCGAAAGCCTCCTTGCTCATGTAGCATTCCCCCCGCACTTCGGTGGTAATGGCTTTCGGCAATTTCTGAGGCACGTCCTTGATATACTTGACATTCTTGGTCACATCTTCGCCAACCTGGCCATTGCCCCGGGTTGAGGCTCGCTTTAAGCGCCCTTCTTCATATTCCAAAGACAGGGACAGGCCGTCGATTTTCAATTCGACATTGTAGGCCACAGGGTGGCCGATGGCTTTTTGCACCCGCTGGTCAAATTCCGCCAGCTCTTCTTTGGAAAAAACGTCCCCCATCGACAGCATAGGCACTGGGTGCTCAACCTTGGGCAGGTCGCTGTTGACCTCGCCACCGACCCTCTGGGTGATGGAGTCAGCTGACTTTAATTCCGAATAAGCAGCTTCCAGTTCCAGCAGGCGGGCGTATTTTTCATCATAAACGTGGTCTTCAACCACCGGAGCGTCCTGCTCATAGTAGGCCTTGGCCCACTGGTCCAGCTGGGCCCGCAATTGGCGGACTTCCTGTTTTGCTTCTTCTAAACTTTCAGCCATGCTTCTTCACCTAAATTTTCTTGATCGGGGCAAAAGCCGCCAGCAGGCGCTTGTTGCCCTTGCTTGCAAAAGCAATGTCCAGTTCCATGTCTTCGCCAGAGCCGGTGACCTTGATGACCACGCCCTTGCCCCAGCTCTTGTGCTCTACCTGGTCGCCAGGGTGCCAGCCCTTCTTTTCAGCGCCGACGGCCCCGGCTGCCTTGCTGGCCCGGTGGATCTTAGCCGGCTGAGCAGCTTTGGCTTGGGACTTTTTGGCAAAAGGCAGCCGGTCCAGGTCTAAGAAGGAAGTGCTGGACTTCGGGGCAGTTGAAGCCACGATGTCCAGGTCCTCATCCTTGATCTCACCGATAAAGCGGGACTGGGAATTATACTGCTTGCTGCCGTACATCATCCGGGTGTAAGCCGAAGTCAGGTAAAGCTCTTCTCTGGCCCGGGTAATGCCCACGTAAGCCAGGCGACGTTCTTCTTCCAGCTGGTTCGGGTCTTCGTCCTTGATGGCCCGGGAAAGCGGGAAGATGTTGTCTTCCATCCCGATCAAGAAGACGACTGGGAATTCCAAACCCTTAGCCGCGTGTAGGGTCATCAAAGTTACCCGGTCATCGCTTTCTTCCAGGTCATCCTGGTCGCTTAAGAGGGATACTTCCGCTAAAAAGTCACTCAAGCGGCTGCTGTCCGGGTTTTCTTCTTCATTGTAATTGTCGTCAAAGCGCTTGGTAACCGTGGCGAATTCCTGCAGGTTTTCCAGGCGGGCAGCAGCTTCCAGGGATCCTTGGGCTTCTTCCTCCTTCAAGGCTTTGATGTAGCCGAAGTCTTCCAGGATCTTGTCGGTCAGTTCACTGACCGTGTGGTCTTGGGCGTAAGCAATGGCGGCAGTCAGCTGGTCGCTGAAGGCCAGGAGCTTTTTGGCAGCGGCGGAAGAAATCGGAGCCAATTCGACATTGCGCATGGCTTCGTAGATCCCGCCCCCCATTTCGTCGGCGAAGGCAGCCAATTTAGCAGTCGTAGCCTGGCCGATCCCTCGCTTTGGAACGTTGATGATCCGGTTGAAGCTCATGGAATCGCTGGGGTTGGCCACCAGCTTGAGGTAGGCCATGATGTCCTTGATTTCCTTACGGTCGTAGAACTTGTGCCCGCCGACGATCTGGTAAGGGACATTGGCTTCAACCAAAGTTTCTTCCATCCCCCGGGACTGGGCATTGGTCCGGTAAAGGACGGCAAAGTCCTGGTAGCGGCGCTTCTTTTTGTCAACTTCTTCCTTGATCTTGGCAAGGACGAAGCGGGTTTCGTCCCGGTCGCTCTGGGCCTGGTAGTAGTGGACCTTTTCCCCGTCGCCCTTGTCAGTCCACAGCTTCTTGGCCTTCCGGTTTTCATTGTGGTCAATGACCGAGTTGGCCGCCTTCAAGATGTGGCCGGTTGACCGGTAGTTCTGCTCCAGTTTGACAGTTTGGGCATTCTTGTAGTCATGCTCAAAGTTGAGGATGTTTTCCATGTTGGCTCCCCGCCAGCCGTAGATTGACTGGTCAGCATCCCCGACAACGCAGATATTGTGGTAGCCGTCAGCCAGCAAGCGGCAGAGCTCGTACTGGGCCTCGTTGGTGTCCTGGTATTCGTCAACCAGCAGATAGCGGAACTTCTGCTGGTAGTAAGCCAGGGTATCAGGACTGGCCTTAAAAAGGGTCAGCGTCTGCATGATCAAGTCGTCAAAGTCCAGGATCTGGTCTCTTTCCAGGCTGGCCTGGTATTTCTTGTAGACGTCGGCGACAACTTTTTCAAAAGGACCGACCGCGCTGGCCTCATACTGCTTCGGGGTCTGCAGGCGGTTCTTGGCATTGGAGATCTGGCTCAAGATGTTGCGGGGCAGGTATTGCTTGGGATCCAGGTCCAGCTGGCGGAGGATGCGCTTGACCAGGGTCACCTGCTCTGAAGGGTCAGCGATGGAGAAGTCCCGGTCATAGCCGATCAAGTGGCCGTCCCGGCGGAGGATGCGGACGCAGAGGGCGTGGAAGGTGGACATCCAGATGCTTTCAGCCTGGTCGCCCAGGAGCTTGACTTCTCTTTCCTTCATTTCTTTAGCGGCCTTGTTGGTGAAGGTGATGGCCAGGATGTTCCAGGGAGCAACCCGCTTTTCTTCCACCAAGTAGGCAATCCGCCTGGTCAAAACTGAGGTCTTCCCACTGCCGGCCCCGGCGATTACCAAAAGGGGCCCTTCAGTCGTCTTGACTGCCTGGACCTGTTGCGGATTCAAACCTTGTAAAATCGTTGCTTCAGACATGCTTTACCCTTTCAAAAATCAAAAAACTTAGCTTATCCATTATAGCAAAAAAAACTGCCAAAAAGCTCTGGCAGCCCTGTCAAACCTGCTTAATTATCGTACTTATTCAGGTTGTATTGTTCAATTAAATTGATGAGTTTGGTTGAGTAGTCCGGGTCGGTGGCATAGCCGTCAGTGACCAGGGCCTTGGCCTGGCTCTTATAGTCCTTGGCCGCCAAAACGTCCTTGTACTGGTCCTTGTTCCAGCTGGTTCCCTGCTGGAAGAGGCGGACATGGGCCCGGATCGAGGCTTCATAAGAATCATAAATTTGGAAGCGGGCCTTGACGGTCACCCACTTGCCGTTGCTGTACTCCTTGGTCGTCATCACGGCTGAAGTGTTAGGGTTGGTCCCCTTAACCCCGAAGAGATTGTTGTACTTCTGGGACAAGGCGCTTTGCCCGTAGTTGCTTTCCAGGCAGGCCTGGGCGATAGTGATGCTTGGCAAAAGACCGGTCCCCTTGTCAACATTTTGCGAGATCGGCCCCACCTTTTGGATAAAGGCCTTCTTTTGCCGCAAAAGCTTAGCGGCTGCTTCCTGCTTGGCCAGTTCAGCCTGGCGGATCTGTTCTTTCTGCAAGGCCTGGCGGCGGTAGTAGCGGAAGGCCACGAACAAGCCCAGGCACAAGAGGATGATGGCAAAAACACGGACCACGAGGATGGTGGTCGTCTGCTTGCCCTTGCGTGTTTTTCTGTGTCCAGCCATACTTATCTGCTTTCTAGCGCCGCTTAAGGCGCTTCTTGAGGGGCGCGGTAATGAGCGGCGTGATCAAGCCGCTGAAGACTGCTTCCAAAATGCCGTTGACGGCCAGGGCCGTAAAGAGGATGACCAGCAAAGACTGCCCGCTCTTGGCCCCCAGGGCTAAAGCCAGCTTCTGGGGATGACTGAAGTAGACCAGGTCAGACAAGAGGATCACCATGAGCGTGTTGACCGCTGAAGCTAAAAGGCCGCTTAAGGCGTAAGCCAGAGGCTTTCTGCTCTCCTTCTCCCATTTATCAGCCAATTGCCCAGCCAGGCCCGCTGCCCAGCCAGCAGCAAGCCGGGGCAATAAGGCAATCAAGGGGTTCTGGAAAAGGAGAATGGTAACCAGGCCATTTGGAGCAGCATAGGCCCTAAGCAAACTAGTCAGGCCCCAGACCAAGCCAAAGGCCGCGCTGGCTTTCGGCCCTCTTAAAGAGGCAAAGACCGCGACTGTCAGCGGAATCGTGGTGATGGCCGGCAGGCCCGGCAAAATCGTGATGTAACCCACATTGGGAATAAAAGCTTCCAGCAGCAGAATGGCCACAAAGACCGCGCTGACCGTCAGGTTCAAGGTCTTCTGTCTGGCTTCAGAATCGTACATTTAGCAAGCACACCTTCTATTCATCTTGCATTGTGTTCTATCAATTATAACAGATTGGAGGAAAAGCAAGTTTAAAGAATCAACAAAAAAGGAGCCGTTTTACAACGACTCCTTATCTTAGTGCGGACGAGAAGACTTGAACTTCCACGACCAAAAGCGGTCACAAGATCCTTAGTCTTGCGCGTCTGCCAATTCCGCC